>OLQO01000351.1_pt1 | contig 41958 bp, 29 predicted proteins | sample 1672281 | NCBI WGS metagenome assembly OLQO01 (sample SAMEA3136667, study PRJEB25190) | human gut metagenome | biome: human gut; feature: human-associated habitat; material: faeces | place: Austria | collected 2013
TTACCTATATAATATAGGCAAACGCCCAACTTCTTGATTTTCAATCAAAGTCCAAATTAGAGCGAGTTAGAAACTGTAACATAAAGGTATATCGTCTGTATGAACGTTTACACCGACATGCAATAGTTGCTCAATCACAAAGTCACGGGTATCTTCTACACCTCCAATTACCGATTTGGCTTCTTCCAAGGATGCAGTCAGTCGGGTTGGATCCATCTGCTTATTGTTATGAGCGAAGTAGGTGTGGGAAATCTTCTCGTTCTCTTCCATCTTTTTGAGTTGAATCTCAAGTTCCTCTTCCTGTTGCTTGTTCCATTCCGGGTCGTTATCGAACAGGGACTGCTCCATATAGTCGGTTCTTGTAGGAACCTTGGCATCGAAAATTCGCTGCATGATGTTTTCCATCAATGAAGCATCATTGTCTGCGATAGGCAGATAGACACCCAGCTTCTTGCGTATCTCTTCCTGCTTTTTGTATAAAACATTGAGCACGATATCGTCCACCGGGTTGTTCTTGGCATGAAGCGTGGATATAAGGACAGCATCGGCAGTTTGTCCGAAGCGGTCGATACGGCCATTACGTTGCTCCATGCGGTTTGGGTTCCAAGGAAGATCGTAATGGATGACAGCTTCAAAACCTTGCTGCAAGTTGACACCTTCTGAGAGGCAGTCGGTACAAACCAATACGTGGCGGTCTTCCTGTGCCAAGGCATCAATTTTCATCTTGCGCTCCTCATCAGCCAAACGGCTGGTAACCACACCCACAACCACCTTCTTAAACTTCTTGTTGCTGGCGAGCTGGTCTGTGATATATTTGCCAACATACTCAGCTGTTTGGATATACTGGCAGAATACGATAGGATTCATGCCACTGTCAAGAGAGAACTTCACAATGTCAAGAGCCTGTTTCACCTTTTCATCACCATCGGTTTCCTTGATGTGTTCCAACTGCTTGATGAAGCTGTGGAACTCTTTCTTATCTGTAGCACTGGTTGTTTCTAATGCTTCAGGAACAACATCGTCGGCATTCAACAAATCCTTCAGAGGATCATTGAATATATATACCTGCTCGGAATCGTCTTCTGTATTTGCTGATGAAGAATCTTCTCTTTTATCTATCTTGTTTTGCAACATGCTGATACCAGCATCAGGGCTTGACATTACTCCACGCATCAAGGCCAGGAGATCCCAGTAGATATAGCGCTGCTTGCGCTTGTCTGCTCCCGATACCTTCTGGATGCCATGCTTTACATATTCAATCAGGTGCCCCAACAAATTGCGATAATCTGGAGTGAAGGAGTATTCATCCTTGTCGATTCGGACACGCTCAGGGAAGACAATTTCATTGCCTAGATACTGCTTGATGTCGGCACGGCGGCGTTGTACGAAGTAATGGGACAGTTCCTCGCGCTCTGTAGCGGTTTTAAGCTGGTAGTTCTCGAACTTAGGATTCAATAATCCGATAAGTGATTGGAACTCTTCGCTTTGACCGCTATGAGGAGTAGCTGTCAGCAAGACCAGTTGCTGCTCAGGCTTATTGGCCAAGTCGCTTAACAAGCGATAGCGCTGTTGCTGGTATTTGTTGGCGCCAGTTGGCTTGGCGCAAGTATGGGCTTCATCAACAATTACGAAATCCGGGCAATGGTCGAGGAAGATATTTCGCTTATTGCCTTGTTTCACATAATCAATGGAAATAACCTGGTAGGGGATGTCACGGAACACATTCTGGTCTGGACGCAGTTTTTTCTCCAAACGGCTGATGGTAGAAGAACGGATAATCTCTGCATCCAATCCAAACTTGTCCTTGATTTCATTTTGCCACTGCTCGCAAAGGTGTGGCAAGCATACTACTGCGAAACGGTTAATTTCGTGGCGGTCGAGTAATTCTTTGGCAATCAATAATGATTCCAGGGTCTTTCCAATACCAACGTCATCAGAGATGAGCAGTCTGATCTTTTCTTGTTTGAGTGCAAGAATCAGCGGAACCATCTGATATGGACGTGGCTCGAAAGATAGTTTTCCAAGACACTGGAATGGACCCGCTATATCTCTGAACGATAAACGGCAAGCGTTATAAAGCACCTTTGCAGATGCCTTATAACTGTTTTTTCCGATGTCATCAGCTGTAGGACGACGAAAATTGTAGGAATGAATCTGTAGTTCATCCCCATAGAGAGGAAGGTAGAGACCGATGGATTCGGCATCTGTACCTCCTAATGGCTTTATTATCATAAGCTCGTCCTCTCCTGATTGCTGAACAACCCAAGGACGATTTCTGAATTCAATCAGTGTACCAGTCTTGTAATCCATATCGTTTATTTTACTGGGGTGAATATATCTGAATATTGATTGATGAAGTCTGCCAATGGCGTAGCATAATGCCATGCCAGGACAACGAATCCTGCATCTTCGAGTACTTCCCGTTTCTCTCTGTCATCCTCTTGTATTTCAGGACGATCGTGTGGGGTGCCGTCGCAGAATACTACGATACGCTCGCCATACATGAAGTCGGGCTGTACGTAATATTCTTCCGGGAACATCGGCTGTACCTTGTCTGGCAAGCGCAAGTGATGGTCGTAAAGATACTTCAAAAACTCATATTCAGTAGAGCTGTTGTGGTCTCTTGCGGCTTCCAACGCAGCATACTGCTCGTCGTAACCAAGGGATTGCCCTGCATGGTGGGTTTCTACTTTAGCTTCTTGCATCAACTTCAATGTTCTATATATCAGTCTGATATCTATCTGCTGATGATATGGCTGATTATAGTAGTTGAGCAGATTGGAATAATCGGCAGGTGTCAATTCGTTAATCTCATCCGGTGTCAATTCCGGTTTGTTGAAGCAAATCTCGTATGCTCTTTTTACGACATCCCTATAGGCTTCCGGCTCATGCACAAGACGGCTAAGTACTCCCAAAGATCCCTCTGCATTTTCATAGATGAGGATGTTAGGGGTTGTTCCTTCTCCCATCACTTCTGCGCCCATTTCGCTTCCCTCTATTTGGAAGACATCCTCGATGGCCTGCTTGAAGGCATAGAGGAAGGTGCGGACAGCTTCTTTCCGCTCTAAAAGCAATGCTTTAAGCGGTTGGATATATATGGCATTGGCAGTTGTTTCCGTGAAGAGTTTGACAAACTTGATTCTGTCAGCTTCTTCTGGATTCTTGTCTGCTTCTTCCTGTATGCCTGAAAGACGTTTGTTACTAATCCAATCACCTGTTTTGGTGTCGAATGCAAACCCATTGGCATTATCATCGTTACGTGATTCCAATATATAGGTAAGTCGGCATGAAGGGATATAGCGAATATTTGCCAAATGCTCACCATGAGGTGACTTCAGTTCGCACTCGCTGATAGCTCTTGGATCATCACTTGCAAAATAGGTCTTTGTCTTATAGAACTTGCGGGAACGCTCTTCTTCCTGACAAGTAATCTTCTCCGTTTCTGCAGCTACCATGTCCTGAGCCTCAATGCACATACCTGGGATTAGTTTTGCCACACCATCAAGAGACTCACCTGTGATGATATCTGTGTGATGGGTGGTGTTTTCCTCGTCCTTATATACAACCCCAGTCTTAGGATTATAGAAAAACTTGTGAGGAATCACCTCTGATAGTATCTGCATTCGGTTGATGCGGAACTTTCCACCATTATTATATATAATGTTCTGCGGACCGAATTCACTTAGTGCAAGACGCTTTGGACGGCTTAGATATTCCACTTTATCCGACTTGTATTGTAGCAGTGCACGTTGTGGCAACTTGGTAAAATTATAACCCGGCAAGAAGCCTTCGCTGGCAAGATAACGATATGGATAGAACTCGTTTTCTTCTTTATTCTTACCTTGGTTAACTCCCAACAGCATATCTCGGAGACTTTCACCACGCAACTGCTTGATATGGGCTTCACGTTTCTCCTTTGAGTTTTCGCCATAGACGCGGTTGTTGATGACAAGACTAGCTTCTTCTATCTGAGTTTGGGCTTGCTTGTAGAGAGAACGCCAGCGGTTGAGTGCCTGGTCGAAATCATACTCATAGTTAGTGAGGATGTTGTCCAGCCAATGCTCGGTGAACCAGATGGGTTGTTCTGTTTCCATCCGGTCTTTCAGGAAGGTATCATTCATGATTTGTCTGAAAACCGACTTGACCTGCTCCTTGCGCTCTGGAGTAAGTTGCAGGGCAACACGAACCTCATCCTTTAAAGTGATGTTGTTGATGTCTTTATAGTCTACCAAATCCTTGATGCCATCAGAAAGCTCCGTAATAGGGCACAATGCGAGAATGGTAGAGTGGAGGTGCGTGCGGAACAGTTCTTCATTAACCAATTCCATTCTTGGAGCCTTCACTTCACCTTTGACCATCTTTTCAGGATGGGTCAAGTAATAATTCTCATGTGAGTTGCGTGGACGGCAATAGGTGTAAACCAATGCAGCTTGTCCACTTCGACCAGCACGACCTGCTCGTTGGGTATAATTGGCAGGAGTAGGTGGTACATTGCGCATACCTACAACAGATAAATCCTTGATGTCGATACCTAACTCCATCGTAGGAGAGCAATAGAGAATCGGGAACTTTCCTTCACGGAAATCCTGTTCTCTATTTTCTCGATCTTCCTTGGAAACCTGTCCTGTATGGTCTTTAGCCTCCAGACATACATCTTTAAGAGGAATGTTTTGATAGAACTGCTGGAAGTAATGGTTCGGTTCTTTATCAAGCCAATTGCCTCCCTCTAAGATGCGATAGCGGACCAAGTCACGGCGTATATGTTTCTTATCGCCAGCTTGCCATAGGATACTGCCATAATCGAGCTGGTAGGTTCCGTTTTCGTGTATAATGAAGTTTGACAAAGCTTCGAATAAGCTTGTCATATAATGCGTGTACTCTTCCTCATTCTTGATGGTACGTCCTGTATTCTTCTCGAGATAGTCACGAATAAAGAAACCAAGCTTGCTTCTATAACCTCCACTTTCCAGATTATATGCATTGCGTCTGTGAGGATTGGTGATAAACAACTCGTTTGCTTCGTCAATAGTGTCGCTTTCATCAAGTGTCCATGGGGCTTTCAGATTCTCTCTTACTGCCTTGCTGGTATCTTTTACGGCTTGAATCGTTCTCTCGCTGCTATATATGCAAAGTTTGTGGCGCAGGTAGTCGAGGATTTGAGTAATGAACTCTTCTTTTTGTTCATCATCCAATCCTTCCAGTTCTGGTATATCATATAGACGTTCTGAATTGTTTTCACCTGTAATCTCATCATGAAGATATTTGTAGCCGATGGTCAGCAATGCGCAATCTTCAAGATTTGGCATAATCACAGTCCAGTTTCCGGCAAGGTCATCATAGATGATGGTGGAGAGATAACGTTCCATGATATTCTTCATATCATTGGAACGGCCACCACGGAGTCCTTGTCGTATAGAATAATCATTTACTTCCAGATGAAGATTATCCAGCACCATTCTGGCAATCCTTGTATTGTCTATAGGTTCAGCGGAATCCTTGATCGCATTCCAAATGGCAGAGCGTATTTTGCCAATGCGGATAAAGTCATTAAAATGACCTGCCTGCAATGCGGCATCCTGGCGAGCATCGACAAAGGTTAATACTTTTCTGTCGTTTTGCTCAATACCCATTTTCTGCATGAGGATAATATCCTCGTATGACAATACTGTTGTGGCAGTGCTTCTACCTTCACCACCGATTCTTGACAATTTTGAATATTCTGATTGCTTACCTTTGTAAACCACACGAGCTGTTGGGTCGTACATGAGTGGAGATGGTACGAAAATAGCCTCGATGAAACCCATATTATCGAGTGGTTCGGCAGGACTGTAGGTGCCAGATTGAGTTACATAAACCTTTTGTGGAATACGTGACTCGTATGTTTTCTTCAGCTTTCGTACTCCCTTTTTGTTTGTGGTGTACCAATCTGATGGAATTTCCTCAGAATTTACGTCAAGGATATAATCATTTATGTTTTCTCCTTTATGAGGAAGGACGATGTAGCCATCATTGATATCGCTATCACCATCACCTGATGCATAGCCATCAAAGTTTCTTGGCATAATCAGACTGCCATTGATTTTGACGACATAGAATTCGTGACCGCTTAGACGACTGAACACAACGGGATAGTACATGACTTTTGTGTCGCCATGTGATAGCTCTTCACAATAGAGTTTTTCTTCTACTGTGATTTGACGGTTGTCTTGTTCGCCTATAGTAAGATACACGTTTCCTGTTTGAGGAATGAACTGATGAACTTTATACGGAAGTACAGATACGCCTTTCTGTTGGTTCAGAAAATTGCACCAGTTAAGCACTTCTATGATATGCTTCTGGCACTTTCCTTCTTCTTCTCCAGTTTTTATACTCAGTTGTTTAGCCATATCCTCTATAGAGATAGGCTTCCCTCTGAAATATTTGTTTTCTTTTCTGTTGTAGGCAAGTGCAATACTTTGTTCTATCCAAATGGCTGTAGGATATTTTATTGCATCATGTATGTCTGCTGAATGTGGAACCGGGTTGTTGATGCAAATGCGCAATTCACCATCAGAAGGTTCATCGTCAGATAGTCCTATAGCAAGAGTTTCGTCTATTACTTGTTCCTTTGTGTATGAGCTTCCGAATATGCATGATGCAACTTCGGCAACTTTTTCTCTTTGCTGACTATAAGTCATACTGTCATCTGCAACCATTGTGGCTGACGTTCCGAAGCAAAGTACTTGACCTGTTGCCAAAGATTTAATTCTGCGTATCAGGAACGAAACATCGCTTCCTTGCATTCCACGATAAGTATGCAACTCATCGAATACGAGGAAGTGAAGGTTTTCCAAAAAGCATTTGCGTAAGTCTTCTTCTTTGCCAGCACGAGTCATGAGTAACTCCAGCATCATATAGTTGGTTAATATGATGTTGGGAGGTGTTTGCTGCATTTTTCTGCGTGCTTCATCATTTTCCTGTCCTGTGTATTTGCCGAAAGTGAAAGGACATGAACGACCAGTTCTATCTTCGAACTCAGCTTTATATCGGCTTAATTCTTCAGCTTGTGAGTTGATGAGGGCATTCATCGGATAAACGATGATAGCTATAGTCTTATCCTTGCATGCCTCTTCGTGAAGGAGAACGTAATTGAATATAGTTGCCATGAAGGTACGTGATTTTCCTGAACCTGTGCCGGAAGTCACGATGAATTCTTTGTCTTGACAGCCTAACTCTATAGCTTCTTGCTGATGCATGTAAAATGGCTTGTCGAAGAAAAATTCCAAATCTTTATGGATAGGGAGCCCCTTGGCAATAAGTTCCTGTACACCTATTCCCTTCTTAAAGTTTGGATTGAATTGAATCAAAGCCTTTGGCCACAGCTTTTCATTTTTGATGGAGTTGCTGACCTTTTCCTTGATTCGTTCATCCTTTATGGCAACAAAACTTTCCAGGTAACTTTTGTAGCTGCCTTTCAAGCTTTCGTATAATTCAATTATATTCATACTTGCTAATCTTTAAACAGCTACAAAGATAATATTTTCTTTGAAAATAGGGTATATATTCAGGAGGAAAATATATTTTCTTTGTGATTTTTTCAGTTTTGGGCGAAAATCTCTATGTATGGGGTTAAACTGAATATTAGTTGTGCAAGTTTTATGGATGGTTCGCCTAACTATGGCATGGAAGCAATGAAGAGGGTAGAGCGTAAATGATAAGTTACTGATAATGCTAATATGCCTAATAGTTAGTTCTTCCTTTTACTCAAATGTATGGTGTGTGTAATCGCAAGAAATCGTGTGAAAGAATGTAAAAGGAGCCTTGTTTTTGCCAACCGATTCAATTTAGTTTGAAATTATGTTGGCAAAATGTTGGCAATTTTTAGAAACGAAAAATACTAACCGCTTATTATCAAGCAGTTAGAACTTTCTTGGGTGCGCCTGATAGGACTTGTGACACCTAAGAAACCAAGATTGTAGCTGCTGCCAAACACCTCGTTGGCATACTGCGCTTGTTCGGTAGGAAGAGTGCGGTCGAAATTGTTGTCTACTTTTGTCAATGCCTGTGTCTCATACATTTTGAGTTTAATGGCATTGAGCAACAAGTCGCGATTCAAACCTTTTTCCACCGTCTTTGTGGCATAATAGAGAGTTGCATCATCATCTAATCCTTTGCTCAGAAGCAACATATTATGTGACCACGGCAAAAGTGCAACGGAACGTAGCACTTTTTCATCATATCCAATTTTTGTCGCATTCGCTTCCATGATAGTCGCATTCGCTCTCACGTTTGTCGTATTCGCTCCCATGATTGTCGTATTCGCTCTCACGTTTGTCGTATTCGCTCCCATGATTGTCGTATTCGCTTCCATGTTTGTCGCATTCGCTTCCATGTTTGTCGCATTCGCTTCCATGTTTGTCGCATTCGCTTCCACTACGAAATTTGCGTGAGAACATCATCAAAAAATACAGAATCCCTATAGAAAAAGCGTTCACATTTTGGGCTTTTCTGTCACAAAGGGTTCACCGTTTTACGCCATTTGTGACGTTTTGGTGAATACCTGTGAAGGGAGGGTTCACGCCCTGAATCCCCTCTGTTTATCGGGCTTCCGGCGCAGATGTGAAGGGTGAACCCTCGTTTCTTGCTTTATACGCATACGCGAAAAGAAATAAAATAAAGAAAGAAAACAGCAGTATGGGTAATGCCATAAAAACATATAAAAGAATATATATATATTATTATAGACGTTCACGGTGTCACTCTGTGGTCTCGCCCGATAGGTTATTCAGACCAGCCAATGACTAACAGAGATTTCCCGGTAAGTCATTGAGCCGTCTCAGTGACTTACTGGGAAATGGTAACAATTATGCTGAACTCAACAGTCGCAAATAAGCGCCACACACCCTGAAAAACAGCCAATACGTGTTTGGTGCGAAAAGAATATTTGACAAAAAATCGGGAAAATGCGCATAATTCATGAATAAACATGAAGAAAAACACAAAAGCGATGTAAAAGAAAACGAAAAAAGTGGAGAAATGAGGGGATTTGCTACCCCAAAACAGGGGATGCGGGGCTAAAAACAGGGGATGCAGGGCAAAAAACAGGGGATTTGGGCACTCCAAAAAAAGGCGCATCCCCTGTGGATGCACTTCGCTAAACCCGACCAAATCCACAACACAAAAAGTGGATAAAAACAAAAATTACTACCCTTTTTGAACAGTTATTATTACCAAAATAGCCGCCGTGCCGATTCATTTCAACATTTATATATAAACAACGCGAGAAAAATGGTATAAAGTATTAATAATAAGGGGGATGCGAGAAAAATGGATTAGAAAAAGTGCTTCAAATCCCCTATTTTTGTTTTTTGGCCGGCATAACGGCAGTATTGGCAGAGATCGAAAAACTTTCTTGAAAATGCGGATTTCTCTTAATTTCTTTTGTGTTACGATATTTTTTGTGTATCTTTGCAAGATAAACTGATAAAAGAATAAATGAGAAAACGATTCATCCACATATTATGGGCTTTGTTGGGTGCAGGCATCCTGTTCTGTATCCTGGGCTTTGTAGCCGTTTGGAATGGTTTGATAGGCTATATGCCCGAGATAGAGGACTTGCAGAACCCCATCAACCGCTTTGCCACACAGGTGTATTCATCTGACGGCAAGGTGTTGGGAACCTGGAACCTGAACAAGGAGAACAGAATCGTGATCCCTTACGACAAAATGTCGCCCCACCTCGTAGAGGCACTCGTTGCCACAGAGGACGAGCGCTTCTATGAGCACTCAGGCATCGACTTCCGTGCCCTGGGCCGAGCCATCGTGAAGCGAGGAATCATGGGACAAGCCAATGCCGGAGGAGGCTCCACCATCACCCAGCAGTTGGCGAAGCAGTTGTATAGCGAGACAGCCAGCAGCACCGTGCAGCGCTTCTTCCAGAAACCCATAGAGTGGGTGATAGCCGTCAAGCTGGAGCGCTATTACACCAAGCAGGAGATCATCGCCCTCTATCTCAACTACTTCGACTTCCTGCACAATGCGGTGGGCATCAAGACCGCTGCCAACACTTACTTCAACAAAGAGCCCAAAGACCTGACGGTGTGCGAGGCAGCCACCCTCATCGGACTCTGCAAGAACCCCTCGCTCTTCAACCCCGTGCGCTATCCCGACCGCTGCCGGGAACGAAGAAACGTGGTGTTGCAGCAGATGGTGAAGGCTGGCTATATGGACCGCTCGGAGTACGCCAAGTATTCTGCCGAACCCCTTACCCTCGACTTCCACCGTACCGACCATAAGGATGGCACAGCCACCTATCTGCGCGAGTTCCTCCGCCAGTATATGACCGCCAAGCGCCCCGTGCGCTCCGACTATCCTTCGTGGAACAGAGTGCAGTTTGTCATCGACTCAATAGCCTGGGACACGGATCCCCTCTATGGCTGGTGCAACAAGAACTTCAAGAAGGACGGCACACCCTATAACGTCTATGCCGACGGTCTGAGAGTGTTCACCACGATAGACAGCCGTATGCAGAAATATGCCGAGGAGGCAGTCTACAAGCATGTGGCAGGCTATCTGCAGCCCGCCTTCGACCGTGAGAACAAGTCCAAGCCCAGTGCTCCCTTCTCCGACAAGCTGACGCCCAATCAGATACGCTCCATCCTGAACCGATCCATCACCCAGAGCGAGCGCTACCGCACCATGAAGGCGGCAGGCTATTCGCCCGAGGAGATACACGACGCCTTCAGAAAGAAGGTGGAGATGACCGTCTTTACCTATCATGGCGACATCGACACCCTGATGAGTCCGCTCGACTCCATACGCTACTACAAGGGTTTCCTGCGTTCGGGCTTCATGAGCATGGATCCCAAGACGGGAGCCGTGAAAGCCTATGTGGGCGGTCTCGACTATACACACTTCATGTACGACATGGTGAGCCTGGGACGCCGACAGGTGGGTTCCACCATCAAGCCATTCCTCTACAGTCTGGCGATGGAGAACGGATTCACTCCCTGCGACATGGCGCCCAACCGTCAGCAGACCTATATCGTGGCAGGCAGACGCTGGACACCCCGCAACGCCAACCATTCGCGCTATGGACAGATGGTTACGCTGAAGTGGGGTCTGGCACAGAGTAACAACTGGATCAGTGCTTATCTGATGAGCAAGCTGAACCCACAGCAGTTTGTGCAGCTGCTGCGCGATTACGGCATCAACAATCCCGACATCCATGCCTCTATGAGTCTCTGTCTGGGTCCTTGCGAGGTGAGTGTGTCGGAGATGGTGAGCGCCTATACCGCCTTTGCCAACCACGGCATCAGGACCTCGCCGCTCTTTGTGAGCCGCATCGAGGACAACGAAGGCAACACGATAGCCACCTTCCAGCCCCGGATGAGCGAGGTGATCAGCGCCGACAACGCCATGAAGATGCTTACCATGCTGATGGGCGTGGTAGACCAGGGTACGGCGGGACGACTGAGATACCGCTACAACATGGAGGGACAGATAGGAGCGAAGACGGGAACCACCAACAACAACAGTGACGGATGGTTCATTGGCTTCACACCGCAGTTGGTGACAGGCTGCTGGGTGGGAGGCGAGGACCGCGACATCCACTTCGACTCCATGAGTATGGGACAGGGAGCCACGATGGCGCTCCCCATCTGGGCCATCTTCATGAAGAAGGTTTATGCCGACCCAACGCTGGGCTTCAGTCCGATGGAGAAGTTTGACATTCCTGCTGACTACAATCCCTGTGCGAGTCAGACGGAAGATGAATTCGGTGAAGAAGGCATCGATGAAGTTTTTGAATAAGCAAGCATCCTGCAATGATGGCAATATAGATGAGGCCTAATTGCAGGATGCTTATTTTTATCCCCTCTATGCAGGCTCCCGGCAGCATGACTATCAGCTGCAGGGCATGCTGGGTGGTAGAGGTGGTGAGGCTCAGCAGGTATGCCAGTCCGCCCTGCAGCAGGGAGAATCCCGGCAGGAGGAAGAACGAGAGCAGCAGCGACAGGCTGACATAGATGATGACCGTGGCAGCGGGAATGGCGACAAACGAGCTGAGTACGGAATAGCAGGCGATGTTGCCGAAATAATAGCACACCAGCGGTGTGGTTCCCACCTGAGCAGCCACCGATACCGCCACCATTGCCCATGCCCAGCCCAAGGGCTTGTGGCGGGTGACTGAGGCAGGCAGAAGGCTGTAGATGGGCTTGTGGAGCAACAGGATGGACAGCACGGCGGCAAAGGACAGCTGAAAGCTGATGTCGAAGAGGTGGAGAGGCTGGATGATGAGCATCACGATGGCAGCGAGAGTCAGGTTGCTCACAGCCGTCGAGTTGCGTCTGGTGAGCAGGGCGAAACAGTAGATGCTGATCATTGAGGCGGCTCTGACGGCACTGGCAGGCAGGGCGATGAGGAACACGTATGCCCAGATGGCAGTCACGCTGATGGGTACGGCGATGAGCCGCCATCGTTTTCTGCCTCCTGCCAGGAGGATGAAGAGCTGAAAGATGATGCCGATATGCAGTCCGCTGATGGCCAGGATGTGGCTGGCACCCGAGGCCTTGAAGGTTTGTCGGGTGTCCTTGCTGAGGCTGCCTTTCTCGCCCAGTGTCATGGCGGTGATGATGGCTTGCTGCTGCGATGCAAGATGCTGGCTGCCAATGCGTTCTGTGAGTTCGCTTCGCAGACTGAGAGCCTTCAGGCGGGTGCGGTCGAGCGCCGACAGATGGCTGTAGGAACGCATCGCTGCGGGTTGTCGGTTCTGCTCTTCCTGCAGAGAGGTGAGCAGGGCGCCAGCTATCAGGAAGGCGGTGAGGATGAGGAGCGACTTGTGCAGCTCGTTCTTCACCAAGATGGCGAAGGCAGAGGCGGCGAGCATGATGAGCAGCCAGTAGGAGGGAGGAAGGGTGACGACGTGGAAGTGCGCAATGACAATGCCCGACACAAGCATCAAGCAGAGAGCCTGAGTGGGGCACGAATTGAAGAACTTTCGCCTTCTGAGGACTGTCTTTGCGCCAGAAATCTTCATTTAATCTTTAATTTCTGCAAATATAGGAATTTTTTTTCGTCTAAATGTAGTTTTTTTTGTAATTTTGCAAAGTTTTATAGAATACAATAAAAATCATTATAATGAACGTTTCATACAAATGGCTTAAAGAATACGTCGATTTCGACCTTACTCCCCAGGAGACAGCGGACGCGCTGACTTCTTGCGGTCTCGAAGTCGATGCTTTGGAAGAAGTACAGTCCATCAAGGGTGGACTGAAGGGTCTTTACGTAGGTAAAGTGTTGACATGCGAGATGCATCCCAATAGCGATCACCTCCATGTCACTACTGTAGATTTGGGCAAGGGCGAACCCCAGCAGATTGTATGCGGTGCCCCCAATGTGGCAGCAGGACAGAAAGTCATCGTAGCCGACCTGGGCTGCGTGCTCTACGACGGCGACAAGAGTTTCACCATCAAGCGCAGCAAGCTTCGCGGCGTGGAGAGTCTCGGCATGATCTGTGCCGAGGACGAGATAGGAGTAGGAACCTCTCACGACGGCATCATCGTGCTGCCAGAGGATGCTCCCGTAGGTCAGCCAGCAGCAGAGTATTATCACTTGGAGAGCGACTGGCTCATCGAGATAGACATCACAGCCAACCGAGCTGATGCCCTGGGTCACTGGGGAGTGGCACGCGACCTCTATGCGTGGCTGAAGCAGAACGGATATCAGACCAGTATGCATCGTCCTTCGTGCGATGAGTTCGTTGTCGACAACGAGGACCTGCCTATCGAGGTGGAGATTCAGAACACCGAAGCCTGCAAGCGCTATGCCTGTGTGAGCATCACCGACTGCGAGGTGAAGGAGAGCCCTAAGTGGCTGCAGGACAAGCTGAACATCATCGGCTTGCGTCCTATCAACAACATCGTGGACATCACCAACTATATCATGATGGCTTACGGACAGCCACTGCACTGCTTTGATGCCGACATGGTGACAGGACATAAGATCGTGGTACGCACCCAGCCAGAGGGAACCAAGTTTGTGACCCTCGACGGCGAGGAGCATACCCTGGGCGAGCACGACCTGAGCATCTGCAACGCCGAGGAGCCTATGTGTATCGCAGGTATCTTTGGCGGTAAGGGTTCGGGAACCTACGACACCACCAAGAGTGTGGTGTTGGAGAGTGCCTACTTCCATCCAACATGGATTCGCAAGAGTGCCCGCCGTCACGGACTGAGCACCGACGCCAGCTATCGTTTTGAGCGCGGTGTAGACCCCAACGGACAGATTTATGCCCTCAAGCAGGCTGCCATCCTCTGCAAGCAGTTGGCAGGCGGAAAGATCAGTATGCAGATCAAGGACGTATATCCAGAGCCTATGCAGGATTTCCCTGTGCGCCTGAACTATGAGTATGCACACCGTCTCATCGGTAAGGAGATCGGTGCAGAGACCATCAAGAATATCGCCACCTCATTGGAGATGAAGATTGTGAAGGAAGACGCCGAGGGCCTCGACCTCCTCGTCCCAGCCTTCCGTGTTGACGTGCAGCGTCCTTGCGACGTGGTGGAGGACATCCTGCGTATCTACGGATACAACAACGTGGAGATTCCTACCCAGCTGAAGAGCTCGCTCACCGTACAGGGCGAGGAAGACAAGCACTACCACACCCAGAACATCGTGGCAGAGCAGCTGGTAGGCGAGGGCTTCATGGAGATACTGAACAACTCGCTCACCAAGGCAAGCTATTATACCGACTTCGAGCTTAACGCATATCCCGACGAGCACACCGTGAAGGTGATGAACCCTCTGAGTGCCGACCTGGGAGTAATGCGCCAGACCATGCTCTTCGGTGGACTGGAGAGTGTGTCACGCAACATCAACCACAAGAGCCAAAACCTGAAGTTCTTCGAGGTGGGCAACACCTATTTATATAATAAGGAGAAATGGGATGCCGAGAATCCTATCAAGGGCTACAGCCAGGAAGGGCATATCTCGCTCTTCATCACCGGTAAGCGCGTAGAAGGCAACTGGGCTCATGCAGACGAGCAGAGCAACATCTACGAGTTGAAGGCTGTGGTGGAGAACATCCTGCGCCGTGTGGGTATGCCACAGAACAATGTGGTGCTGAAGCACAGCGACAACAATATCTTCTCAAAGGGTGTGCAGTATGAGACCCGTGCCGGAAAGGTATTGGTAGAGATGGGTATCCTGAGCCTGAAGCTGAAGAAGGCTTTCGATATCGAGCAGGACGTGTTCTATGCCGATGTGCACTGGGACAACCTGATGAAGGCCATCAAGAAGGTGAACCTCACCTATACCGATATCAGCAAGTATCCTTCTGTAAGCCGCGACCTGGCACTCCTGGTCGACAAGAGTGTGGAGTTTGAGCAGATAGAGATGATCGCCCGTCAGACAGAGAAGAAGCTCCTCAAGAGTGTGGTTCTCTTCGACGTGTATGAGGGCAAGAACCTGCCAGAGGGCAAGAAGAGCTACGCAGTGAACTTCATCCTGCAGGACGAGGAGAAGACTCTCAACGACAAGCAGATCGATGCCATCATGAAGAAACTCATTGCCAACCTCACAGGCAAGTTGAATGCTGAATTGAGATAATTTTGGAGTTAACTCCTTCACATCATATAATAAGTATAACAACAAAACATATTAAATTTTATTCCAATGGGAAGAGCATTTGAATATCGTAAGGCTACAAAGCTGAAAAGATGGGGCCACATGGCCAAGACATTTACTAAGTTAGGTAAGCAGATTGCAATTGCAGTAAAGGCTGGCGGTCCAGAGCCAGAGAACAACCCTACCTTGCGTGCTATCATCGCCAACTGTAAGCGTGAGAACATGCCTAAGGATAACATCGAACGTGCCATCAAGAACGCTTGTGGCAAGGATACAAGCGATTACAAGGAGGTGACTTACGAGGGATATGGTCCTCACGGTGTTGCCATCTTCGTTGACACATTGACAGACAACACCACACGTACCGTAGGTGACGTGCGTTCAGTGTTCAATAAGTTCAATGGCAACATGGGTACCACAGGTTCTCTTTCTTTCCTCTTCGACCACAAGGCTGTGTTCACCTTCAAGAAGAAGGAAGGCATGGATATGGACGAGATGATTCTCGACCTGATCGACTATGGTGTAGAGGATGAGTTCGACGAGGATGAGGAGAACAACGAGGTCACTATCTACGGTGCTCCTACAAGCTTCGGCGACATCCAGAAGCACTTGGAGGCTGAGGGCTTCGAGGTGACCGGTGCTGAGTTCACCTATATCCCTAACGACCTGAAGGACGTTACTCCTGAGGAGCGTGAGACTATCGACAAGATGGTGGAGAAGCTGGAGGAGTTTGACGATGTTCAGACCGTCTATACCAACATGAAGCCAGAGGTTTCTGAGGAGGCAGAATAATATTACGCCCTGATAGGCGCTGCTTTTATCGGCACGCCCTGAAAGGGCAGAAGCTCATAGCCCAGGGCATCGCCCTGGGTTTTGTGTTTATTTCACTATGCGCCCTGTAAGGGCAAAAGCTTTAAAATAAGGAGAAAACATTATGATTAATTCTAACAACGAAAATCAGGATAAGTTGCAGAAGGTGACCTATCAGACACACGGCACCTGTTCAAAGTACATCTGCATCAGTGTGGATGAGGACGGAACAGTAAGGGATGCTGAGTTTATCGGCGGTTGTGACGGCAACACCAAGGGCGTATGCGCTCTGATAAGAAACATGAAGGCCAAGGACGTGATAGCCCGACTGAAAGGCATCACCTGCGGCAACAAGCCAACCAGTTGTCCAGACCAGTTGGCTACTGCCCTTCAGCAAATGGGATATTAATTTAGTATGGCGATATGTTCAAGCTTTAGTACTTGAACGTATCGTCCAACAAAATTTTCTGGGGATTGGAAGCCGAACGGTAGATGAAACGGAAGGAGAAGTGGGCTTCCTTATAGCTCTTGAGTGCCGGGTTGTTGTCGAGTGCCTGTTTCTGCAGATTGTGCAGTTTGTTATGGTTCAGGGCTATTGCCTCGGCATTGTCAGCCTTGTTGCGCAAGCTGAGATAATAAATATAAGTGCGTGAGTCTTTGTCAAACACAGCGCTGTCGGTACGGCTGTCGTTGATGTAAGGGGTGGGACATACCTTCTCTGTGTATTCGCGGGCTTCGCGTACAGCCCTGTCTTCCATGCTCTCAGTGCATGATGCCATGAGGGCAAGAGTCATGATACCGAATAAAATCTTTTTCATCTTTTTTCTTCGTTTTTGAATTTTGTCACAAAGTTACTGCAAAATTCGTAATTCTGCAACATTTGATCCTGATTTTTCTGTCAGAAGCTCTAACTTCTCTAACTTCTGAACTTGCTAAAGTTGAGTAAATGCGAAAAAAAAACGCGAAAAAATTGGTTTTCTCCTAAAAATAAGGTAATTTTGCATCCTAAAGAATAAATATTTTATGGAGAATATCAACAAAATACGAAATTTCTGTATTATTGCACATATAGACCATGGTAAAAGTACCCTGGCAGACCGATTGTTGGAGAAGACACAGACCATCAAGATCACTGAGGGTCAGATGCTCGACGACATGGATTTGGAGCGAGAGAGAGGTATCACCATTAAGAGCCATGCCATCCAGATGGAGTACAAAGCAAATGACGGAGAAACCTATATCCTCAACCTCATTGATACTCCGGGACACGTGGATTTCTCTTACGAGGTTTCACGTTCCATCGCTGCCTGCGAGGGAGCGCTCCTGGTAGTTGACGCCACACAGGGTGTGCAGGCGCAGACCATCTCCAACCTTTATATGGCCATAGAGCACGACTTGGAAATCATTCCTGTCATCAACAAGATAGACATGCCTTCGGCCATGCCCGAGGAGGTGGAGGACGAGATCGTAGATCTCATCGGATGCAAGCGCGAGGAGATTCTGCGTGCCTCAGGAAAGACAGGTGAGGGCGTAGAGGATGTGCTCGAGGCTGTGGTGAACCGTGTGCCACATCCCGAGGGTGACAACAAGGCACCTTTGCAGGCACTGATCTTCGACTCTGTGTTCAACTCCTTCCGTGGCATCATCGCCTACTTCAAGATAGAGAACGGAACCATCCGCAAGGGTGACAAGGTGAAGTTCTTCAACACCGGAATGGAATATGATGCCGACGAGATCGGCGTGCTGAAGATGGACATGATAGCCCGCAACGAACTGGGAACAGGCGAGGTGGGATATATCATCTCGGGTATCAAGAACGCCACTGAGGTAAAGGTGGGTGATACCATTACCCATGTTGCGCGTCCCTGCGAGAAAGCCATTGCCGGTTTCCAGGAGGTGAAGCCTATGGTCTTTGCCGGTGTCTATCCCATAGACTCCAGCGACTACGAGAACCTGCGTGCCTCGTTGGAGAAACTGCAGCTCAATGATGCCAGTCTCACCTTTATGCCGGAGAGCTCTGTGGCTTTAGGCTTCGGTTTCCGTTGTGGCTTCTTGGGTCTGCTCCACATGGAGATCATACAGGAACGACTCGACCGCGAGTTCAACATGGACGTCATCACCACCGTGCCCAACGTATCCTATATGGTATACGACAAGCAGGGCGGCGAGAAAGAGGTGCACAATCCTTCGGGACTGCCCGACCCAACGATGATCGACCATATCGAGGAACCCTATATTCGCGCCACCATCATCACATCGTGCGACTATATTGGTCCGATCATGAAACTTTGTCTCGACAAGCGAGGCGAGCTCATCAAGCAGGAGTATGTGAGTGGCAACCGTGTGGAGCTGCACTTCATGCTGCCTCTTGGCGAAATCGTTATCGACTTCTATGATAAGCTGAAGAGCATCTCCAAGGGATATGCTTCCTTCGATTATCACATAGACAGCTTCCGTCCTTCCGACCTGGTGAAGCTCGACATTCTGCTCAACGGTGAGCCTGTGGATGCCCTGAGTACCCTGACCCACCGTGAGAATGCAGTTGCCTTTGGTCGCAGAATGTGTGAGAAGTTGAAAGACCTGATACCCCGTCAGCAGTTTGACATCGCTATCCAGGCTGCCATCGGAGCCAAGATTGTGGCACGCGAAACCATCAAGCAGGTGCGTAAGGACGTTACAGCCAAGTGTTATGGTGGTGACGTAAGCCGTAAGCGCAAACTGTTGGAGAAGCAGAAGAAAGGTAAGAAGCGTATGAAGCAGATCGGTAATGTGGAGGTGCCACAGAAGGCATTCCTTGCCGTATTGAAACTCGACTAATCATTTCAAGTAAGATAAAAGCTATCAAGCAACATAAATCAAGGAGGCAGAATAATGAATGATTTAAGGACGATTACTCCCAAGCGTGATATTGCCAGGGAGTTGGCGCGTAAGTACAGTACGATGACTCACGACGAGCTCGACATCCTGGAGGGCATCCTGGAGCCAGTGAAATACGGAAAGGGCGAGATGATCCTTGCGGAAGGTGAGGTGTGTCGTGGTATCTCTTATATCGAGAAGGGTCTTGTGCGCCAGTTCTATAATAAGAATGGCAAGGAGGTGACCGAGCATCTGGGCGTCGACCATACCATCTTTATGTGTATCGAGAGTCTTTTCAAGGAGGAGCCTTCTCGTCTTCAGGTGGAGGCTCTTGAGGCTACCCTGGTTTATATCTTGCCTAAGTCGAAACTGGAGGCTGCCGCCATCCGCAATGTCAACATTCAGATGTTGTATCGTAAGATTCTGGAGGAGAGTCTCATCCAGTCACAGGTTCATGCCGACCTGATGCGTTTCGAGACTGCGCCCAACAAATACAAGCGTCTGTGCGAACTGAGTCCTCAGGTGGTGTTGCGTGCTCCATTGACTTACATTGCCAGCTATCTGCAAATGACTCCCGAGACATTGTCCCGCATCCGTTCGGGTGTGTTGCTATAAAGATGTAATAACCCAAAAGTCCTGCTTCACAATGATGAAGCAGGACTTTTTGGTTATTGAAATTTCGCATATTTGTCCCACATGCCCAGAACCAATGGTCACCGACCGAAGGTAAAGGTCAGAAGTTCACAGAAGCATCACGCCCTGAACCAACGGTCACCGACCGAAGGTAAAGCTTTCTATAAGCAGCACGCCCTGAAAGGGCAGAAGCTCTTAGCCCAGGGCAACGCCCTGGGTATAAAGGTATTCAGCAAGGCGCCCTGTAAGGGCAAAAGCTTTATTATTGCCTGAAGTTTTAAAGCTTTTGCCCTTACAGGTAGGGTGTTCAAAATTCGTTTAAAATTTGGCACGTTTTTTAGTCGAATAATCGGTTTAACTAACTGATATTTCAATAATTATCGACACGAATATTGCGCAGAACTAAAAAAAGTCACATTTTTGAATTCTTAACACGTTGATTTCGTGTGAATTAACTTGTATTTCGACGCAAAAAACGTGTCGAAAAATTGATAGATTTTGAACACCCTACCTTACAGGGCGACAAGTTTGCGAACATAACAACCCAGGGCGTTGCCCTGGGCTAAGAGCTTCTGCCCTTTCAGGGCGTGCTGCTTTGTAAGATAAGTATAGGTCGTACTTTTTAGCGAGAAGACTATTGTCTTCACTCCTTTAACTCCTTTAACTCCTTTAACTCCTTTAACTCCTTAACTCCTTAACTCCTTTATTCAGTATACAAGAATCGCTTGATACTCTTCTTAGGAGTTTTCTCGAATTCCTCTTTGTGTATTCTTATCTCTGACACCTTGCAGTAGGCAGGAACCATGGTGTTGAGCTCCTGGCGGTTCTGCTCCATGATATCCATCAGCTCTTTCTCGCCTAAGTTGAGTGTCTGAGCCTCGTCGTAGTCGGGATGTACCAAGCCAATGAGCTTGTTGCCCTTCTGTATCACCACACTCTCGCTCACGAGTGCCAAAGAGTTGAGCTTGTCCTCAATCTCCTCAGGATAGATGTTCTGACCGCTGGCACCCAAGAGCATGTTCTTGCTGCGGCCCTTGATGTAGACATTGCCGTCGCCATCCATTGTGCCAAGGTCACCAGTGTGGTACCATCCGTCCTTGTCGATAGTGTTGCGTGTGGCTTCCTCGTTCTTGTAGTATCCCAACATCACGTTAGGACCCTTTGCCAGGATCTCACCAGGAACATTCTCGGGGTCAGGACTGTCGATCTTCACCATCATGTTCTTGGCTGCTTTGCCGCAAGAACCCGGTACGAAATATTTGTAGTCCTCATAGCAGATGATAGGCGCACACTCTGTGGCACCATAGCCCACGGTGTATTTGAAACCAATGCCATGCAGGAAGCTCTCCACCTCCTTGTTGAAGGCAGCACCACCGATGATAATCTCGTAGAAGTTGCCTCCGAAGGCCTGTGTCACCTGTTCGCATATCTTCTCGCGCACCTTCTTGCTGATGACAGGCATGTGGAGAAGCATACGCATGCGGTTGTTCTGAATCTTGGGGAACACCTTCTTGCGGATAATCTTCTCGATGATGAGCGGCACAGCAATGATGATGGCTGGCTTGATGCGGCTGAAAGCCTCGGCGATGATAGCCGGACTTGGTATGCGGGTAAGGAAGAAGATGTGGCAACCGGAAAGAACCTCGAAGAGGAACTCGAACGCCATGCCATACATGTGAGCCAGTGGAAGAATGCTGATGATAGGGTCGCCCGCCTTGATCTCCTTGGGCAATACACTCATAGCAAAGTCGAAGTTGCTCCAGAGTGCACGGTAAGGCACCATGACACCCTTGGAGAAGCCTGTAGTACCGCTGGTGTAGTTGATGAGCGCTATCTGGTCTGGGTTCTCCTCAATATAATAATGTACGTGTTCCTTGCGGAAATACTTAGGGAACTTGATACCGAACATCTCGTTGAGATGCTCGCGTGCATAGGTGAGTTTGTCGGTACGTGATACCACCAGAGAATAGTCGGGTATATAGATGATTCCCTCTAATCCGGGCATCTTGGTAGCGTCAATCTGTGTGGCAACGACATCGCCCACAAACAGCAGTTTGGCATCGCTATGGTTGACGATGTTATGGATTTGCTCTGGCATAAACTCGTGCAGGATAGGCACGGCGACAGCTCCATAGGTAAGAGTTGCCAGGAAGGCCACTGCCCAGTTGGCGCTGTTTCTACCGCAAAGGGCAATCTTGTCACCTTTTACTACGCCAGAATTCTCGAACATGATGTGCAATTTCTCTATTTTGCGTGCTACATCGTGAAACTGCAAGGTAGCTCCCTTGTAGTCGGTAAGAGCATCCATGTCCCAATGGTCGATGATGCTCTTTTGGATAAGTGCATTAAAGCTTGGTATCTCCATATGCTTGTATTCTAATAGAATTGTCTAAGTGGTTTATGAGGCTGCCTCTTGATACAGGTAGCGCTTGATGGATTTCTTGGCAGTCTTCTCAAACTCGTTCTCGTGTATCTGAATGCCGGAAATCTTGGCAAACGATGGCATCTGGGAGTTGAGCTCCACACGGTTCTGATCCATGATGTGCTCCAGGTCCTCAGCGGTAAAGCCCATGGATGAAGCCTCGTCATAGTCGGGGTGGATCAGCGCCACGAGTTTGTTGTTTCGCTGAACAATGATGCTCTCGCTGACCAATGCCATCGAGTTGAGTCTGTCTTCTATCTCTTCGGGGTAGATGTTCTGTCCGTTGGCACCTAAGAGCATATTCTTGCTGCGTCCCTTGATAAAGAAATGTCCGTCGGCGCTCATGGTGGCCAGGTCGCCAGTATGGAACCAACCGTCCTTGTCGATGACAGCATGGGTAGCCTCGGGATTCTTGTAGTATCCTTTCATCACATTGATGCCACGGCAAACCAACTCGCCAGGTACGTTCTGTGGGTCGTCGCTCAGCACCTTTACCTCCATGTGCTTCACAGCCACGCCACAGCTTCCTGCCACGTAGTCGTCCTGATGGGCAAAGGTGATGAGGGGAGCTGTCTCGGTGGTTCCGTAACCCATGGCGATGGGGAAGCCGATGCTGACAAAGAAGTTCTCTATCTCCTTGTTGAGAGGCGCACCGCCTACTACGACCTCGTAAGGATGCTCGCCAAACTCGCCCAGCACAAACTCGCGTATCTTCTCCTTGATGCGCTTGCTCAGTACAGGCATGTTGGTAAGCAGTCTGACCCAGTTGGTCTGCACGCGTGGGAACACATGCTTTCTTACGATCTTGTCGATCACCAATGGCACGGCGAAGATGATGTCGGGCTTCGTCTCGTTGAGAGCCTCGGAAATCAGTGTAGGGCTGGGCTGGCGGGTGAGGAAGAAGATGTGGTTGCCCAATACGATATTGAAGATAAACTCGGTCATCAACCCGTACATGTGAGCCATGGGCAGGGTGGAGAGGATGTTGCAGTTCTTGCCTATCTTGGGTTTTACAGTGTCCATGAGATAGTCTAAGTTGCCCCAGAGGGCACGATAGGGCAGCATCACTCCCTTAGAGAAACCTGTAGTACCGCTGGTATAGTTGATCATTGCCAACTCCTCAGGGTCGTCAACATGATACTTGATATGTTCTTTGCGGAAATATTTGGGATACTTGTGTCCGAAGATTTCATTGAGATGTTCGCGGGCATAAGTGAGTTTCTCAGAACGGGAAAGGTTGAGCGAGAAATCGGGAAGATAGACGATACCTTCGAGCGAGGGCATCTCTTCGGCATTGATTTCTGTGGCTACTACATCGCCCACGAAGAGCATCTTGCTCTCGCTGTGGTTTACGATGTTGTGAATCTGTTCGGGCTTGAACTCATTCTGTATAGGAACCACGATGGCACCATAGGTAACAATGGCCAGGAAGGCTACTGCCCACTGGCTGCTATTTCGTCCGCAAACAGCTATTTTGTCGCCCTTTATCACACCGCTGTTCTCGAACAGGATGTGGAGCTTTTCTATCTTTCTGGCTACATCATGATATTGCAGTGTTGCTCCTTTGTAATCGGTAAGAGCATCCAAATGCCAATTATTGATGATGCTTTGCTCAATATACGAGTTGAAACTTGGTATTGAATTCATTGCACAGTTTACAAAATTTTGTGCAAAGATACATTAATTTCTGCACACAACAAAAAAATATGTGCACAAAATGAATAAAAAGGGAAAAAAAGTGGTTTTTCTTGCATTATAGCCCATGAATGTGGGCTATAATGCTGTTGTGATTATTCATATCGCATCGATTTGGCTGGATGGATATGTGAGATGAGGTAGCTGGGTGCCACCAGCATGAAGACGCTGATGAGGAGTGTTGCCGCATTGAGCGCCACGATATACAAGGCATTGATCTCTACGGGAACGGTGCTCACATAATAGGTCTGTGCGTCCAACTTGATGATGCCGAAGGCTTGCTGAAGCGCTAAGATTCCTAAAGACAGGACATTGCCGATGAGCATTCCCTTGCCGATGATGAAGACGGCAAACCACATGAAGGTGTGGCGGATGGTCTTATTGCGTGCGCCCAAAGCCTTCAGGATGCCTATCATCGAGGTGCGTTCTAAGATGATGATGAGCAAGCCGCTGATCATCGTCACGCCTGCCACGATGAGCATCAGGGCGAGGATGATCCATACGTTGAGGTCCATGAGGTCGAGCCATTGGAAAATCTGTGGGTTCAGCTCCTTGATGGTGGCGCTGCTGTAGGTCTCGCCATAATGGTCTACTGTGCCTTTCACCTTGCTGATTACCCGACTCTCTACCATGTCAAGGTTGTCGAAGTTGTTGACGGAAAGCTCGGCTCCGCTTGCCTGGTCGCTTTCCCATCCGTTGAGTTTGCCGGCCGTATAGAGGTCGGTGAAGACGATGGTCTCGTCGTATTTCTTCAGGTTGGTCTGGTAGATGCCCGCAATGGTAAACCTTCGCGTGCGTACACCGTTGTTGTCGAAGAAATAGGCAAAGATGCGCTGTCCTGACTTCAGGTGCAGTTTGTCCGCCATCAACTGAGAGACAACAATCTTGTTGTGACTCACGCTGTCGGAGAAATGAGGAATGCTTCCCTCCACCATGTTGTTGTGGATGAAGGTGGAGTCGAAGTCGGGACCCACTCCCTTGAATGCCACGCCCAGAAAGTCGCTGTCGGTCTTGAGGATTCCTTCCTTCATGGCAAAGCGCTGAACGTGAGCCACATCGGGAATATGTTTCAAGACGTCGATCATGGAGTCGTCGATGACGATGGGGTATTGTTCCATCTGCTGCAAGGTGAGGAAGTCGGCCACCTGTATATGGCTTCCGAAGCCGATGACCTTGTCGCGGATGGTGTGTTTGAATCCCAGCACCACACAGACGGAGATAATCATGACGGCAAGTCCGATGGCTACTCCGGCAGTGGCAATATGTATGGCAGGGCGAGAAACTTTTCGTTTGTCGCCCTGCTCGCTGTATAATCTTTTAGCTATGAAAAGTGGAAAATGCATGTTGTAATGGAAAATGCATATAATATTGGAAAATGCATATTATATTCCTTCGTCCTCAACGCGTCCTGGATATGCCTCCAAAGCCTTGGCAAGTACTATGAGTGCACGGTCCAGATCGTCTTTTTTCAGTACGTAAGCCATACGCACCTGGTTCTTGCCTGCACCGGGAGTGGTATAGAAGCCGGAGGCAGGAGCCATCATGATGGTCTCGCCCTCGTATTCGAACTCTTCAAGGCACCAACGGCAGAACTTTTCGGAATCGTCGATAGGCAGTTTGGCCACGGTGTAGAAGGCTCCCATAGGAATAGGAGAGTAGACACCGGGTATGCGGTTGAGTCCGTCGATGAGGCACTTGCGTCGCTCTACGTACTCATCGTACACATCGCGATAGTACTCTTCTGGCGCATCGAGAGAGGCCTCGGCTACAATCTGTCCGATAAGGGGTGGAGAAAGACGAGCCTGGCAGAACTTCATCACCGCCTTGCGTATCTCGGCATTCTTGGTGATGAGGGCACCCACACGGATACCGCACTCGCTGTAACGCTTCGATACAGAGTCGATAAGCACGGTGTTCTGCTCGATGCCTTCGAGGTGCATGGCACTGATATAGGGGCTTCCGGTATAGATATATTCACGGTATACCTCATCAGAGAAGAGGTAGAGGTCGTATTTCTTGACGAGGTCGCGAATCTGGTTCATCTCCCTGCGGGTATAGAGATATCCGGTAGGGTTGTTGGGGTTGCAGATCAGGATGGCGCGTGTGCGCTCGTTGATAAGCTCTTCGAACTTCTCGACCTTAGGCAAGGAGAAGCCTTCCTCTATCGTAGTGGCAATGGTACGTATCTTGGCACCTGCCGAGATGGCGAATGCCATATAGTTGGCATAGGCAGGTTCGGGCACGATAATCTCGTCGCCAGGATTGAGGCAACTCATGAATGAAAAGAGCACAGCCTCTGAACCTCCTGCTGTGATGATGATATCGTCGGCAGTAATGTTGATGTTGAACTTCTTGTAGTAATCCACCAGTTTCTCGCGATAGCTAAGATAGCCCTGGCTGGGAGAATACTCCAGGATGGTGCGGTCGATGTGCTTCAGTGCATCAAGACCACACTGAGGAGTAGGGAGGTCGGGCTGACCAATGTTGAGGTGATACACCTTGACTCCTCGTTTTTTTGCTGCGGCAGCAAGAGGCGCCAACTTTCTGATAGGTGACTCTGGCATTTCAAGTCCACGTACTGATATTTCAGGCATCTTTAATACTTTCTGTTGAACTTTCGCAGGTTCAGGAGTTAACTTCCCGCACGCGCGAAAGTTGAGTTTTCTATATTAATAGTTTTGCAAATACAAATGTGCTTGTTTTGCTTTCGGATGCAAAGGTAAGAAATTTCAGTGATATTTGAGAAAAGAAACGACAGATTTTTTATTTTTTATTAAATTCTGTAGCATTGTGTTGTTCTTATGCTTTCTTTTTTATAACTTTGCATCTCGAAAAAGATACAGAATTTTCGCAAGAGGGAGTCTTTTGGGAGTCCAGGAGATTTCTCTGGAGTTAAGGAGATATCACTGGAGTTAAGGCAAATGCTTTTGTGGACATGAAATAAAATGTTTAACATTTCCTCCAAGGCTATTGGCTATAACTTCTAACGACCGAAGGGAGTGATAACTTCTTTAACTTCTCTAACTTCTTAAAAAATAACTTCTCAAGAAGATAGTTTCTGTACTTGCGCGAGTTCTATTTTAATATTAATGACCAATTAAAAACGAATCGTTATGAGATCAAGAATGAGTACATGGTTTGAAACCAAAGTAAGATACACCAAGGCACAGGAGGATGGCTCCGAGAAGCCAGTTACCGAGGCTTATGTAGTAGATGCGCTGAGTTTTACCGAGGCTGAGAGTCGTATCACCGACGAGATGGCTGTCTATGTGTCTGGCGAATTTAAGGTGTCGGGCATCAGCAAGGCTGCTTATGGTGAGGTGTTCTTCAGTGATATGGATGGCGACGACAAATGGTACAAGGCCAAGTTGTCGTTTATCACCATTGATGAGAAAACCGAGAAGGAGAAGCGTACCACCGTCAACTACCTGGTGCAGGCCAAGTCGCTTGCCCGTGCCCTGCGCTATATCGACGAGGTGATGGGTAAGACCATGAACGATTATGATGTTGTGGCTCTGGCTGAGACCAAGGTGATGGACGTGTTTGAACATACTGTTCCTGGAGAAAACAAGGAAGAGAAGAACGATAAGCCTGAGTACGAAGAGGCATAAAAACTTGCTAAAATTCATTAATACTATAATATAATGTATGATGTAGCAAAAAACTTGCATGAGGTGTTAGACCAGCTGCCTAAGGGTGTTCGTCTGGTCGCCATCAGCAAGTTTCATCCCAAGGAGTATTTGTCGGCTGCCTATGCAGAGGGACAACGAATTTTTGGAGAGAGTCATGAGCAGGAACTTGCCAAGAAGGTGGCAGACCTGCCCAAAGACATAGAATGGCATTTCATCGGTCATCTGCAGACCAACAAGGTGAAGTACATAGCGCCTTACATCAGTATGATAGAAGCTGTGGACAGTCTCAAGTTGTTGAAGGAAATCAACAAGCAGGCTGCTAAGCACGACAGGGTGGTGAAGGTGTTGTTGGAACTTCATATTGCTGCGGAAGAGACCAAGTATGGACTGACATTGGACGCTTGCCGTGCCTTGTTGGAAGAAGGAGAATGGCGTTCAATGGAGCATGTACAGATTTGTGGACTGATGATGATGGCATCTAATACGGATGACACCGAGCAGATAGTCCGCGAGTTTGACACGGCAGCTCGCTTCTTCGATGAGGTGAAAGCCAAGTACTTTGCCGATGATGATGCGTTCTGTGAGCGCAGCTGGGGCATGAGTCATGACTATCCGATAGCTATCCAGCATGGAGCCACTTTGGTTCGTGTAGGTACAGCTATATTTGGACCACGCATTTACTAAATTAAGGAGATTTATTCTGGAGTTAAAGGAGATTTATTCTGGAGTTAAAGGAGTTAAGGAGTTAAGGGAGTTAAGACAACAGCCTTAATTCGCGGAAGTTAAAGAAGTTATCACTCCCTTCGGTTGTTAGAAGTTATAGCCAATAGCCTTTGTGGACTGAAAATTAAACATTTAACATAACACATTTCCTCAAATGCTATTGTCTTAACTCCTTAACTCCTTAACTCCTTTAACTCCATAACTCCCATAACTCCTGAAATCTCTCCCTTTCTAATTCTTATTCATGATTTTCTGCAGGGCCGCCTCTTCGCCAACGATCCAGATGATGTCGCCTTTCAGGAAGGTGTAGGAAGGCGAAATTTTGGTAAGACTCTCCAAGCCTTCTTCCAGTCCGACAACCATACAGTCGTATTTGTCACGGATTCCGCTTTCGCCCAAGGTCTTGCCGCAGAACTCACTCTTTCCACTGATTACCAGCTGGCGAAGCTTCATCTCTCTTTTCTCTATATCCAAGTCCTCGGGTACAAGTTCAGTCTGCAGGGCGTTGTTGAACTTCTGTGTCTGTTCGTCATTGCCGATGATCTGCAGTTTGTCGCAGGGGAATATAGTGGTGTCGCCGTTGGGGATGTTGATTCTTCTTGATCCGCGATAGATGCTGCTCATGTCGACGCCGAAGCGCTGACGCAGGTTGAGTTCTCTCAGTGTGTGTCCGCACCAGGTAGAGTCTTCAGGCACCTCAAACTCGCTGATGTGGATGTCTCGGTCGAGCAGGTGTCCCTCGTAGAGAGGCCGTTTGGTGCCCTTCACCTGTGCTTCGATGTCGCGTGAGCGAAGGTTGCGGATGAACAGACGCTCCATCTTGATGCTTCGTTTCTTCGTTCTTCTGGAAACGATGATGAGCAATACCGCCACAATACCGATGCTGATCATCAGCGCATCGGTAAACCGGCTCAGGAAGTTGCAGATATAGAAGATAAAGCCCAGGGCTATCATAAACCTCACCACGATGGTGGAGAGGAGCGGTATGCGGTTGATGCTGCTCTCCACCCACAGTCGTTTCCACTCGTTGCTGTGGTTTTTCTTCATCACGATGGCACGTAGGAAGGGTGCTATGATGATGACGGTGAGCACGCCCGTGATGGCATTGGCGTACCAGTGGAGTCGCCAGCCTGGCAGCAGGTTGCGCATTAAGGGAAGTACGAATGTGAACATCAAGGCTATGACAGCCGCACTCAGGATGGAGTAGGCCACGGTGTTGACGGTCATCTGTCTGAGGAGCGCCTTCCATTTGCTCTGTTGTGTGGTGGATGGGCGGTTGGTCGCCAGATGGTTGAGTGCTGTGATCAACTTGTTGGGCAGATGCTTCTCCATGACCTGGTAGCTTGGCGTGGCAAGGCGTATCATATAAGGTGTAAGGAAGGTGGTGATGACCGAAACCGCCACGACCACAGGATACAGGAACTTGCTGATGACGCCCAAAGACAATCCCAACGAGGCGATGATGAACGAGAACTCGCCTATCTGAGCCATGGAGAAGCCGCATCGCATGGCCGACTTGAGCGACTCACCGCCCAGCATGAAACCAAAGGTTCCCAATACAGCCTGACCTATCAGGATGGTGAGCACGAGGGCAAGGATAGGCAGGGCATAGTCGACCAGAATCTGTGGATCAACCAGCATACCCACCGACACAAAGAAGATGGCTCCGAAGAGGTTTTTAACAGGCTCTACCAGCTTGATGATTTTCTCTGCCTCAATGGTCTCGGCAAGGATGCTGCCCATGACGAAGGCACCGAAAGCACTGGAAAATCCCACCTTGGTGGACAGCACCGCCATGCCGCAGCAGAGTCCGAGGGACACGATGAGAAGCGTCTCGCTGTTGATGAGTTTGCGCACAGACCTGAGGAAGAGTGGGATGGCAAAGATGCCCACGATGAACCACAGGATGAGGAAGAAGACAATCTTGATGACCGACTCAAACATCTGTTCGCCGTCGGGCGTGCTTCCTCCTGCGATGGCCGAAAGCATCACCATCATGACAATGGCAAGAATGTCTTCCAGAATGAGCACACTCATCACCATACCGGCAAACTTCTGTTGCCGCAGTCCCATGTCGTCGAAGGCCTTATAGATGATGGTGGTGGAACTCATGGCAAGCATGCCTCCGAGGAAGATGCAGTCCATCTTGTTCCAGCCGAATCCATGACCCACGCTGATGCCCAGCATCATCATACAGAACACGATGACGACGGTGGAGATGATGGGCGATGCTCCCATCTTCACGATCTTCTTGAACGAGAAATCGAGTCCGAGCGAGAACAGGGTGAAGATGACGCCGATGTCTGCCCAGGTCTGAATGTCGTTGTCGTCGATCACTGACATGGTGTAGGGCATGTGGGGAGAGACCAGGAAACCTGCCACGATATAGCCTAACACAAGGGGTTGCTTGAGTTTCTTGAACAAGAGGGTAACAATTCCTGCTACCATCAGGATGAGTGCGAGGTCTTTTACGAGGAATGGAATTTCTGCCATGACTTTCTAATTTAACTTCTTTAACTTCCCCATTTGCGAAAGTTGAGTTACTTTCTAAAAGCAAAGGAGCTCATGAGCCAGAACCTGATGTAGTGTTTAGGTTTTGTTGGCATCATGAAGCTCCTTTACTTCTTATGATTAGTCGTTGTATTCGGCTGTTATTTCTGCTATTTTGACGATGGTCTGAACTACTTTCTCCATGACCTGTATGCTGACGAACTCGTGAGGACCATGGAAGTTGACGCCACCGGCGAAGATGTTAGGACAGGGCAGACCTTTGAAACTGAGCTGTGCTCCGTCGGTTCCGCCACGGATAGGTTCCACGCGAGGAGGAACTCCGCTTTCCTGCATGGCTCTCAGCACGATGTCGATGACATGCATGTTGGGGTCTATCTTCTCCTTCATGTTGTAGTATTGGTCGTTGATCTCGGCCGTGCAGGTTCCCTCGCCGTATTTCTCGTTGAGTTTCTTGGCGCAGTCGGCAATGAATTTCTTGCGGTCTTCGAACTTGCTGCGGTCGTGGTCGCGGATGATGTAGCTGAGCTTGGCTTCCTCGCATCGGCTCTCGATGCCAATGAGGTGATAGAAACCCTGGTAGCCCTCGGTAGCCTCTGGTGTCTCGTCCTCGGGAATCATGTTCTGGAACTCTACGGCGAGTCGGCTGGCGTTCACCATCTTGCCCTTGGCATAACCGGTATGCACGCTCACACCCTTGATCTTGATCTTAGCACCAGCGGCATTGAAGTTTTCGTATTCGAGGTCGCCCAAGTCGCCGCCGTCAACGGTGTAAGCCCAGTCGCAGGCAAACTTGTCTACATCGAAATGATGAGCTCCCATACCGATCTCCTCGTCAGGGTTGAAGCCTACACGTATGTCGCCGTGCTTGATTTCGTTGTGGTCGCGCAGATAGCACATCGCCTGTACGATTTCGGCAATACCAGCCTTGTCGTCGGCTCCCAGCAGAGTGGTGCCGTCTGTGACGATGATGTCTTCGCCCTTATGGGCTTTCAACTCAGGGAACTTGCTCACGCTTGATATCATGCCAGGGCTCAGTTCGATGTCGTTTCCATCATAGTTGCGTATGATTCTTGCCTTGACATCCTTGCCACTTGCATCAGGACTGGTGTCCATGTGTGAAATGAAGCCAATGGTAGGTGTTTCCTTCTTGGTATTGCCTTTCAGTGTGGCGTAGATGTAACCCATGTCGTCCATCTCCACATCACTGAGTCCTTCGTCCTCCAACTCCTTTTTCAGGTACTTGGCAAATTCCAACTGTTTCGAAGTGCTGGGCACACTGTCGGAGTCTTCGCTCGACTGTGTGTCGAATTTGGTGTAATTGATAAATCTTTCTACTAAGTCCATAATTTTGAAAATAGAACTTTCGCTGGGTTCTGAAGTTCTGGAGTTTAGACACTAACTTCTCTCACTTCCACCCTTGTGAAACTGCAGTTTTTTAATAAAATTAGTGACTCCGCTGGGATTCAAACCCAGGACCTTCAGAACCGGAATCTGACGCTCTATTCAGCTAAGCTACGGAGCCCTTATATATAATAAGGTATAGGAAACGTGCTGTACGTTGGCATATACGTTTGCAAAAATACAGATTTTATTTGAATTGACCAAATTTTGAATGAATAAAGTGAGTACAGGTTGCTTTCTTTCGTCATTTGGTGAGGTATGAGAGCCGAAAAGTCGGAAAAGTTAGTAAAAAGTGCATAAAGTCTATACAAAAAGAAAGGAAAATGGATAAAATGATTAACAAAATATAAAAATATTGTTCGGAATAGTTGCAGTATGATAATATTTTTGTATCTTTGCACAGAATTTTAAATACTAATGCAAAAAATGAGTAAGCTAATAAAGCCTATCGGTTATCAGGCATTGCTGGACATGCGTCAGACCGAGATGGGAATCAAGTTGATAAAAGAGTTCTTCCAGCAGAACTTGGCTACAGAGTTGCGTCTTCGTCGTGTGACAGCACCTCTCTTTGTGTTGAAAGGTTTAGGTATCAATGACGACCTCAACGGTGTGGAGCGTCCTGTAACCTTCCCCATCAAGGACTTGGGCGACGCCCAGGCTGAGGTGGTTCACTCGCTGGCTAAGTGGAAGCGCCTTACCTTGGCGGAGTATGAGATAGAGCCTGGTTATGGCGTGTATACAGATATGAATGCCATCCGTGCCGACGAGGAGTTGGACAACCTTCATTCTCTCTATGTAGACCAGTGGGACTGGGAGGCAGTGATCGAGAAGAAAGACCGCACGTTGGCTTTCCTTCGCGATGTGGTTCGTCGCATCTATGCTGCCATTTTGCGCACTGAGTATCTCACCTGTGAGCATTATCCACAGATTAAGCCTTTCCTGCCCAAAGAGATTCACTTTATTCATGCCCAGGAGTTGTTGGATATGTATCCCGACAAGACTCCCAAGGAGCGTGAGGATGCCATCTGCGAGAAGTATGGTGCCGTATTCATCGAGGGAATCGGTTGCAAGTTGAGCGATGGAAAGAAGCATGATGGCCGAGCTCCCGACTACGATGACTGGAGTACGGTGGCTGAGAATGGTTTGCCAGGTCTTAATGGCGATATTCTAATCTGGTATCCTGTATTGGGCAGAAGTTTCGAGTTGAGTTCCATGGGTATTCGTGTGGACAAGGAGAGTCTGTTGCGCCAGTTGAAGTTGGAAGGCAAGGAAGACCGCGAGAAACTCTATTTCCACAAGCAGTTGCTTGGCGGCAAGTTGCCATTGAGCATTGGTGGCGGTATCGGTCAGAGCCGTCTCTGTATGGTTCTGTTGCATAAAGCTCACATCGGCGAGATTCAGGCAAGTATATGGCCTGAGGAAATGCGCGAGGAATGTGAGAAAGCGGGAATGTCGCTGATTTAAGGAGATTTTTTTTAGAGTTAAAGGAGTTAAGACAATAGCATTTGAGGAAATGTGTTGTCTTAACTCCTTAAACTTCCGAAAACCATCATGTCATCACCAGCTTCAGCGTATTGCAAAGCTTGTCCAAGGCAGGGTTTTCCTTTCTCATGTTCTCCAGCACCTCTCTCTTGTTGAGAATCTTCTTGACTTCCTCTTTGTGAGAAAGTCGGTAGGAGATGACGATGTTGGTGTTGTGCAACCCCCGAACCAGTGTGTTTCTGATTCTGTTTTTAATGTTTTGCATGTCGTCGAGCAACAGTTGGTTGTCGGCGACAATTTCTATGTTGGGGCATTCCGTCAGCTTGGGCTTGATGGCCTGCATACGGTGCGACAAACCTATGAGTTCTTTGTTGTTCTGTGCCATGCGTACGCACATGCCCGTCCACTGATACTGCAGGGCGTCTTCGTTGAATTCGCATTGTTCGGAGTCATCAGTGCTTCTGATGGCTTTCACGTCGGCGGTAGGGTTCAACTGCTGTTTTACCATCTCCATGTTTTTCTTCAGGTTGCTGAAGGTCATGCCGATGGTTCCCAGTTTGACGGCGCCTTTGCTGATGGGTTTTACTTGATGTTTGTTATTGGCAGCCTCGTTGTTGGTTTCGTTTTCCGAAGCATGAAGGGGCTGGACAGCAGTCTGAGGAGTTTTTGCGTTGCTCTCCTCACCGTTGCCTTTAAGCTCAGCACCTGCACCCTGAATGGCAGGCTTCAGCTGGGCTATGATTTTCTGAAACAGGGATTTTAATCTATTGGGCGTACGCCCCGCACTCGGAATGTCTTTGTCCTCGGGCTGGGTGATCTGTCCGATCTCTATCAGTGTGAGCTCCACCAGCAGTCGTTTGTTTGAACTCTGTCGGTAGTTGATGTCACATTTGTTGGCTATCTGTAGTGCCTTATATAAGAATGGTGTAGGCGCCTTCTGAGCCTGTTGCTGATATTTGGCTTTCTGAGCCTCGCTGGTTTCCAATAGGGGAAGCGTCTTGGCATCTTTCGCCATCAGCACGTTACGTACATGCTGTGCCAGACCCAGTATCATGTTGCCGCCGTCGAATCCCTTGTCCAAGATGCCGTTCAGCAGGAGCATCATCTCCGACACGTTGTTCTCCAGTGCACAGTCTATCAGCTTGAAGTAATTGTCGCTGTCCAGCACGTTGAGGTCTTCAGTCACCTTCTGATAGGTCAGGTTGCCCTGGCAGAAACTCACCGCCTGGTCGAATATCGAGAGAGCGTCGCGCATACCTCCGTCAGCCTTTTCGGCTATTACTGCCAGCGCCTGCTCCTCGTAGCTGATGCCTTCCTTCTCTGCCACCATCTTGAGGTGGTTGATGGTGTTGGGCACGGTCATGCGCTCAAAGTCGTATATCTGGCATCGGCTCAGGATGGTAGGCAGAATCTTATGTTTCTCGGTGGTGGCGAGGATGAAGATGACGTGCTGTGGCGGCTCCTCCAGTGTCTTAAGGAAGGCATTGAAGGCTGCAGAGCTGAGCATGTGTACCTCGTCGATGATAAACACCTTGTACTTTCCGATCTGTGGCGGTATGCGCGTCTTCTCCATCAGCTCCTTGATGTGGTCCACACCATTGTTGCTGGCGGCGTCGAGCTCAAAGATGTTGTACGACCGCTGTTCGTTGAACGACTTGCAGCTCTCGCACTCGTTGCATGCCTCGCCGTCCTCCTTGGGGTGCTCGCAGTTGATGGCCTTGGCGAAGATGCGTGCACAGGTGGTCTTTCCTACACCTCTTGGACCGCAGAACAGATAGGCATGAGCCAGCTTGCCGCTCTTTACGGCATTCTTGAGCGTTGTGGTCAGAGCGCTCTGTCCTACAACCGAATCAAAGGTCATCGGACGGTACTTTCTTGCAGAAACAATATATTCTTCCATTATTTTTTCTTAAATGATGATGCAAAGATAACAAAAAAATATTATCTTTGCAAACAAATTCATAAATTAATGAGCAGAAGATTGAGTATAATATGGAACTACCTCTCTCATTATAAGTATCTTATAGTGATTGTGGTGGGCGTGCTGGTGGTCGGTTTCATCGACGACAACAGCATCATGCAGCATATAAAATATAAAGTTCAGATTCATAACCTGCAGTTGGAGATAGACAAGTACACCACTCTCTATCAGAATGACATCCAGATGTGGCATGAGATGAATCATGGCGGCAGGGCTTACGAGCGGATAGCCCGTGAGCGCTATTTCATGAAGGCTGATGACGAGGATATTTTTGTGCTGAGTACTGATTTACCGAATAATGACAACGAACAAGACAATGAAACAACTGAATAAGATTCAAACATCTATTTTTATATTAGGAGGAGTGTTGATGGTGATAGGCGCAGGCTGCTTCGCCTTCGGTTATATGATTTTTCCCCAGCTGACCCTTTACACCAGCTGGCTTTTCCTCTTGGGCACGGTAGCTTTCAGTGTGATGCAATCGATGCAACTCTATGAAGGCTCGTCGCAGGTGGTTCACCGTCTGAAGCGCATTCAGGCAGTGGCCGACATCTTCTTCGTGCTGTCGGGCATCTCGATGGTAGATACAGTCTATGCCTTTGCCCGCAACTGGTTTTCCAACTACGAGACCTATATCACCTATTTCTACAACAAGTGGGTGGTGTTTCTGTTGGTGGCAGCCCTCATCGAATTGTACACCACACACCGTATTTCGCATGAATTGAAAAAGGAAGAATGCAAATAAAACCTAAATACATGCAATATTCAATTAAATAGCATAAATTTTTTTTCGTACTTCAATTTAACATTGTACTTTTGTTAGCCGAAATAGAAAACAGCTTATGAACAAGATATTTTACGCATTTATTTCCTTATTGGCGTTGACATCGTGTGCCAACAGTTACGACATAACCGGAACTTCCAATGTGAGCACCTTGGACGGACGTATGCTCTACCTGAAAGTTTTGAAGGACGCAGAGTTCAAGAGCGTCGACTCCTGTGACGTCGTTCACGGACAGTTCCATTTCAACGGCACACTTGATTCTGTAAGAATGGCCAATATCTTTATGGACGATGAGCCCGTGTTGCCCCTTGTCCTGGAGAGCGGAGCCATCACGGTCAAGCTTGACGATACACAACAGGTGGTAAGCGGAAGCCCTCTCAACGACAAGTTGTTTGGCTTCTTCAAGAAATATCAGCAGCTGCAGAACCAGCAGCGCGAACTTGTGCATAAGCACGACCAGGCCATCATGAACGGAAGCGACATGAACGTCGTGACCCGTCAGCTCACAGCTGAGGCCAACCGCCTGGCTGAACAGGAAGACAAGTTGGTGACTACTTTCGTGACCGACAACTTCGACAATGTGCTCGGAGCAGGCGTCTTCTTCCTCGTCACCATGGGCAATCAGTATCCCATGCTCACGCCATGGATAGAGGACATCATGAGCAAGGCCACCGACCATTTCAAGAACGACTCTTATGTAAAGGACTATTATCAGAAGGCTCAGGAGAACGAGCAGATCATGAACGGAACCCGCGATATGCAGCCTGGAGCTCCTGCCGTGTCAGCCCAGCCTGCGCCCGAAGCAGCGCCAGCGCCTACACCCAACGACCTGGCGCGTCCTACCATTCCAGAAAAAAAAGAATAAGCAGGTATGAAAACATTGATTAAAGATGGAACTATCGTCAACGAGGGAAAGACATTCCGAGGATACCTCGTTGTCGATGGCGAACAGATAACACATATTTATAATGGCGAAGAAGCACCTCGTGGCAGTTTCGACAAGACAGTCGATGCCTCGGGGTGTTTTGTTATGCCAGGAGTGATCGACGACCATGTGCATTTCCGTGAGCCCGGACTCACCGCCAAGGCCGACATCGAGAGTGAGAGCAGGGCCGCAGCCTTTGGCGGCGTCACCTCTTATTTCGACATGCCCAACACGGTGCCTCAGACCACTACACTCGAAGCCCTGGCCGACAAGACGGCTCTCGGCAGCCAAAAAAGTCATGTCAACTATGCCTTCTTCTACGGTGCCACCAATGACAATGTGGAGAGTTTCTCCCAGTTGGACCGTCATCGCATTCCCGGTATCAAGCTTTTCATGGGCTCCAGCACTGGCAATATGCTTGTCGACAAGGCTGAGTCGCTGCGCCGCATCTTTCAGGCAGCTCACGATCTCGACTTGCCCTTGATGGCTCATTGCGAGGATACCGACATCATCAACAGCAATATGGCAGCCTTCAAGAAGCGGTATGGCGACGACCCCGCGGTGGAGTTTCATCCCGCGGTACGCAGCGAACAGGCCTGCTATGAGAGTAGTCGTCTGGCTGTGCAGCTGGCCCATGAGTATGGCACTCGTCTGCATATCGCTCACGTCACAACGGCTCGCGAGCTCGACCTCTTTACGCCAGGTTCCTCGGTGACGGGCGAGGCTGTCATTGCCCACCTCTATTTCACCGAGGCGGATTATGCTACCAAGAAGGCGCTCATCAAGTGCAACCCTGCCATCAAGACCCTGTACGACCGCACGGCATTGCGCAAGGCTCTGACTGACGGCAGAATCGCCACCATAGGTACCGACCATGCTCCCCATGAGTGGAAAGACAAGCAGGGAGGTTGCGCCAAGGCTGCCTCGGGCATGCCGATGGTTCAGTTCTCCTTGGTCACCATGCTCGAACTGGTAGACGAGGGCGTGCTTACCATCGAGCGGATGGTAGAGCTGATGGCTCATCAGCCTGCTCGTCTCTTCGAAGTACAGAAGCGTGGTTTCCTGCGCGAGGGTTATCAGGCCGATATCGTCATCGTTCGTCCCCATGCTCCCTGGTCACTGACTCGCGACCAGATTCAGAGTAAGTGCAGGTGGAGTCCTATGGAGGGCCACGAGTTCCAGTGGCGAGTGGAGCAGACCTTCTGTAATGGCCGTCTCGTCTACGACAAGGGTGCCTTCGATGCCTCTGTTAAGGGACAGCCCATTCTGTTCAGAAGTTAAATCCAGAAGCAAAATTCAGGAGGCGTTAAGAAGTTAATACAAATGCCTTGAGGGAATGTTTAATGTTTAAAGTTTAAAGGATGCACCCGCAGGTCCTCACATACGATATAGACGAAGTAGTACCCTACATCAACTGGCTTTATTTCTATCATGCCTGGGGCATGAGTGGTAAGCCTTTGACCGAGAAACAGCGGCTGCGTGATGAGGCTTCCGCCATGATGCAGTCGTGGCAGGGGCGTTATCACACCTATGCGGTCTTTGCCCTTTACTCAGCCAATGCCGACATGGACGACCTGCTGCTTTATGCTGATGACACAGCCGATGCCAGGCTCACCCGCATTCCTCTGTTGCGCCAGCAGCATCCAGTGGCTGCCGGAAGCCCCAATCTCTGTCTTGCCGATTTCGTGCGTCCTCTTTCAGGCGGCGTGCGCGACAGGGTAGGGTTGTTTTGTGCCTCCGTCGAGGCAGGAGTGCTGGAGGCTTACAGGGACGACGATTATCTGTCGATGATGTCACAGGTGCTGAGTGACCGCCTTGCCGAGGCCACGGTCGAGAAGATGCACTTAGAGGTTCGTCGCCACTTCTGGGGCTATGCTCCCCATGAGCATCTCACGATGGAGCAGCTTCATCGTGAGGAATATCAGGGCATCCGTCCTGCCGTGGGCTATCCGTCGTTGCCCGATGTCAGCGTCAACTTTGAGCTCGACCAGCTTCTCACCATGTCGCAGATTGGCATACGGCTTACCGAGAGCGGCATGATGATGCCCCATTCCAGTGTGTCGGGACTGATGTTCGCCCATCCTCAGGCCCATTATTTCGACCTGGGCAAGATTGACGAAGAACAGTTGCGCGACTATGCGCGTCGCCGTGGCATCCCCGTCGAGTTGATGCGCCGTTATTTACAGAGTAGTTTGATTAAGAAATGATAGCACGCATATATATATGGGTTCTCTTGGGCACCCTTTTGCCTTATCTGTGGTGCTTCTGTCATGAGCTGCGCAGCAGCTGTTTGGCGAGGCGCTTGTTGCTTTGGCTTCCGGCATCCGTCGTCATTGGCTATAGTGGCTATTTAGCGCTACAGCCCAACTTCGTGCCCGACCGTCCGGTGCTTGTCGACGTGTGGTTTGTCGTCATGGCGCTGTTTTCCGTTCCCGTCTTCGTCTATGCCCTTTTCAGTTTTGTTGGCTGGTGTGTGATGAAGGCACTCAAGGGAAGGCGCAACTGGGGTCGGCTCATAGGTCTTGTCATGGGCCTCCTGTCCGTCGGCGTTTTCCTTTATGGCTTCACTTATGGCTTCCGTGAGTTGGAGGTGAAGCGCGTCACCATAGCTGTGCCCCAGCTTCCTGCCAGTTTCGACGGCTATCGCATTGTCCTCTTCAGCGATTTCCATGCTGGATCCTATTACGGTTGGCGCAGCGATCTGCCACAGCGTGATGTCGACAGCATCAATGCCCAGCATCCTGATATGATTTGTTTCACTGGCGACATTCAGAACACCCGTCCGTCCGAGCTCAAGCCTTACGTCAGGATGCTTTCCTCCCTGCGTGCCAAGGACGGCGTATACAGTGTGCTGGGCAATCATGACTACAGCTATTATGTGGATGCTGATTCGCTCACTTGTCTCAGGCAGGAGCAGGAGACTCGCCGGCTGGAATGGCAGATGGGATGGCATCTGCTTCTCAACGAGCACGCCGTGGTGCATCGCGGTTCCGACTCCATCTATGTTGCGGGCACAGAAAACTTCAAGAAACCTGCTCATGCCAATGTGGCAAAGGCGCTTCGGGGCATCCGTCCAGGCCGCTTCGTACTGATGCTTCAGCACATCCCCACGCAGTGGGAGGACATGGTTCCTTCGCGCATCAACCAGGTGTATGGCAGGAAAGGCGAGGTGTTGGTGGCGCCGCAGCTCACTCTGAGCGGCCACACCCATGCCGGACAAATATCCGTGTTCGGATTACGTCCCACGATGTTTGCTCCCTATGACTATGGCCTCTATGAGCGCGAGGGCTGTCAGCTCTTTACCACCGCCGGCTTAGGTGGTGTGGTTCCCATCCGTGTCGGTTCCACCGCCGAGATTGTGGTTGTCACACTGAAATCCCTTAACTTCTCGAACGACCGAAGGGAGTGATAACTTCCTTTAACTGCTCTAACTTCTCAAAAATATAACTTTCCACGAAAAAAATCATTCAAAAAAATATTGAACCACAAATGAAGTATCTGTATCGCATTTATCAGTTGTTGATTTGTCTTCCAATCCTTTTGGTGGCAAGCATTTTGACCAGTGTCATCACAGTCTTGGGCTGTATGTTGGGTAATGGCCATTTCTGGGGTTATTATCCTGGCAAGTTGTGGTCGCAGTTGTGGATCCGTCTTCTCCTGCTGCCCGTCAAGGTAGAAGGCAGGGAACATCTGCAGAAGAATCAGAGCTACGTGTTCGTGGCCAACCATCAGGGGTCATTCGACATCTTTTTGATTTATGGCTTCTTAGGTCGTAACTTCAAGTGGATGATGAAGAAGGCGCTCCGCAAGGTGCCCTTGGTAGGTATTGCCTGCCAGTATGCCCATCACATCTTTGTCGACAAGAGCGGTCCTTCCAAGATACGTGCCTCTTACGACAAGGCCCGCGAGGAACTACAGGAAGGAATGTCATTGGTAGTATTCCCTGAAGGCGCCCGCACCTTCACAGGTCACATGGGTGTATTCCGTCGAGGAGCCTTCATGTTGGCAGACGAGTTGCAGTTGCCCGTCTGTCCGCTCACCATCAACGGCAGTTTCGATGTGAAGCCGCGCATGAAGGACATGTATTGGATTTTCTGGCATCCTCTTCGTCTTACTATTCACGAGCCCATCCAGCCGATAGGCAAGGGTGCCGAGAATATCAAGAACCAGATGACAAAGAGTTACGATGCTATCATGTCTGGGCTCGTCCCCGAGTACCAGGGTTTCGTCGAGAATCCTGACCAGTAATATGCTGCTATAAAAGACATGATTCGACTTGTACACACGTTCTTTTTCCTCTTTGTCTTTAATTGCCTTGCTGCTATAAAAGACATGATTCGACGTGTACGGTTGGCACGGGCTGAAAGCCCCTATAAGCAGCACGCCCTGAAAGGGCAGAAGCTCTTAGCCCAGGGCAGCGCCCTGGGTTATCATGAACGCAAACTTGTCGCCCTGTAAGGTAGGGTGTTCAAAATTCGAATCAAAAATCCGGTATAAAAA
>OLQO01000353.1_pt1 | contig 41774 bp, 36 predicted proteins | sample 1672281 | NCBI WGS metagenome assembly OLQO01 (sample SAMEA3136667, study PRJEB25190) | human gut metagenome | biome: human gut; feature: human-associated habitat; material: faeces | place: Austria | collected 2013
CTGGCTCAGGCCGCAGGGCTCGCTGCGGGAGGGCATCAGGAACAGGTCCGCCGCGCCGTAGATCCGGCGGGACAGATTGTCGGAATAGGTGATTTGGGCCGATACCCGGCCGGGCCACCGGTTCTGGGCCCAGCGGAAGGCGTCCTCAAACTGGGACTCCCCCTGGCCCAGCACCACCAGCTGGCAGCCGGTGGCCATAATGCCCTCCAGACCCTGGCACACCAGGTCCATGCCCTTGTGGCCCACCAGGCGGCTGACGATGGCCATCAGCGGGGTGTCCGGCTCCTGGGCAAGGCCCAGCTGCCGCTGCAGCTCCGCCTTGCACACGGCCTTGCCCTCCATATGGTCGGGGTCGAAGGTCCGGGGCAGGGAGCCGTCGTGGGCGGGGTTATAGCTCTCAATGTCCAGACCGTTGAGCACGCCGGAGAGCTTATAGTCGATCAGGTGCACCACCTGCTCCAGGCCGCAGGCATAGGCCGGGTCATGGAGCTGGGCGGCGTAGGTGGGGCTGACGGTGGTAACGGCGTTGGCGGTGAGCATAGCCCCCTTCATCAGGTTCACGCACCCGTCCATCCGCAGGATGCCGCCGTCGTACCAGCCCCGGTTCAGGCCGAACAGGTCCTCCACGGTCTCGGGGCCGTACTTGCCCTGATACTCCACGTTGTGGATGGTGAACACCACCGGCAGGTCGTTTCCGGCGTCCCGCAGGTACACCGGCACCAGGGCCGTCTGCCAGTCGTTGCAGTGGACCACGTTGGGATACTCCGCCAGGTGGGGCAGCAGGGCTACCGCCGCCTTGGAGAAGAAGGCAAAGCGCTCCCCGTCGTCCATGTCGCCGTACAGGCCCCGGCGGCGGAAATAGCGCTCGTTGTCCGCAAAATACCAGGTGACGCCCCGGTATTCCAGGGAGAACAGCCCGCAGTATTCGTGCCGCCAGCCCAGGTCCACATAGATATAGCAGCGGAAGTTCATCTTCTCCCGCCAGCGCTGGGCGATCTGGCCATACAGCGGCAGCAGCACGGCGGTATGGTCGCCCTCCGCCGCCACCGCCGGGGGCAGACTGCCCAGCACGTCCGCAAGGCCCCCGGTTTTGCAGAACGGGGCCGCCTCGCTGGTGATATACAGAATATTCATATGGTCACCTCCGGATGAACGTGTGTCATATTTCAGATCGTGACGCCCCGGGCCACCACCAGGGGATAGTTCTCGTGTCCCATCAGGGTGCGCCCCTCCTGCACGGTGACGTATTTGTCGGTGATAACGCCCCGCAGGACGGCGCCCCGGCGGACCACGGTGCCCTTGAACAGGATGCAGCCCTCCACGTCGGCCCCCGGCTCGATGCGGACGCCCCGGAACAGGATGCAGTTTTTCACCGTGCCCTGGATGTCGCAGCCGTCGGCGATAAGGGAGTTGACGCAGGAGCCGTCCATATAGGACGAGGGGGAGTCGTTTTCCTTGGCGAAGATGGGCCGCTGGGGAGCGAACAGCTCCATGCGGATCTCCGGCCGCAGCAGCTCCATGCTGCGGCGGTAGTAGGACTCGATGGTGTCGATGCGGGCGGCGTAGCCGTCCCAGACATAGGCCCGGAAATGAAGGGCATCCTTCCTGTCCTGGAGAATGTTGTGGCGGAAGCTGTACTGGTTGTGCGCCATGCAGTCGGTGACCAGCTGGATCAGCAGGTCCCGGCGCAGCACGAAGATGTTCAGGCAGCGGAAGCCCTCAGGGGTGAACACGTCGTGGGCCACGTCCACAATGCGCCCGGAATTATCCAGCTGAAAATAGGTGTCGCTTTCCGGCCCCGGCAGGGAGGTGCACACCGCCGTCATGTCCGCGCCGCTGTCGATATGGCGGCGCAGCACGTCGTCCAGGGGCAGGTTCACCACCAGGTCGCTGTCGGTCAGCACCACATAATCCTGCCGGATGTCCTTGAGATAGTCCATGACGCAGCCCAGGGCCTCCACCTTGCCCCGGAACCGGCCGGCATCGCCCCGCCGCTCGGCATAGGCGAAGGCAGGCAGCAGGGTCAGGCCGCCGTGGTTGCGGCTCAGGTCCCAGCTTTTGCCGGTGCCCAAATGGTCCAGCATACTCTGGCACTTGCCGTGCATGATGACGCCCACGTCCCGGACGCCGGCATTGACCATGTTGGAGAGCATAAAGTCCACCACCCGATAGTTGCCCCCGAAGGGGATGGAACCGTGGATGCGGTGCTCGATCAGCTCCCGCAGCCCGGTTTTCTTTTCATAGGAGAAAATGATGCCGTGCATTCCGTTCATGCTTCCACCTCCCCGTGATGACGGTCCAGCAGCGCCTTGGCAGGCACCACCTCGCCGGGGGCGATGACGGTGTCCGGCCCCAGGACGGCGATGCCCCACTCGGCGGGATTTTTGGCGGTTTCCGGCGGCGCGCCTACCTGAGCGCCCCGGCCCACCCGGCAGCGCTCGCCGATGATGGCATACTGCACCACCGCGCCCTCCTCGATGACGGCCCCGGGCATGACCACGGAATAGGACACGCTGGCCCCCTGGCCCACCTGGGTGTTATAGCTGAGCACACTGTTTTTCACCTCGCCCAGGATGCCGCAGCCCTTGGCCACGGCGCTGTTGCCCACGTCGGCGTGGGGGCCCAGAAACGCCGGCGGGCAGGACGGGGTCCGGCAATAGATGGGCCACTTCTTGTCCAGCAGGTTCAGCCCGCTGCCCGGGGCCAGCATATCCATGTTGGCGTCCCACAGGGAGTCCAGGGTGCCCACGTCCTTCCAGTAGCCCTCGAAGCGGTAGGCGGACATCTTCTCACCGTTTCGCAGCATAGCGGGGATGATGTTTTTTCCGAAGTCGTTGTCGCTACGGGGGTCAGTCTCATCATCGATGAGGTACTGGCGCAGCTTTTTCCAGGTGAAGATATAGATGCCCATAGAGGCCAGGTTGCTTTTCGGCTCCTTGGGCTTCTCAGCGAACTCGGTGATATTATCATCACCGTCCACGGCCATGATGCCGAAGCGGCTGGCCTCCTCCCAGGGGACCTCCATGACGGAGATGGTGCAGTCGGCGCCGGTGGCCTTGTGGCGGCGCAGCATCAGGGAGTAGTCCATCTTATAGATGTGGTCGCCGGAGAGCACCAGTACGTACTCCGGGTCGTACAGATCCACGAAGCCGATGTTCTGGTAGATGGCGTTGGCGGTGCCCTTGTACCAGACGGCGCCGCCGGCGCTCTGGTAGGGCGGCAGGATATGTACGCCGCCGTTGACACGGTCCAGCTCCCAGGGCTGGCCGCTGCCGATGTAGGTGTTCAGCTCCAGCGGCCGGTACTGGGTCAGTACGCCCACGGTGTCGATGCCGGAGTTGGTACAGTTGGACAGGGGAAAGTCAATGATGCGGAATTTGCCGCCGAAGGGCACGGCGGGCTTGGCCATGCTGCCGGTGAGCACGTACAGGCGGCTGCCCTGGCCGCCGGCCAGCAGCATCGCCACACACTCTTTTTTCATCCTTGCGTACCTCCTGTGTTCTGTTTTTTCCGGGGGCGTTTTCCCTCCCGGCGCAGCAGCACCGCGCCCAGGGGCGGAATGGTCAGGGAAAGGGAAGTCTCCCGCCCGTGGGAGGGGATCTCGTCCACGTCGATCCGGCTGCCCGCCGGAAGGGCGCAGCCGCTGCCGCCCCAGCAGGCGTCGTCCGTGTTGAACAGTACCTCATACCGCGCCGCTGCCGGCACGCCGAAGCGGTAGTTGTCCCAGGGCACCGGCGCGAAATTCACCGCGCAGATCAGCTCGTGGCCCCTGCGGTCCCGCCGCAGAAACACCAGCACGTTGTTGTGGTTATCATCGGCCACCAGCCATGTAAAGCCGTCCCAGTCCCGGTCGTTTTCCCACAGGCACCGGTTGCGCTTATACAGCCGGTTCAACTGCCGCAGGCACTCATGGCTGGCCCGGCAGGCGGGATCGTCCAGCAGATACCAGTCCAGCTGGCCGCGGAAGTCCCACTCGTGCCACTGGGGCAGCTCGCTGCCCATGAACAGCAGCTTTTTGCCGGGGTGGCACAGCATATAGGCCCAGAAGCTCCTCACGCCGGCCAGCTGCCGCCAGTCGTCGCCGGGCATCTTGCCCCGGAGAGAGCCCTTCATGTGGACCACCTCGTCGTGGGACAGGGGCAGGACGTAGTTTTCCGAGAAGGCGTAGACCATGGAGAACGTCACGTCCCGGTGGTGGAACTGGCGGAAGTAGGGGTCCATCTTCAGATAGTGGCACAGGTCGTTCATCCAGCCCATGTTCCACTTCAGGTTGAAGCCCAGACCGCCCTGCTCCGGCGGATAGGTGACCAGCGGCCACGCGGTGGACTCCTCCGCCACCATCAGCGCCGCCGGGTCGGCGGCAAAGGCTGCCCGGTTCAGCTCACGCAGGAAGTCGATGGCCTCCAGGTTCTCCCGGCCGCCGTCCTTGTTGGGACGCCACGCGCCGCCCTGCCGGTCATAGTCCAGATACAGCATGGACGCCACCGCGTCCACCCGCAGCCCGTCGATGTGGTATTCCTTCAACCAGTAGACGGCGGAGGACAGCAGGAATTCCCGGACCTCCGGCTTGCCGAAGTCGAATACACGGGTGCCCCAGCCGGCGTGCTCCCATTTCAGGGGGTCGCCGTACTCGTAGAGGCAGGTGCCGTCAAATTCGATAAGCCCGTGGCTGTCCTTACAGAAGTGGGCGGGCACCCAGTCCAGTATCACGCCCAGCCCCGCCCGGTGCAGGGCATCCACCAGGGCCATGAAGTCGTGGGGCGTGCCGTAGCGGCTGGTGGGGGCGAAGTAGCCGGTGCACTGGTAGCCCCAGCTGTCGTCCAGGGGGTATTCCGTCACCGGCAGCAGCTCTACGAAGTTGTAGCCCATGGCCTTTACATAGGAGGGCAGCTCTTTTGCCAGCTCCACATAGCTCAGGGGAGAGCCGTCCTCGTGGCGCTTCCACGAGCCCAGATGCACCTCGTAGATCAGCAGCTCGCCGTTCACCGGCGGCTTTTCCAGCCGCTGCTGCCGCCAGTCATCGTCCCGCCACCGGTATCCGGACAGGTCGTAGACCTTGCTGTCTGTCCCGGGACGGGTGGCCGCATGGAAGGCACAGGGATCGGCCTTCCAGACCACCCGGCCGTCCGCGCCGGTGACCACATACTTGTAGGCGTCGTAGACCTTGGCGCTCTCCGCCGCCGTTTCCCACACGCCGGTATCCAGCCGGGTCATGGGCCGGGGCTGCCAGCCGTTGAAGTCCCCGGCCAGCGCTACGGCGCGGGCGTTGGGCGCCCACACGCGGAAGGTGAAGCCCTGCTCCGCCGGGTGTGCGCCGAGGTAGGTGTAGATGTCGTGGGCCGGGTGCCGCGTCATGTGCTCAGCTCCTTTTCTCTCACTCTGCTCGTCTGCTCTATGGTAGCACGCCTGTTCCGTCAAAGGGCGCGAAACAGGTTGCTGGTAACGTTACCGACATTGTACCCCATTTTTCCCGTCCCGTCAACAAACAAGGCGCTTTTTGTGCCGCGGCGGGGGCGGAAAAGGGCCGCAAGCACAAAAGGGAAACGCAGGCGCGCTGCGTTTCCCTTTTCGTTTACTCATCCCGCTGCTGCACGGCGCTGCTGCCGTTCAGGCCGAAGTCGTCCGCTACGCTGGCGGTGTCCCGGCGCAGCATGGTCTCCATCACCCGGATATCGCTGTCGATATCCATGGCATCGGTGCGGTACAGCTCGTCCAGCTGGTGCTCGAAGCCCGCCACGATGCTGTCCATGGTCTTTTCGATCTTGGCCTTGGCCTGGCTCAGGTTCTCGCCGCTGACGCCGGCCTCCTCGAAGCTGGCGTAGTTTTCCAGCAGCTTCAGGGTGGTGGGCAGGTAGTAGTTCAGGAACGTGCCGGCGGCGTCACGCTTGGCCTCGTCCTCTTCAATGAGTTTGAAAATACGGCCGGACACCTGCTCCATGCGGTCCAGCTTGGCGCTGATGGCTTCGTCGGCGATGCGGTCGTTCAGCTCGCGGATCTGGGCCAGGATGGCGGCGTAGCCCGCCGGCGCGGGCGCGGGCTGTGCGGGCTGACCCTGCTCCGCCTTGGCGCGGTGGGCGGCATCAAAGTACGCCGTGGCGGCGGCCTGGGACTTGAAGAGCATACCGCTGCCCATGTCGATATAGGCCTCGTCACCCCAGAGGCCCTTTTCCAGCATCAGGTTCACGTCCTTCTCCACCCGGCGGCGGGACACGTCGGCGGCCCGGGCCAGATAGTCCAGGGGCACGGCCTGCTTCTGCCCGACGGTGCGGAGGTAGGTGGCAAAGCGCCGCTGGCGGCGCTTCATGGCGCCGCTGCCCAGCAGCAGGGACGCACCGCCGGCCATCATGCCCAGGGGATAGAACAGCTGCCGGGCAAAGTACCACCACTCGTTGTAGTGGTAGGCGTAGGACAGGTTGTCGCTGACGGCACTGAGCATAGCCACGCAGCCCAGAATACCCAGCACCGCGCCGATGATCTTCATGGTTTTGGCGCCCTTGTCGGAGTAGTTCGGCGTCTCTGTGACCTTGCGGACGGTGTTCTTCGCCGCGGAGGCGCGCGCCTGCGCAGGCTTCGCCTCGGCGCTGCCCGCCGCTGTCCGCTGCCACGCATCCCGCGCCCGCTGGCGCATTTTCCTGCCGCCGCCCTCGCTGAGCTTGCTCAGCAGCAGGATCAGGCCCACAGGCCAGGCCACGGCAAACATCACCGCGATGAATATCCACGAACCCAGGTCGTTATTGTTCTTTTTCGGCGGCTTCGGCTGAAGACCGTTGTTCTCGTCGTATTCGTAGCTCATGCTTCCCCTTCTCCCTTTCCCCGCAGCTTTCGCTTGTTGCCCTTTTCGTCCACGATATAGGTATTCTCCAGCACGCTGCGGGCATTGGCCATTACCGCGTTCAGGTACTCCTGCCGCAGTGCAGCGCGCTCCTCGATCTCCGCGTCTGTCAGCCCCTCGGCCTTGGCCTTGCGGGCCAGCTCGTTGATGCGTGCTATCTTCTTCTCGTCCATAGCTGTTTCTCCCTTATATGTATCGCCGTATGGCCACCGGCAGGCGGCCCTTTTTCGTGGGAGCGCCTACGCTGTCCAATACGCATTTTCCCAGACCGCGGCAGGTGATGGTATCCCCCGCCGACACGGGCTTGTCCGGCTTCACACAGGTGACGTAGTTCACCTGTACGGACCCCTTTTCCACGGCCTCCGCCGCCCGGCCCCGGCTGAGAGAAAATCCCGCCGCCAGCACGTTGTCCAGCCGCAGGGATGACACCGTGTCCTTTATTTCCTTCACCGCCGCATGGGGGACCGCCAGCGCCGAAAGCGGCAGCGGTGTTACGGTGAGTTTCTCCCGGCCGGCGCTGTCCCAGTTCTGCAGCAGGAAATCCGTCATGGACGGGTCCAGCAGCACCTGACAGCCGCCCTTTTCCACAAGTATATCGCCTATCTTCTCCCGGGTCAATCCCAGAGCCATCAAACTGCCCAAAAAATCCCGGTGGGTCAGGTCGCCGCCGCTGCGGCACGCGGCCCGCACCGCCGCGATCTGGTCGTCAGGCGTCTCCAGCCAGTCCGGCAGAAACAGCAGCCGCTTTCGCTCCGCGCCGTCATAGCCGCCCCAAAGTACATAGCCCTCCCGGCACCCCAGCGCGTTCAGCAGATGCTGCGCCGCCGTCTGTTCCTGGGGCGAGAGAAAGCCTGTGGCCGTGGGAATGTTCCGCGTGCGGCACTGCTCACACTTATCCCACACGCGGCTCAGCAGCAGCCGTTCCTCCGGGCTGTGGGCGGCTCTGTCCAGCAGTTCTCGTCTGTCCATGTTATGCCCCCAAATTCTGCGTGCGGTACAGTGTGGCGTACACGCCGTTCTTCGCCAGAAGTTCCTGGTGGGAGCCCTGTTCGGCGACGACACCGTCCTGTATCACCAGTATCCGGTTGGCCGAACGAATGGTGGACAGCCGGTGGGCGATGATCAGTGTCGTGCGGCCTCGGGCCAAACGGTCAAAGGCGCCCTGGATGCGGGCTTCCGTCACGCTGTCCAGCGCGGAGGTGGCCTCATCCAGTATCAGAATGGGCGGGGCCTTCAGAAACACCCGGGCGATGGCCACCCGCTGCTTCTGCCCGCCGGAGAGCAGCGCACCCCGCTCACCCACATAGGTGTCGAACCCGTCGGGCATGGCGCAGATATCGTCGTAGATCTCCGCCTGCCGCGCCGCCTGCTCTACCTCGGCATCGGTGGCGTCGGGGCGGCCGTAGCGGATATTCTCGCGGATGGTGTCGGCAAACAGGAACACGTCCTGCTGTACGATGCCAATGGCCCGGCGCAGGGAGCGCTGGGTGACGGCGCGGACATCGCGGCCGTCGACGGTGATGCTGCCGCTGTCCACGTCGTAGAACCGGGGCAGCAGCTGGCACAGGGTGGTCTTGCCGCCGCCGGAGGGCCCCACCAGGGCCACCGTCTCGCCGGCGGGGATGTGCAGCGTCACGTTGTGCAGCACCTCGGCCTTTTCGCCGTAGGCAAAGGAGACATCGTTCACGTCCACGCGGCCCTGTACATGTTCGAGGGGCCGCGCGTCCGGCGCATCCTGAATGGACGGCTCGGTGGCCATCAGCTCAATGAAGCGGTGCAGGCCCGCGAAGCCGTTGGAGAACATCTCGGCGAAGTTGGCCAGCTTGCGGATGGGACTGACGAAGGCGGTGACGTATAGGGAGAAGGTGATCAGATCCACATAGTCCATTTTCTCCCCCATGATGAGCCAGCCGCCCACGGCGATCACCGCCACCGGCAATATGCCGGTGCAGAACTCCATCACCGCGTTGAAGCGGCCCATCTCCTTGTGAAAGCCACGCTTGGCGGTCTTGAACACCTCGTTGGCCTCGTCGAACCGCTGCTGCTGGGCTTCTTCGTTGGCAAAGGCCTTGGTGGTCCGCACGCCGGACAGGCCGGACTCGATGGCGGCGTTGATGGTGCCGGTCTTGACCTTGGCAGCCCGGGAGGCGGCGCTCATCTGCCGGCGGCGGCGCAGGGCCATGGTCAGCAGGACAGGCAGCAGCACCAGCAGTACCAGCGCCAGCTCCCAGCGCAGGGTGAACATCACCGCCAGCGCGCCCACGATGGTCACCAGGGAGATGAACAGATCCTCCGGCCCGTGGTGGGCCAGCTCCGTCAGTTCAAACAGGTCACTGGTCAGGCGGCTCATCAGCTGGCCGGTGCGGTTGCGGTCGTAGAAGTCGAAGCCCAGCTCCTGAATGTGGCGGTACAGATCGCGGCGGATATCCGCCTCCACGCGGATGCCGAAGGTGTGGCCCCAGTAGGCCACCACGAAGTACAGCGCCGAGCGCAGCACATAGGCGGCCACCACCACCGCCATGACGATGAAGAATACCCGGAACTGCCGCTGGGGCAGCCAGGTATACATGGCGGCGCGGGACACCAGCGGGAACGCCAGGTCGATGCAGGCGATGAGGAACGCGCAGGACAGGTCCAGGGCGAAGAGCCGCCGGTGGGGTTTGAAGTAGGAGAGGAATATCCGCAGGGGGCTGCGGGTCTGATAATCTTTCGTGGTCATGCTATGCCTCACTCGGTGTTTTTTTGAACATATAGTATAGCACATCGGCACGGCGTTCGCAATAGCACGCAGCGCCCCGGCTTGCGTGTCGGGGCGCTGCGTGTTATAATTGGGCCATGACCTGGCCGATAGGGCCGTCGATGGTGACGGCGGCGCCAAGACCGCTGCCGGCCCCGCCCTTGTTGATGACCGCCAGCTTATGGCCGCGGTAGTACTGTATCAGCCCGGCGGCGGGATAGACCACCAGCGACGTGCCGCCGATGATGAGCACGTCTGCCTGCCGGATATAGTGGATGGCGCGGGCCATCACGTCCTCATCCAGGGACTCCTCATACAGCACCACGTCCGGCTTAATGATGCCGCCGCAGGTGCAGCGGGGAATGCCGCGGCTCTCCGCGATGCGCTCCACACCGTAGAATTTCCCGCAGCGGGTACAGTGGTTCCGCAGCACGCTGCCGTGGAGCTCAAGGACCTCCTGGCTGCCGGCCTTCTGGTGCAGGCCGTCGATGTTCTGGGTGATGACGGCCTTCAGCTTCCCCTGCCGCTCCCATTCCGCCAGCTTGCGGTGGGCGGCGTTGGGCTGGGCGTCCAGGGCCAGCATTTTGGCCCGGTAGAAGTCGTAGAATTCCTCGGTGTGCGTCTCGTAAAATGTGTGGCTGAGCATGGTCTCCGGCGGGTATTTGAATTTCTGGTGATACAGGCCGTCCACACTGCGGAAGTCCGGTATCCCGGACTCGGTGGACACGCCGGCGCCGCCGAAAAACACGATGTTGTCACTGGCGTCTGTCAGTTCTTTCAGTCTGCGGATGGTGTCGTCCATACTGTCCCTCCATTTCTTTTGTAAGGAGCATACGCTATGAATATTCAGATCTTCGGAAAAAGCAAGTCCTTCGACACGAAAAAGGCGGAGCGCTGGTTCAAGGAGCGCCGCATCAAGTACCAGTACATCGACCTTGTGAGCAAGAGTGTATCGCCGGGGGAGTACCGTTCCATCCGGGCGGCCGTGGGCAGCTTCGACGCGCTGGTGGACAAGGACTGCCGGGCGTATGAGACGCTGTACATGGCCTACATCACGCCTCAGGCGGCGGAGGAAAAGCTGCTGGAATACCCGGAGCTGTTCGCCGCACCCATTGTCCGCAACGGGAAGCAGGCCACCGTGGGCTATTGCCCGGAGATATGGCAGACGTGGGAATAGAAATAAGGGCTCTCATCCGTGCGCCGCAGGCGCACGGTTTTTTCGGGCAGCACCGCGGCTTTCACTGTGCGGTGTTGCCTTTAGTCCGTGTAGCTGTGCTCCACCGTGACCACGGCGTAGTAATTGCCGTCCATGGCGCGGACCAGAGCGCGTATCTCCTGCGCTGCCTGGGCCGGGGTCTTGCTGCTGGAGAAGGGCAGCACCGCGTCGAAGATCAGGTTATCGTGTGTGGTGCCCCGGACCACGCGGAAGTCGTGGATGGTCAGACCGGGATCCACCTGCTTCACCAGCGCCGCCACCTGCTCCCGCAGGCGGGCGATGGACGCGTCGTCCGTGTCCACGGGATCCATGTGGATGACCGCGTGGCAGTGGAGCTTCTCCATCAGTTCCTTTTCAATATTGTCGATCACATCGTGCATGGCCATGATGTCCCCGTGGGCGGGGACCTCCGCGTGGAGGGTGATCATCAGACGGCCGGGGCCGTAGTCGTGGACCACCAGATCGTGTACGCCCAGCACTGTGTCGTTGGAGAGGACGATATCCCGTATCTGCTGCACCAGCGCCGGGTCGGGCGCCTGCCCCAGCAGGGGGGACAGGGTCTCTTTTGCGGCCTTGTAGGCGGAGAACAGGATGAACAGCGCCACCACCAGGCCCACATAGCCGTCCACCGCCAGACCGGTCCATTTGCCGATGAGCATGGCAAGGAGCACCGCCAGGGTGGAGACGGTGTCGGAAAGGCTGTCCGTGGCGGTGGCCTCCATGGCGGCGGACTTGATCTTCCGGCCGACGGCCCGGTTGTACAGCCACATATAGACCTTCACGCACACGGAGGCGGCCATGATGGCGATAGCCATCAGGGAAAAGGTGACGGCCTCCGGATGGAGGATCTTGTCAAAGGAGGACTTGGCCAGCTCCACGCCCATCAGCAGGATCAGGCCCGCTACGATCAGGCCGGATATGTACTCGATGCGGCCGTGGCCAAAGGGGTGGTCGGTGTCCGGCTTTTTGCCCGCCAGACGGAAGCCCAGCAGCGTCACCGCCGAGGAGCCGGCGTCGGACAGGTTGTTGAAGGCGTCCGCCGTGACGGCGATGGAACCGGACAGCTGTCCGGCGAAGAATTTGCCGATGAACAGCAGAATATTCAGTGCGATGCCCACAGCGCCGCACAGGGTGCCGTAGGCGCGGCGGACGGCGGGGGAGGACACGTTGTCCCGGTCAGGAATGAGCCAGCGGCTCAGCAATCGTATCATAGCAGTCGTCTCCTTTCGGCGGGTAGACCCGGCGCTTTGTCAGCCAATAGCACAGAGGAATGGCGTACAGCAGTATCTCGTAGGGGATGGCGGACATGTCCGCGCCCAGCATGGCCAGCGGGATGGACACGGAGATGTTCCAGGGGATCAGCGGCGAGAGGACGATGCCGGAGTTCTCGATGTCAAGGGCCATCTCGCCCCTGCCGTGGCCGCGCTTGGTGTAGTCGTCCTCCAGCAGCTGGTTGCACACCACCGCGCAGGTGGACTGGTTGCAGAACACCATGCTGCACACCACGGAGATCGCCGCGCAGGCGGGGAACCGCCCGGCTCTCCGGGCCAGGCGCTGGGCCAGATGCGCCGCGCCGTTCAGCACGCCCATGCCGCCCAGCAGCCCGGCGTACAGCCCGGCGCTGACGGCCATGATGGTGGCCGAGACCATGGACATCATGCCGCCGCCGGAGAGCACGTCGTGCAGCGCGCCGGGGGCGGGGAGGTAGCCCAGCACCGCATCCCGCAGGGCGGGCAGCAGAGCGCGGCCCTGGGCGAACACCGTCACCAGCAGCGCCGTCAGCGCACTGACGGCCATGGTGGGCCGGATGGGGACCTTGCACAGCGGCAGGATCAGGATCAGCAGCGCCGGGATGGCCGTCCACCAACTGAGGCTGAAGGTGCCGGACAGCTGGTCCAGCACACCGCTGTCCACCATGGCCAGCGGGTGCGTTACGGACAGGGCGGCGTAGGCCGCGAGGCTGACCAGATAGGGCAGCCAGCCGGTGCGGTGCATCATGTGCAGGTTGTCATAGAGCTTGGTATCGGTGGCGGCGGCCACCAGCGTGGCACTGGAGGAGGCCGGCGAGCAGCGGTCGCCGAAGTAGGCGCCGGCCACGATTGTCCCCGCCGTGATGGCCACGCTGACGCCGCCGGAGCGGGCCAAGGCCATCAGGATCACGCCCAGGGTGCCCACCACGCCGAAGGACGTGCCCAGGGCGTAGGAGATGAAGCTGGTCAGCAGGAACGTCACCAGCAGGAACAGCTGCGGCGTGATGATACGCAGCCCGTGATAGATGAAGAAGGCGATGGTCCCGGCGCTGCGCCACAGGGCGGTGATGGCGCCGATGAGCATGTAGATCACGATCACGCAGCACATTTTGCGGCCCTGCTCCCAGGCGGCGTCCCACATGGCCCGCACGGTCATCCCGCGGCGCAGGCCCAGGGCGGCGAAGGCTGCTATGCCCACCCATATCGCAAGGATCAGGGACTGGCCCAAAAGGATGCAGAGACCCACTGCGGCCAGAAACAGCAGAAAACAGAAGACAGCGCCCATGTTACCTCCCCGGGATGGTCAGCGTCATGCGGCAGCACAGATCATCCAGGTCGCTGTCGGTGGCGGCGGGAAGGCGCAGGCGTCCCCCGCATTTGGCACAGGTCAGGTCCACCGCGCCGCGGCGCACCTGCATGGTATATTCGTGGCTGCCGCAGGCACAGGCGATACCGTCCCGGGCGGCGATATCCTTCAGCTCGGACAGCACCTCGTACATGATGACGTTGTCGGTGAAGGCCTCGTCGGGGCCGGCCTTTTCCTTGGCCACCCGCAGGGCCAGACCCTCCATGGCCTTTCGCACCTGGGCCTCCTCGCCGATGTAGCAGCACAGCTCCTGTTTTACCGGGCAGGCCAGGCCGATGCCCCGGCCGTGCAGCAGCGCACCGGCGTCGCACTCCGCCTGGTGGTGCCCGCCGCACACGCCGCAGGGCACCTGAAGCCGGAAGCGCAGGCCGTCCGTCTCGGCGGTCAGAGCTTCTTTGCCGCATTCGCATTCCATCCGCGCCGCGGCGGCGTTCAGGGCGAAAACGCTGCGGCTGTGCAGCACGGCCTTGCCGCAGGCCGGACAGATATATCCAAAGCTACGCATTTCTTCCATGACATACGCTCCTTTGTCAACCAAAAGTCACAACAAGTTCCTGTATTATATACCATTTATTCGCTGTTTTCCAGTATTGCGGGAAAAAGAGTTTTACATTATAATGGCGCCGTTATCCCACGCTTCAAAGGATGTGATACCGTGCAGAACAGGAGCTTTGCCGCAGCGGTGAAGGCGGCGTTTCCCCATACCATCCCCATTATGACCGGCTATCTGGCCGTAGGCATGGCCTACGGCGTGCTGATGGCCTCCAAGGGCTACAGCTTTCTGTGGGCCGGCTTTGTCAGTGCCTTTGCCTTCTGCGGCAGTATGCAGTATGTGGCGATCACGCTGCTGACCACGGCCTTTGATCCCCTGCAGGCCTTTGTGCTGAGTCTGATGGTCAACGCACGGCACCTGTTTTTCTCGCTGGCGCTGCTGCCCAAGTATCGGGGACTGGGCAGGCTGCGGTATTTTATGATCTATACCCTCAGTGACGAGAACTTTTCCCTCTCCTCCTCGGTGGAGCCGCCGGAGGACACGGACCCCACGCTGTTCTACTTTGCCATGAGCTTCCTGACCTGGCTGTACTGGGTGGCGTTCTCCATGCTGGGTGGCCTGCTGGGCGGGCTGATCACCTTTGACATCACCGGCATCGACTTTGCCCTGACGGCGCTGTTCGTGGTGCTGTTCATCGAGCAGGTCGTCAAGAAAGAGAACCGTGCCCCCGGCGCTGCCGGTCTGGTGTGCGCTGTGGCGGGTCTGGCCGTTTTCGGCGCGGACAACATGGTCATCCCGGCCATGGTGCTGACCCTGGCGGTCCTGCTGCTGGGAAGGAGGAAGCTATGCGCCTAGACACGATACATTCCCTGATCATCGTGGCGATGGTGGCGCTGGCCACCCAGATCACCCGATGGACGCCGTTCCTGCTGTTCTCTGGGGACAAGAAGCTGCCGAAGGTGGTGGAGGACCTGGGCAGGCTGCTGCCGCCGGCCATGATGGGCCTGCTGGTGGTGTATAGCCTGCGCAGCACCGACCTTCTGGGCGGCAGCCACGGTATTCCGGAGGCCATCGCCGTGGCGGTGACAGCCGGGCTGCACCTGTGGCGGCGGAACACGCTGCTGTCCATCCTGGCGGGCACCGCCTGCTATATGCTGCTGGTGCAGCTGGTGTTTTGAAGATCTGTGAAAGCGCCGTCCCGTGGGACGGCGCTTTCATATTTTTCCGTAAATGGTGCACACTACGGCCAATGCTATGTTTGCGAGGTGCGTATCATGGACGTAAAACGCTTGAGCCGGCAGACCTGCCGGTTTTTGCAGCCGCCGGGAGTGGTCAGCTTTGCGGCGGTGGCGGGAAAGCTGGAGGGCGAGGGGCCGCTGGGCGGCTGCTTCGACGCTGTGGGGACGGACGCCTTCTGCGGGAAAAAGACCTGGGAACAGGGCGAGGCGCAGATGCAGGCGGATGCCCTGCGTCTGGCCCTGCAAAAGGGCGGGTTGGCGGCGGAGGACGTGGACTGCGCCTTCGCCGGGGATCTGCTGAACCAGAACATTGGGGCCACGTTTGCCCTGCGGGATTTCAATATTCCCTTCTACGGGGTATATGGGGCCTGCTCTACTATGGGGGAGACACTGTCGCTGGCCGCTATGGCCGTGGCCTCCGGCGCGGTCCGTATGGCGGCGGCGCAGACCTCCTCCCACTTCTGCACGGCGGAGAGGCAGTATCGGATGCCTCTGCCCTACGGCAGCCAGCGTTCTCCTACTGCACAGTGGACGGCCACGGCGGCGGGGTGCTGCATTCTGGGGGCCCAGGCGGAGGGACCGTATATCACCCATGTGACCCGGGGACGCATCGTGGATCTGGGTGTGACGGACATGACCAACATGGGCGCGGCCATGGCACCGGCGGCCTTCGACACCCTGCAGGCGGTGTTCCGGGACACCGGCACCGTACCCGGGGACTATGACCTGATCCTCACCGGCGACCTGGGCGATGTGGGCAGCCGCATCGTGCTGGAGCTGTTCGCCCGGGAAGGCGTGGCGCTGGAGAATTACACCGACTGCGGACTGGTGCTCTATGACCGGAAGAGACAGGATATGCACGCCGGCGGCAGCGGATGCGGCTGCTCTGCGGCGGTGCTCTGCGGCTATCTGCTGCCGGAGATGCGCCGGGGCCGGTGGCGGCGGGTGCTGTTCGCCCCCACCGGGGCGCTGCTGAGCCCCACCAGTTCATTTCAAGGGGAGAGCATACCGGGCATCTGCCACGCGGTGGTGCTGGACCGGACGAAGGAGGATGCGTGATGGAGTATCTCAATACCTTTCTCTGCGGCGGGCTGCTGTGCGCCGTGGGCCAGATCATTCTGGACAAGACAAGCCTGACCCCGGCCCGTATTCTGACGGGCTATGTGGTGGCAGGTGTGCTGCTGCAGGCTGTGGGTGTGTATCAATATATCGTGGACTGGGGCGGCGCCGGGGCCACCGTGCCGCTGACGGGCTTTGGCTACTCCCTGGCGAAGGGCGTGGCCAAAGCGGTGGCGGAGGAGGGCCTGCTGGGTGTGCTCACCGGCGGACTGACCGCCACCTCCGGAGGTATCGCCGCGGCGGTGGTGTTTTCCCTGTTGGCGGCGCTGCTGGTGCGGCCCAAAGAAAAACGTTGACAAATACCCGGTGGGGGTATATAATGCGACCGTGATCAAAAATACCCCCAGGAGGTATATGACTGTGGAAAATACTTGTTGCTGCTGCCAGGGAAAGACCAAGCACCGCACGCCAGAGGAGCAGAAGAAGCTCCTGAACCGCCTGTGCCGCATTGAAGGGCAGGTGCGGGGCCTGCAGGAGATGCTGCAGAAGGACGCCTACTGTCCCGACATCCTGATACAGGTATCCGCCGTGGGCGCGGCACTGAACAGCTTTAGTAAAGAGCTGCTGGCTACCCACATCCGCACCTGCGTGGCGGATGGTATCCGACAGGGGGACGACGAGGTCATCGACGAGCTGGTGACCACGCTGCAAAAGCTGATGAAATAAGGAGATGGCAGTATGACAGAGAAATTCGTCATCACCGGCATGACCTGCGCCGCCTGCGCCGCCCATGTGGAAAGGGCCGCGGCTTCGGTGCCCGGCGTACACAGCGCGTCGGTAAATCTGATGCTGGGCTCCCTGGTGTGCGACAGGGACGAGAATGTGGATCCCGCCGCCATTGTGGCCGCCGTGACGGCGGCGGGCTACGGCGCCGTGCCGGAGAGCGAGGCCCGGCGGGACCTGCACGCGGAGCAGGACGCGGCGGTAAAGGCCATGGGCCGCCGGCTGCTGTGGTCGGTGGTGTGTCTGGTGCCGCTGTTTTACCTGAGCATGGGGCACATGATGGGGCTGCCGGTGCCCATGTTCATGCACACACAGCCCCTGCTGTCGGCCTTTGTGCTGCTGGCGCTGACGGTGCCCATACTGATTTTGAACCGCAGTTATTTCACCGTGGGATTTTCCCGGCTGTTCAAGGGTGCGCCCAATATGGACTCGCTGGTGGCGCTGGGCGCGGCGGCGGGGCTGGTGTACAGCCTGATCGAGATGGGCCTGCTGGCGGCGGGAAAGGTCACGGGTATGCCGGACCTGTACTTCGAGTCGGCGGGCATGATATTGGCACTGGTGACGGTGGGCAAGTACCTGGAGGAGCGCTCCAAGGGCAAGACGACCGGAGCCATCACCGCCCTGCTGGCGCTGGCGCCGGAGTCCGCCGTGGTGCGCCGGGACGGCAAGGAGGTCACCGTCCCCACCGAGGACATCAAGGCCGGCGAGACGGTCATCGTCCGGCAGGGGGGGCGTATCCCCGTGGACGGCACCGTGACGGCGGGCAGCGGCACCGTGGACGAGTCCGCCCTTACCGGCGAGAGTATGCCGGTGGAGAAGACTGTGGGCGGCAAGGCGGTGTCCGCCACCATCCTCACCGGCGGCTATCTGGAGCTGACGGCGGACCGGGTAGGTGCGGATACCACTCTGTCCCAGATCATTCAGCTGATGGAGCAGGCCGCCAGCGGCAAGGCACCTATCAGCCGTCTGGCGGATAAGATCAGTGCCGTGTTCGTGCCGGTGGTCATTTCCATCGCGCTGCTGGCGGCTATCCTGTGGGCTGCGGTGGGCGGCATGAGCGTGCGCTTCTGCCTGTCCATCGCCATCGCTGTGTTGGTGATCTCCTGCCCCTGCGCTCTGGGCCTGGCCACGCCGGTGGCCATCACTGTGGCTACGGGCAAGGCGGCGGAGCAGGGTATTCTGGTAAAGTCCGCTGCCAGCCTGGAACTGATGGGCCGGGTGGATACGGTGGTGCTGGACAAGACCGGTACCGTCACCGAGGGTAAGCCCCGGGTGACGGATGTGCTGTGCGCAGACGGCATGGACGAGGACACGCTGCTGTCCGCCGCCGCGTCGCTGGAAAAGCCCTCCGAGCATCCGCTGGCCGGGGCGATCGTGGCCGAGGCGGAAAAGCGCGGACTGGCCCTGCGGCCGGTGTCCGACTTTGCCGCCGTGGCCGGCGGCGGTGTTGCCGCCCGGGCGGAGGGTACATTACTGCTGGCGGGCAATGAGGCATTTATGGAGACGTCCGCAGTGGCCGTCAGTGAGAAGATGAAATCCGGTGCGGCCAGACTGGCGGAGAACGGCAAAACGCCGCTGTTTATCGCCGCGGGTACATCGCTGCTGGGGGTCATCGCTGTGGCGGACGTGGTCAAGGCGGACAGCGCCGCCGCCATTGCCGCCCTGCGGGAGATGGGCTGCGACGTGGTGCTGCTCACCGGCGACAACCAGCGCACGGCGGACGCCATTGCCCGGCAGGTGGGCGTCAGCCGGGTCATTGCCCAGGTGCTGCCACAGGATAAGGCCCGGGTGGTGCAGGAATTGCAGGCCGAGGGCAAGAGGGTGGCCATGGTGGGCGACGGCATCAACGATGCCCCGGCGCTGGTGACGGCAGATGTGGGCCTGGCCATCGGCGCGGGCACAGATGTGGCCATCGAGTCGGCGGACATCGTGCTGATGAAGAGCAGCCTTATGGATATCGCCGACGCGGCAGCCCTGTCCCGGGCCACCCTGCGGAACATCCGTCAGAACCTGTTTTGGGCGTTCTTCTATAATTCTGTGGGCATCCCGGTGGCGGCGGGTGTGCTGTACCCGGCCTTTGGGATCACCCTGAACCCCATGATCGCCGCCGCGGCCATGAGCCTGAGCAGCGTGTGCGTGGTCAGCAACGCCCTGCGTCTGCGGGGCTGGAGGGGCCGCAGACGGGAGGGAACGCCGACTGCAAAAGAGCCACAGCTGGTGCAAAATATAAATAATAACGAAAGCAGCAAGGAGGATACCGCTATGAAAAAGACCATCACTATCAAGGGCATGATGTGTGCCCACTGCGTCTCCCACGTGGAGAAGGCGCTGACCGCCCTGGGCGTACAGGCGGACGTGGATCTGGCGTCCGGGACCGCCGTCGTCACCGGCAACGCCAGTGACGAGGCGCTGAAGAAGGCTGTCACCGACGCCGGTTACGAGGTCGTGGAGATCAAGTGATGCAAAAAAGAGCACCCCCGCAAGGGGGTGCTCTTTTTTATGCGCTTTTACGCGGCACCGTCAGTCTCGGTTTCCTCGACAACGGGAGCGGTCTGTGCGGCGGTGCGGGTGACGCTGTCGGCGGTGAGGATGGTGCCCTCGCCCTCAGCGTACCGAATGGCGACGCTGTCGCCTACATTGAAGATGACCACCTCCGGCTGCTGCGCGGCGGAGATGACGTAGTAGTGCTCGTCACCGGTAAGGTGCAGGTAGTAGAGGGTATTGCCGTCCACCACGGCGGAGCGGATATCCTCCAGCACACCGATGACTTCGTTCTGGCCCGTCAGGGGCAGATCGGCGTCATCGGCGGATACCAGACCCTTCTCCGCCAGGATGCGGCGGTAGTTGGCCTCACACGAGGCCACCGTGTCGCCGGTGGCCACGATCTGGTACTGGCTGACGTTGACCATGGCGTACATCTTCACCAGCTCGGCGGCGTCCTTCAGCGCCATGAAATACGTGGGCTGGTCGGAGATATTCAGCAGCAGGGGGAAGGTGGCCGTGTACTTCATCTGCTGTACCTGACCCTGGGCGCTGTCCATGGCGGAGTACTCCTTGGCGCCGGCCACCAGATAGAACCGCGTCTCCTTGGTGCGCTGGTTGGAGAGAATGAAGCCAATGTTGGACTCGTCGGACACCACGGAGGTGACGCCGGTGTACATATACACATCGTCACCGATGGCGATGTAGTTATAGCCCTCGGTGGTGACGGTCACGTCCCGCTGGCCGAACAGGGAATTGATGAAGCCGTTGACATACGCGCCGTGGTAGTCGTACTGCTGCATGATCAGCTCGGCGGTGTAGACGTGATCCACCCAGTTGGGCACGTCGCCGGTCTTGTAGTAGGCGCTCTCGCCGGTGACGGCGTTCACCAGCACGGCACCGATGATATCACGGCCGCCGAACAGACCGATGGTGTGGCTGACACGGGGGCAGACCCACCACGGGTCGCCGTTCTCGTCGATCTCGAAGGCCGGCTCGTCGAACATATAGGTGGGGTAGTGGAAGCGCAGATGGCGGTACAGGTTGCGGCTGAAGTGCTCGGCGGTGGTGTAGTGGATGCCCTCGTCCAGACGGATGACCTCCACGTTCTGAGTCACCATGTCGATAAGCAGATAGGCGGGCAGGCCGTCGGCGCGGTTGTTCAGCCACTTGATGATATCGCCGTAGCGCAGAGGCGTGACGCGGACAGGGCGGCCCTGGTAGTTGATCTGGGTATAGTCGTCGGCCACCTCGAACTGGGAGACCATGTCCGCCAGCTCACCCAATTTGCGGTTGCCCAGCTTTGTGGCGGAGTTGGCATCCAGCATGGGGATCTGGTCATAGCTGATCTCCTCCACTTCGGCGGCAAAGTCGCCGTCGGTAACGGTCAGCAGGTCGCGGTAGTCCCCGGCACGGAACAGCTGCCAGCCGATCACCGCGCCCACCAGCGCCGTGGCGATCAGCGCGGCGGCCGCAATGAGTGGCACGGTGCACTGTTTTTTCAAAAAGGTGAAGTAGCCCTTGGCACCGGTGCCCTGAAAACCGGAGGTCAGTATGGCACAGCCGCCGTACACGGCGCACACCAGCAGTACAAAGACGTAGAAATCCTCGCTCTTGAGACTGATAGGCGGCAGAACGATATAGAAATACACCGCGGCGAACACCAGCGTGACGGCGATGTTCAGCAGCGTGCGGCCCAGGGGCGTGCCCACGGCTTTGCGTTCCTTTTTCGGGCGGGGCTGGCGGCCGAAGCCCTGAAAGTTGGGGTCGTTCCAATTTGTATTCTTCATAGACGGTTCCTTTCTCTGTTGATATGCCTGTTGGTGCTATTATAACCGATGTAGCTTCGTTTGTATAGCAACTTCAGGTTGCAAACGGCAAAATTGCCGCAGAGAGATGCATTTGGCTGTTCACAAATTGTTTACAATAAAAGTCAAAGAAAGTCAAATTACCCTATTGACAAAGTAGGAAAGGCGGTGTAATATATGTTCAAGGTCAAAGAAAGGCAAAGTCAAATGAGCCGAGCTTGACCGAGAGATGCAAACGAAAGGCGGCGAGGATTTGGGTATTTCCGATATTATCGCTGGGTTCATCCAGCAGGAGTTAGACCAGGCGGGCGGTGCGCTGGAGCTGCAGCGAGCCGACCTGGCGCAGCGGTTCAACTGCGTGCCCAGCCAGATCAACTACGTGATGTCTACCCGGTTCTCGCCGGAGCATGGCTACATCGTGGAGTCCCGGCGGGGCGGCGGCGGCTACATCCGCATCACGCGGGTGCAGGTGGACCGCCAGACGCTGCTGATGCACGTTATCAACAGTATCGGCGACAGGCTGGACGCGGCCAGCGCACGGGCGATCGCCCAGAACCTGGTCCAGTCCGAGGCTGTCAGCCACGAGCTGGGACAGGCGCTGCTGTCCGCCACCGGCGCACGAGCCTTGCAGGCGGCGCCGCCGGAGAACCGCGACGCGCTGCGCGCCGATATATTCAAGCAAATTCTGATCCATTCCGTCTGACGGCGGAGCAAGGAGGTTATGATTATGAAATGTGATCGCTGCGGTAAGAACGAGGCTACGTTCTACTATAAGAGCAATATCAACGGCAGAGTGACCGAGACGCACCTCTGCCCCGACTGTGCCCGCGCCATGGGCTATGCCGGTTCCATGTCCGGCCGCATGAGCAGCTGGTTCGACGACGACTGGTTCGACCGTCCGTTCCGTATGCTGGAGCCATTCTTCGGCGGCTTTGGCAGCCGGATGCTGACGGAATTCCCCCAGCCGGTGGACGTGCTGGAGCAGGCGCAGAGCGCCGGCCCGGAGAACAGCGCCGCCGAGGAGTTGCTGCCGAAGGACGAGGCCATGTCTCTGGCGCTGGAGCGTAAGCGCAACGCGCTGGAGACGCAGCTGCACAACGCGGTGGAGGAGGAGCGGTACGAGGATGCCGCCCGCCTGCGCGACGAGCTGAAGGCTCTGGGCGGCAAGGCGTCCTGACGCCGTTCCGCTATGTTAAAATAACAAATCGAAAGGAAGTGTTCCTTTATGTCTGAGAATAAATTTACCCCCCGTGCAGAGGAAGTTCTGCGTTTGAGCCAGGAGGCTGCCGAGGACCTGGGCCACGGCTATGTTGGCTCCGAGCATCTGCTGCTGGGCCTGATCCGTGAGGAGGAGGGCATCGCCCACCGCGTGCTCAGTGAGTTCGGCGTCACCGATGAAATGGTCTGCTCCGTGCTGCAGCGCAGCGTGGGCAAGGGCGTTTCCGGTGCCGCGCCCAGCCAGGGCCTGACGCCCCGCGCCAAGAGCGTGGTGGAGCTGGCTGTGTCCGAGGCGTCCCGCATGGGAAGCAGCGCCATCGGCACCGCCCATCTGCTGATGGGCTTGCTCCGTGAGGGCGGCAACATGGGCCTGCGTATCCTGCGTACCGTGGGCGTGGACCCCAATAAGATGTACAGCGCTGTGCTGAAGAAGCTCAACGATATGCCCCGGGCTGCCGCTGGCGGCGCCTCTGCCCCTAACCGCGAGGCGGACAAGAAGAACAAGACGCTGGCTGAGTACACCCGCGATCTGACCGAGGCCGCCCGCAGCGGTAAGCTGGACCCCGTTATCGGTCGGGATACCGAGATACAGCGGGTCATCCAGATCCTGTCCCGCCGCAGTAAGAACAACCCCGTGCTCATCGGCGAGCCCGGCGTAGGCAAGACTGCCATCGCCGAGGGACTGGCCGAGCGCATTGCCGCCGGCGATGTGCCCGAGGAGCTGCTGGACAAGCGCATCCTGTCGCTGGACCTCAGCGGCATGGTGGCCGGAACCAAGTACCGCGGCGAGTTCGAGGAGCGCATCAAGAACACCCTGAATGAGGTGAAGAAGGACGGCAACGTCATCCTGTTCATCGACGAGCTGCACACCATCGTGGGCGCAGGCTCCGCCGAGGGCGCCGTGGACGCCGCCAACATTCTGAAGCCCGCCCTGAGCCGCGGCGAGATCCGCGTTATCGGCGCCACCACCCTGAACGAGTACCGCAAGTACATCGAGAAGGATGCCGCGTTGGAGCGCCGCTTCCAGCCCGTCACCGTGGGCGAGCCCACCCCCGAGGCCACGCTGGAGATCCTGAAGGGCCTGCGCGACCGCTATGAGGCGCACCACAAGCTGACCATCACCGATGAGGCGCTGGATGCCGCAGTGCAGCTGTCCAAGCGGTATATCGGCGATCGGTTCCTGCCGGACAAGGCCATCGACCTGATGGACGAGGCCGCTTCGCAGGTCCGCATGACCGCCGAGAGTTCCTCTCCGGACCTGAAGGCCCTGGAGGAGAAGATCACCGCCCTGCACCGGGAGAAGAACGATGCCATCGCCGCCCAGGACTTCGAGAAGGCCGCGCAGCTGCGCGATATCGAGAAGGACTACCAGGAGCAGGTGGACATCGAGCGCGACAAGTGGCGCAAGAGCCTGTCCCAGAATCGGGGCACCGTCACCGCGGACGATATCGCCAAGGTGGTGGCCGGCTGGACCGGTATTCCCGTCACCCGCCTGACCGAGGATGAGTCCATGCGCCTGCTGAAGCTGGAGGAGAAGCTCCACCAGCGTGTGGTGGGTCAGGACGATGCCGTGACCGCCGTGGCCAAGGCTATCCGCCGCAGCCGTGTGGGTCTGAAGGACCCCAAGCGGCCCATCGGCTCCTTCCTGTTCCTGGGCCCCACCGGCGTGGGCAAGACCGAGCTGTGCAAGACTCTGGCGGAGTCCATGTTCGGCGACGAGAACGCCATGGTGCGTATCGATATGTCCGAGTACATGGAGAAGCACACGGTGTCTCGCCTGATCGGCTCGCCTCCCGGCTATGTGGGCCACGAGGAGGGCGGCCAGCTGACCGAGAAGGTGCGCCGTAAGCCCTATTCCGTGGTGCTGTTCGACGAGATCGAGAAGGCCCATGAGGATGTGTGGAACATCCTGCTGCAGATCCTGGAGGACGGCGTTGTCACCGATTCCCAGGGCCGCCGGGTGGACTTCAAGAACACCGTCATCGTCATGACATCCAACGTGGGCGCCCGGAACATCACCGATGCCGCCGCCAAGCTGGGCTTTGACGGCGACGAAAAGGGCGGGAAGGAAACTGAGGAGGCTCGCTTCGCCCGTATCCGCGAGGCGGTCATGACCGACCTGAAGCATACCTTCCGCCCCGAGTTCCTGAACCGTATCGACGAGATCATCGTGTTCCGTCAGCTGACCCAGGAGAACATCGTGGAGATCGCCCGCCGTATGCTCACCGTTACCGGCAAGCGTATGGCCCAGCAGGGGATCACCCTGATCTCCGACGATGACGCCGTGGCCGAGTTGGCCCGTGACGGCTTTGATCCCCAGTACGGTGCCCGTCCTCTGCGCCGGGCCATCCAGAACCAGGTGGAGGATGCCGTAGCGGAGTTGATGCTGGAGGGTAAGCTGAAGTCCGGCGATACCGCCCATGTCCGTCTGCGGGATGGCAAGGTGGTCATCGACAGCGAGGCGGTTCCTGCTGAAGCTGCGCCTGCGGCGATAGCGCCCGCCGAGACGGCCGCTGTTCCTGCGGAGAAGTAAACAAAAAGGAACGCCCTTGGGCAATGGCCCAAGGGCGTTCCTTTTTTGTCCTATTGCTTCTTCGCGCGGAGAGAAGGTTTACAGGGTGTCAAGTGCCTGCTTCAGGTCGGCGATGAGGTCCTCGGCGTTCTCCAGACCCACGGATAGGCGAATCAGGCCGGCGGCGATGCCGGAGGCGGCCAGTTCCTCCTCGGTGTAGGTGGAGTGCGTCATGGAGGCGGGGTGCTCGATCAGCGTCTCGGCGTCGCCCAGAGACACAGCCACCGTCACCAGGTGCAGGGCGTTCACCAGCTTCACGCCGGCGGCACGGCCGCCCTTGACCTCGAAGGACAGCATACCGCCGAAGTCGCGCATCTGGCGGCGGGCGATGTCATGGCCGGGATGGTCGATCAGGCCGGGATAGTAGACCTTCTCCACGGCGGGGTGGTCATACAGGAACTCTGCAACGGCCTTGGCGTTGGCGCAGTGCTTCTGCATACGGATCTCCAGGGTCTTCAGGCCGCGGAGGATCAGGAAGGCGCAGAAGGGATCCATCACTGCGCCGGTCATATCCTTCAGGCCGAACATACGTACCTCATTACAGAATTCGGCGGAGCCCACCACAAAGCCCGCGATCACGTCGCCGTGGCCGTTCAGGTACTTGGTGGCGGAGTGCACCACCACGTCTGCGCCCAGCTCCAGCGGCCGCTGGAGGTACGGGGAAGCGAAGGTGTTGTCGCAGATGACCTTGATGTCCTTGTTGTAGCCGTGGGCCAGTGCCGCCACGGCAGAGATGTCCGCGATCTTCAGGTTGGGGTTGGCGGGCGTCTCCAGATACACCGCGCAGGTGTTGGGCTTCAGCGCCTTGCGCACGGCATCCAGGTCGGAGGTGTCCACAAAGCTGACCTCCACGCCGTAGCGGGTCATGCCGTGGTTCAGAAGGGCGAAGGTGCAGCCGTACAGGGTGCCGTCGGCCACGATATGCTTGCCGGCGCCGGCTACGGTCCACAGCGCGGAGGAGATGGCACCCATGCCGGAGGCGGCGGCCACGCAGGCCTCACCGCTTTCCAGGGCAGCGACCTTGGCCTCCAGCACCGAGGTGGTGGGGTTGGACAGGCGGGTGTAGATATAGCCCGCTTCTTCACCGGCGAAGCGGCGCCCGCCCTGCTCACAGCTGTCAAATACGAAGGTGGAGGTCTGGAAAATAGGGGTGGTCAGTGCGCCGTACTGGGTGTCCTTCACGTTTCCGGCGTGAATGGCTTTTGTACCGAAGCCGCAATCCTTGTTCAGCATGGGTCGTCCTCCTTGCACTATAATGTAACAATAAAGTGTACAGGACCATACGGCCCTTTGCCATAAGGGTAACATATCTGAACCCGACGGTGGTAGCGGCAAAATGCGCCAGCTCGCTATCAATTGGAATTGTAGCCAAAACAGATAATTTCGGAATATATTTTTGTGCAGAATGCTGTATTGCGTGGAAATCGCAAAAAATTTTAGCGGAAACTAGACATCGTGCCGAAAAATACGGCAAAATGGCGGCGGATTTTTGTCGGGGAACATGATAAATGAAACAGATAACGATGGGCGCGATTTGCGGGAAACGGTTGCCATTTCCCCCGGAATGTGGTATAAGAGAGACAGAGAGTGCGCCCGGTGTCCGCCGGGTACATGCAGCTTACAGGAGGTCATCACCATGAAAAAGATCATTGCCACCACCAATGCCCCCGCCGCCATCGGTCCCTATTCCCAGGCCATCGACTGCGGCAGCTTCCTGGTCACGTCCGGCCAGGTGCCCTTTGACCCGGCTACCGGCGAGTTCGTCCCCGGCGGCATTACCGAGCAGACCCGTCAGGTACTCACCAACATCAAGGCCATCCTTGAAGCCGCCGGTCTGACCATGGACAATGTGGTCAAGACCACCGTATTCCTGCAGAGCATGGGCGACTTCGCCGCCATGAACGCGGTCTACGCTGAGTTCTTCACTGAGGGGCAGTACCCTGCCCGCAGCGCCGTGGAGGTCGGTGCGCTGCCCCGGGGCGCGCTGGTGGAGATCGAAACCATCTGCGTGAAGTAAGCAAAGATCTCCGCCGATATAAAACGGCAAAAATAAAGCGAGGAAGTCCGGCAGGGCTTCCTCGCTTTATTTTTCGTAGCGTATCAGGTCGGCGGCGGTGCAGTCCAGGGCAGAGCATATCTTTTCCAGCACGTAGCTGTCGTAGCGGACGACCTTGTTCTTATAGTAGTTGTCGATGATGGGGTAGCGGATTCCAGTGCGCTTGGCCAGCTCGTAGCGGCTCATACTGCGCCGGGTCAGTACCTCGTCCAGCGTCAGGTAGACCTTGCCCATGATACACCTCCTGAGATATTCTGCTATACATTTTATAAAGTGTATATGGGCTTGACAATTTATTCATTGGAGTATATATTTATATAAGGGTATAACGAAATATCCAAAAATTGCCAAAAATAAGAGGAGGGTATTTATGAAAAAGTTGTTGGCGACTATCCTGGCGCTGGTCATGGCCATCGGCGTCACCACCACCGCGTGGGCGGACGGTGAGGGAACTACTGCGAATGTCGCAAAAATCGGCGAGAACGGGTATGCGACCCTGGCGGATGCTATCGCGGCGGCGCAAGCGGGCGAGACCATCGTGCTGCTGGCGGATGCTGCGATAAATTCCAACACTCAGATCACGAGGAATGTGGCCATCGATTTGAACGGCAAGACCGTGACCGTGACGACTGTTGGCAGTCAGAACGCTTTTGAAGTCCAGAATGGGGCTACGTTTACCATTAAGGACAGCGGGACTGGCGGAAAGCTTGACTTGGGCAAGTTTGGCATTATGCTGATGAACTCGAAACTCAAGATCGAGGGCGGCGAGATCAAAGTGAGTCCGGCTAACCCCGGCGCAGGTGTTGTTGTGGCAGCTATCGGAGACTCTGAGGTTACTATGACTGGCGGTAAGGTAGTTGCGACGAACACGGCCTGCTTCAATGCCGGCTATTTTGGTACGCAGACCTTCAATATTTCTGGCGGTACGCTGGAGAGTAAGGGCGCTTCTACCGCATTGATGGGTATTAGCAACAATTACGGTGGCCATACGGAAATGACCATCAGCGGCGATACGCAGGTGGTGATGAAGGATGCTGCGGGCAATGCTGGCAGCTTGGTTTCTGATGCGACGGGCAACGATGTGATCAAAGTTGTTGGAGGCACCTCCGATAGCGATATTACGGCCTATACAGAAGAGACTGCGCCTGTTGTTTTGACGGGTGATGGTACATATCACATTGGAACGACTGCGGCAAACGCGGCTGTGCGTAATGCAGCAAGCGGTGAGACCGTTACCGTAGTCAAGGGCAATGCGGCTTTGACCGATGTGCCGGTTGGTGTGACTGTGGCCAACAATGGTGCTGGTACAGTGACAGTTAACGGCAGTGGTGCGATTACTGAGGGGAACCCTTACACTGTCCCCGCCCGCTACTACTACTACTACTACTACAACTCCACCACTACTACTACCGACACCAAGGCCGATGACACCAAGGGCAGCCCCAAGACCTTCGATGCCGGTATGGGCATCTATGCAGTCAGCGCTCTGCTGAGTGTCACCGGTATGGCCTGCGTGGGCAGGAAAAAGTTCTGATCTGCTCTCGACGGCGGTGTGATACCCCGGGCCGCCGAAGAAGATAAAAGCAGAGAAACCGGCGGGGCCGGTCTCTCTGCTTTTTTTATTCATTCCCCCGTTAGCTCCGACAGTGTGTGCTGCAGAATGTCCACGAATTGCTGGCCGTAGTCCGTCAGCGGTACGTCCCGGGGCCGTATGACCCCAAGGCGCATATCCGGCACGTCGCCGATCAGCGGCAGCGTCATCAGCCGGTCGTCGCCGTAGCCGTCCGGCAGTACGCCGCTGCCGGTGGAAACGCAGTCCGTGTGGGCCATGACATTGTAGGCCGTGGCGCGGTCGCTGACGGACACTACCCGGTCAAACTCCGCGCCGGTGCCCACCACCGCCTCCTCGGCGAAGTGGTAGTTGCTGTCTGACTGGGTAAATACCGCGTAGGGGTAGGCATACAGCTGCTCCAGCCGCACGGCGCGTTCGCCGGACAGGGGGTGGCCCTTCCGCAGAAACACCCGGGGGCGGATGTCCACCAAAGGCTGGAACGTCAGGTTCTTCTCCCGCAGGATACGGCCGATGAAATGCTCTGTCATGTCCGACACGAAGATGATGCCGAAGGCGCTGCGCCGCGCCGTCACCTCGTCGATGACCGCCGCCATCTCCATCTCCTTGAAGCTCACCTGGATATGCGGCTCGTCCAGCAGGTGCAGGAACTCCACGAATGCCTTGGCGCAGAAGGGATAGCGCTGTGATGCCACCGACAGGGATACCCGGTCGGCAGCCCGGCGCTCACTGTAATAGCGCTCCAGCTTCCGGCTGCGCTCCACCAGCGGTGCGATCTGCGCCGTCAGCTCCCGGCCCTCCTCCGTCAGCGTCACGCCCCGGTTGGTCCGCAGAAAGATGGTCACGCCCAGCTCCCGTTCCACCTCGGCGATGGCCGCCGACAGGGCCGACTGAGACAGAAACAGGTTCCGCGCCGCCCGGTTCATGGACCCGCAGCGGTCCACCTCCAATATGTAGCTCATTTGCAGCAATGTCATCGCGCCGCGCCCCTTTCCCGCCGTTTCTTGCCTTTACTATACCAAAAACCGCGCCCCCTGTAAATAGAATTGACAGATATACGGCCCATCGTGTATAATCGCCGGTGATATACCGTATATATTGCTCTATATAGGAGGCGTACTATGAAACGAGTTATTACCGTCCTGTTGGCGGTCCTGCTGGCTCTGTCGCTGGCGGCCTGCGGCAGCAGGGTCGAGACAAAGAAGCTGGCGGGCACCTGGACGTGTACGATCGATGTGACTGACCGCATGAACGCGGCGGCGGAGCAGGCACTGGGTCTGTCCGCGGCGGACGGCACAGCGCAGATGCCGCTGCAGCTGGTCCTCACCGTGACCGAGGACGGCGCCTATACCCTCCGCTACGACAGCGACGCCGCCCGCACGGCGTTGGATGCCTATGCCGCGGCGCTGCGCCCGGCGGCGGTGGAGAGCGTCTATGCCGCCGCGGAGGAGCAGGGCCTCTCCCGTGAGGAATACGATGCGGCCATGGAGAAGGCCGGCATCACCATGGACGATATGGTGGCGGCCATTTTCGCCGGGGTGGACGAGGAGGAACTGCTCTCTCTGCTCACCGGCCGCAGCGCCGCGCTCACCGGCTATTGCAGGGCGGAGAGCGGACAGCTGTACCTGGCGGATACCGCCGCCGAACTGGCCGAGACGGCGGACTGCCTGAGCTATACCCTTTCCGATGGGACCATGACCTGGACCGACGCGCAGGGTGAGCTCAGCAGCCAGCTGACGGAACAGGAGCAGGAGCTGCTCCGCGTGCCCCTGACCTGGACGAAGCGGGCGGAGGAGAGCAAATAAAAAAGAGCGCCCTGTGGGCGCTCTTTTCCTTTGCCTCATGTCTCAAAAATCCAGCTCCGTGCGGGTGCAGACCTCCTTGATCTTGGCCTGCAGGCGTTTCAGATCCTCGAAGGTCTCCGGCTTTTTCCGGGGGTCCCGCAGCAGGGCGGCGGGGTGATACAGCGCCATCATCAGGCAGCCATCCTTCTCGAAGAACTGGCCGTGCTCCTGGCTGATCTTAAAGTCCGGGCGGATGATCTCCATGGCGCTGACACGGCCCAGACACACGATGATCTTGGGCTGCATCAATGCCCGCTGCCGCTGGAGGTAGCCCTTGCAGGCGTCCTTCTCCGTGTTCATGGGATCCCGGTTCTCCGGCGGGCGGCACTTAACGGAGTTGGTGATATACAGGCGGCTGCGGTCCAGCCCGATCATCTTCAGCATATCGTCCAGCAGTTTGCCGCCCCGGCCCACGAAGGGCTCGCCCTGCTTGTCCTCGTTAGCGCCGGGGGCTTCGCCGATGATCATGATCTCCGCATCCTCCCGGCCCACGCCGAAGACCACGTTGGTGCGCGTTTCCGCCAGTGTACAGGCGTGACAGTGCAGACATTCCTGCCGCAGGGCTTCCCACTCGGTCATAGTCGTTTCTCCTTTATCTCGCCGCGAACGGGCTTACTTTTCCAATCTGGACAGCAGCCACGCTTCAATGTTCTTCGTAATATCCGCAGTGTATGCCTTTTCGTTGAGTATCTCATGCCGCAGGCCCGGATACAGCTTCAGTGTGCAGTCCCGCATACCGGCAGCCCGGAAGGCGTCATAGGTCTGGCGCACGCCCTTGCCGCAACTGCCCACCGGGTCCTTGTCGCCAGCTACGAACAGCACCGGCATTTCCCTGTCCATCTGCCGCAGATGGCTCTGCCGCTGGTTGAAGCGTATGCCGTGCAGCATCTGGCGGAACAGGCCCACCGTGGCGTCCGCGCCGCAGAGGGGGTCGGCGATGTAGTCGTCCACGTTGCTCTCGTCGGCGGAGAGCCAGTCCACCTTCGTGCGGTTGGGGGCGAACAGCTTGTTGTAGCTGCCGAAGGCCAGCTCCGTCACCAGCTCGCTGGTGGCGTTCTCGCCGCTGACGGCGGCGATGGCATTGGCCAGCGCCAGCCCGCCGGTGATGGCTGCCTGGGGCTGCCAGCCGGTGCCCATGATGACCGCCGCCTTCACCGTGCCGGGATAGCGGATCAGGTATGTCCGGGTCAGGAAGGAGCCCATGCTGTGGCCCATGATGCACAGCGGCACATCAGGATAGCGCTGCTTCAGCCGCTGGTGCAGGATATAGATATCGTCCACCACCGTATTCCATGTGCTGCCCTGACCGAAATACACCGGCGTTCCGCCCTCCGGCAGCGACTTGCCGTGGCCTAAGTGGTCGTGTCCGGCCACAACGATGCCCTGCTCGTTCAGCGCCCGGGCAAAGCCGTCGTACCGGGCGATATGCTCGGCCACGCCGTGACAGATCTGCAGTACAGCGCGGACGGCCACGCCCTCCGGCTCCCACAGCATCCCGTGGAGCTGGGTCTTGCCGTCGCTGGACAGAAACGTGAATTCACTCAAATTTGTCATGGTGTATCCGCTCCTTTCATGGTATAATTCTTATCATCATACAGTGTACCACAAAAATCCAGAAATGAAAAGAGGGTTCGCCATGTCGCAGTACATATTGGCGCTGGATCAGGGCACCACCAGCTCCCGCGCCATCGCCTTTGACCGGTCGGGGAATATCGCCGCCCTAAGCCAGCAGTCCCTGCCCCAGCACTATCCCCAGGCGGGGTGGGTGGAGCACGACCCCCTGGAGATATGGGACACCCAGCGCCGCGCCGCGGCGGAGGTCATCGCCCGGCTGCCGGAGGGCAGCGTGGCAGGCATCGGCGTCACCAACCAACGGGAGACGACGATCCTCTGGGATAAGGCCACCGGTGAACCGGTGTACAACGCCATCGTCTGGCAGTGCCGCCGGACGGCGGAGCTGTGTGAGGAGCTGAAGCGCCGGGGGCTGGAGGAGCGCATCCGCTCGGCCACGGGGCTGCTGATCGACGCCTACTTCTCCGGCAGCAAGATCCGCTGGATACTGGACAATGTGCCCGGCGTCCGCCGCCGGGCCGAACGGGGCGAGGTGCTGTTCGGTACCGTGGAGAGCTGGTTGATCTGGAAGCTCACCGGCCGGCATGTCACCGACTACGCCAACACCAGCCGCACCATGCTTTTTGATATCCACCGCCTGGCCTGGGATGAGGAGCTGTGCGGCATTCTGGGGGTCCCTACGGCCATGCTGCCGCAGCCCGTGCCCAACAGCGCCGTCTACGGCACGGTGCAGCCCAGTATCCCGGGGCTGGAGTCCCTGGCGGGCGTCCCGGTCTGCGGCGCGGCGGGCGATCAGCAGTCCGCCCTGTTCGGCCAGACATGCTTCGCTCCCGGCGAAGCCAAGAATACCTACGGCACCGGCTGCTTCACCCTGATGAACGTGGGTGAAAAGCCTGTGCGCTCCCGCGCCGGACTGTTGACCTCCGTGGCCTGGCAGGTGGACGGAAAGACCACCTATGCCCTGGAGGGCAGTGTGTTCAACGCCGGCAGCACCATCCAGTGGCTGCGGGATGAGCTGGGTATCATTTCCTCGGCGCCGGAGATCGACATGCTGGCCGCCACAGTGCCGGACAGCGGCGGCGTGGTGGTGGTACCGGCCTTCACGGGCCTGGGTGCGCCTTACTGGGATATGTACGCCCGGGGCGCTATTCTGGGCGTCACCCGGGGCACAGGACGGGCGCACATCGCCCGGGCGGTGCTCAGCTGTATCGCTGCCCAGGTCACAGACCTGATGCTGGCCATGCGTCAGGATGCCGGCTGCGATATTGCCCTTCTGCGGGCGGACGGCGGGGCCAGCGTTTCTGATGTGCTGCTGCAAATGCAGGCAGACCTGTTGCGTATCCCTGTGGATCGGCCGGAGATGGTGGAGACCACCGCCTTCGGCGCGGCGGCGCTGGCGGGGCTGAGCTGCGGCTTCTGGCGGGATATGGATGAGATCGCCGCCCTGCGCCGCAGCCAGAGGATGTTCCTGCCGGAGCGCCCACAGGCGGACTGCGACGCCTATTACCGTCTGTGGAAACGGGCTGTTTCCCGGGCCGCTGACTGGATAGAGCATTAAGTAAACAGTGTGTAAATTTCGCCATATAGCGCTTGCAACCGCTGAAAAAACGCGCTATACTGGCGTTAACAGGAATATATGCCGTGCACTGTCCCGCGTGTGTACGCGGCGGGAGAGCCGGGAGATATGGAAAGGAGCTATTATCTATGGGTATTCTCAATGACATCAGCAAGAAGGCGCAGGAGTACGCCGGCATCGCCGTGGACAAGGCCAAGGACCTGGCCGAAGTGGCCGCGGACAAGGCTCAGACCCTCAGTGACACCGCCAAGACCAATATGGCTATTATGAACGAGCAGCGCGAGCTGGAGAAGAACTACCGCGCCATCGGCGAGTGGTTCGTGGCGGAGCACCAGAGCGACGTCCCCGACGCCGTCAAGGACGTGGTGGCTGCCGTCAACGCCAGCAAGGAGCGTATCGCCCAGCTGGAGGCCAGCAAGCCCCGGAAGGACGAGCCGGCGGTGGACGAGTCTGAGGTGACCTTCAAGGTCTGCCCCGTCTGCGGCGCCGCCAGCGACAGCAAGTTCTGCCCCCACTGCGGCGCGCCCATGGGCGAGTAAAATACAGAAAAAAGAGGACCGCCGTCGGCGGTCCTCTTTTGCAAGCGCTTCATAAAAAGGAAGGCCCGCGAGGGCCTTCCTTTTACTTTTCGTTGGGCATCTTCCAGCCGTTGTGGTCGGTGTGCAGCAGATGGTGGGACTTTTCGCCCAGCGGAGCTTTCAGGAATTCCCGGTACAGCGCCTGCACGTCCTTGTTCCGGTGGGAGAACCGCACCTTGGCACTCTTGTCGATGCTCCACAGGATATCGCCGCGATATGCCGCCAGCTCCTGCCCGTCATGTATGGGCTGCCCGCCGCCGCCGGCGCACCCGCCGGGACAAGCCATCACCTCAACGAAGTCGTAATCCACATCGCCCTCGTCGATGGCGTGCATCAGCTTACGGGTGTTGCCCAGTCCGCTGACCACTGCCACGCGGACGTTGCCCGCGCCGGGGATGGTGAATACGGCCTCCTTCCAGCTGTCCATACCGCGTACGGCGGAGAAGGCGTCCGGCTTCGGTTCCTTGCCGGTAATGAGATAGTACGCGCTCCGCAGAGCCGCGTCCATCACGCCGCCGGTGGCGCCGAAGACCACCGCCGCGCCGGTGCCGGTGCCCAGCGGACTGTCAAAGGGTGTTTCCGGCAGCACCGCGGGATTGATCTGTTCGCCCCGCAGCATCCGCACGATCTCGCGGGTGGTCAGCACCACATCCACGTCCTGGTCGCCCTGCTCGTCGTCCTTCATGGTGGGCAGCGCACACTCTGCCTTCTTGGCGGTGCAGGGCATGATGGACACCACAAACAGCTTCTTGGGGTCCACGCCGATCTTCTGGGCAAAGTAGCTCTTGGCGACGGCACCGAACATCTGCTGGGGGCTCTTGGCGGTGGACAGGTTTTCCGTATATGACGGGAATTGTCCCTTCAGGAACCGCACCCAGCCGGGACAGCAGCTGGTGAACATGGGCCAGTGATATTTGTTCCGGTGGGTAAAGCGCTCGATGAACTCACTGCCCTCCTCCATGATGGTCAGGTCGGCGGCGAAGTCTGTGTCGAATACATAGTCGAAGCCCATGGTCTTCAGCGCCGTCACCATGCGCTCCGCCGTGGCAAACTTGGGGTCCAGATGATAAAACTCTGCCCAGGCCGCCCGCACCGCCGGTGCGACCTGCACCACGGTGATCCGGTCCTTGTTCGCCAGCGCGTCGAACACCTTGCCGGTGTCGTCGTGCTCCTGCAGACCGCCCACGGGACAGTGGGTGATGCACTGGCCACAGAAGGTGCAGTCGCTCTCGCCCAGGGTCCTGGTGTGGGCCACGCCCACGGTGGTGCGAGTACCGGTGCCCATCAGGTCCCAGATGCCCATGCCCTGGATCTTTTCGCATACCTGGATGCACCGCATACACTTCACGCAGCGGTTTTCGATACGCACCACCGGATTGGAGTAGTCCGTGGGGATGTTCTTCAGGTCGTCGATATAGTGGTCGCCCAGTAGGTTATAGTCGTTGGTCAGCTGCTGGAGCTTGCAGTTGCCGCTGCGGGTGCACTTGGTGCACTTCGTCTCATGCTGGCTCAGCAGCAGCCGCAGATTGACTCGCCGGGCCTCGCGGACACGGGGTGAGCTGGTGTACACCACCATGCCCTCGCTGACAGCGCTGTCGCAGGAGGGCACCAGCCGTGCATAGCCCTCCACCTCCACCATGCAGATGCGGCACGCGCCGATCTCGTTGATGTCCTTCAGATAGCACAGGGTGGGGATGCTGATCCGCAGGGTCTGGGCCGCCTCCAGAATGGTGGTGCCTTCCGGCACCGATACGGTCCGCCCGTCGATGGTCAGAGTTACCATTTTTCGTTCCTCCCTCCCCGGAAAATGCCGTAGCCGTAGTGGTCGCACCGCAGGCAGCGGGACGCCTCGGTTCGCGCGCCCTCCTCGGTGAGCCCGCACTCGATATCCTCAAAGTCGCACCGGCGCTCGCAGGCCTCGCGTTCCGTGGTGTTGATGCGTCCGTGGGGTGCGCGGTTGTTCAGCCGCGGTGCCGGGATGTCCAGCTCCACCTTGATCTCATGCCGGAAGCCCAGGTGCTCGTCGATGTTGGCCGCCGCCACCTTGCCGGCGGCAATGGCGCGGATGGCGCTGGCGGGTCCGGTGACGCAGTCGCCGCCGGCGAATACGTTATCCATGTCGCCCACCTGACCGGACAGTCCCGCTACGAACGTGCCGCGCTTGATGGGTACGCCCGCCTGCTCGAAGCCCTGGATCTCGATGCCCTGGCCGATGGCCACCACGATGATGTCCGCCGGGATGCGTACCTCCGGAAGGTCGGCCTTGTTGGGCCGGGGTCGGCCGGACTTGTCCGCCTCTCCGATGATCTGTGGCTGTACCCACAGCGCGGCGGCATTGCCGTTCTCGTCGGCCTCGATGTGGGAGGGGGCCATCAGGGCGGCGATCTCCGCGCCCTCGGCCATAGCACCCGTTATCTCATCCGGCAGAGCTGTCATGTCCTCAATGCGGCGGCGGTACACGCATGTCACCTTCTCCGCCCCCAGGCGGATGGAGCTGCGGGTCACGTCCATGGCCACATTGCCGCCGCCGATGACCACCACCCGCTTGCCGGAGAAGTCCGGCATCACGTCGTCACCGATGGAGCGCAGCATCTCCACTGCGGACATGACATTGCGGCTGTCCTCGCCGGGGATGCCCACCTTCTTGTCCTGATGCGCGCCGATGGCGATGTACAGGCAGTCATACTCCTTCAGCAGGTCCTCTATCCACAGCTGGGTGCCCACGGTCACGCCGGTGTGTGCCTCAATGCCCAAAGAGAGGATGGAGGCGATCTCCGCATCCAGCAGGTGCCGGGGGAAGCGGTAGTTGGGGATGCCGTAGCGCAGCATACCGCCCAGCTTCTCCCGTTCCTCGAATACTGTCACCTTGTGACCCATCAGGGCCAGGTAATAGGCGCAGCTCAGGCCGCTGGGCCCGCCGCCGATAATGGCCACCTTCTTGCCGGTGGGCGGCGCGCAGGGGGGCTGGGGCACGTCTCCGGCAGTGTCCACAGCGTAGCGTTTCAGCCCGCGGATGTTGATGGCGTCGTCGATCATATTCCGGCGGCACCGCGCCTCGCAGGGGTGCTCGCAGATGTAAGCACAGGCCACAGGGAAGGGATTGTCCTTACGGATCAGCCGCACCGCATCGGCGCAGCGTCCCTCGCCTATCAGGGCCATATAGCCGGGTACGTCCACACCGGCGGGACACAGGGCCACGCAGGGCACCGGCAGCTGCAAGCCCGCCAGACAGCGGTGGTGCAGGATGTGTTCCTCGTAGTCATCCCGGAAGCCCTCCAGCCCGTCCAGCACCAGTCGGGCGGCATCGCGCCCGATGGCGCAGTCGGCGGTGTTCACCACGGTCCGCGCCGTTTTCTCGATAATGGCCAGGGTGCTCATGTCGGCGGTGCCGTCCAGCACGGTGGCGATGAGCTTGCTCAGCTGCCCCAGACCGATACGGCAGGGCACGCACTTGCCGCAGGACTGGGCGTGGCACAGCTGCAAAAACGACAGGGACATATCCACCGGACAGAGGCCCGGAGGACTGGCGGCGATGCGGCGCTCCACGTCGCGGTAGAGATTGTCCACCACGGTCTGGGCGCGGCTTGGGTTCTTGATGTCGAGTCTGCTCAAGGGGGTCACTCCTTCCGTCTGCACTGCGCGGAGGCGTGTCCGCGCGGCGCTTGGAAATTATAAGTTAAACAAAAGAATGACACAAAATCCACCAAAAGTCAACATAAGAAAAAAGATTGTTTTCATAAGAGGAAATTATTGTAAATTGCCTGGTTTTTAACGTTATTTACAGCACAAACCGATAGATTTAAAACGCGAAAGTTTCTTCAAAGGAAACGTCAGAAGACTGCCTGCGCAGGGAACGGCGTCCTGCGGCGTCCCGATCCGCGGCCATCAAAAAAGAGCACCGCCGCAGCGGTGCTCCCTTTTAGGTTCTTATGCTCTTATGCGCGGCCGCTGCGCAGGTAGCCATAGTTCTTCTTGAGTATGTTGCGGAAGAAGGGGATGCACAGCACCGTATCCGCCGCGATCCACGCCATGGGGTCGGCGGCGCAGAGGGCGTAGAAGGCCATGGCCGGTGCATCGGCGCTGACGGCGCCGCCGGCAAACAGCCCCGGCAGCACCAGACACACGGTGATACGCGCCACCAGCTCTGCCGCGCCTGCGCCCAGCACGAAGCCGCTGCGCCCGATGCCCTGCACACAGTTGCGCACCACAAAGACGAAGCCCAGAAACAGGTACATGGAGAAGTCCACATACAGCAGCGAGTTGCCGTAGCGCACCGCGTCCGGCGTCACCTTGTCGGCGCTGAGGAACACATGGTAGCAGAAGTCGCCCCTTGTCAGCAGCAGACCCGTGCCCGCCGCCAGAATCGCCAGAATGGACACCATGCCCAGCGCCTGCAGCGTGCCCCGGCGAATGCGGTCGTACTGACCTGCGCCCAGATTCTGCGCCGTGAAGCTGGTCATGGCGCCGCCCAGCGCGTTCATGGGCGTGGCCACCAGATTGAACAGCCGGTTGGCTGCGCCAAAGCCATTCTGCGCCGCGTTGGACACCATCACACCGTCCCGCATATCGAATTGCACCACGCCGCCCTGCATGACGATGATACCGATGGCCAGCACGGAGAACTGCAGGCCAAGGGGAATGCCGCGGGTCAGGTGCCGTTTCACATCCATCATGGTGATGCGCCAGTCCTCCCGGTGCAGGCGCAGCACCGGATAGCGCACAAAGGCGTAGATAAAGCAGCCGATGGTGCTGACCAGCTGCGCCAGCACCGTGGCAAGGGCTGCGCCCGCCACGCCCCAGCGGAACACCAGAATGAACGCCAGATCCAGCCCCACGTTCAGCACCGTGGAGAACAGCAGGAACAGCAGCGGTGTCACGGAATCGCCCATGGCGCGCAGGAAGGAGCAGATGAAGTTGTAAAACAGCTGCGCGCCGATACCGGCGAAGATGATGGCGCAGTAGGTGTGCGCCGCGGTGTACACCTCGTGGTGGGCGGGCGTCACGTTGATCCACGCCAGCATGGGATCCAGCAGCACCAGCGCCAGCGCCGTCAGCACCACCGTCAGTGCCGCCGACAGAAGGATCTGCGTGGCCAGAGAGCGCCGCACCCCGCGCTCATCGTGCATACCCACATAGTACGAGGTGATGACGCAGAAGCCCGCGCTGACGCCGAAGGCGAACTGCAAAAAGATGAACACCAGAGAATTGGTATCGTTGACACCGGCCACCTCGGCGGCGGTCAGCGTCTGACCAACGATGGCCGCGTCGCTGATGGAGTACACCTGCTGCAAAAGGTAGGACAGGATCACCGGCAGAGAAAACAGGAGGATCACCTTCCAGCACGGCCCCTGGGTCAGGTCGATGGTCTCCCTTCTTTTATGTGCTGTTTTCACAGAAATCGCTCCATTCTTTTGTGTAGTATAGACAATTATCTCTCTCAGAGCGCCGATTATAATACCTTGCGGCGCCGTTGTCAAGAGCTCTTTTATAAAAAATCCGTCCACCGGTCATTCCCGGTACCGCGCCGCCGTTCTTCACGCATTTTGCGGTGCATTTCCGCTTTCCGCCAGTGGCCACAGCCGGTATTTCGTTGCACTTTCTGTCACTTTGTGGTAAGATACCATTGACACAAATGAAACGGGGAGGTCACTTGATATGAGATCCGATGGCACAAAAAAGTCGCCTGTGCGTATGCTTGTCTACCTGCTGCTTCTCGCGGCGGTGGTGGCCCTGGGCTATTTCACCGACATCGTTGACTTCACGGAGCTGAAGGCTGTTTTTTCTCTGAAGCTCACCGCACTGCTGAAGCTGGCTGTCATGGTCCTGCTGGTGCTGCTGGTGTCCAACCTGGTCATCTTCATTCTGCACGGTATCAAGCCCCGCACCCACCGCGGCGGGTCTGTGCTGTCGCTGCTGAGCAGCCTGGTCAAATATGTGGCCGGCATCATCATCGTCTGCCAGAGTCTGTCCCTGCTGGGCGTTAACGTGGGCACCATCATCGCCAGCGTCGGCGTGCTGGCCCTGGTGGTCGGCTTCAGCGCCGAGAGTCTCATCGCTGACGTGGTCATCGGCGCCTTCATGCTGCTGGAGAACCAGTACAACGTGGGCGACATCGTGGAGGTCAACGGTTTCCGGGGCGTGGTCACCAAGATCGGTATCCGCACCACCTCCATCACCGACGGCGGCGGCAATGTGAAGATCATCAACAACTCGGAGATGAAGAATATCCTCAACCGTTCCGATAACAACTCCTGGTCTGTCAGCGATATCTCCATCCCCTATGAGACAGACCTGGAGAAGCTGGAGGCGCAGCTGCCCACCCTGCTGGAGGAGATTTTCCGCGCCCGGGGCGACGTGATGCTGGATGTGCCCCAGTACCTGGGCGTTCAGACGCTGGACGCCTCCGGCATCGTCCTGCGCTTCTGGGTGAAGGTGGCGGAGAAGAACATCTACGCCGGCGCCCGCGCCCTGAACCGTGAGCTGCTGCTGGGCTTCCGCCGTCTGGGTGTGGAGTGCCCCTTCCCTCAGATGGACGTACACATGAAATAAGCCATGGAAGAGAAGAACAAGGAGTTCACCCTGGCGCAGGAGCACGCCGCCCCTCCACCGGAGTGCGCTGCCCTCCCGCCGGAGGTCCTGCCGCCGGACACCGTCCTTCCCGGCGAGGCCTCCGCCGCGGAAAGTGCCGCCGCGCTGAAAAAGAAGACCGCCAAGTGGAAAAAGATCGCCATTATGCTGGTGGGTCTGTCGGCCATGACGGCGGTGGCCGTCACCGGCGGCGGCACAGCGGAGGATCCCGTCCCCGCAACGCCGGACACCCCGCCGGCGCAGCAGGAGCCGTATGTTCCGCCGGAACCGGAACCGGAGCCCCTTGCCGGTGTTCTGCACTATACCATATACAACGATACCTTCGACGACAGCGGCGTGCCCCTGATCCTGGCCGAGGGTACCGTGGACATGGCCGCGCTGTCCGATACGCCCCTGGCGCTGCCGCAGCCGGAGACGCCGTCCGATGGCAGCTATGCGTTCCTGGGCTGGGCGGGCCGGTATGACACCGCCGGCGGAAAGGTCTGGACGACGGTGCCGGACCCCCTGACAGCGGACTTCGCGGCGTCCATCAGACCCGGAGATACAGGGGAGAGGTCGATCGTGCTCCGCGCCGCCTGGCGGATGACGGAGCAGAGCCGCTATCCCTGGTCCCTGACCCTGGACGACGGCGTCACTGCCGTCACCTATGAGGCGGCGGTGCCTATGGCCTCCGGCGGCAACGTGTACCTGTGCGCCTACCCGCAGCCCACCCGCGACGGCTATCGCTTCGCCGGCTGGCTGAACGCGGCAGGGGAGAGGGTGGACCTTCTGCCCGCCTCCGCCTTCTTTGCCAAAACCGCCGACGGCGAAACGGACTGGCGTACCACCGTCCCTGTCACCCTCACCGCGGACTGGGAGAAAGCATAACAAAAAAGAACAGTCCCTTTAGGCCGCCTGGCATAAGAAAACATACGCCGCAAAAGGCGCGTTTCGCGCA
>OLQO01000356.1_pt1 | contig 41508 bp, 40 predicted proteins | sample 1672281 | NCBI WGS metagenome assembly OLQO01 (sample SAMEA3136667, study PRJEB25190) | human gut metagenome | biome: human gut; feature: human-associated habitat; material: faeces | place: Austria | collected 2013
TTCCTGTTGGTTCTTCTATATCTTTTTCTTTCCATTCTATTGTTTCATCTTCTAACTTTTGTATATATGTATCTAAATTATCTCTTATTGTATCCATATTAAATGTTCTTCCGTTTGATGCTTCTTCTGTTTGCAATTCTAATACACACATTCTTAATTCTTCTTCGTATTGGGCTACTTCTGTTTTATTTTTTGCATTCTATATATTAATGTGTTATAATATTGTTATGTTAACTGCTGTTTTAGCACGAAAGTGAGGTTTTCTATGAGTATAGAAACTATCGAAAAAATTAAAAAGGCTGTTCATCAGCCAATTGACTTTAAGGATTTTGAATCAACCTGCACAAGAGAAAATACTAATTGCTTTGCTCTTGCCATTGGTTCAAGCGTAACTGCTGATAGAACATTTTACCGGCCAGGTAGAATTTCTGGTAAAAAACCGTTAAAGCAAGACTTTTTCTCTGTTGAAGAAGTTAAGAATTTGTTTTTAGCAGATTTGGAAGCTTTAGATTTAAAATATGAATCTTTAGCTTTACATGGTAAAAGTCAAATCTTGGCCTACACCTCAGGATTAAAGCTTCAGGAAAACGAACACATTGTTGTTATGTTTGTTCAGGAAATGGCAAACAACACAATTATGGATTTTCATTTTTTACGGTACGACAACAGAGGTTGGTCAGAGAAGATAGGTCTTTCATGTTTTTCAACTGGAGAAAATGTTTCGTGGCCAAGCAATTGGTATGATAAGCTGGTAGGGGTCTTTAAAATTACCCGCTAACTAAAGCTATGCGTGCAGACAGAGGCGTCTGCCCCTACGCAAAAAGCACAAAAATAGAATGGCATTGCCATTCTATTTTTGTGTTACATATTTTCTTTAAACATTTTGTTTAACATTTGAGGGTTTGCTTTTCCTTTTGTTTCTTTCATTGCTTGCCCTACTAAAAATCCTATTGCTTTTTCTTTTCCTGCTTTGTAATCTGCAACAGATTGAGGATTGTTTTCTAATACTTTTAGAACTACTTCTTTTATAGCTCCTTCATCAGATATTTGAATCCATCCTTTTTCTTTTACAATTTCTTCTGGGTCTTTTGGATTTTCAAATAATTCTTCTAAAACTTTTTTAGCAATGCTAGAACTTATTGTTCCTTTATCTATTAAAGTAATTAATTTTCCTAATTGTTCTGCATCAAAAGGAATTTCTATTGGTTCCATTTCTGTTTCATTTAATATTCTTGAAATATCCGAAATAATCCAGTTATTTACTGCTTTTGGATTGTTGCAAACTTTTATTGCTCCTTCAAATAAGTTAGATAAGTATTTTGAACCAGTTATTATGTTTGCATCTTTTTCACTTAAATTGTATTCTTTTAGATATCTTTGCTTTCTGCTTTCTGGTAATTCTGGTAAATTATTTTTTATGTTTTCTATATATTCATCTGAAAGTTTAATTGCAACTAAATCTGGGTCTGGGAAATATCTGTAATCTTGTGCATCTTCTTTATCTCTCATAGAAAATGTTTTTCCAGATACATCGTCCCATCTTAATGTTTCTTGTTCTACTTTTCCGCCATCTTCTATTAAATCTATTTGTCTATCTACTTCATATTCTATGGCTCTTGTTATACTTCTGAAAGAGTTCATGTTTTTCATTTCAGTACGTGTTCCAAATTCTGTTGCTCCTTTTTTTCTAACTGAAACATTAACATCTGCTCTTAATGAACCTTCTTGCATTTTACAGTCTGATACTTCTATATATTCTAGTATTGATTTTAATTTTCTTAAATATTGTTCTACTTCATAAGCTGATCTTAAGTCTGGTTCTGATACCATTTCTATTAAAGGTACTCCAGCTCGGTTTAAGTCTACTAAACTTTCTCCTGAAAAATCGTCATGATTTAATTTTCCTGCATCTTCTTCAATGTGAATTCTAAGTAATCTTATTTTCTTTTTATTTCCTTCTTCATCTTCAATTTCTATGTATCCATGTTCACACAATGGTTTATCAAATTGAGATATTTGATAAGATTTTGGTAAATCTGGATAAAAATAGTTTTTTCTATCATTTTTACTATTTCTTGAAATTTCACAATTTGTTGCTAGTCCTGCTTTTACAGCATATTCAACTACTTTTTCATTTAATACTGGTAAAGTTCCTGGCATTGCCATACATATTGGACATGTATGTGTGTTTGGTGCTCCACCAAATTCTGTTGGACAACTACAGAATATTTTTGTTTTTGTTGATAATTCTGCATGAACTTCAAGACCTATAACTGTTTCATATGATTCTCTTGACATTTATTTTCCTCCTACAATTTTAGTTGATTTTTTATTACAGAAATAATCAATTAATCTAAAATTTTATCAAGGCTCCCCATTCACGCCCTTCTAACAAAATTCTAAAGAATTTTGAAGAATGTCGGAAAGGTCCCCACTTGCCTCGCAAAATTTTATCTTAATTATTATTTCTGTCTAAATTATTAATTCATAAATCAATTTCACTACGTTTTATATAATAAAATAAATTGTCTGCTATTTAGTGAATTGTGGTTTGTGGTTTTCTCTGAATTTTGTTTCTTGTTCGTATGCATAGGCTGCGTTTAGTATTTTCTTTTCTTGGAATTTGTTTCCTATTAATTGCATTCCTATTGGCATTCCTTCACTATTTACTCCACATGGTATTGATATTGCTGGTACTCCGGCAATGTTTATAGATACTGTACATATGTCTGCTAAATACATTTCTAGTGGATTGTCTGATTTTTCTCCTATATTGAATGCTGTTATAGGTGATGTTGGTGTTAGTATCACATCATATTTTTCAAATACTTCTTCAAATTTATTAGATACTAAAGTTCTAACTTGTTGTGCTTTTTTGTAGTATGCATCATAGTATCCAGATGAAAGCACATATGTTCCTAATATAATTCTTCTTTTTACTTCTGCTCCGAAGCCTTCACTTCTAGAGTTTTTAAATAATTCTTTTAAATTTGAGTAATTTTTAGTTCTATAACCATAACGTATTCCATCAAATCTTCCTAAGTTTGAGCTAGCCTCTGCACAAGCAATTATGTAGTATGTTGCTAATGCATATTCTGCAACATCTAATGAAACTTCTTCTACAATTGCTCCCATTTCTTTGTATTTTTCTATTGCCTTTTCTAATGATGCTTTTACTTCTTCATTTATTCCTTCTCCAAAGAATTCTTTTGGAACAGCTATTTTCATTCCTTTAACATCATTTTTTAAAGCTTCTGTATAATCTTCTTTTTCTTTATTTACAGATGTTGTATCTCTTTCGTCATGTCCAGCTATTAAATTTAAAAGTATTGCACTATCTGTTACATCTTTTGTAATTGGTCCTATTTGATCTAATGATGATGCAAAAGCAACAAGTCCAAATCTTGAAACTAATCCATATGTTGGTTTTAAACCTACAACACCGCATAAGCTTGCTGGTTGACGAATTGAACCACCTGTGTCACTTCCAAGTGCCCATGGTACTAAGTTTGCTGCAACAGCTGCTGCACTACCTCCTGAAGATCCTCCTGGAACCTTATTTAAATTCCATGGATTTTTTGTTTTCTTAAAATATGATGTTTCTGTTGAACTTCCCATAGCAAATTCATCCATATTTAATTTACCTAAATTTATCATATTTTCATTGTTTACTTTTTCAACTATTGTTGCATTATATGGAGCAATAAAATCTTCTAACATTCTTGAAGAACAAGTTGTACGAATTCCTTTTGTACATAAATTATCTTTTATACCAATTGGAATACCTGCTAATTCTCCTTTAATTTCTCCACTTTCAACTTTGGCTTGTACATCTTTTGCTTGTGCTAAAGCTTCATCTGTTAATGTTGTAACAAAAGCTTCAACATCTTTTTCTTTTTCGTTTATTCTATCTACATAAGCTTGAGTTATTTCTGTAATTGTAAGTTCTTTATTTTTTAACTTTTCTTGTAACTCATGAACAGTCAAATCTGTAATATTCATCTATTCTCCTCCTTTATTCTGGTGTTAGAGGTTTAAATTTTTATTATTTTTTCACTTCTAACTTCTAATTTTCAATTTTTAGTTTATAACCTTTGGTATTTTAAACATATTTTGTTCTACTTCTTTACAATTTTGAAGTAATGCACTATTATCTTCAAATACCTTAATCTCATCTTTTCTAAAAACATTTTTAGCCTCGTTAGCACCAATAGTAATATCTAAACCTTCTACTGGAGCATTGTTAACAACATTTGCAAAATTCAAAATATCTTGCAAATTAGCTAAATAATTATCTAATTCATCATCTTTCAAATTTAAGTTAGCAAGTTTTGCTATATGCAATAACTCTTCTTTACTTACTTGCATTAAATCATCTCCTTAAAACAATATCTGCTACATTATATACTCAAACAAATAAAAAAACAAGTATAAATTTTATCTTGACAAATATTGGTATAAAATGCTAGAATAGTTAGCATAATATGTATATTATACTGCGTTTGTACAATAAAAGCTTTTAGTATTGGCTATTAGAGAGTAAGGGTCCTAGGCTGTAAGCCCTTTTAGTTAAAGCTATTTTAAGTGAAACATATTGGAGCAGTTTTTAATAAAGTGGAAAGCTTTTGCTTTCAAGTTAGGGTGGCACCGCGGAATTGTTATTTCGTCCCTACATTATATTAATTTATAATGTAGGGCTTTTTGTTTGCTTATTTTTACATTTTGTAAATTAATATATTACTATATTTTTATTTCCCTTTAAGGGTTTTTAGGAGGTTTTATTTTTATGAAAGAGAACATTTTTAGAACACATAATTGTAACGAAATTAGTTTAGATGATGTTGGCAAAAAAGTTAGAATTTCTGGTTTCGTTCAAACTATTAGAGATTTTGGAGGTCTTGTTTTTCTAGATATTAGAGATATGTATGGAATTACTCAAGTTGTTACTTCTGCTGATAGTAGCGATGTTGATTTTGCTTCTCATATTCCTATTGAATCTACTGTTTGTGTTTCTGGTACTGTTAAAAAAAGAGACCCTGAAACAGTTAACGAGAAACTAAAAACTGGTTTAGTTGAAATTGTTATTGAAGATATTAAAATTTTAGGTAAAAGAACTAAAGATTTACCTTTTGAAGTTAATACTAATCAAGAAATTAGAGAAGATTTACGTTTACAATATAGATTTTTAGATTTAAGAAACGATAAATATAAAAATAATCTTATTTTACGTGCACAAGTTTTACAATTTTTAAGAAGCCAAATGATTGAACAAGGATTTTTAGAGGTTCAAACACCTATACTTACAAGTTCTTCTCCAGAAGGTGCTAGAGATTATTTAGTTCCTAGTAGAGTTCATGCTGGTAAGTTTTATGCACTTCCTCAAGCTCCTCAACAATTCAAACAACTTTTAATGGTTTCTGGTATTGATAAATATTTCCAAATTGCACCTTGTTTTAGAGATGAAGATGCAAGAGCTGACCGTGCTCCTGGTGAATTTTATCAAGTAGATATGGAAATGGCTTATGCAACCCAAGAAGATGTTTTTAGTGTTATAGAACCTGTTATGTATAACACATTTAAGAAATTTTCTAATAAAAAGATTGCAGAATATCCATTCCCTAGAATTACTTACAAAGATGCAATGCTAAAATATGGTAGTGATAAACCAGATTTAAGAAATCCTTTAGTTATTATTGATTTATCTGACTTCTTTAGTAAATGTACTTTCAAACCATTTATTGGTAGAACAGTTCGTGCAATTAAAGTTAAAGGTCACTTATCTAAAGGTTTCCACGAAAAAATGTTAAGTTTTGCTACATCTATTGGCATGGGTGGTCTTGGTTACTTAGAAGTTCAAGAAGATTTAAGCTTTAAAGGACCTATTGATAAATTTATTCCAGATGATTTAAAGAAGGAATTATTAAAATTAGCAGATTTAGAAGTAGAAGATACAATTTTCTTTATTGCTGATAAAGAAGCTAGAGCAACAGAACTTGCAGGACAAATAAGAACAGAGCTTGGAAACAGATTAAACTTAATTAATAACGACGAATTTAAATTCTGTTGGATTGTAGATTTTCCAATGTATGAATTAGATGAAAGAGGAAATATTGCATTTAACCATAATCCATTTTCAATGCCTCAAGGAGGTTTAAAAGCTTTAAATACTCAAAATCCTTTAGATATAGTTGCATATCAATATGATATAGTTTGTAATGGTATAGAACTTTCTTCTGGAGCTGTTAGAAACCATGATCCAGAAATAATGATAAAAGCTTTTGAACTTGCTGGTTATTCTAAAGAACATATTGAAGAAAAATTCCCAGCATTATTCAATGCATTCCAATATGGTGCTCCACCACATGCAGGTATAGCTCCTGGATTTGATAGAATGTTAATGCTTTTAACAGAAAGTGAAACAATAAGAGATGTTATTGCTTTCCCTATGAATAGTAAAGCTCAAGATTTAATGATGGGTGCACCAGGAAATGTTACAAGAGAGCAATTAAGAGATGTTCACATTCAATTAGATATAAAAAAATAACATAAATATAATTTAAAATAATAAAAATGAAACGATAAAAAATCGTTTCATTTTTATTATATATATAATTTTTGTATATGTACCTTTTTACTATCTTTTATTTTGAACAAAACTCGCAAAGAATTGTACGTAATCCTATATCTAAATCTATTATTCCTTGTTTATATTCAGCATCTAAATTTATTAAATTTTGTACTATACTTCGTAATTCTTTCTTTTTAAAATAACCTGCTTGCATTTTATATTTTGTAGTTAAAAACATTTGATTTGGTTTCAAATTTAAACTAACTGCTATATTCTTATTTTCTTCTAATGCAATTGTTGTTATATATAATTTTTTAAAATGATTATATAAAGTAATTAATATTTTTTGCATTGGTTCTTTTGAATATAATAAATTATCTAATATTTGTAATGATTTGGTTATTTCTTTTTTTCCTAAATTATCTGTTAAATCAAATATAACAGCTTGAATTTGTTTTGTACAAAGTGCATCTATGTCTTCTCTTTTTATTGTTCCGCCCTCTCCTGCATATTCAATAAGTTTACGGATTTCGTTTATTAAATCTTGCATATTTGTACCACTATTTTCTATCAAGTAATTTATATCATTGCTTGCTATTTCTACTTTATATGCCCTGCAAATTGATGATAATTTTGCATTTAATTGATTTATTTTTAAGGCTTCAAAATTACAAACCGTTCCTAACTTTTCAAGTGTATTATATAACTTGTTTTTTTCTACACTTTCTTCTACAAATATAATCACACAGTCTTTTACAATATCATTATAATTTTCTTTTATATAATTATTTATTTTTTCTATATTTTCTTCTTTTTCTTTACTTTTTCCTTTTCCACCTCTTTGAAAAATTTTTGAGTCTCTAATAATTATTAATTTCTTTTCATAACCAAATGCAGGTGTTTCAATTTCTTGAACCAAATTTTCTACATTGTTTTCATACAAGGTTACAAAATTTATACCACTTATTGTTTCTCCAAAATTTTTCTTAATTCTTTTTAATGAAATTTCCAATAAATATGTTTCTTCGCCAAATAATAAAAATATTGTTTCTGGATTATTTTGTTTAATTTCTTTTTCTAATTGTTCTGGTTTTATTAACATCTCTAAATCTTTTCCTTTTATATTATATATTTAATGGCGGCCTTGAATGACCGCCGCAAATATTAACAAGCATTTAAATTATTTATACACTTTAGTCTTTTATTTCTATGTCTTCTTCTTTTATTTCCTCTTTTTTAGGTTCCTCTACTTTTGGTTGTTCTGCCCCACAATTTGGACAAAATTTAACATTTGCCTCTATTTCTTTATTACAACTTGGACATTGTTTTTTGTCTTTTAATTCTAAAATATCTTTTCTGTAATCTTCTATTTCATCTGCTAATACATCTATTTTAGTACATTCTTCTTTTAAGAATTCATCTAAATTTTCTTTTTCTTCTCTAACATGATTTTCATATATCTTTTTACCAATTTCTTCATATAAATCATTTATTTTAGATTTATTTTCATTTATAGCCATTTTTAATTTTGTTTCTTTAGCAATTTTGCTTGTTTTTTCAGCTGCTCCTTTATAAGTTTCACTTGCCTTTTTTCCTAATTTATCAAAAAAATCCATACTCTTTTCCTCCTATTTATATATTATAAATAAACTGGAAATATTTATTCAAATTTCCAAAATCATATTAACACTTAGATATTTTTTTGTCAAATTTGATTTATAATACATTCTATGCTATAATGCATTATGTTAAATTGTTTTTTGCATTTTAAGGAGGTACATGATGAAACAAAAATTATTTCGGGAACAAGATTTAATAAATTTAGGATTTACATTTTTGAATGAAGATTCAGAAAAAAATACTCTACCAACCTTGTGTTTAAATTCAGATATTTCTTCTATTGATGGAAATATTGATGTTGCTGTAAATCTTAGATTTGAAAAGGATTTTCATTGCAAGGGATTTATACGAGCAGTAGATGTTACTTCGTCCTCATCGTTAAGTGTTGACAATTTTATAAGTTGCCAAAACTTGAATATTGGAAAGGATTTACTAGTAAAAGACTCTCTAATATCAAAAAATGTAACTTGTCAAAACTCTTTAATTGTTATGAATAGAGTGGATGTATCTACAATAAAAGCATATTCTATAACAGTTAAGGAAAACACGGAAGCATTAGAAATAAGAGCAAAAAAATTACTTTTAGAACATTATGTCTCAGCAAGATCAATCATTATTGATTAATTTTGTTAACTTACTAAACCTCAAAAAACAGACGGATATTTCCGTCTGTTTTTTATTCACTTTTCCTATCTCTTGTCATTAACATTTGTACTGCTTTTTTAGGATCTAATTTATTATATAAAACGTCATAAACCATCTGTACTATTGGCATTTCTATGTTGTTTATTTTTGCAAGTTCATATGCTACCTCTATATTATCTATACTTTCTATTGTCATTCCCACTTCTTTTTTGGTTTCTTCTAAAGTTTTTCCTTGACCTATTAATTTTCCTGCTTTTCTATTTCTGCTGTGTTCGCTTAAGCAAGTTACTATTAAATCTCCTAAGCCACTTAAACCGTAAAAAGTATCTTTTTCTCCTCCTAAAGCAATTCCTAATCTTGAAATTTCTGTTAGTCCTCTTGTAATTAACGCTGCAAACGAATTATCCCCAAGGCCAATTCCAGCTGCTGTTCCTGCACAAAATGCTATAATATTTTTTAAAGCTCCTCCAAGTTCTACACCTTTTACATCTTTACTTGTATAAATTCTTAAATCTTTACTCATAAAGTCTTTTTGTACCATTTCTAATACATCTTCATGTTTTGAAGCTACAACAAGAACTGTTGGAACACCTATTGAAACTTCTTCTGCATGACTTGGTCCTGATAAAACTCCAATTTTTGCCTCTGGCATTTCTTCTTGAATTACTTCATCTAATGTTTTTAAAGAATCTTTTTCAAACCCCTTTGAACATATGATAATTGGTTGATTTGTAACAAATTTTTTGTATTCTTTTACAATACTTCTTGTAAATTTTGAAGGTGTAACATGTAAAATTATTTCAGAATCTTTTATTGTTTCTTCATAACTTAATGTACATTCTATTCCTTCTGGTAATATTATATTAGGTAAAAACTTACACTTTTTTTCATTATTTATTAGATCTGCTTCTTCTTTAGCAAATGACCATATTTTTACCTTTTTTCCTTGATTTGCAAGATAAACTGCTAAGGCTACTCCCCAGCTTCCGCTTCCTATAATAGCTATATTTTTCATTGTTTTATCCTTTCGTTTATTAATATTTTATTCTATAATATGTTTTATTTTTTTCCAAATGACAATTTATTTTCTTTTCCATTCATTATTCTTTTAATATTTTCTCTATGATTAAAGCATACTATTGCTGCTAAAATAATACTAAATATAAAATATCCATTTCCTTCAACTATATAATGTGAATGTATAAATAATGTTAACACTGGAAATAGTATTGCTGCTGAAATTGAACCTAGTGAAACCATTTTTGTAACTGCCATTAATGCTAATGCAAATATTAAACAAATTAATCCTATTTGCCAATTTATCATTATTAGAACTCCTAAAGATGTTGCAACACCTTTTCCTCCTCTAAATTCGAAAAATATTGGAAATGTATGCCCTATAACAACTGCAACAGCTGCAATTTGTACTAAATAGCTTTGCCCATTAAATTCTTTTATTACATTTCCCATAATTAATGCAATAACTATTGCTACAATACCTTTTAAAATATCACACACAAGAGTAAGCGCTGCAGCTTTTTTTCCTACACTTCTAAGCATATTTGTGCTTCCTGCGTTTCCACTTCCTTTTTCTCTTACATCAAATTCAGCAAATTTTCTACTAAATATTACTGAAAAATTTATACTTCCTATTGCATATGCAATAATCGCAATTAAAATATATGGTACCATTTTTCATTCTCCTTTTTAAAATTTATCTTCTTTCTCTCTAACAATAATCCTAACCGGTGTTCCCTCTAATCCAAATTCTTTTCTTATTTGATTTACCAAATATCTTTGGTATGAAAAGTGGAATAGTTTTTTGCTATTTACGAATATAACAAATGTTGGTGGTTTTATGCTTGCTTGTGTTATGTATAAAACTTTAAGTCTTCTTCCTTTATCTGTTGGTGGTTGAACTAGAGCAATTGCCTCGTTTAATACTTGATTTAGCATTGCTGTTGATACTCTTAAGGCATTATTGTCTGCAACTGTATTTATCATTTCAAATAGTTTATTTACTCTTTGACCAGTTTTCGCTGAAATAAATATTATTGGTGCATAAGATAAATATGCAAGTTTAGCATATACTTCTTTTGTGTATTTTTCTAATGTTCCTGTTTCTTTTTCATATTCATCCCATTTATTTACAACAATTATTATTCCTTTTCCAGCTTCATGTGCTTCTCCTGCTATTTTGGCATCTTGGTCTGTAACACCCTCATTTGCATCTATCATCATTAAGCACACATCTGCTCTTTCTATTGCAAGCATTGTTCTCATAACACTGAATTTTTCTATTCTTTCTTCGACCTTGCTTTTCTTTCTAATTCCAGCTGTATCTATTAAAACATATTTTCCAAATTCATTTTCAAATTCAGAGTCTATAGCATCTCTTGTAGTTCCAGCTATATTACTTACTATTACTCTGTTTTCTCCAAGTATTTTATTTACTAATGAAGATTTTCCTACATTTGGTTTTCCTATAATTGCTACCTTTGTAATTCCTGTTTCATCTTCACTTGGGTCTTTTTCTGGAAAAGATTCATATATTGCATCTAATAAGTCACCTATTCCTTTTGCATTTGCTGCAGATATTGCATATGGGTCTCCTAATCCTAAATTATAAAATTCATATATATTACTGTCTGGTTCAGTTCCAAATTCATCTGCTTTATTGCATGCAAGAATTACAGGCTTTTTAGACTTTCTTAGCATTACTGCTATGTCTTGGTCAGCTGCTGTTACTCCTTGTTTTATATCTGTTAAAAATATTATTACATCTGCAATTTCTATTGCTATATTTGCTTGTTCTCTCATTTGAGAAAGAATAATATCTTCAGATTTTGGTTCTATACCTCCAGTATCTATTACTGTAAAATTTCTTCCTCTCCAATTTGCTTCTGCATAAACTCTATCTCTTGTAACTCCTGGTGTATCTTCTACAATAGATATTTTGCTTCCTACTATGTAATTAAAAAATGTAGATTTTCCTACATTTGGTTTTCCTACTATTGCTACTACTGGTTTTCCCATTACTTACCTCTCTAAAAATTAATTTACATTATTATATAGGAAAACAATTTAAATTACAAGGATTTGAATTCAAAAATTTGCCATTTTACATAATATTTGGTATAATGTATACAGTTACTGTTATTTTTCGGCTATCTACTGCCGAAATCCAAATCTAAAAAATTTTAATTTAGGAGGAAAAAGTTATGGCAAAATTAGTACGGTACAATGGAGAGAAAGTATCTTATAAAGGTTGCGATTCTCCAACAAATCTTGTAAAGGGAAAAGTTTATGAAGTCCAATTCGAAGAAGATCTTGGTTGGCAAACTAATTATAAACTGAAAGGATTAAATGGAAACTTTAACTCAGTTTGGTTTAATGAAGTTGAAATACCAGTAGTTATGGCATTATCACATAAGCATCCGGAATTACACAAACCTTTAGAGAATCTTCTTATGTTTAACAAAAATGAAGTTCGGCAAGTTCTGAAAACTACACCTGTTCAGAAAATTGAAAAAGTCGAGGGAAATGTTTTTAAAATATTAACCAAAAACACAATTTATATTATTCAGGTTGTAAGTTAATAACTTATTTCTCTTTGCACACCAAAAAACCTATTTAGATAATTCTAAATAGGTTTTTCTTTTTATTTAATTAGTTTTCTTCAGCAACTTTAACTGCTACTGCTTTTCTACCATTGTAATATCCGCATTTTGTACATGCTCTATGTGCCATTATTGGTTCGTGGCATTGTGGACATTCTGAAACGTTTGGTGTTTCTTTTTTCCATGTTGATCTTCTTGTATGTGTTCTTTGTTTTGACCATCTTCTTTTTGGTTGTGCCATTTATATTCCCTCCTCTGCTAAGATACGTGTTTATATCTATTTTTAATTTTATCTATTTTAATTGTCACTATAAGAGTATACTAGCTTTTTGCCTTTTTGTCAATAGTTATTAACTTCTAATTATTTTTATTTTAAAATTTCTTCCGCTTTTTGTAATTGTGTATCATCTTTTTCTTCAACTGTTAGAACATTTTTTACTGTTTCTGGTAAGTTTACAGTTTCATCTGGTTCTATTCCCACTTTATTTATTTTAGTTTTGTTTGGTGTAAAGTATTCATTTGTTGTAATTTTTATTCCTGTTCCATCTTGCAATGTTAATACTTCTTGTATTACACCTTTTCCATAAGATTTCGTCCCAACAATTTTTGCTATTCCATTATCTCGTAATGCTCCTGCTAGTATTTCTGAAGCACTTGCTGTATTTTCATTTATTAAAACTACTACTGGTACATTTATATATTTGCTTTGTTTTGCTTTTCTTATTTCTTCTTTTTCTTTTTTATCTACTGTTATTAGTAGTTTAGAATCTTTATCTGTAAAATAATCTGCAATATTAAGAGCTTCTTCAACTAATCCTCCACCGTTATTACGTAAATCTACTACCAAAGCTTTTATATTTTTATTTGCATTTAATTCATCATATCTTTGTTTGAATTCATCTGCACAACCTTCATCAAAAGTTGAAAGTTTTAAGTATCCAATGTTATTATCTAGTGTTTTGCTTTCTACATGATTTATTTTTATATTTTCTCTTTTAATTTCTAATTCTAAACTTTCTGTTCCTCTTATAATTCCTAATTTAACAGTGGTTCCAACTTCACCTTTTATTTTGTTAGCTGCTTCTGTCATTTGCTCTCCTGTGTATTCAACTCCATCTACTTTAGAAATTATATCTCCTGGTTGTATTCCTGCATTATAAGCTGGTGTTCCATCTATTGGTGTTAATACTTTTATTACATTATTTTCTGTATCTTTTACCATATAAATTCCAATTCCTGTGAAGTTTCCTAATGTATCTTCCTCAAAGCTATCCATTTCTTCTTTAGTATAATATTCTGTGTATTCATCTCCAACAGCTTCTACATAACCTTTTAATGCTCCATCTTTTAGTTTGCTTTCATCAACATCTCCTAAATAATGTTCATCTATTATTTTCTTTATTTTATTTATAGATTTTTCTATATCACTTGTTTCTGAACTGCTATTTATGTATTTTACTAAGCTTCCACTTATAGCATAATTGTACACTATAACTGATGTTATTAATGCTGTTACTAGTGCTGTAACAAATATAAGCATTATAATTTTATAAATCTTTTGTTTTTTGTTTTCTTCCATAATTTCCTCCTAATTTTTATTTCTTATGTATTATACTATAAAAATTTTATTTGTAGTATATTTTTTTGTTTTTTTATTATATTTTATTTTTGACATAATTTGTCATATTACTACATTGTTTGATATTACTTAAATTTTTCTATTTTAATTATTTGCTTTCCTTTCTTTGATGTTCCTATTTGCTTTTTTACTACATATCTTCCTTTTCCTCTTATAGTTATTGTGTCTTCTATTTTTATTTCTTTTGAAGTTTTGGTTTCTACCATATAATTTACCAGAACTCTTTCAGATGTTATAAATGTGGTGGCTTTGTTTCTTGATATATTTGCAAGTTCTGCTACTATACTATCTAATCTTAATGATGGTACTATTATTGTTATTTCTTCTTTTTGTATATTTGGTTTTCTTAAGTTTTCTATTTCAATTTGTTTTATTTTGCTTTTTGAAAATCTTTTTAGTTCTGGTAAGTTTTGTAGTAAGAATTTTAGTACATCTGGTTTTACTAAAATGTCTGCTCCATCATCTGCTACAATTATATCTCCAATTTTTTCTCTTTTTACTCCAAGTTTCATTAAACCACTTAAATAGTTTTTGTGTACATACTTTCCATGCATTTCATTTGGCAATTCAATTCTTACAGTGTTTATGTATTGATTACAATTCGGAATTTTTTCTTGAAATATGTTTTCTAGTTTTTCAGGATAAAATAATATTAATTTTCTTTCTGCAGCCTCAAATCCACCATATAGAATATAGTTTTCTTCTTGTATTTTATTTAATATTTCTTTTACTATTTTTTGTTCATACATATTCAAAAAGTCAGTTATTTCTACTCTATTTTTTCCTTTTACAAACTTTATTTTATCTAACACTTTAGAAATTAACAATTTTTCTTCTTCATTATATTTTTTTAATAATTCTTGCTTATTCATTTATCACCTATACATATAAACTTTTTTCTAATATTTTAGCACAGTTATTTGCAATGTTTTCAGCATCTAAGCCATATATTTTTTCTAATTCTTGTGGTGTTCCGTGTTTTATGAATTTATCTGGATAACCAAATTTTTTAACTTTAGCTTGTATATCTTTTTCGACTATTAATTCTTCTATTTTTGTACCTAATGCTCCTTCTATAATATTGTCTTCTATTGTTATTACAGCTTTTGTTTTATTTATTGAGTTGGTTATTGTTTCTTCATCCAACGGTTTTAGAAATCTTGCATTTATTACTTCTGCATTAATTCCTTTTTGTTCAAGAATATTTGCTACTTCTATAGCTCTTGCTACCATTTTTCCTATAGCTATTATAGATATATCTTCTCCGTTTTTTATTATATCTGCTTTTCCTTGCTGTATATCTTTTGATTCATCAAATTTAATTTTAGCTTCTCCGCCTCTAGGATATCTTATTAAAATTGGTTTTTCTGCTTTAACTGCATATTCCATCATTTTTTCTAATTCTTTAAAATCTTTTGGTGCTAATATTTCTAAATTTGGAACAATATTAAAGAAAGATAAATCGTATATTCCTTGATGCGTTTCTCCATCATTTCCTACTATTCCTGCTCTATCCGCGCACATTATTACAGGTAACTTTTGCAAACAAATGTCATGAATTACCTGGTCGTATGCTCTTTGGTAGAAGGTTGAATATATTGGAACTACTGGTATTAAGCCATTTTTGGCCATTCCTGCTGCCATTCCTAATGCATGTTGTTCAGCAATTCCTGCATCAAAAAATCTTTCTGGAAATTCTTTGCTGAATTTTGAAAGTCCTGTTCCATCTTTCATTGATGCAGTAATTGCAACTATTCTTTTGTTTTTCTTTGCTAGTTCAATTAATTTGTCTCCAAATGCTTTTGAATAATCTTTCGTTTTTTCCTTTTTTGGTGTTCCATCTTTTATATTAAAACTTGATGTTGCATGAAATTTATCTGGATTTTCTTCTGCCGGTTTATAGCCTTTTCCTTTTTTAGTTACTACATGTATTAATATTGGGCCTTCTAAGTTTTTAGCAATCTTTAATATACTTTCCATTTTTTCTATATCGTGTCCATTTACTGGTCCAATATATCTAAATCCCATATCTTCAAACATCATATTAGGTATTAATAATTGTTTTAAACTATATTTAATTTTTCTTACAATATGTATTATTTTATTGCCTATATAGGGTATTTTTTGAACTACTTTTTTTATATAATTATTGGATTTTGTATAGAATTTTCTTGTTCTTACTCTATTTAAGAACATAGCAATTCCACCAACGTTTTTAGAAATACTCATCTCATTATCATTTAATATAACAATTAAATTTGTTTTTGAACTACCTGCATCATTTAAAGCTTCTAATGCCATTCCCCCTGTTAAAGCTCCATCTCCTATTACAGCAATACATGAGTATTTTTCATTTTTTATATCTCGTGCTTTTGCCATTCCAAGTGCAACAGAAATAGATGTGCTACTATGTCCTGTATTAAAGCAATCTGCTTCGTTTTCTTCAACTTTTGGGAAACCTGCTATACCATTTAATTGCCTTAAAGTTTTTAGTTCTTCTTTTCTTCCTGTTAAAATTTTGTGTACATAAGTTTGATGACCTACATCCCAAACTATTTTGTCTTCTAGCAAATCAAAAACACTGTGCAGGGCTATTGTAAGTTCCACTACCCCTAAATTAGAAGCTAAATGACCACCATTTTCAGATACAACTTCTATTATGTATTTTCTTATTTCATCACTTAATTGATATTTTTTGTTATAACTTAATTTTTTTAAATCTTTTGTATTGTTTATATTGTCTATTAGATTTTCCATTTTGCTCCTTCTTTTTCTTAACATCTATTTTCATAGTTTTTTAGCCTTCTTAAGAATATTTTGCCTTATTATAATACCATATATTTGTTTATTTTTAAAGTTATTTTTATAAAAATAGCACTAATACATGAATTTTGAGCCGATGGATCATAGATCCTACCCGGCTCATTCTTTTTATTCATTTTATTTCTTTACTTTTTATTTTTTATTGTATAAACATTGCATCTCCAAATGAGAAAAATCTATACTTTTGTTTTACCGCTTCTTCGTAAGCTTTCATTATATATTCTTTTCCTGCTAGGCTTGAAACTAACATTAATAAAGTTGATTGTGGTAAATGAAAATTTGTTATTAATGCATCTAAACATTTAAATTTATAACCTGGATATATAAATATTTTTGTATCGCCTTCTGTTTCGCAAACCATTCCATTTTCATCTGCTACTGTTTCTATCACTCTGCAAGATGTTGTTCCTACTGCAATTATTCTACCACCATTTTTCTTTGTTTCATTTATAATTTCTGCATCTTCTTTTTTTATATAATAATGTTCTGAATGCATTTCGTGATTTTCTACTTTTTCTTCTTTTACTGGTCTAAAGGTTCCTATTCCAACATGTAATGTAACATTTGCAATTTTAACACCTTTTTCTTCAATCTTTTTTAATAGTTCTGGAGTGAAGTGTAGTCCTGCTGTTGGTGCAGCAGCAGAACCATTATATTTTGCATATACTGTTTGGTATCTATCGTTTTCTTTTAATTCTTCATGTATATATGGTGGTAATGGCATTAAACCAATTTCATCAAGTATTTCATTAAATATACCTTCGTATTCGAATTTAACTTTTCTTGTTCCTCCTGGCATTATATCTAATATTTCAGCAACTAATTTTCCCTTACCAAATACAACCTTTGTTCCTACATGTAATTTATTTCCTGGTCTTACTATTGTTTCCCATATATCTCCTTCTATATTATTTAATAATAAAAATTCTACCTTTGCACCTGTTTCTTTATTTCCATATATTCTAGCTGGTAATACTTTTGTATTATTTCTTACTAGGCAATCTCCTGGTTGTAAATAGTCTATTATATCTTTGAAAGTTTTATGTTCTATTGTTTTTCCTTTTCTATTCAAAACCATCAATCTAGATTCGTCTCTTTTTTCTAAAGGTGTTTGTGCTATTAACTCTTCTGGTAAATTATAATTAAATTCTGAAACGTTCATTTTATACTCCTGTAATAATTATTATATTTTTTCTACATCTATTTTTAAAGTTTCATCATTAACTTTTATTTCTTGATATTCTTTATTTTCTTCATTGTATTTTACTACTACAGCTAATGTATCTTTTTTAATAGATTCTTCATTTTCTTTTATTATTCTTTCTAGTTCTTTGTTATCTGCTACATATAAGGTTATTCTATCTAATACTTCAAATTCTTTTTCTTTTCTCATATTTTGAACTTTAGATAAAATTTCTCTTACGTATCCTTCTTCTTTTAGTTCTTGAGTTATATGTGTATCTAAGACTACACCTATTTCTCCTTCTCCGCTAAATGCAAATCCTTCTTTTCCTTGCATTGTTATTAATAGATTATCTGCATTTAATTCTATTTGAGTATCTCCTACTTCTATATATTCTACTCCACCATTTTTTACTGTATTTGCTAAATCCATTTGATTTTTTTCTGATATTGCTTGTTTTATTTTTGGTATTAATTTTCCATATTGTTTTCCTAGAACTGGTAAATTTGGTTTTATTTCAAAGTCAACATATTCAGACATTTCTGCTCCAAGTTCAACTTTTTTAACGTTTAATTCTTCTTTAACAATTTCTGAATAATATTCTGGTAAAGTATTTATAGAAATTAGCATTTCTGATAATGGTTGTCTGTTTTTAATATTTGCACTATTTCTTGCACTTCTACCTAATTTTACAATTTTATAAGCTAAATCCATTTCATTTTCTAGTTTTTTATCTATTACACTTTCATCTACTTCAGGCCATAAGCATAAGTGAACACTTTCTGGAGCTTTTGAGTCTAATCCAACAACTAAGTTTTGGTATATTTCTTCTGTTATAAATGGCACAAATGGTGCTGCAATTTTACATAGTGTTGTTAATACTTTGTATAATGTAACATATGCTCCTATTTTTTCATCACTTAAGTCGCTTCCCCAATATCTTTCTCTATTTCTACGAACATACCAATTTGAAAGTTCATCTGTAAAGTTTTCTATTGTAAGTGCTGCAGCTGTTATATCGTATTTATCTAATTTTTCATCTACTTCTTTTACTAATGTATTTAATTTAGAAATTATCCATTTATCCATTACATTTGTTAATTTAAAGTTTGCATATTCTAATGGATTAAATTTATCTATTTCTGCATATAAAACGTAGAATGAATATACATTCCATAATGTACTTAAAAATCCTCTTTGTGTTTCTTGTACATTTTCTAATGATAAACGTGTTGGTAACCAAGGCGCACTTACTGTATAGAAATGCCATCTTGTTGCATCTGCTCCAACTGTATTTAATAATAACATTGGATCTACACCATTACCTTTAGATTTAGACATTTTTTGTCCTTTTCCATCTAAAACATGTCCTAAAACTATACAATTTTCAAATGGAGTTTTTCCAAATAATGCTGTTCCAATAGCTGTTAATGTATAGAACCATCCTCTAGTTTGGTCTATTGCTTCTGATATAAATTGTGCTGGGAAATGGTTTTCAAATGCTTCTTTATTTTCAAATGGGTAATGTAATTGTGCAAATGGCATTGAACCAGAGTCAAACCAGCAGTCTATAACTTCTTTTGCTCTTTGCATTTCTTTTCCACATTTTGGACATTTTAAATGAACATTATCTATATATGGTTTGTGTAATTCTATTTCGTCTGGGCAATCTATTGCTTTTTCTTTTAATTCTTCTATACTTCCTATACATTCTTTGTGTCCACAGTTTTCATCTGTACAAGTCCATACTGGAAGTGGAGTTCCCCAATATCTATCTCTTGAAATTCCCCAATCTATAACATTTTCTAAGAATTTTCCAAATCTTCCTGTTCTTATTGTATCTGGATACCAGTTTACTTTATTGTTATTTGCAACTAATTCATCTCTTAACTTGCTCATTGCAACAAACCAGCTTTCTTTTGGATAATAAAGAAGTGGTGTATCACATCTCCAACAGTGTGGATAAGAGTGCATATGTTTTTCTGTGCTGAATAGTTTGTTTTCATTTTTTAGCCATTCACATATTCCTTCGTTACAATTTCTAACAAATTTTCCTGCCCATGGTGTAACTTCTGGTACAAATTTTCCTGATTTATCTACTAAGTTTACAAAGGATATTCCGTTTTGTTTAGAAACTAGACTATCATCTTCACCATAAGCTGGTGCAATATGAACTATACCTGTACCATCTGTAAGTGTTACGTAATCTCCATGAATTACTTCAAATGCTTTTCCTTCTACTTTTGCAAATGGCATTAATTGTTCGTATTTAACTCCTAATAGTTCTTCACCTTTAAATTCTTTTACTAATTCATATTCTTTATCTTTTAATACTGTTTCAATTAAGTCTTTTGCTAGAATATAATTTTCGTATTTTGCTTCTTCTTCATTTCCAACATTTACTTTTACTTCTGCATATGTGTAAGATTTATTTACACATAATGCTAAGTTTGAAGGAAGTGTCCAAGGTGTTGTTGTCCAAGCTAGAAAATATTTATTTTCTTCTCCAACAATTTTAAATTTTGCAATACAAGTTAAATCTTTTACATCTTTATATCCTTGTGCAACTTCGTGTGATGAAAGTGCTGTTCCACATCTTGGGCAATATGGCATTACTTTATGTCCTTCATATAGTAAACCTTTTTCCCACATTTGTTTTAAAGCCCACCAAACAGATTCTATATAATCATTGTGGTATGTTACATATGGGTGTTCCATATCTACCCAATATCCAACTTTGTTTGTCATTTCTTCCCACATATGAACATATGTGAATACACTTTCTTTACATTCTTTTACGAATTTTTCTACACCGTATTCTTCTATTTGTTGTTTTCCTGAAATTCCAAGTTTTTTCTCTATTTCAAGTTCAACAGGAAGTCCATGTGTATCCCATCCTGCTTTTCTATCTACATGGTAACCTTTCATTACTTTGTATCTTGGGATTATATCTTTCATAACTCTTGTTTCAATATGACCAACGTGTGGTTTTCCATTTGCTGTTGGTGGTCCATCGTAAAATGTGAAGTATCTTTTTCCTTCATTCATAGCAAAGTTTTTCTTTACTATGTCTTTTTCTTTCCATACTTTTGCAACATTTTGTTCCATTCCAACAAAACCATCTTTTAATTCTACTTTTTTGTACATAATAACCTCCTATTTTATAAATTATTTATTATATATAATTTCTTTATAAGCTTTATAAAGATTTATTAACTGATTTTATTTCTTGCAATTCAAATCTGTATTTTTGTTTTACTTCTGGATATTTTTCGTGATCTACTTCAGACAAAAACATTTCTAATGGTCTAACATATAATTGTTTTCCATCTCCATATAGTGGTCTATATAGAACTAGTTTTTCTCTGGTTTCACTGTGTACAACTACATCTTCTACTAAATAGTAATCGCCTTTGAAATGTTTATATACTCTGTTTTTTTGTATTTCTCGCATTTTTTTCTCCTATTTATTATATTTTTTAGATTGACAAGAGCTTTCATCTTCATTTCGGGCGGACAGAGGCGTCCGCCCCTACAGCATCTTACATCAATTTTAAATCGTTTAAGTAATAAATAAAGAAACACATTTGTCCTATGCTTGTAGGACGAAATGTGTTTCCGCGGTACCACCTATATTAACAATTTTATTATTGTTCACTTAATTTCTCTTAACGCGAGATTAAACGGCAAAGCTTACTATTGTTTCAGCTAAGCAACAACTAAGGTGATAACAAATAATTTTCCTTTACCAAACTTTCAGCTCTATGTTCGGCTCTCTAAAAAAGTAATTGTTTATTTGTGTTGTCCTTGTTATAGTTTTTATTTTATTTAATTTTGTGCTATTATATCACATTTTTTATTAAATTCAAGTTTTTTCATTATTATTTTATGAATAATTTTAGATTTTTAAAATATTTTATATAATCTGAAAATAGAAAAAAATCAATATTTCGAATGTGATTGGAGCGAGTGTATAGCTTCTTATTAAATTTAAATGAGGGTGCGTTTTGCGAGAGGCTCGTTTGAATTTCTATTAGAAGCTATAACGAGTGTATTGAGCCGAGAAATATTTATTTTTTTACTATTTTTCAGATTATAACAATTATTTATTTTATTATTTCTTCTTTAAAACTTTCGCCATATTTTAATTGTTCTAAATCACACATATCTAATATTGTTGAGGCTATGTCTGCATATGTTTTTCGTGTTCCTAAATTTATATTTTGTTTTAGATTCTTTCCATATACTAATATTGGTACATATTCTCTCGAGTGGTCTGTGCTTGGTGTTGCTGGGTCGTTTCCATGGTCTGCTGTTATTATTAATATATCTTCTTGCTTCATGTTTTCCATTATTTCTGGTAATTTACTATCAAAATATTCTAATGCTTTTGCATATCCTTCTACATTGTTTCTGTGTCCATAAAGCATATCAAAGTCTACTAAATTTGTATATATTAATTTATATTCGTTGTCTTCTTTTATTGCTTCTATTGTTTTTTCTATTCCATCTGCATTTCCTTGTGTATGAATACTTTTTTCTATTCCTCTTCCTGAGAATAAATCATTTATTTTCCCTATTGCTAATACTTTTTTGTTGTTTTCTTTTAATACATCTAACATTGTTCTTCCAAAGGTTTCCGCTTCAAAGTCTTTTCTATTATATGTTCTTGTGAAGTTTTCTGCTTTATCTCCAACAAATGGTCTTGCTATAACTGTTCCAACATTATATTTTGGATTATTTAACATTTCTCTTGCTATTTTGCATATTTCATATAGTTTTTTAACAGGAATTATATCTTCATGTGCAGCTATTTGAAAAACACTATCTGCAGAAGTATACACTATTGGATACCCTGTTTTCATATGTTCTTCTCCATATTTTTTTAATAAATCTGTTCCAGAACCTACTCCATTATATAAAGTTCCTTGTAATCCTGTTTTTTGTTTAAATTCTTCTATCATTTCTTCTGGGAATCCATTTGGATATGTTGCAAATGCAACTTTGTTTACATATCCACTCATTTCCCAATGTCCTACTGGGCTATTTTTTCCAGCTGCTTTTTCTTGTGCTTTTCCATAACAACCTATTACATTTTCTTCTTTATTTTCTAGATTTATACCATCTATATTGAATATTCCTAGCTTTTTCATATTTGGTAACTCTAAGTGTGTTTGTTCATAAATATGCTGAAGAGTTGCACTTCCACAGTCTCCATATTTGTCTGCATCTGGAGCTTCTCCAGCTCCAAATCCATCTAATACCATTATAATAAATCTATTATTCATAATTTGTCCTCCTTAGCTTTTAGATATATCGTATTCGTATACATTTATAGTTTTTACTTTATTATGTAAACCTTCTTGTTCATTTAATTTTATTGTTTCTTTATTTACAAGTTCTAATTCATAACCATTTAAATTTACTAACGCTTTGTCTGTTACGTCCATTCCTAATGGCAAAGTTTCGTTATTATTATTGTAATAAACTATATTAGTTAAATATACAATATTGTCCATTTCTTTTATATTTATTTTATATAAATTTAGTTTATCTTCTTGATTTTTTTCTATTGTATTTTCTATGTTTATATTAAAAATTTCAAAATTCTTTTCTTCTAATTTTTGCTCTGTAACCTTATATATTGGCATACTTACACTTGCTGTATTTGTTTCTAAAGCTTTTTGTATTTCTTCTATATACTTTTTAAGAGTTTGTATATATTCTTCTGGCTTTGTATTTTTATTAAGGTCTAATATTTTAAATTTATTTCTTTCTGTTTCTCTATGTTTTTTACCATTTAAGTATTTTATTTTTGTATGGTCTTCTGATAGACCTCCAAAAATATCAAATTCTTCTTTTTCAAACAGTTCTTGATTTTTATTCGCTTCCTCTTGTAGCATTTCTAATTTTATTTTTATTATTGCTTCATCTTTTTTACTTATTTTTTTATCTTTGCCTACATATGCCTTTATTATATTTATTTGCTCTAATATATTTGTTTGAGTAAGAAATATTGCATCGCATTGTTCTTTTGTTAATTTTTTTCTTTGATTACTATCTGTTCTTATTGAAAATTCCTCAAAGTCTGTTTCAATTTTAAAAGTTTTTTCTATTCTCATATTTTCTGTTTCTTCCGCTTCTCCTGTGCCTTCTGCTAATGCTTGTTTTTCATCTTTATTTGTAAACTTCCAAAATTCAAATATACTTTTGTTGTGCTTATCTATTTCCTCGATATATAAAATAGCATTTTTTATTTTTCTTTCCATCATGCTAATTTTTTCATCTAATGCTTCTATATCTAGTTTTAAATTTTTATATTCTAAGTCAATTTCATTATATCTTTTATTTATATTTATTAAATCCTCTATGTTGTAATATTGCTTTTCTTCTACATTATAGGTTTCTTTTTCAATATTTGTTTTTTCTGTTTCCTCTTCTTCTTTTTTTATTTGTTTTACCATTTTTTTATGTTTGAAGAAATATTTTATTTTTCCAAAAAAGCTTTTTTTACATTCTAAATACAATGTAATTTCTTTTTCCTTTTGAAAATATTCTTTTTCTTTTTGTTTTGATATTTTTTTCTTTTCTTCTATTTCTTCTTTAGCATTGTTTACTTCAGTTGTTATTTGTTCTAGTTCTTTTGTTGTATTATCATACTCTTTTTTTATAAATTCTGGTAAATCCTCATAGTTTATTTTCTTGTCATCATAATATAAATCTAAACTTCCGTATCTATCTATTTTAGGTATAAATTTGTATTTATGTGGCAATTCGCTTTGCAATATGAATAATGCTTTTATATATTTATAAAATTTTATTGCATCTTCTTTTGTTTTTAGTGTAATTTTATAATCACTTGTTAAGTTATCATATACAAATGTTTTTCCTATTATTTGAATTGTTGGTACATCTTTTTTATCAAATACTTCATAAATATTAGGCCAATCTCCTGCAAATAACCACATACTATTTTCTATATCTGCTATTTCTGTTTTTTTCAAATATACACCTGTATACTCCATAAAACATATTGGTACAAATATTTTACTTGCTCTGTTTCTTTTATTGGCTTCTATTTGTTTTTTTAGTAAATAAAACAAACTTGAATAATTTGAATCTTCAAGAGGTACTAGCATAAAGTATTTTTTATATGCTTCTGAATAGTATATTTCCCATAAAAAATTGTTTTCGTATTCTACTTTAAATGGTATTTTTTTGTTTATAGCTTTTTGAATTTCATCTATTTTTTCAATATCTTGTATTTCGACTTTATTTAGCATTTGCAAAAATTCTGCCTGCAAAGGAATGTCTTCTTCTTCCTTTGGTTCTAAATAATTAATTATTCTCTTTGCTTGTTTTTGCTTTTCCATTATTGGATCTAATCTATTTTTAGGTGTTATTAATATTTGTATATCTCTTACATCTATAAATTTGTATACTTTATATTTTTTAAATTCATTTTCGTGTATAGTTTTAAATTCTAATTGTTCATTTTTTCTTAAAAATTCTGGTATTTCTTCTAAATTTAAACCTATGTAATTTAATTTTTCTTTTACCATATTTAATTTATCGCTAGTCTCTTTTGTCATTTTTTCCTCCATTTTAATTTTGTGTTGTTGATGAATTTTGTTCTGTTATTCCTTCTCCTGTATGTGGATATTTATGTGCATATATTGAATCCGCCGTAAATAACATTGTTAAAATTAGGCATATTGTTATTTTTACTTTGTTTGTTAATTTTTGGAACATTTTCTCTAAGAATGGTGCTACAAAGTATACACATATACAACTTCCAAATCCAAAGAATAATGCACATTCTAAACATATTCTTCCATTTAAGTTCATAAATATTCCTGTGTAGTCCCAATATCTTGTTCCTTGTGTTACTTCTATATACCATGAGGTTACATATTCAATAATTGAACATACCACCATATTTACATTAAATGTTAAAAGTGGATTTTTTAGCATTTTCTTCACACAATTAAATTTTGTTAATAAAATTATTAATGTACAACCGGTTCCATATATTGGTAGCCATGGACCATAAAGTGTTCCTCTATTTACAAAAATTCCATCTTCAAATAAGAATAATCCTACTTCCCATAACCATCCTACAAATGAGAATGTGAAGAAAAATAGTATTATGGATGTTAATTCGTAATTTTTGTTATAATCAATTTTTAATTTTTTTGTTTCTTCACAAGGATATTTTGAATGTTCGTTAATTTCAAATAATAAATCATCATTTAATAACTCATAATTTACTTTTTTATTTTCTTTATATTCTTTTCTTAATTCTGCATATAACTCAGAATATGTTGCTTTTACATATGGATTTACATATATTCCAACAAGTCCAAAAGTTATATATTGTAAAATATGCCATCCTATAAAAGATAAATCTAAATAAAATGCTTTTAATTTGTTCCCATTCATCATATTTCTAGAAAGTGTTATTGCTTTATTTGGTTTTATTTTTGGATTTTCCGCTACTATAAATGGAACCATTTTATATGAATAGTATTTTATAATTCCTCCTATTATAGTAAAATTCCACAAATCTTTGTATATATTTCTTACGAGTATTGTTTTTACACTTCCCCAATATCTCTCTTTTTTGAAAGCATACAATAGTCTTTTTATTTTTATTTTATTATAATTTTTACTCTCTAAAAACATTCTACTTTCCCCTACCATTATAGGGTTTGTTATAAATATTTTTATTACAAAACCACCTATTGCTATTGCCATTGTTAAAAATTCTGCCATTTTTAATTTAGTTGTATAGTCTGTTACAGAATCTACTAATTTTTGAAGTTGAGTTTGTCCTTTTGTTAGTATTTCAAAAGCCTCAAAAAATACTCCTTTTGTAACATTGTGTTTTTGGTTAAAGTCTGTTATGTTTGCATTTATAGTTCCAAATAAAGATTGATTTATAATTTGGTCAAAATATTTATTTACTAATACTTCATCATTTTCTTTATCGAAAAATTCTATTTGTTCTCCTTTTTCTTGTCCTTTTATAAATGATTCTAATGTTTTTAAATTTGAAAAACCATCTTTAGAAATTCTATACTCTCCAAATACAAAAGTCATTATTATTCCTACAAAAAGCAATGTCCACACATTATTCTTAATAGTTTTTCTTGCTTGTTTTTTTACTTCATTTATCTTCCACATATTAACCCCTTTTAAATATTTTTTTATATTCTATCATATAAATTCAAAATTCTACAATATTTTTACAAAATAAATTTATTTTCAAAAAAGTATTGACATTATTTATCTAACATATTATAATAGCAAATGTCGAAAGACAAAATACCAGTTCATATAACAAATGCAGATGTGGCGGAACTGGTAGACGCACAGGACTTAAAATCCTGCGGTTGAATAAACCGTGCCGGTTCGATTCCGGCCATCTGCACCAAAAAAGATTTATCAATATTGTTTGATAAATCTTTTTTTATTTTTTAATACTACTATTTATTATTTATAAAAAAATAACTTCATCACACGGGCAGACAGAGACATCTACCCCATACATATAAAATAGAAATTTCCTATAATAAAAAATAAAATGGAAAAGTCTACATTAGACTTTTCCGTAAATTATATCTTTAACTATTTCCCCTGCTATCATTAATCCTGCAACAGATGGCACAAATGATATACTTCCTGGTACTTGGTTTCTTATTGTACATTTTCTTTTTGTTCCTGGTGGACATATGCAATTTGTTTTACAACTGCTACTACTTGTATCGTCTGGTTTTATTGGTTCTTCCTCTGAATATATAACTTTCAAACTCTCTATATTTCTTTTTCTTAATTCTTTTCTCATTACTTTTGCAAGTGGACATATATTTGTTTTGTATATATCTGTTATTTCAAATTTGGTTGGGTCTAGTTTATTTCCTGTTCCCATTGATGATATTACAGGTATGTTTTCTTTTTTGGCTTGCATTATTATTTCTATTTTTGCTGTTACTGTATCTACACAGTCTACCACATATGATAATTCTTTGTTTATTATATTTGTTTTAGAATCTGGCATATAAAATTCTTTGTATACTTCTACATTTGCATTTGGATTTATTTCTAGTATTCTTTCTTTTGCTACATCTGCTTTGTATTTTCCTATTGTTTTTCTTGTAGCAATTATTTGCCTATTTAAATTTGTTAAACATATTTTGTCATCATCTATTAATACGAAATTTTCGACACCTGCTCTTACTAGTCCTTCTACAACAAATGAGCCTACTCCACCTATTCCAAATATTGCAACTTTTGAGTTCTTTAATTTTTCTATTCCTTCTTTTCCTATTAGTAATTCTGTTCTTGAAAATTGATTTAACATTTTTTACCTCTTTTTATTATAAAAACTCTTAAAATTTTACAACATTTTTATATGTATTGTCAACCAAAAAGGCGACCATAGGTCGCCTATAATTTTTAATTATTATTACATCCACAATTATTCATATAAAATTTTCTTTCTGCAAGTTTGTCTTGTACTCCACGTAATGCTTCTCCAAATCTTTGGAAGTGTACTACTTCTCTTTCTCTTAAATATCTTAATGGATCTATTACATCTGGATTATCTCTACATAAGTCTATTAATTTTTCATAAGTTGCTCTTGCTTTTTGTTCTGCTGCTAAGTCTTCTTGTAAGTTTGCTATTGGATCTCCTTTACATGCTAAACATGTTGCATTAAATGGTGCTCCAGCTGCAGATTGTGGATATACATCTACTCCGTGATCTGTATAATATGGTCCTAATCCTGCTTTTTCAATTTCTTCTATACTTGCTCCTTTTGTTAATTGGTGTACTATTGTTCCTACCATTTCTAAGTGAGCTAATTCTTCTGTACCAATATCGTTTAATATTGCTTTTGCTTTTTGGTCTGGCATTCCAAATCTTTGAGATAAATATCTTAAAGATGCTGCAAGTTCACCATCGGGACCTCCATATTGTGATATTATTACTTTTGCTAAACGAGGATCTGTACATTTTATATTTATTGGGTATTGTAATGTTTTGTTATAAGTCCACATTAAAATTCACTCCTTTCCCATGGCCATGGTTCTTCTATCCATCTCCATTTATTGCATGGATAATTTATTGTTAATGGACCAAATACTTTTTGATATTTATCTTTTAATACTTTACATTCTTTGCAATATTCTTTGTGTAGACATATTGCTTTTTCATCTTCTGGGTGTGTATCTAAATATAGAGCAAGTTCAGTTATTGAAAATTCTAAACAACGTATTTCTTGTAACATTTCTCCTCTTATTTGATTTTTTTCACAACAACTTTCTGGCATTTCTGCTTCATTACTGCAATTTTCTTGTGATAATGGCATCACATTAGAGTTGCAACCACATCCATTATTGCAACCGCAATTTCTATTTTCATCTTCTAATGACATGTGTTACACCCCTCTCCTATTTTATTCATATCTTCTATAAATTGTATTTCTTCCATACTTTGTCCTGGGCTGTATGGACTTACAAGTTCTGGAAATATTGTTCCCATTTTTAGTCCTACACAAGGTGTAAATACATCTTCCATTTGTTGTACTGGAACATAGCTTTGACCATACATAGGATTTGTTGGGAAACCTGTATCTTCTTCATCAAATCCACAATCACAACTATTTTTACTACAAGAACAACAATTTTGTACATTATTGCATTTTATTTCTAACATATCATTGCTAATATTGTTACAACTATTCATATAACAACATCTTCTACATCTTCTAAACATATTATAACTCCTCCTAATTTCAAGTTATAATATATATTATTATTTTATTTTTTCTTTTGTGACAAAATTTTACAACAAAAAAAGAATCTAAAAATTTAGATTCTTTTTTTGTTTTTATTTTGCGTAGTCGATTGTTCTTGTTTCTCTTATCATGTTTACTTTTATTTGTCCTGGATAATCCATTTCGTTTTCTATTTTCTTTGCTATATCTCTTGCTAACACTACCATTTGACTATCACTTATTTTATCTGGTTTTACCATTATTCTTACTTCTCTACCTGCTTGTATTGCGAAAGATTTGTCTACTCCTTCAAATGCATTTGCAATAGATTCTAGTTGTTCTAGTCTTTTTATGTATGCCTCTAATGTTTCTCTTCTTGCTCCTGGTCTAGAAGCTGATATAGCATCTGCTGCTTGTACTAAAGCTGCTTCTATTGTTTGTGGTTCTACATCTCCATGGTGTGCTTCTACTGCATTTATTACTTTTTCGTTTTCTTTAAATTTTCTTAATATTTCTACACCAATTTCAACATGTGTTCCTTCCATATCATGGTCTAAAGCTTTACCTATATCGTGTAATAAGCCTGCTCTTCTTGCAAGATTTGCATCTAATCCTAATTCTTCTGCCATTATTCTTGCTAAGTTTGAAACTTCTATTGAATGGTTTAATACGTTTTGTCCATAACTTGTTCTATATTTTAATTTTCCTATTAATTTTACAAGTTCAGGATTTAGTCCCATAACTCCTGTTTCTAGAACGGCTCTTTCTCCTTCAGATTTAATTACAGCTGCAATTTCTTCTTTTGCCTTTTCTACCATTTCTTCTATTTTTGCTGGATGTATTCTTCCATCTTCTATTAATTTCTCTAATGCTAATTTTGCAACTTCTCTTCTTAATGGGTCGAACCCTGAAATAACAACAGCTTCTGGTGTATCGTCTATTATTAAGTCTATTCCTGTTAATGTTTCTATTGCTTTAATATTTCTACCTTCTCTACCTATAATTCTTCCTTTCATATCATCGTTTGGAAGAGATACTATAGATACTGTTGTTTCTGAAGTATGGTCAGCAGCACATTTTTGTATTGCATATCCAATAATTTCTTTAGCATTTTTATCTGCTTCTTCTTTGTATTTTTCGTTTAATTCTCTTATTAACAAAGCCTTTTCGTTTGTTATTTGTTTATCTATTTCGTTTAAAATTTGTTCTTTGGCTTCGTCTCTAGTTAAACCTGATATTCGTTCTAATTCTACTATTTGTTTGCTAATTTCATCTTCTAGTTCTTTTTTTCTTTCTTCAATTTCTTCGTCTTTTTTTGCTATTTCCTTTTCCTTGTTTTCTAGTTTTTCTGAACGTTTATCTAAGTTTTCTTCTTTTTGAATCATTCTTCTTTCTTGTTGTTGAACATCGCCTCTTCTTTCTTTTATCTCTTGATCTAATTCATTTCTAGCATTCATAATTTCTTCTTTTGCTTTAATAATTTCTTCTTTTTTTAAGCTTTCAGCATCTTTTTTTGCACTATCTAATATTTTTTTTGCTTCTTGTTCTGCACTTTGAATTTTAGATTCAGCAGTTTTCTTTCTTAACATCATTCCAACTGGAACGAAAACTACTCCTGAGATAAGAACAGCGATGATTACGATTGCAATATTCATAATCAATCTCCTTCTTTCTATTTAATTTTCAATGTACTTTTATATATATAAATCTATATCTTTTATATAATTTAAGACACATTTATATTTTATATGTATTATTGTAAACTGTCAATAGTAAATGAGAATTTTCTATAATAAAAAAGACGACTTTGTCGCCTTTTAGTTCTATGCTCTTGGATGAGCGCTTTTATATACATTTTTTAAACTTTCATCTTGGAATTGCATATATACTTGTGTTGATGATATATCAGAATGACCAAGCATTGTTTGTATTGCTTTTAAGTCTGCTCCATTTTGTAATAAATGTGTTGCAAATGAGTGTCTTAATACATGTGGTGTTATATCTTTATTTATGTGAGCTTGTTCTTTATAGAATTTTACAATTTTCCAAAATCCTTGTCTTGTAAGTCTTTTACCATTTATATTAACAAATAGTGAAGTTTCATCTTCAGATTTTATTAATATTGGTCTTGCTTCATCTATATATTCTTTTAAAGCTTTTATAGATATTCCTCCTAGTGGAATATTTCTTTGTTTATTGCTATATTTACATGTTACATATCCTTCATCTAAATGAACATCTTCTAAGTTTAATGAAATTATTTCTGTAACTCTCATTCCCGTAGCATATGCAAATTCTAGCATTGCTTTATCTCTAATTCCTTTTAAGTCTATATCTTTTGGTTGATCTAATAATAATTCAACTTCTTGTGATGTTAATACACTAGGGGCTTTCTTTTCTATTTTTGGAGATTGTATTCCTTCTGTAGGATCTTCTTTAACTTTTCTTGTACGTAATAAAAATTGATAAAATGAACGTATTGATGCTAAATTTCTAGAAATTGTAGAAGTCTTTTTTCCAACTTCTTCTAAATATTTTAAATATTTTTTTATATCTTCGTTTTTAACTTTTACATAGTTAAAATTGTTTTTTTCTAAATAATTTTTATATTGTTCTATATCTCTTCTATAAGATTGTAATGTATTATTTGATAACTTTTTTTCGTTTTGTATAAATTCTAAGAATAGTTTAACTTGTTTTTCCATTATTAGCTCCCCTTGTCTTATAAATAATTTAGTTTTTACTCTTTACATAAACTTCTTATGTTATATCACAAAACTTATGTGAATGTAAATACTTTTTTTGCAATTTTATATATATTTTGCAAAAAAAATCAATAAATTTGTTGATAAAAAAACTTCTATAAAAGAAGATATTATGATTCCTATTATTCCAAAAGATGATATTATAGAATGTTTGCAAATTTCCAATTTTATGCTTTCTCTGTTTTTATTTTTAATTATCTTTTTGTATAATTTTGCTCCACTTGCAGCTATTAAAATTATACTTGGAATAAACACAATATTTTGCATTAATATTCCTATTATAGCTATTAATATTCCTTGCTTTGCTCCTATTACGGCTATAATTGCAGCTATAGTATATCCTAAACAAAATCCTCTATACCCTATAATTCCATAAACAATAGGTATTCCTACAACAGTTGACCCTGCTATCCATAAAATTATTCCTATTAAAACATCTTTTTTTATATCTGTTTTTACAACATTAGCTCTATCTATTGAATTACCTTGTTTTATATTAGAAACAAATGTGTTTACATATGTTATTATTTCTTCTTTTCCTTCATCTTGAACATTATTTATTAATAAAATGCCAAAAACAACTCCTATAATAAATATTAATGAAATTATAATTATTTCTTTTATATTTTCTTCAATATATGTATATATGAGTTGTTTTTTCTTATTTATTTTTCTCATTCTTTCCTCCATTTTCTTCTACATAATGTGTATGTAATAAAATGGATTTTAGAACTTTATTTTTTAGTTTCTATTTTACCGTAATTTCCTCCGCCGCCTGAATGTATTCCTAATTTTCCTTCTCTTGCAGCTACTATATTTCCTGCTATTTTACTTCCTACTACAGCTTCTATATCATCATAAGATAATTTGTGCAATATATTCATTTCTGTTTCAAAGTTATTTAATAATTTTTCTATTACTTTTGGTCCTACTCCTGGTATAAATGATAATGGAATTTGATATACATATTCTGGTCTATTTTCTGGGCTCTTTGTTTCTGCTTTATCTTTTATTAGTTCTATTCTATCAAAAACTCCAAAGGTAACTTTCTCACTTCCACATTTTGGACATTTACTAACTGGTTCTTTTGTTTCTATTGTATTGTTGCAATTATCACAATATGTTCTATGATATTTTCCAAGTTTTGGATCTAATCCATAATTTGCAAGTACTTTTCTGCCATCTTCATTTTTTAATGCTTTTACTATTTCTTTAAAAGATATATCTTCTACTTGCATTTTGTTATATTCTCTTGCTATTTTAGGCAAAGAATGTGCATCTGAATTTGTTACAAATGTTTTTCCTTCTAATTCTGAAATTGTATCTGCTAAATATGTATCTGAACTTAACCCTAGTTCTACTGCAAAAATTTTATTATATTTTTCTTTAAATATACTTTCTATTCTATCTGTACAATTTCCATAGTAACTTTTAAATGGTGTAAATATGTGTGCTGGTATTAATATTCCATTATATTTTTCTACTATATCTATTAATTCGTAACCTGATATATCTGCTCTTTGAGTACTTAGTGTTATATTTTTTATGTGTGTACTCATCTCTTTTGAAAATCCTTTTATATCTTCTAAATGAGGGAAGAAACACACATTATGAGCAGCTCCTTTTTTACCATTTCTTCCTATTTCAGATGTTTCTACTTCACTTCCTAATAAAATACAAACTTTATCTTTATAAATTATTCCTCCATCTTTTATTTCGTAAGCTTCTCCATTTTTTAAAAAGTTTTCTATGTCTTCAATTACATATGGTGATGCACAATCTATAATTCCTACAACTTGTATTCCTTTCTTATCTACACATTCTTTTGCTATATTAGCAAAGTTTAATGAACGTGCTGCTGTTATTTTTATTGGTTTGTTACTTTCGCTTCTTCCTATGTGTACATGTAAATCTGCAAATATTTCATACATTTTTTTATTCCATCCTTTATTATATATTTACTTAAATTTAGCAGGGTTTCCCCTGCTTTTTTTCTTTTGTTTAATAATCGTCTTCGCCTATTCCAAATCCTTCTGTTGTTCTTTCTTCTCTTGTATAACCTGCTATGAATGTGCTGTTTTGTCCTTCCAATTCTTTTAATCTCTTATTTATTTTTTCTCTAGTGTATTGTTCTACATTGTCATACATATTTTCAATACCATTTTTTTGCATATATGCAATAATCTCTTCAGTATTTTTTTGCACTCCTTCTCCAATTTCATTTGCATTTCTAACTGCATTTGTTAAATTTGCAAATTTAGTTATTCTTCCTCTAACTTCCATTATACTGCTATTCCCTCCTCTTTAGCCACAAACTTTTTAAAAGCCTGCATATACATATTATCTACATCTTTTAAGTTTCTGTATTCTAATAATGTAATTGCTTCATCTATCGGAAAGCCTCTTCTTTCTGGTCTATCTAATAATAAACCACCCAAATTATCAACTAATTCTAAAATATCTCCTTCTGGTTCTCTTGGTGCTGAACCGCTATACCTATTAACTTGTTCACATATTGTGCAAAATCTCTCTGGAAATCCTAGTGCTCTTAAATAGTCTGCTCCCTCTTTTGCATAAACTTTAATTCTTGTAATATCTGCTGGGTCTTTCATTTTTTTACATCCACACAAAAGGCAAGCAGTAATTACCCAATTTTTATCTATTCCTGGTAAGTTTGCTTCTTCTAAAAACAATCTTGCAATTTCTGTTTTTAAAATAACAGAATTGTCAAAAAATATATCTGTTCTTTTTTGTAAATAATATACAATTTCTAATTTTCTCATATAATCATGTTCATTTAGGATATAATCTGCAAATGTTTCCATTATTATCCCCCTTGTATATGTCATTTTCTTTATTATATTTCAATTAGTAGTTTTGTTCAATAAATTATTGCAAATGTAATAAAAACGTAATATTAATGTAATATTACGTTTTTATCCTATAAAATTTTCTATTATTTTTATTATATTTTGTGTATTTGTTTTATATTTATTTGGTTTGAAGTTTGGTATTATTTTTATTGCTTTTTCTAGTTCTTCTATATCTTGAATTCCTATTATATATCCTTGTTTATTAAAATTTTCTACTATTTGCATTTGGTGATTATTTACATGTTCTTTATATTCTTTTTTTCTTGGTACTGCAATTATTTTTTTATTTTGCTTTAAAGCCTCTGTTATAGATCCGACACCACCATGTGTAATTATATAACTTGCTTTGTTTATAAATTCTTCTAATTCTTTTTGTGATACAAAATCTATAATTTTCATTTTGTTACTTTCAAATTTCGTATTTCCTGCTTGAACTATTACTTTTTCTTGAATTATTCCTGTTTCAATAAGGTGTTCTATTTCTTTTAATAGTCTTTCAAATGAATTATCTTGTGTTCCCAACGTTACTAATATCATTAATAAATCGAACCTCCTAAAACTGCTTTTGGATATAATTTTAGCATTTCTTTCCATTGTACTATAAATAAGTCTGCTATTTTATATATTAATTTTCCAGTTGCTGTTTTTGTATTTCTGTTTGCAAATGTTTCTATGTATATAATTTTGCTTCCAAATATTTTACCTATACAGCACATTGGTCCTGCTGTGTGTGTTCCTGTTGTTACTATATATTGTGGTCTATATTTTATATAATAAAAAAGTGATATCCAGCAATTTATAAATAAAATAAATATGTATTTTATTAAATGAGCTCTTGTCCCATATAATAAATATGATATTTTTTTTCCGTATTTTTCTTTTTCTCCTTCAGTTACTTTATCTTTTTCTGTTATTATATGATAGTTGTATTTTTCAAACAGTGGTTTTAATTGCATTAGTTCGTTGTAATGTCCACCTGTGCTTGATATAAATAGAACACGTTTCATTTGATTTTCCTTTCAATTATTATTTATAGTATTTATAAATTATAATTATAATGAAATTTATTCAATTCCTCGGCAGCATTACGTATTAAAAGAAATTATAAAATTATAGCAATTGAGCCTCTCGCTGCTCTTGCTCCGCAAGCCATCGCTTCCTCTTTTGCTATAATTTAACAATTTCTAATAACACTCCAATTGCATTCGTCATTTCATAAATTTATTATAATTATTATTTTATTAACTTTTTATAAACCATCTTAAAGTCTATTTTTGGTCTTTTTTGATTTCTGCAAATCTTTTTATTTTCATTGTTGTTGTTTTTTCGAATTCGTCTTTTTTGATTTCTAGGTTTTTAATTGCTTTGTATGATGTTAATTCTCTGTTTACTTTCTTAATTTCTTCCCATATTATTTTGCGTATTTCTTCTTCGCTTAGGTCTTTTCCGTGTAGATCTTCTATTTCTTCGTAATTTGGTATTACTTTAACAGATATTACAAGTTCCTTTTGCCCGTCTACTTCTTTTCCATATACCATACATTCTTTTATTTCTGGTACTTTTCCTAACATCATTTCTATTTCTTCTGGATATATATTTTTTCCGTTTTGTGTTACTATTACATTTTTGCTTCTTCCTGTTATGAATAAAAATCCATCTTTATCTAAGTATCCTATATCTCCTGAATTGAACCATCCATCATACATTACTTCTTTTGTTGCTTCTTCATTTTGATAGTATCCAAGCATTACTGTTTTACCTTTTATCCATACTTCTCCTTCACCTTTTTCGTTTGGATTATGTATTTTTATTTCATCTGGTAAAACTGCTTTTCCTGCTGACCCTACTCTTGGATCAAAGTCTGGCGTTAGTGCTGCAATTGGTGCTGTTTCTGTAAGTCCATATCCTTGTAAAAATATGATTCCCATATCTTGTACCCATTTTCCTACTTTTGGATCGATAGGTGCTGCTGCTGAAACTATTATTCTTAAATTTCCCCCTAAATTGTCTAAAATTTCTTTAAATACTTTTCTTTTTATATCTACACCTACAGATTTTAGTGCATTTGTAACATGAATCATAGAATTTACTATTGGTGCTTTTCCACTTTTATCTATAGATTTATTTATTTTTTTGTGTAGATTTTCTATTAATAATGGAACTGCAAGCAATGCTGTTGGTTTTGATTCTTGCAAGTTTGGTACTATATATTTTAAACCTTCACATATTGCAATTGAACATCCTCTTTCTATTGGTAATAGTAATCCTATTGTAGATTCGTATGTATGATGAAGTGGTAAAACTGAAAAGAATCTATCTGTTGGATATATTTTTACGTAAGGATTTACAGAGTTTATATTTTCTGCTAAGTTTCTGTTACATATTTTTACACCTTTAGATTGTGAAGTTGTTCCAGATGTAAATATTAAAAGTCTAAATTCTTCTGGATCTATTTCTATTTCATTAAAACTATTATCTCCATTTTTTACATTTTTTTTACCTTCTTCTAAAATATAGTTATAACCAACATTTCTTCCTTGCACTTTATCGTCTGAATTCATTTCAATAAAATATTTTACAGATGGTAAATTATCTTGAATTTTACTTATTACATCTTTTTTCTTTTTAGAGTATATAACTGCAGATGTGTTTGAACGATTAATTAAATTTTCTATTTCATTAGCTGGTAATTCTTTATCTAAAGGAACTGCTATTCCAGCTCCACATAATAGTGCTAAATAAGATGTATACCAACAATAAGATGTTTCTCCTATTATTGCAATTTTTTCATCTTTTAAATTTAGAAATTTTGTAAGTGCTGTTCCAAGTCCTATAACATCTTCTCCAAATTGTTTATATGTAATTTCTTTATATGGTTCTTTGTGATCTTGTTTTTCTAATGCAAATATATTTTCTGAATATTTTTCTATGCTTGAATTAAATATTTCTTTTACTGTTTTATAATTTGTTGCTGGATAATACTCATGCTTCTTATTTTTTTCGTTAATCTTCTTAGGGTCTATTTCTACATTAACTTCTTCTATATTCTCTATATCTTTCATTTTTAATTTTGGGAATTTAAAATTTGGTATTTTTAAATCTCTTAAGCTCATTTTTTATCGCTCTCCTTTTATTTTTTTATCATTGGTATTATGTCACATTTTTTAAATTTTGTAAAGAAAAAACGACCCAACGGCCGTTTTTTCTTTTAGTTTTCTCCTCTTCCTTCTGGAAGTGCATTTGAATTATCTACTACAATTCTTATGCTCATTATTGTTTTTATTGCTCTACCTAGCTTGCTTTGTTTGATTCTTTGCCATAATGTTGGTTTTGCTTCAAATGTTTCTGCAATGTATTGTTCTTCTGTAATTTGTTCAACTGTTGTTTCTTGAACAGGCTCTCGTACAGTTTGAACTGTTTTTTCTTCAATTGGAGCTGGTATTGCTTTTAAAGCATCTGCAACTTCTATTCCTATATAGCTTAATGCTTTTGATCTATCTTCTATTCTTTCCATATCTATTTCAATATGTAAATTAGATTCTAGGTTTGCTATTCTTGCATTTACAAGTTTTAAAGCATCTTGATAATTTTGAGATTTATTTGTTCTTGCTCTACCAATTATCATTAGAGGCTCAACCATATCTTCTCCAAATTTTTCTTTAGATTCTTTAACTGTATCTTTCCAATTTTTTTCTTTGTTTTGTACAGCTTCTAAAATTTCTTTTAATTCTGTACCTAAATTTATATTATTTTCTCTTTGTCTAATTAAACTTTCTATTTGTTTTGTATTTTCTTCAAATTGATTAGTTGCAAATTCAACTAATCCATAAGCAGCATTATATACACTTGATGGAAAGTTTTTCTTTTTTGGATATTCTATTAAATATGTTTTTATTGATTCGATTAAATCCTTAAAATAGCTATCTTCCTCTAATTCTACTATTTGTTTTTTACTTTTTGGATTAATCATCCTTTGTACTTTATCAATATTTGATAATATTTTTTCTTCCGTGATAACCATTCTCACGTTTACTATGCCTGTTCTGTTTCTTCTAAATAAAGACATTGTAAACTCACCCTCCTTAATCATACGTATTATTGCTCTTAACGATTTCATTATACACTTTTCAACATAAAACTACAAGTAAAAAGTCGAAAAAACATATTACTTTTTTGTAACATTTTTGTAACATTTTTGTAACATTATCTTTTGATACCTTTTATAACTGATGTTTCAAGTTCTGTATACATTTTTTTTATATCTATTTCTTGGTTTGTTTTCATTTTATATATTAAACTTGTACATGTTGAAGCAAATATTTCTGATGCTAAAACTTCTGAATCCATATCTATTATTTCCTGTTTTTCTATTCCTTCTTTTATAATTTTTTCTACATTTTTTATATAATCCATTACATATCTTCTACAGGTTGTGTTTCTTTCTTCAGTTCCCCATATTTGGCTTAATACAATAGTTATTAGATTTTCATATTTTTTTAGTACTTTAACTTGTATTAATATAATCGCTTTAATTTTATCTATAGAATTATCTAACTTAGCTGTTTTTATTTGAATACTATTTTTTAATAATTTCATTCCTTCTTCTACTAAGAAGTTAAAAATTTCTTCTTTACTAGAAAAATGATAATACAATGTTCCTTTAGCCACTCCAACAGTTGCCGTTATTTCTTCGATGCTAGTAGATTCATATCCTTTTTCAGCAAATAATTTCATAGAAGTTTCAAAAATTTTTCTTTTTGTTTTATTCATATATATATCACCTTTTATAAAAATATCGCACCAGCAGTGCGATTTGTTTTATTTGGTGCAGGTGGTGGGACTCGAACCCACACATAGTTTCCTATAATAGATTTTGAGTCTATCGCGTCTACCAATTCCACCACACCTGCATTTACCTTTGTACTATATCACAAATAATATTTTTTGTCTATACGTTTATAAAAAATAAAAAAATAGGGGCACCCACTAAAAAAGCCAATCCTTACACCTAAAATAGAATTTTCTATAGCATAAAAACAAAAAAAGATTGTAATAATACAATCTTTTTTGTTCTATGCTTCAGCTTTATCTGCTTCAGCTTCTGGGTAAACACTAACTTGTTTTTTGTCTCTACCTTTTTTCTCAAATTTTACTATTCCAGATTCTAATGCAAATAATGTATCATCTCCACCGATACCAACATTTTTCCCTGGATGTATATGTGTTCCTCTTTGTCTTACAAGAATATTTCCTGCTAAAACAAATTGTCCATCTGCTCTTTTGACACCTAAACGTTTAGACTCACTGTCTCTACCGTTTTTTACACTACCTTGCCCTTTTTTATGTGCCATACTTTTTCACTCCCTTCGCAATTTATTTTTTATATCTCTTTAATTAAAATCTAATTAAACTTTAAGCTTCTACTTTTTCTTCTTTAGCAGTAGCTTTTTTTGCACTAGAAGTTTTTACTGCTGTAATTTCAACTTTTGTGTAAGGTTGTCTGTGTCCTTGTTTTCTTCTATAATTCTTTTTAGCTTTATATTTGAAAACAATTATTTTTTTACCTTTACCGTGAGCTACAACTTTTCCTTCTACTTTTGCACCTTTAACATAAGGACTTCCTATTTCTACTTTTCCTTCATCAGATACTAAAATAACTTTATCAAAAGTAATTTTTTTACCTTCTTCTGTATCTAATTTTTCAAAGAAAACTACATCTCCTTCTGCTACTTTGTATTGTTTTCCACAGCTTTCAATAATTGCGTACATTCTTAAATGCACCTCCCTTTTTCGTATACTCGCTAATCCCAAACCTAAGGTAGCTAATTATTTCATAGCATTTATTTACCACGATTAAGCGGATTACATTTACAAATTTTAACACAAAAAGCAAGGTTTGTCAATTTTTGAACAAAATTTTATTCAATTTATTTTTATTGTGAATTAAAAAAGTAAATTCTATTTACATTTCTTTTAATAAAAATTAGTCTTA
>OLQO01000364.1_pt1 | contig 40967 bp, 33 predicted proteins | sample 1672281 | NCBI WGS metagenome assembly OLQO01 (sample SAMEA3136667, study PRJEB25190) | human gut metagenome | biome: human gut; feature: human-associated habitat; material: faeces | place: Austria | collected 2013
TGAAAAATGGATAGTGTTGTCTTAAAATAATTAGCGGTATTTTATTATTTTTAGTAATCAAAAGCATTCATTGTGAAATTTCAGAAGTTGTGATGTTCCGTACACAATAGAGTTTTGCAGCATGCAATAAGAAAGGCATTTCAATAAATGAGAAAATTAACAGACAACCAATGGGAAGTTTTGATGCACTGGCTGCTGACTTTGGTGGGCGGTTTCATGGGAACTTATGCAGTTCTGCTGCATGCCGGCAACTTCGGCTCGGCACAGACAGGCAACATTATGGAAATGGCGGCAGATCTGATTTCGATGGAATGGTCGAAGGTGCTGCTTCGATTGATTGCATTCATCATTTTCGGTTTCGGTGTGGTATCCGCTTATCTTTTGACTAATTATACGAAATTGAACATGCGAAAGCTGGCCTTGTGGGTAGATGCAGCAGGATTAACACTGGCGTCACTGCTCCCGCTGGATCCGGTGTTGGTGGGCCTTTATCCGATTTTCTTCTGTGCTTCCTTTCAGTGGGGTGTATACTCTGCGGCAGGCGGATTTAACAGCGCCTCTATTTTTACAACGAATAACTATAAGCAGGCGCTTCTCGGATGGACGCAGTACATACTGACAAAGGATAAGGAATTCCTTAGGAAGGGGATTATCTATTCATTTACTGTATTGTCGTTTTTTGGTGGGGCATGTCTGGGTGCATGGTCCGTGTATATATTGAATGTGCGGGGGGCATATGTGGCATTTATTCCTCTTGTACTTGCGAGAATCCTGATTGCTGTCGGTGAAAGTCCTGTTGAGGATGAGACACCTGCAGAGTTGGCAGCAGAGGCAACGGAAGAAGCAGAAGAAGCCGTTCTTCTGGAAGAGGAATTACCGAAAGAATTGCCAAAGTAAAGTGTCAAAAAATGTCGTTATCCGTTGACGGTCTACTTATCAAACGATATAATACAGTTATGTCGATTTTTGGAAAGGGGAAGAGGAAATGTTTTCTATGATATTCAATACATCGAATTTTCTGCTTTTGATCATTGTCTGCGTAATTTGCTACACTTTTTGGGCACCTTACATTCGCGGCAAGAAGACAAAGGCAGTTGTAGATGGTTATGTTCATCCGAAGGAAGGCAAGAATTGTGATCTTGTCTGGTGTTATCGTCTGATGTATCGTGAACAGAAGGCCGGAAAGCGTCTGTATTGTTACACAAGAAAGACTTATGATACCCGTGAAGAGATGCGTGCGAAGTATCCGAAGGGCACAGAAGTGAATATTAAGCATTATGTGCAGGATAAGGACAGCGATGAGATGGGTATTATTCTGGATGATAATGATGACAGAAAGGTTCAGTGGATGTATACATTGACGGCTGTTCTTGGCTGTATCGGACTTGGTGTCGGTTACCAGCTGCTGTTGCTGCAGATGGGCAGATAGGGCCTTTATCAGACAAATGAAGAGACAAAAAGCTGTTTCCGGGGAGAGAACTCCTTGTGAGAAACGGCTTTTTTGTGTCTGCCGGGATATTGTTGAGAAAGATATGATTGGACTATTGATTATTTAAAACAGTAATGTTATTATTAATAATATGAATGCAAATGGGGAGAAAATGATTTTGGATAAGAAATTATATGACAATTACGTGAAGATACTGGAGAATGAACTGGTGCCGGCATTGGGATGTACGGAACCCATTGCCATTGCCTATGCCGCAGCCAAGGCCAGAGAAATTCTGGGAGAATTTCCGGATCATGTGGAAATGCGATGCAGCGGCAATATTATCAAGAATGTCAAGGGTGTGACGGTACCGAATTCTGACGGGCAGAAAGGTATTGATGTGGCAGCGATTCTTGGTATCGTAGGCGGCGATGCATCCAGAGAGCTGGAAGTGCTGGAATCCGTGAAGCCTGAGGACGTGGAGAAGACAAGAGAACTGGCGGCGGCAGGATATTGTACATGCACACTGCAGGAGGATGTGGCGAATCTTTATATTGTGGCTAAAGTGTGTAAAGACAGCCACTATGCGGAGGTAACCATTATTAACCGCCATACATATATTACGAAGATTGTAAAAGATGATGCGATTCTTTTTGAAGCGGCAGTCATTGAAGAATCCAGCAATTATGTGGATAAGTCTTTATTAAATGTGAAAGATATTCTTGAGTTTGCCAATACAGTGGATATCGATGATGTCAGAGCCGTATTAAAGAGACAAATCGATATGAACTCGGCCATTGCGGATGAAGGGCTGATGCATCCTTACGGTGCACAGATCGGCCGTACACTTCTGCAGGTATATGGAGATGATGTGAAGATTCGTGCGAAGGCGAGAGCAGCAGCCGGTTCCGATGCACGAATGGGCGGCTGTTCTCTGCCTGTCGTTATTAATTCCGGCAGCGGCAATCAGGGAATGACGGTGTCTTTGCCGGTTATTGAATTTGCCAAGTCTTTATTCTGTACAGAAGAACAGCTGTATCGTGCGTTGGTTGTGAGCAATCTGGTGGCAATCCATCAGAAGAAGTATATCGGCAGCCTGTCCGCATACTGCGGCGCTGTCAGTGCAGCATGCGGAAGCGGTGCCGCCATCACTTATCTTTACGGTGGCAATTATGAGGACATTTCCGCAACGATTGTGAATACGATTGGTAATGTCGGCGGTATTGTCTGCGATGGAGCGAAATCTTCCTGTGCGGCAAAGATCGCATCTGCGGTAGATGCAGCGATCCTGGGGCATTTTCTCGGAAGAAAGCATCACTGGTTCCAGCCTGGGGAAGGCATTGTTCAGAAGGATGTGGAAGGTACTATCAAGAGTATGGGCTATATTGGCCGTGTCGGTATGAAAGATACAGACAAGCAGATCCTGAACATTATGATCGATCAGGTTAAGGTTGATTAAAATAAAAGCTGATCGAAATAGTAGGAAATGGCTAAAATAGCGGATATACCAAAAATTTTGTTTACGGCAGAAAGATTTTAAGGTATAATATTATTCAGCTGTTTGATCAAGTATTAAAACAGCGAATATAATTATAAGTTTTCTCAATGATAATGGAGGAGAGATTATGAAAGGAACATTTAAAAAGGTTCTGGCTATGGCATTGGCAATGACCATGGCAGCAGGCGTTCTGACAGGCTGCGGTGGCAAGGATCCTGTGGCAGATACATCTGCATCTGGTGAAACAGCAGCAGCCGGAAGTGAAGCAACAGGCACAACAGGTACTGCAGACACATTTACGTATGCCATCGGCGGTGATCCGGGTGCCAACGTGAATGTTATTACAACAAGTGACCGTTTTGGCCTGATGACGATCAAGATGATTTACTCACCCCTTTGCATGTACAATGCAGACGGTATTAACTGGTTCCTGGCAACAAGTGTTGATACATCCGATGACAACACAGAGTATACATTCCATCTTCGTGATGATGTTAAGTGGTCTGATGGCGAGCCATTTACAGCAGATGACGTTGTCTTCACTTACGAAGCCATGGAGAATCCGGATAATGCAGGCTGGGCTTATTCACAGCTTGTTTATAATCAGGGCGCAACAAAGATCGAGAAGATTGATGATTACACAGTGAAGTTCACAATGCCTTTTGCAAGTGCAGCTTCTCTGGAAATGCTGTGCAACATCTTTATCATGCCTGAGCATATCTACAAAGATGTGACAGATTTCGAGAACAATGAATTCAATACAAAACCTGTCGGTACAGGCCCATATGTGATGTCTGAGTATTCTGCAGGTTCTTATGTGAAGTTCTCTGCCAATGACACATATTTCCTTGGCAAGCCAAGCATTGGTACAATCGTTTACAGAATTATCGAGAATTCCAACACAGCGATGATGGCTATTCAGAGCGGTGAAGTGGATGCGTGGGTGGCAACACCTTCAGAAATCGGTCAGATGAATCTCGAAGCGAACAACCTGACAACTTACGCTTACAGCGAAGGTCGTGTTGGTTACATGGCCATCAATGTGAAGCAGATTCCGGATCAGAAGGTACGTCAGGCCATCTTCTACGCATTGAATACAAAGGATATTGATGATGCTGTTTTCCTGAGCGATGAGTATTATGATATTCCGACAAGCTTTCTGCCGCTTACAAGTGAATTCTATACAGACAATGTTGAGAAGTATGATCAGGATATTGAGAAAGCCAAAGCACTTCTGAAAGAAGCTGGCGCAGAAGGTCTGAAGGTTGAACTGACTTACAGTGGTTCTGATTCTGCACAGGCAACACAGGCTGCCATGATTCAGGAACAGTTGGCTGCAGTTGGTATTACATGTTCATTAAACGGTATGGACAGTACAGCCATGATCGATCAGCTTGCAAAGGAAGACACAACAATTCAGATGTACCTGAATGGTTATATTATGGGTATTGATCCGGATACATTCTATCCTATGTTTGGTACAGATGGTGGTTATAACTATATGCACTATGATTTCACAGAAATCGATGATCTGTTCAAACAGGGTCGTGAAACATCCGATGAAGCAGAGCGTAAAGCCATCTATGAGAAACTTCAGCAGACACTTCAGGATGAAGCCTGCTTCTATCCATTAGTTTCCAACAAGCGTATCCTTGTTGTTAACAAACGTGTCGGCGGTGTTGAAGATGCCAAGCTTGTACCTGTTTACACATTTGAGGATACATCTAAACTGACACTCAGCGAATAAGCACTTTAGGCGGATGAAAAGGATTTTCTTTATGTCTGCTTTGGATTGATTGGTGTGAAGCGCATATTGGGCGGCTGCAGGACTGATTTTTGCAGCCGCTTATTATATAGCAAAGTAAATTTCGTATATTTACGACAAGGAGTAAAATGATATGGCAAAGTACATCATTAAAAGAATACTGGCAGCCATTCCTATGGTTCTGATCATTACGGTTATATGTTTTGCTTTGATGAATCTGGCACCTTATGATGCGATCGACGCAATGACGACGCCGAATATGTCACCGGAGACGGTCGCATTGATCAAGGCAAAATATGGATATGATCAGCCGGTATATATTCAGTATATCCGATGGCTCGATGGCCTGATCAACGGCAATTTCGGTTATTCCATCGTTACCCATCAGAGCATTTCAGCGGATCTCGCAATCCGTATTCCGAATACGATCAAATTGATCCTTCCGGCTTATCTGCTGGCCTATGCACTGGCAATTGTGCTGGGGCTGATCGCCGGTTCCCATAAGAATAAATGGGTAGACAAACTTATTGACGGTATCTGTGCCATTGGTATCGCACTGCCTACTTTCTGGGTATCGATGCTTTTAATATATTTCCTGGGCTACAAACTGAATGTGCTTCCTATCGTGGGTATGCATACCATTGGCCAGGAGAATTCCATGATTGATTATCTGAGACATTTTCTGATGCCGTTTATTGCGCTTTTCTTAAGCTTTCTGCCGGATGCGACACGTTATGTGCGTTCCTCAACGATTACGCAGTATTCTGAAGATTATGTCATGGTACAGCAGGCTTTCGGTGCGTCAAAGGCAGAGATTATGTTTAAGCATGTCTGCAAGAATGTTCTTCTGCCGATCATTACAAAACTCGGCATGGCATTGCCGATGCTTGTAACAGGTGCAATCATTACAGAGACAATTTTCGGATGGCCGGGTGTTGGTCCGTATTTCGTAAAAGCGATTCAGGGTATGGATTATCCGATCGTTATGGTCATTCTTGTGTTGTCTTCAACATTGGTTATCCTGGGCAACCTGCTGTCAGATATCCTGTATTGTTTGACGGACCCGAGAATTAAGGATTTGGGGTGATAGTGATGGCGAAGAATAAAAGTGATCAGAAAAGAAGAATTGAAAATGTTTTAAGTGCATTAAAGCATGACAAGCTGGCAATTGCCTCCCTTGTATTCCTTGTGATTATTATCGCGCTGGCACTTCTGGCACCAATCCTGCCCTTGGACCCGAATACCACCGATGTGCGCAATATGTTTCAGCCGCCTTCACCGGAGCATTGGTTTGGTACCGATGATATCGGCCGTGACTATTTATCACGAGTAATCTATGGCGGTCGTGTATCATTGTTAGTAGGTTTTCTTGCCATGATAACCTGTGTCTGTGTCGGCGTATTAGTGGGTACGGTTTCCGGTTATTGCGGCGGATGGATCGACAGTATCCTGATGCGTATCGTGGATATCATGTCATCCATTCCATGGATGGTACTTGTTACAGTTATTAGTCTTTTCCTGAAGCGTGGTCTTAAATCCATTATCATTGTTATCGGTTTCTTTACGTGGATGGAAATTGCCCGCCTGGTTCGAGCGGAGACACTGTCTCTGCTCGAACGTGAATATGTCATGTATGCCAAATTTGTCGGCATTCCGGGATATGTAATCATTTTGAAGCATATTATTCCTTCCGTGCTTCCGACAATCATTATTGCGGCATCCACAGGCATTGCCAATGCGATCATGACAGAGTCTTCCTTGAGTTTCCTGGGCCTTGGTATCCAGCAGCCGATGTCTTCATGGGGAAGTCTTCTTCAGAATGCCCAGAGCTATATGCAGAATGCGATTTATATGGCGATTCTTCCGGGTCTTCTGATTGTGCTGACAATTTTTGCATTTAATAAACTGGGCAATCTCCTCCGTATTTTTGTGGAACCGAGAGTAATGTCCGGTGAGAAAGATTAGGAGGTTTGAGGATGGACGAGAATAAGATGACACAGACAGGTGAGCGTCTTCTGACCGTGGATAATCTGAAGACCACCTTTATGATCCACAAGACAAAGGTTGAAGCTGTGCGCGGAGCCAGCATCCATGTGGATGACGGAGATATCCTTGCTGTGGTAGGTGAATCCGGAAGCGGCAAGAGTGTCCTGATGAAATCCATTATGGGACTGCTTCCGGAGAATGCTCAGACAACAGCAGACAGTCTGGTTTATATGGGACGCAATCTGCTGGAGTTTTCTGCAGATGAGCGAAGAAAAATGCGAGGCAAAGAATTTGCCATGATTTTCCAGGATCCGATGACAGCGCTTAACCCGCTGAAGAAGATTGGTACTCATCTGACGGAAGTGCTGATGCGTTACCGCAAGCTAAACAAGAAACAGGCACGCGAGGAAGCTATTGAGGCCCTCCGCAAAGTCGGCATTCCTTCCCCTGAGAAGCGTCTGGATCAGTATCCCCATGAATTTTCAGGGGGCATGCGTCAGCGTGTACTGATTGCCATGGCATTGTGCTGCAAACCGAAGCTGCTCATTGCCGATGAGCCGACAACGGCGCTGGATGTGACCATTCAGGCACAGATTCTTGAATTATTAAAACAGTTAAGAGACGAAGAAAAGATGAGCGTTGTGCTCATTACCCATGACCTGGGTGTGGTGGCCAGCCTCAGCAACCGTATTTCCGTTATGTACGGCGGCTTAATCATGGAAGAAGGATTGACGGACGAGATTTTCTATGCACCGAAGCATCCGTATACGAGAGCATTGCTGCATGCGATTCCGCAGCCGACAACAGGGGTGAAGGAACGATTGGAAGCTATTCCGGGTATGGCCCCTTCATTGACGAATCCGCCGGCGGGATGTCCGTTTGCGGAACGCTGTAAGTACGCTTGTGAGAAGTGCGAATCCGAGATACCGGCGTATCGTCAGTATACCAAGACACAGCGTGCCATGTGTGTATTTACGGGAGAAGAATTAAATGCAATGGATAAGGAGGGAAAAGCCGATGGCAGAACAGAATAATCAGATCCTGTTGGAGACAAAAGACCTGCAGAAGCATTTCCCGATCAAGGATTTCTTTGGCCGTAAGAAGCAGGCAGTCAAGGCGGTAGACGGTATTACATTCCAGATCAGAAAAGGTGAGACATTCGGTCTTGTGGGCGAGTCCGGCTGCGGTAAATCGACGCTGGGCAGAACACTGATCCGTATGTATGAGCCGACAGGCGGACAGATTATTTTTGACGGCGAAGATATCACAAAGCTTGAAGGCGCCAAACTGCAGCCTTATCATAAGCGTATGCAGATTATTTTCCAGGATCCGTATTCAGCTCTGGATCCGCATCACAATGTGGAGGAGATTATCCGTGAACCGATGTCCCTTTATACCAACGCATCAAAAAGCGATATTGATGAACAGATCGTAGAGCTGCTGAAGAAGGTTGGTATGAAAGCGGATGATATGTATAAATATGCCTATGAATTTTCCGGCGGTCAGCGTCAGAGAATCGGTATTGCCCGCGCTTTGGCAGTGAAACCGGAGTTTTTGCTCTGTGATGAACCGATTTCAGCGCTGGATGTGTCCATTCAGGCACAGGTTGTCAATATGCTGGAAGATCTTCAGGAGGAACTGGGACTGACGTATCTGTTTGTGGCCCATGATCTGTCGATGGTTCGACATATTTCAACACGTATCGGCGTCATGTATCTGGGCAAGATCGTGGAGATCGCAGAGAGTGATGAATTATATGATCATCTGATGCATCCGTATACAGAGGCGCTTCTGTCGGCCATTCCTGTGGCGGATCCGGAACTTGCGAGAAGCTCAAAACGCAAGATCATCAAAGGTGATCTGCCGAGCCCGATGGATGTTCCGGGCGGTTGTCGTTTCCATACAAGATGTCCGTACGCTAAACCGGAGTGCAGTCATATGGAACCACCGCTGGTTGAGCGGACGCCGGGGCATTTTGTGGCCTGCCATATCCGGTAGTGCTGCAGCAAATTTGATCTGCATTTGATTTGAATAGAATGATTAGAACAAAAGTGTACTTCTATATGAAAGAAAGCGTTCTTTTCTTTCTTTTGGAAGTACACTTTTTGGTTTAACAGGTGTATGATAAGGTTTATGAATGACTGAAGGGAATGGATATAAACTATGAAACGTATGCTTTTAACAACATTATGTTATATAGAAAAGGGTGATCAGTATCTGATGTTGCATCGTGTCAAAAAAGAGCATGATATCAACAAGGATAAGTGGATCGGTGTTGGCGGCAAGTTTGAGGACAAGGAAAGTCCGGAGGATTGTCTGTTTCGGGAAGTACGTGAAGAAACCGGACTGACTTTGACGTCATGGAAGTTCCGGGGCATCATCACTTTTGTGACAGACCGTTATGAGACAGAATTTATGCACCTTTATACAGCGGATGACTGGGAAGGTGAGATGATTGAGTGCAATGAAGGCAATCTGGAGTGGCTGGACAAGAAAGAAGTATTTAATCTGAAAGTCTGGGAGGGAGATAAGATCTTTTTCTGGCTGATGCAGCATGATGCACCATTCTTTTCACTGCGGCTGGAGTATGTGGGAGATGAACTGGTGTCCTATTCACTGAATGGTATTTATCACAGACAGAAGGCTGAAGGACAGAGTATGTATCAGGAATTTCTGGATACTTACAGAAGCTAGTACATCGTTTTCGAAATAACTACACCATTCGCATCCTACGCGATTGGTATAGTTATTTACGAAACGATGTACTGGAATTCGACAATGTATAAGATGGGCAGGATAAATCATAGACATAATCAAATTTTTTTTGTCTGAAATCTTGTCTGCTGCAAATAATATATGCTATACTAGAACAAAGTGAGTTGTGAAACAGGGCGACAAGCCCTGTTTTTTTAGGCCAACAAGGAGGAACAATATGAGTAAAACAAAAGTCTGGATCATTGGAGCCAAAGGAAGACTTGGCAGTACCATTAGTGATGCCCTTGACCGTATGGCATACAATGTACTGACATCGGATATGGATGTGGATATTACCGACATGGATAGTGTGACGGCATTTATGGACATGAGCCATCCGGCAGTCGTCATTAATTGCGCAGGTTATAATACCCATAACTGGCTGGAAGAGGATATGGTGAAGGCGTTTAGAGTCAATGCTATTGGTGCGAGAAATGTTGCTTCTGCATCCCGTAAAGTGGGCGCAAAACTCATTCACATGTCAACAGATGACGTATTTGACGGACAGGGGAATGAACCACTGAATGAATTTGATACAGCAACTCCGGATACAATTTTTGGTAAATCCAAGCTGGCGGGAGAAAATTTTGTGCGTGAATTGAACCCGAAGCATCTGATTGTTCGTAGTTCATGGGTTTATGCCAAAGAGGGTAGCTGCTTTGTAAATTCTGTGATTCGTCAGGCAAAAGAAGGCGGTGTCATTCAGGTGGCAGCTGAACAGTACAGCAGTCCGACAAGTGCCAAAGTGCTTGCTGATTTTGTTATGAAGATGATTGATGCCAATGAATATGGTATTTATCATGCTTCCTGTGAGGGGTGCTGCAGCCGCGTAGAAGCAGCAGAAGAGATCCTTCGATGCATGGGGCAGGATCCGACAGGCAGAATTGAGGAAATATCTGCCGAAGCAGGCAAGAACAGCCCGAGAAGGACAGATCTTCAGAATCTGATGATGAAGGTAACCGGAATTTACCAGATGCCTGACTGGAAAGATGCGATGCGGGATTATATTCAGGAATTGAGGGGGTAGGAAAATGGCAAAAGAAAAAAGCAAAAAGAAGCTGGGAATGACCACACTGATTTTTATCGGTTTATTCCTTGGTGCATTTACCGGTATTATTTTGTATTACTTTGTTCCGGGCGGATACATGAGAGATACCGTGTTGGTGGATGGTGTATTTTATGTTGTCGGACAGGGCTTTTTAAGACTCATGCAGATGCTGGTTGTGCCGCTTGTATTCTGCTCCCTGATCTGTGGTAGTGCGGCTATTGGTGATACGAAGACCCTTGGCAAAGTCGGTGTGAAGACCATTGTATTCTATCTTTTTACAACGGCTTTGGCGATTTCGATCGCCCTTGCGGTGGGAACGATTGTCAAACCGGGACTTGGACTGGATACAGCTGCGATTCAGACACAGGATGTCACTGTAGCTGAGAGTACGACTCTGACAGAGACGTTATTAAATATCATTCCGACTAATCCCATTGGAGCATTGGCGAATGGTACCATGCTTCAGGTGATCGTATTTGCACTTTTTGTCGGCATTATTCTTGCAAAACTGGGAGAAAGAGTGGAAGTTGTTTCTAACTTTTTTGCACAGTTCAATGATATTATGATGGAGATGACCAATATGGTCATGATGGCAGCGCCGATTGGCGTGTACTGCCTGATTGCCAGAACATTTTCCAATATCGGTTTTTCGGGATTTATTCCGATGGCAAAATATATGCTCTGTGTACTTGGAGCACTGGCGATTCATTGCCTTGGCAGTTATTCTGCATTGATGGCAATCTTTACAAGACTGAATCCGTACAGATTTATCCGTAAGTATTTCCCTGTTATGAGTTTTGCTTTTTCAACAGCAACATCTAATGCTACGATTCCGATGGCAATTGAGACCCTGGATGAAAAAATTGGTGTATCCAAGAAGATTTCTTCATTTACGATTCCGTTGGGAGCAACGATCAATATGGATGGTACAGCAATCATGCAGGGTGTTGCCGTCTGCTTTGCTGCCCAGGCATTTGGTATTACTTTGACACCGACGGATTATCTGACTGTTATCGCAACGGCAACATTAGCTTCCATTGGTACAGCAGGTGTGCCTTCTGTTGGTTTGATTACATTGTCTATGGTATTTGCTTCTGTTGGGCTTCCTGTAGAGGCCATTGCCATGATCATGGGTATTGACCGAATCCTGGATATGTCCAGAACAATGGTTAATATTACGGGTGATGCAATGTGTACGGTCATTGTGGCGAATCAGGACGGTGCACTGAATCGGGATGTATTTAACAGCAAATAGAAGAACTGAATAAGTATATTGTGTATAAAAGGTATCCGTGTTGATAAATGCGGATACCTTTTGTCTGTTACATCCGTTTCAGTTCAGGGAGAACTGTGGCGAGCATTACGATGAAGCAAAGACTGCCGCCGATAACATTGGAGACGGGTTCGGCCATAAAAACGCCGTTTGGGCCAATGTTCAGGGCATAAGGCAGGATATAAGTCAGGGGCACCACAATGATGACTTTACGCAGTATGGAGAAAAAGATGGCATATTTCTTCTTGTTGAGGGCTTTGAAAATTGTTTGGCCCACATATTGCAGCAGCATGAAGATAAATGCAGCAAAATAAAGTTTCATGGCGGGGACGGTATCGGTCATCAGGGCCTGATCCGAGCTGAAAATGCCGATCAGGAAGCGAGGTGCAGCCAGAATCACGCTCCAGATGATCAGCGTATAGATCAGCGCTAAAACAGCCATGGTGATACCGGCCTGGCGTACTTTTTGGGGGCGTCGGGCACCGTAATTGTAGCTGATGATCGGCGAGGAACCTTCTGTGATGGCGTAAATCGGTGTTTCGACCATCTGACGGACACTGGAGATGATAGTCATAACGGATATGTAGACATCACCGCCTGTAACGGACAGGACATTGTTGGCGCAGATAGTGACAAGACTGTTGGTCAGCTGCATAATAAATCCGGCAGTTCCGAGGCTGACGATATTTTTGGCATCTTCACCGCAGGCTGCCAGTTCGGTTTTGGAAAGAAAACGGATCCGATATTCTGCTTTGTAGTGTAAAAAGTACAAAACAAAGGCAGCAGACAATGTCTGCGAAATAACCGTGGCAATGGCGGCGCCTTTGATGCCGAGTCCGAATACAAAGATAAACAGCGGATCCAGCAGAAGGTTGGCGACAGCGCCGATGATAACAGAAGTCATGCCGGTTGTTGCGTAGCCCTGGGCATTAATGAAAGGATTCATGCCGGTGGCAGCCATGGATGGAAATGTACCGAGCAGATAGATCATCAGGTAGGGGTATGCATAGGACAACCCGGCATCAGAAGCACCAAAAAGTACCAGAATCGGTCTGGCAAAGAGCAGTCCTACGATCATCAGGATAACCGCGCATAATGCCAGCAGGGTAAAGGATGTATTCATCAGAAGTCCGGCTTTCGCATGATTGCCTTTGCCGCGTTCAATGGAGAAGATCGGCGCACCGCCGGTGCCGAACAGGTTGCTGAAGGCTGTGATAATGACGATGATCGGGAAACAGAGTCCAACAGCGCCGAGAGCCGTGGTGCCAACGTCAGGGATACGGGCAATATAGACACGGTCAACGATATTGTAGAGAAGACTCATGATCTGGGCTACAAGCATCGGCAGAGCGGCTTTCAGAATGTTGCTGACGATATTGCCATTTTCAAAATCAATGCGTTTCATAAAAATCATTCCTTGTTTACGAATTTTTCTTGATGTAGTATAACATGAAATGAACTATATGAAAAATATTGTTTTTATATCTATCCTATAGATTTTTTATATAGAAGGCTGATTTAATGACGGTTCAGAAAAATATTCTCAGGAATTGAGCGAGACGACTCAGAAATATTCAAAACAACTATATTAGGAATCAAAACTAAAGAAAACTGTAAAGAATGAACGTGTCTGCTATGAATTCGTTCATTCTTTACAGTTTATTGAGATTTGGGAAAGTTTTGCCTTTTATAACTCCGGATGCCGTTTAAAGTAATCCTTTGTTTCGTTTCTTACCACGCCATTCAATGCCAGCAGCGCGATTAAGTTCGGGAATGCCATCAGTGCATTAAAGATATCGGCAATGTTCCATACGGCAGCAACGGTCATATAAGGGCCGATGAAAACGCAGATAATGTACAGCCAACGGTAGGTTTTGACAGCTGTCTGGTTTCTGTTCAGAAGATATTCCAGACAGCGTTCGCCATAGTAATCCCAGCCGAGGATGGTTGTAAATGCGAAGAATACAAGGCAGAGCATCAGTGAGAAAGATGCCACAACCGGAGGGAACGGAAGACCCTGCTGGAAAGCAGCTGTAGTGATGGCAACACCTTCAAGGCCTGTATTCCATGTTCCGGTAATAACGATAGAAAGACCTGTCATGGAGCAGATAACGATTGTATCGATAAATGTACCTGTCATAGAGACAAGACCCTGACGGACAGGCTCTTTTGTCTGAGCGGCGGCAGCAGCGATAGGTGCGCTTCCGAGACCGGATTCGTTGGAGAAGATACCTCGCTGGATACCTTTCTGCATAGCCATGATCATAGTACCCATAGCGCCGCCGGCCAAAGCACTGCCTGTAAAAGCAGATTTCACGATGGTTACGATGGCAGCCGGAACAGCTGTGATGTTGGTGATCAGGATGATCAATGCCAGAGCTACATAAAGAACTGCCATAAAAGGCACAACAATCTGAGCAACTTTGGAAATTCGCTGGATGCCGCCGAGAACAACCAGACCGACACATAATGTCAGCACAAGACAGGCGATAACGGTTGCCCATGAGTAGGTATTGCCGAACAGTGTAACGGTGCGTGCCATATTCGGATCAAAGAAATTTTTCACTGCGGAAGCGATACCATTGACCTGTGTAAAGGTACCGATACCGAACAGACCAACACCGGCACCGAAGAAGGCAAAAATTTTGGCAAGCCAACGCCATCCGTGTCCCATCCCGTTTTCAATATAGTAGAAAGGACCGCCGAGAACATGGCCTTCGTTATCGATTGTACGGTATTTGATTGCTAACAGACCTTCGGCATATTTAGTCGCCATACCGAGAAAAGCAGCGATGACCATCCAGAAAAGAGCGCCGGGGCCGCCGGCAGCAATGGCAGTTGCAACACCGACGATATTGCCTGTACCGATGGTTGCGGAAAGGGCTGTACATAAAGCTCCGAAACTGGATACTTCACCTTCGCCGCCGTCTTCATTTTTAATCATGAACTTGAGTGCTTTGCTGAGATGTCTGATTTGAAGAACACCTAAGCGGATTGTTAAGAGACATCCTGTGAACAGGATTAAGATGATCAGAGGCAGTCCCCATACGACCGCGTCCAACCAGTTGATGAGATTGTTGATTTGTGTAAACATTCTTTTTCCTCCATCCTTTTGCCTGAGAGATTTGCAGTTGGGCGTATTCAATCAAAAACACCGCAACTGTGTACACCTTCGGCGCTCTTCCTTTGTATTTTGCATGATGCATTGTGAAGAGACTCTCCTGAGTATTAATTCAGTAATACAATGAAATAAATATTAGCATAGGGGAAAAGGAAATTCAATGTATTTTTGTGAAAAAAAGAAAAAACTGTAAAATTTTACTATGGTAGCGTAAAGATGCAAGACGGTTTTGGATATATTCCAGATATATTTTAACCGGCAGAAAGATGCGGAGTCAGCGAATTATTCTATGTTGATTGCAAGGTTGGATGTTATATGGTAAGCTAGAAATAAATAAATCAGAAAAGTGATCAGGAAGGTGAACAGCCAATGAGAAAATCAGACAGCGTAGTGAAACAGCAAAAGGCATCAAGCCATTTAAGCGGTCTGGAAATCGTATTGAACCAGATGGTGACCATCGACCGTTCGCGAACAATGGAAGAGTTGAATCGGGCGATACAAGGCATTCTTGAATACATAGGAGAATATACGAAAGCCGGACGTGCCTATACTTTTGAATTTATAGAAAAACAGAGTATTTACCGCAACACCAGTGAGTGGTGCGCGGAAGGCGTCAAACCCCAGATGGACAATCTTCAGGCTGTTCCGTTTATGGAGATGCCATATTGGCACAGACAGTTCCTGCGTGGAGAGAAAGTGGTAATTGAAGATATAGAGGCGGCAAAGGATGAGATGCCGCTGGAATATCGTCTGCTTAAGGCTCAGGATATTCATACAGTGATTGTTTTTCCGATGTTTCATACAGACACATTGTGGGGATTTATCGGACTGGACGATCCGATTTTGGATGAATCACAGTCTCTGATCAATCTGCTGACAGTGGTGGGAAGCCATTTAGGCAGTGCTTATGACAGCTGCCATAAGTCGAATTTGCTGGATGAGAAGCAGAATGCACTGCAGGCCAGTATTGACGCATTTCAGAGGGAACAGCGATTTCTGCAGGTTCTTTGCCAGGATTACATATCCGTTTTTTTTGCAGATTTGAAAAAGGATTATCTTGAGATTCTCAAGGTTGATCCGGAGGCAAATGTTCTGCAGGTGTCGGCATCGGAAGAATATATGACACTTTCTTATAAAGAGATTATAGAGAGCTATTGTCGTCAGTTTATGATGCAGGAAGAAGCCCGGAAGTTGAAGAAAAGGCTGAATGCTGAGAGACTGATGCGAGAACTGAAGTCGCGTGACAGGATTTCCTTTCGTTTCCAGAGTCTTCCGAATGGTGCAGGCCATGAATATTTTGAGGCACAGATCACCAGAATGGCCATCGATGAAGAGAATTTCAAGGTGTTGATCGGTTTTCGTTTTATTGATGACATTGTCAGGGAGGATCGGGAGAAGCAGAGAGTGCTCAGAGAGGCATTGAATGAGACCAGGATCAATAATGAGATTATCTCCGCCATCAGTAAGATTTATTTTTCGATTTACAGAATTGACCTTGAGAAGGATGTGTATGATGAAGTTGTCAGTATCAATGAAGATCACAAGATGACAGGTGTATCCGGCAAAGCTTCTGAGAAGATGGTTGAAATCTGTAAGGCAGTTGTTGCCAGAGATTATCAGGACCGGATTATGCGTTTCTTTGATCTTTCGACATTGCAGGAACGTCTGAAGAACACAGATACAGTTACATTGGAATATATGGTTCCGGACGGCAACTGGCAACTGGCACGTTTCATTGCTAAAAACAGGAATGAGCAGGGAGTCGTGACAAAGGTTTTGTATGTGACCCGTGAAGTCAGCGACGTTATGCTGCGTGAGCGCAACTGGTTTATGGCGGCAGAGGCAGCCAACCGGGAGAATGAAGCTAAAACAGACTTTCTTTCAAGAATGGCCCATGATATCCGGACACCCCTTAACGCAGTTCTTGGATTTGCCTATATTGCCAAAGTGCATATTGACGAGAAGTCTGTTGTCAGTGAGAACCTGGACAAGCTGCAGTCTGCAGGGCGTTATATTCAGCGGCTGGTGGATGATGTTACGGATATCAGCCAGATCGAGAGCGGACATTTTCATATTGAGCCTGTATTTTTTAATGTGATGAAGCTTTTCCGTGATTTCCAGGATATAATGGGCCAGATGACAGCAGACCGAAAGCTGCATATGACCTGTCAGGCGCATGATATATTGCATCCTCAGATTGATGCAGATGCTATTCGTCTGAAACAGATCTATGTGAATCTGGTATCCAACGCTGTCAAATATACACCGGAAGGCGGCATGGTCCATTTTGAATTATATGAAGAAACATCAGACAGTCCGGGATGTGTACGTCTTGTGTCAATTGTACAGGACAACGGAATTGGTATGACAGAAGACTATATGAAGAAAATGTATGAACGTTTTTCGAGATCTGTGGATACAAGAATCAATAAAGTCCGCGGCAGCGGTCTGGGATTGGCGATTGTCAAGGAACTGGTGGATCGGATGAACGGCAGGATCGAAGTACAAAGTGCTGTAGGTGTTGGTACAACATTCAGAGTTGTCTTTGATTTTCCTTTTGAAGAAGCAGATTCCGACATGATCCTTCAGTCTCCGATGGAATCTGATCTTGAAATGGCTGGTCAGTCATCGACAGAATCTGACCTGACAGACTGTGAGGGGATGCATGTTCTGATTGCAGAGGATAATGAACTGAACTATGAAGTTGCTCATGAGATTCTGGCAATGCATGGTATTACAAGTGAGCAGGCGGAAAATGGAAAGATCTGTGTTGAAAGATTTATGGAGGCACCGGAAGGCACTTATGATGCGATTCTGATGGATATGCAGATGCCGGTGATGAATGGTCTGGAAGCGACAAAGATGCTCCGCAAAATGGATCAGTACCATGGAAATACGATACCGATCATAGCCATGACAGCGAATGTTGCCAAAACGGATATGGACAAGTGTCTTGCGGCAGGAATGACAGGCCATCTGGCTAAGCCGCTGGATATTCATGCTTTGATCGCAGCGTTGGCGTCCGTCAGAAAAACGGGAAATGCAAAAATGGAGAAGAAGGATTAAACAATGGTAAAAGTATACTTGGTCGAGGATGAGATTATTATACGCCAGAGTATCAAGAACAGTATCGACTGGGAAAAAGAGGGGTATGAATTTGTCGGTGATGCCAGTGATGGTGAACTGGCATTGCCGGTGATTTTGAAGGAGAAGCCGGATATTCTGATCACGGATATCCGTATGCCGTTTATGGATGGACTGGAGTTAAGCCGTATGGTTAAAGCGGAACTGCCGGATATCAAGATTGTGATATTGAGTGGTTATGATGATTTTGAGTATGCCAAGCAGGCCATTAAGATCGGTGTAGCGGAATACCTGCTGAAACCGGTATCCTCAGCAGTTTTGCTGGAACATTTGTCGGAGATTGCCGAGAAAGTCAGAGATGAGCGGGAAGATCTGGCCTTGAAGAAAGTTTATTACCAGGAAATGCAGGAGAATGAAGAACTGATCAAGATGAAATTCCTGGGGGAATTGATATCGGGCAAATTGTCGCTGGCAGATGCCATGGAAAAAGGGAAGCGTTTCCATATGAATCTTAGCGGCCCTTTTTACAGGATTATTTTGTTCAAATTTATCCAGGAGGATCATGTGCAGGTAGAGCAGTCTGAGGCACTGGCCGAAGCCTATGAGGCTGTCGGCGGCTATGTTGACCGATTCAGGGATGTTTTTCGATTCCAGAGAGGAGTTGAAGGTTGGGCATTTCTTCTGACATCTGTGGAAGAAGACATGGAGACTCAGACAAAAGCCTTTATTGAGGGGCTGAAAGCAGTGATCGCACCTTTTGACACATTGACCTGGTTTGGCGGTATCGGCAGTGAGGTGGCGCGAATCCGTGAACTGCGATATTCATTCCGGGAGGCGGATAAGGCATTTGCCGGCCGTTTTGTGCAGGAACCGAATCAGATCATATCGGTTGAACAACTGAACTTTGAACAGCAGGACAATGAATTTGATGCCAATATTTTTGGTGAGATCAACCAGTTTAATCAAATTATTACCCGTTTCCTAAGCAATGGTTCTCTGGAGGAAGTGGAGAGTTTTGTCGGGGCATTATTTACGGAAATATCAGAGGATCATTTCCGATCGCTGATGATCAGGCAATATATTATCATGGACATTTATGCAACGGTTCTGACTTTCTGCAAGAAGCTGAGGAAAGATGCCGGAGTTGAAGGTGAAGTGTATGGTCAGTGGGAAGGTATCCGGGAGAATGAGAAAATCCTGAAGCTGGCCGTGACAACAGCAGAGTCAGTAGATGACATTAAAGATTACATCGGGACGCTGCTGGATCATGCCATTGAACTGCGCAATACGGTCAGCGGAAGACGGTATTCGGACATTATCCAGACAGCGAAGGAGCGGATTGAACAGGATTATATGTCGGAAGACATTTCGTTGAATTCCGTTGCGGCGGAAGTCTGCATGAGTCCAAGCTATTTCAGTTCCGTTTTCAGTAAGGAAATGGGAAAAACATTCATTGAGTATCTGACGGAAGTCCGCATGGAGAAGGCGAAACAGTATCTGGCCTGTTCATCTATGAAAACATCGGAGATCAGCTATGAAGTGGGCTACAAAGACCCGCATTATTTCAGCTATATTTTCAAGAAGACCCAGGGCTGCACGCCGAAAGAATACAGGGCAGCAAGAAAGGGGTAAAGGATGTTTAGATATAAGAAGCTTTCCCTGAACCGCAAGATTATGATGATCACTGCGGCGGCTATTGTACCGATGATCTGTCTTGTCTGTTATCTGCTTTGGACAATTTCCTATACGACTGGTGCGTATGCGGACATCACCAATAATGTGGCAAAGGCCAATGAATATGTCCGGGATTTCAAGGAACGGATTGACTACACCACTTACCTGGCGGTCATCAACAACAAGAAGATTGATGAGCTGGATGTGGGGACCGTGACGGTTAATGGTATTTTGACGGTGGATCCCTATGCCTATATCGATGAACTGAAAAGCGTCTGCAATGATCTGGCGCATTCTGCAACGGTTGAACTGAACAGAAGTCAGATGGTTCGCCTGAAGAATACATTGAATACACTGTCAAATTGTATTCATGAGCTGGAGAACAATATTGGCCGGGAGAATTCCTATGATCAGAATATGGCCACACTGGATAATGATGTTTATGCACTGACATCTCTGGTGCAGTCATGTATCCGTGACTATATTTATGCAGAAACGCTGAATTTCGATCAGATCAAAGCACAGCTGGATGAGAATAATCGGACAATTTTCTGTTTTACGATTCTGGCGTCGCTTCTTGTTGTTATTCTGACGGTAGGACTTTCTGTCAGGGCGGCTCGAAATATTACCGGTCCGATACGCAATCTTTGCATGTTAACCTGCAAAGTAGCCGGCGGTGATTTTACGGCACAGACGAAGGATGTGGAGTCAGGGGATGAAATTGCGCTGCTTATGGATAATTTCAACGATATGACCAAGGAGATCGGGCAGCTGGTGGAAGATATGCAGCGTAATCATGAGACACTGCGGCTGAGCGAGACGAAGCTTCTGCAGGCGCAGATCAACCCGCATTTCCTGTACAATACGTTGGATACAGCTGTATGGCTGGCGGAGGCGAAGCAGAATGATCAGGTAATCCGACTGCTGACTTATCTGTCTGATTTCTTCCGGACATCTTTGAGCAATGGGCAGAGTTTTATTACAATCCAGGAGGAACAGCGGCATATTGAAAGTTATCTGAAGATCCAGCAGTTCCGTTACCAGGATACGCTGGCTTACAATATTGATATAGACAAGGCGTTGTATAATTTTACGATCCCGAAGCTGCTTCTTCAGCCGTTAGTTGAGAATGCCCTGGTTCACGGGATCCGCGGCAAGCGGGGGAAAGGAACGATTTCTGTGACCGGTCGCCTGGAAGGGGATAATATTGTCTTCTGTGTGACGGATGACGGTGTAGGCATGGATGAAGAAAAACTGTATAATCTCAGGAAGGCTTCCGTGGACGGAAGTACCCAGTCAGCCAATATAGCGGCCTTTGGTGTGGGCAACGTCAATGAGCGGATCCATATTTATTATGGTGAAAATTATGGTTTATTTTTCAAAAGTCAACCGGATGTGGGCACCACAGCAAGGATTGTGATACCAACCAGAAATGTTTCATAAAAAAATATACTTTTATCATAAAAAAGTACACTTTTTTTGAATGGGTCAAAACATTCACAAAAAGTTCAAAAAATATTAACCTAAAAAAAAGAATCCTCTGTTTCCAAAATTATGGGAATAAGGTATGCTTTTCATATAAGATACTTATTGTTTCATAACTAGGAGGAGAAGAGTTTATGAAGAAGAGATTTTTAGGGGTATTATTGTCAGTAGCTATGGTTGCTGCAGTATTAGCAGGCTGTGGCTCATCAGGTGCTAAAGAAACAGCAGCACCTGCAGGCAGCGAAACAGAAGCTGCAAGCGAAGCAGCATCTGGTGAAACAGAAGCAGCAGGTAACACAGGTGACGTGATCACAGTTGGTTTTTCACAGGTTGGTGCAGAATCTGACTGGCGTACAGCTAACTCAGAATCTATGAAATCTACATTCAGCACAGAAAACGGTTACAACTTAATTTTCGATGATGCTCAGCAGAAACAGGAGAATCAGATCGCAGCAATCCGTAACTTCATCCAGCAGGAAGTTGATTACATTGTTCTTGCACCTGTAACAGAATCCGGTTGGGATACAGTTCTTCAGGAAGCTAAAGATGCAGAAATCCCGGTTATCATCGTTGACCGTATGGTAAACGTTTCTGATGACAGCCTTTACACAGCTTGGGTTGGTTCAAACTTCAAACTGGAAGGTCAGAAAGCTTGCGAATGGTTAAAACAGTACGCAGCAGCTAAGAACATGAGTGAAGTTAACATCGTAGATATCCTGGGTACAATCGGCGCATCCGCTCAGATCGGACGTACAGAAGCCCTCAACGAAGCAGTAGAAGCTAATGGCTGGAATCTGTTAGCTCAGCAGACAGGTGAATTCACACAGGCTAAAGGCCAGGAAGTTATGGAATCTATGCTGAAACAGTATGACAACATCAACGTTGTATACTGCGAGAACGATAACGAAGCATTTGGTGCAATCGAAGCTATCAAAGCAGCTGGTAAGACAGTTGGTCCTGACGGTGACATTCTTGTAATGTCCTTCGATACAACAAAACAGGGTATTACAGATACATTATCAGGTGATATCATTGTTAACACAGAGTGTAATCCTCTTCATGGCCCACGTGTAGAACAGATTATCAAACAGCTTCAGGCTGGCGAAACACCAGAGAAACAGGCATATGTAGAAGAAGGTATCTACGCTCATGGTTCTGATGTAGCATCCGTTTCAATCGACGGTACAGATTATGAAGTTACAGAAGTAACACAGGACGTTGTAGACGCTCGTGCATACTAAAATTTATAGGAATTAATTTTCCGGGAACATAATGATTGGCGTGGTAGAAAGAGGCAGAAGCCTGGAATGGTGCCACGCCAATTTTGTGCTTATACGTTACATGTCAACTTACCCGAAATGGGAGAGATTTTAGAGAGAGAATTTGAAAGCAGGTGAATGCTATATGTCCAATGATGTTGTTTTAAGTATGAGAGATATCTCGAAAACATTTCCGGGTGTCAAAGCATTGCAGCATGTAGATTTTACGCTTCGCAAAGGTGAAATCCATGCGTTAATGGGAGAGAACGGAGCCGGCAAGTCCACACTGATCAAGGTGCTTACCGGAGTACATAGTTTAGACGGCGGTGAGATCAGAATAGCGGGTTCTGATGCACCGATTATCAATAAATCCCCGCAGGATGCCCAGAGCCACGGTATCAGTACCGTGTATCAGGAAGTTAATCTTTGTCCGAATCTGTCAGTGGCGGAGAACCTTTTTATCGGACGTGAGCCGAGAAAGTTTGGTTTTATTGACTGGCATACAATGAATAAGAAAGCAACAGAGCTCTTGAAGAGTCTGGATATTGATGCAAGAGCAACTGATAAATTAGAGGAATGTTCTCTGGCGAAGCAGCAGATGATTGCCATTGCCAGAGCGGTAGATATGAGGTGCCAGGTTCTGATTCTGGATGAACCGACATCTTCTCTGGATGATGAAGAAGTTGAGAAACTTTTCGTATTGATGAGACGTCTTCAAAAAGAAGGCGTTGGTATTATCTTTGTTACGCATTTCCTTGAGCAGGTATATGCGGTCTGTGACCGGATTACTGTTCTTCGAAATGGTACACTGGTTGGAGAGTATCCTGTAAAGGAACTGCCTAGAGTAGAACTGGTTGCCAAGATGATGGGCAAGAACTTTGATGATCTGGCAGATATCAAGGGAGATCATAAAGTACTTGAGAAGTTTGAACCGGTTATCGAAGCTGAACAGGTTGGAAGAAAAGGCAGTATCAAACCGTTTGATTTTGTTGTCAACAAAGGTGAGGTTGTGGGCCTGACAGGACTTCTGGGTTCCGGACGTTCCGAACTGGTGCGTGCCATTTACGGTGCGGACAAGCCGGATACAGGTAAGATCAAGGTCAACGGCAAGGAAGTGAAGATCAATTCTCCGCTGGATGCCATGAAACAGGGTATGGCTTATCTGCCTGAGGACAGAAAGAAAGATGGTATCCTTGCTGATCTGTCTGTACGTGAGAACATCATTATCGCACTTCAGGCGAAGAGAGGCATGTTCCATCCGATGAGCAGAAAAGAGATGGAGGAGGCCGCAGACAAATATATCGATATGCTGCAGATTAAGACAGCCAGCAGAGAGACACCGATCAAGAGTCTTTCCGGTGGTAACCAGCAGAAGGTGATTATCGGCAGATGGCTTCTGACCAATCCGGATTATCTGATCCTGGATGAGCCGACACGAGGTATCGATATCGGTACAAAGACTGAGATCCAGAAACTGGTGCTTGACCTGGCCGACCAGGGCATGGCCGTTACATTTATTTCTTCCGAAGTTGAGGAAATGCTTCGTACATGTTCACGTATGGGTGTTCTCCGAGACGGCAAGAAGGTCGGCGAGATTTCCGGCGACCAGCTGACACAGGAAGGCGTTATGAAAGCAATAGCAGGAGGTGACAGCAATGAATAAGGATTCGATTAAGAAAATAACATCCATGCGTTTGTTTTTGCCAATCGTATGTCTGGTTGCTGTTTTATTAGTGAATTTGATTACGACACCGGGATTCTTCAAGATTTCCATTAATAATGGTGTTTTATATGGTTACATTGTGGACGTTGTCAACCGTGCATCCGAGCTGGTTATTCTGGCTGTCGGTATGACACTGGTTACGGCTGCTTCCGGCGGTCAGGATATCAGTGTCGGTGCAGTTATGGCTGTTGCAGCAGCTGTCTGCTGTCAGATCCTTTCCGGTGGTGAAGTATCTGTTACTGAGCTGGCTGCTCCGATGGGTCTGGCAATTATTGCAGCTATTCTGGCTTCTGCACTCTGCGGTGCCTTTAATGGTTTCCTTGTAGCCAAGATGAATATTCAGCCGATGGTTGCCACACTGATTCTGTATACAGCAGGACGTGGTATCGGACAGCTGATTACAGCAGGTCAGATTACATATGTCCGTGTGGATTCTTATAAGGTATTTGGTGGTTATATCGGCAAGATTCCTGTACCGACACCGATTTTCCTGGCGATTATCGTTGTTATTATTGTGAATCTGATCTTGAAGAAAACAGCCCTTGGTCTGTATATTGAAAGTGTTGGTATCAATGGTACGGCTTCCAGACTGGTTGGTCTGAATTCAACACTGATCAAATTCCTGACATACGTGATCTGTGGTGTGTTGGCAGGTATCGCAGGTATTATCGCATCCAGCCGTATTTATTCAGCCGATGTTAACAACATTGGCCTGAACCTTGAAATGGATGCCATCCTTGCAGTTGCTCTTGGCGGCAATGTACTGGGCGGCGGTAAGTTCAGTCTGATGGGCTCCGTTATTGGTGCTTATACGATCCAGGCTCTGACAACAACGCTTTATGCGATGAATGTTAAAGCCGATCAGCTGCCGGTTTACAAGGCCATCGTTGTCGTTATTATTGTTACACTGCAGAGCCCTGTATTCCAGAGTTTCATTGCAAAACAGCGTGCAAAAAAAGCTGCAGCAGCAGTAGAGGGAGGTAAATAATCATGGCTAAGTTAAAAACAACCACAGATTCAAACAGAAAGATTAACGGCAATACCTTCCTTTTGATTATCACAATTGCACTTTTTGCGATCATGTATATCGCAGGTATGGTTATTTTCGCAGATAAGGGTTTTGCAAAACCACAGATGTTTCTGAACCTGTTCATTTCCAATGCCGGTCTGCTGGTTATTGCAGTTGGTCAGACGATCGTTATGATCACAGGCGGTATTGATATCTCTGTTGGTTCCATTACAGCGTTAGTTTGTATGGTTATGGCCAATCAGATGGAGAATCACGGCATGAGTGCTTATGCAGCGATTGCGGTAGCACTGCTCATTGGTCTGGCTTTCGGTATTGTACAGGGCTTCCTGATTTCTTATCTGGAGATCCAGCCATTCATTGTCAGCCTGGCAGGTCTGTTCTTTGGCCGTGGTATGACTTCCATGGTCAGCACAGAGATGATTTCTATCAAGAATGAAACATTCCTTGCATGGGCCAATGCAAAGATTTATCTGCCGTTTATCGGTTCTTACAGTAAGAGCGGGAAGTTCCATCCGGCTTACATTTATCCGACGGTTATCATTGCTCTGATTATCGTAGCGATTATCGCAGTTGTTATGAAATATACCAAATTCGGCCGTGAAGTTTACGCTGTGGGCGGTAACGCACAGAGCGCGTTAATGATGGGTCTGAATGTTAAGAGAATCAAATTTAAAGCTTATGTGCTTGAAGGTCTGCTTGCAGGCTGCGGCGGTTTCTTATTCTGCTTAAACAGCTGTGCAGGTTTCGTAGAACAGGCCAAAGGTCTTGAAATGGATGCCATTTCTGCATCCGTTATCGGCGGTACACTGTTAAGCGGTGGTGTGGGTACACCATTCGGTACCATCTTCGGTGTTCTGATCAAAGGTACCATCACAAGCTTGATCACCACACAGGGTACATTGTCCAGCTGGTGGGTACGAATCGTACTTTCCGCACTGCTTTGCTTCTTCATCGTATTACAGGCAATTTTTACCCGCATGAAGAAGAAAAACGCTTAACATTGACCTAAGCATGCGTAGGAATTCAGGTAAGAAATATGTCTGCACGGCAGACCTGAATTCCGCGCCAAGTTTCGTATATACTCAACTTGAACATACACAGAAAGGAATTAAAAACATGTTAAAGGTGAAAAATTATCAGTTCTGGTTTTGTACAGGTTCACAGGATCTGTACGGTGATGAGTGCCTGTCCCATGTGGCAGCACATTCCAAAGAAATCGTAGAAAAACTCAATGCATCAGGCAATCTTCCATATGAGGTTGTATGGAAACCAACCCTGATCACCAATGAATTAATCCGTAAAACAATGAATGAGGCCAATATGGATGATAATTGTGCCGGCATTATCACATGGATGCATACTTTTTCACCGGCAAAATCCTGGATCCTCGGCCTTCAGGAACTGAGAAAACCTTTGCTTCATCTGCATACACAGTATAATCGTGAAATCCCATACGATACCATTGATATGGATTTCATGAATGAGAATCAGGCAGCTCACGGTGACAGAGAATACGGTCATATTTTTTCCCGTCTCCATATGGAACGTAAGGTGATCATGGGCTACTGGGAAGACAAAGCCACACAGGACAGAATCGGTTCTTGGATGCGTACAGCCGTAGGTGTTCTTGAGAGCAGTCATATTCGTGTGATGCGTATCGCTGACAACATGAGAAATGTTGCGGTTACAGAGGGAGATAAGGTTGAAGCTCAGATTAAATTTGGCTGGGAAGTTGATGCCTATCCGGTAAATGAAATCGCAGAAGCAGTGAAAGCTGTTTCAAAGGCAGATATTGATGCACTGGTAGAAGAATACTACAGCACATATAATATTTTACTTGAAGGCAGAGATGAGAAGGAATTCCGCCAGCATGTGGCTGTTCAGGCCGGTATTGAAATCGGTTTTGAACGTTTCCTTGAGGAAAAGAATTATCAGGCTATTGTTACGCACTTTGGTGACTTAGGTGCCCTGCAGCAGCTTCCGGGTCTGGCTATCCAGAGACTGATGGCAAAAGGCTATGGTTTCGGTGCGGAAGGCGACTGGAAGACAGCAGCCATGGTACGTCTGATGAAGATCATGACAGAGGGCATGAAGGGTGCCAAAGGTACATCCTTTATGGAAGATTATACATACAATCTTGTACCGGGCAAAGAAGGTATCCTTCAGTCCCATATGTTGGAAGTTTGCCCGACAATTGCAGATGGCCCTATTTCTATCAAAGAGCAGCCATTATCTATGGGTGACAGAGAAGATCCTGCAAGACTTGTATTTACAGCTAAAGAGGGCAAGGCTATTGCCACATCCCTTATCGATCTGGGCAATCGTTTCCGTCTGATCATCAATGACGTAAACTGCAAGAAGACAGAAAAACCAATGCCGAAGCTTCCGGTTGCAACTGCATTCTGGACACCGGAACCAAATCTTCAGACAGGTGCTGAAGCATGGATCCTGGCAGGCGGTGCACATCATACAGCTTTCTCCTATGACCTGACGGCTGAGCAGATGGGTGACTGGGCAAACAGCATGGGCATTGAAGCTGTTTATATCGACAAAGACACAACAATCAGACAGTTTAACAATGAGCTGAAATGGAATTCCATTTACTATCGTTAAATTGATTAAAAGACAGGCAGCTGCGATAGTGTGGTATAAACCGCAGGCAGCTGCCTGCCTGTGGTTATAGAGATAGACAATGTTTGAATTGGACAGAGTGTCCATTTCAAAGCAGGATTCGACAGCGAATCCATGAATCAGGAGGATAGAATGGCAGATTTAAAAGCAATTATTGAGAGCGGCAAAACAGCACTGGGTATTGAATTCGGTTCAACCAGAATCAAGGCAGTGCTCATCGATGAATCATTCAAACCAATCGCTTCCGGCAGTTACAGCTGGGAGAATCAGCTGATCGACGGTTTCTGGACATATTCCCTGGATGATATCTGGAAGGGTTTAAGAGACTGCTACAAGAGCCTGGTAGCAGATGTGAAAGAAAAATACGGTGCAGAGCTGACCAGGATCGGCAGCATCGGTTTCAGTGCCATGATGCACGGCTATATGGCCTTTGATGAGAAGGGCGAGCTGCTTGTACCGTTCCGTACATGGCGAAACAGCACGACAGGTCAGGCGGCTGAAGCACTGACAGAATTATTTAATTACAATATTCCTCAGAGATGGAGTATTTCCCATTTATATCAGGCGATTTTAAATGGGGAGGAACATGTCGATCAGATCAGTTATCTGACAACGCTGGCGGGTTACATCCACTGGCAGCTGACAGGACAGAAAGTCCTTGGTATCGGCGATGCTTCCGGTATGTTTCCAATCAATGACAAGACCCATCAGTATGATGAGACAATGGTTGAGAAGTTTGGCAAGCTTATTGAAGATAAACATTATCCATGGACATTAACAGGTATTCTTCCGAAAATCCTTGTGGCCGGAGAATCTGCCGGTGTGCTGACAGAAGAGGGAGCCAAGCTTCTGGATGAAAGCGGCAAATTGCAGGCAGGTATCCCACTGTGTCCGCCGGAGGGTGATGCAGGTACAGGTATGGCAGCTACCAACAGCATTGGTGTTCGTACAGGTAATGTTTCTGCCGGTACATCTGTTTTTGCCATGGTGGTTCTGGAAGACCAGTTAAAGGCCGTTTATCCGGAGATCGATATGGTGACAACACCTGTGGGCAGTCCGGTAGCTATGGTGCATGCCAATAACTGTACATCCGAGATCAATGCCTGGGTAGGCCTTTTCAGAGAATTTGCGGAGCTGTTCGGCATGGATATCAGTCAGAATGACCTCTTTGAGAAATTATTCAAAGTGGCCATGGAGGGTGATGCAGACTGTGGTGATATGATGTCTTACGGTTACTATTCAGGGGAAAATATTACCGACATCACAGAGGGCCGTCCACTCTTTGTGAGAAAACCAACCAGCCGATTCAGTCTTGCTAACTTTATGCGTCTGCATTTGAGCAGTGCCCTGGGTGCCCTGAAAGTAGGTATGGATATTCTGATCAAGAAAGAGCATGTGGCCATTGATAAGATTTACGGTCACGGTGGTTATTTTACCACAAAAGGTGTGGGACAAAAGCTTCTGGCAGCTGCTATTGATACACCGGTATCCGTTATGGAGACAGCCGGCGAGGGCGGTCCATGGGGGATGGCACTGCTGGCATCTTATCTGACATGGAAGGGTGAAGACGAAACACTTCAGAATTATCTGGAGGGCAAAGTATTTGCCGGAAATGCAGGTACAAGTGAAGAACCGGATGCAAAGGATATCGAAGGTTTTGAGAAGTTTATTGAGAATTACAAAGGTGCAATAGCAGTTGAAAAGACAGCATCAGAAGTGATAAAATAAACGTGTCATTTGGCATCGGGATTCACAAGAGAATGTTGATGCGGGAAGTTTAAAAAGCCTTTATGGCAGAAAAGAGGGTGTTAGTCGAATGCTTGAAGAATTAAAGAAAGAAGTCTACGAAGCCAATATGCTGCTTCCGAAGTATCAGCTTGTGACTTTTACATGGGGCAATGTCAGCGGGATTGACCGTGAGAAGGGACTTTTTGTCATCAAGCCGAGCGGTGTGGATTATGACAAACTGAGACCGGAAGATATGGTTGTTGTAGATCTGAATGGCAATAAAGTAGAGGGCGATTACAATCCGTCTTCTGATACAGAGACACATGTTGTCTTATATAACCGTTTTCCGAAGATCGGCGGTATCGTACATACTCATTCACCATGGGCCACAAGCTGGGCACAGGCCGGCCGTGGTATTCCATGCTACGGGACAACCCATGCCGATTATCTGTACGGCGAGGTACCTTGTGTGAGAAATCTTACAGAGAAAGAAATCAATGAAGCTTATGAGAAGAATACAGGTGTCCTGATCGCGGATGAATTTGACCGTCCAGGTCTGGATTATATTGCAACACCTGCCGTTCTCTGCAAGAATCACGGACCGTTCACATGGGGCAAGGATGCCCATGAGGCTGTACACAATGCCGTTGTTCTGGAAGAAGTTGCCAAGATGGCAGCCCGATGTGAGCTGATCAATCCGAAGGTTCAGCCTGCACCGCAGGAACTTCAGGATAAGCATTATTTCAGAAAACATGGTGCCAATGCGTACTATGGTCAGCCGGGTAAATAGATTTCCGTTAAACGAGGTAGCAATTATCGTAACTTAAAAATGCAAGCATTTTATACCTGTTTTTTGAAATTATGCTTGGCTCTGAACAGTTACAAATTATCATATAATTAAGGGCGAAAGGCCCCAGGAGGTAAAATTATGAAATTTTTCATTGACACAGCGAATGTAGAAGATATCAGAAAAGCAAATGACATGGGCGTTATCTGCGGCGTTACAACGAACCCATCCCTGATTGCCAAAGAAGGCAGAGATTTCAAGGAAGTCATCAAAGAGATCACAACGATCGTTGACGGACCGATCAGCGGCGAAGTAAAGGCTACAACTGTTGATGCAGAAGGCATGATCAAAGAGGGCCGTGAAATCGCAGCTATCCATCCAAACATGGTTGTTAAGATTCCTATGACAGTTGAAGGTTTAAAGGCTGTTAAAGTTCTGTCTGCAGAAGGCATCAAGACAAACGTTACACTGATCTTCACAGCTAACCAGGCTTTACTGGCTGCAAGAGCAGGTGCTACATATGTATCTCCATTCCTCGGCAGACTGGATGATATCAGCACAGCAGGTATCAGCCTGATCGAAGATATCGTAACAATTTTTGACAACTATGGCCTCGAAACAGAGATTATCGCTGCATCTATCAGACATCCAATGCACGTAACAGATTGTGCACTGGCAGGTGCGCATATCGCAACAGTTCCTTACAAGGTAATCGAGCAGATGACACATCATCCGCTGACAGATCAGGGTATTGCTAAATTCCAGGCAGATTACAAGGCTGTATTCGGCGAATAAAAGGAGGATTTTTATTATGAGCAATATGCCGGAAGTGAAGTTAGGTGTTGTGGCTGTCAGCCGTGATTGTTTCCCTGAAAGCCTTTCTGTCAGCAGAAGACAGAATCTGATGAAGGCTTATACAGAAAAGTATGGGACAGAAGGAATTTATGAATGTCCGGTCTGTATTGTAGAGAGCGAGATCCATATGGTGCAGGCACTGGAAGATATCAAGAAAGCAGGATGCAACGCCCTTTGTGTTTATCTCGGCAACTTTGGTCCTGAGATTTCAGAGACACTGCTTGCAAAGCATTTTGACGGACCGAAGATGTTTATTGCCGCTGCAGAAGAGAGCGGAGACAACCTGTTGGATGGCAGAGGTGATGCATACTGTGGTATGTTAAATGCCAGCTACAATCTGCAGCTGCGCAATATTAAGGCTTATATTCCTGAGTATCCTGTGGGTGATGCGGAAGAATGTGCCGATATGATTCATGAATTTATGCCGATTGCAAGAGCAGTTATCGGACTTCAGAATCTGAAGATTATCAGCTTTGGACCAAGACCGATGAATTTCCTTGCATGTAATGCCCCGATCAAACAGCTTTATAATCTGGGTGTTGAAATTGAAGAAAACTCAGAACTTGATCTGTTTGAAGCTTTCAATAAGCATGCCGGTGATGAGAGAATCCCTGTCATTGTGAAAGAAATGGAAGCAGAGCTTGGCGCAGGCAACAAGAAACCTGAAATTTTGGCCAAGCTGGCGCAGTATGAACTGACATTAAAAGATTGGATTGAAGAGCACCGCGGCTATCGCAAGTATGTAACTTTGACAGGCAAATGCTGGCCTGCATTCCAGACACAGTTCGGCTTTGTGCCATGTTATGTCAACAGCCGTCTGACAGCGCAGGGTATTCCGGTATCCTGTGAAGTGGATATTTACGGTACACTCAGCGAGTTTATCGGAACGGTTGTCAGCCAGGATGCAGTTACACTGTTGGATATCAACAATTCTGTACCGTCTGATATGTACAACAGCGATATAAAGGGTAAATATAACTATACTCAGAAAGATACATTCATGGGCTTCCACTGTGGCAATACAGCTTCCAGCAAGCTGTCCTTCTGCGAGATGAAGTACCAGAAGATCATGGCAAGAACACTGCCTGAAGAAGTAACACAGGGTACTCTTGAAGGTGATATCAAACCGGGTGACATCACATTTTACCGTTTGCAGAGCACAGCAGACAATAAGCTTCGTGCTTATGTGGCCCAGGGTGAGGCCCTTCCTGTGGCAACACGTTCCTTTGGTTCCATCGGCGTCTTTGCCATTCCTGAAATGGGCAGATTCTATCGTCATGTTCTGATTGAGAAAGGATTCCCGCATCATGGCGCAGTAGCATTCGGTCATTATGGCAAGGCACTGTTTGAGGTATTTAAGTATATCGGTGTGCCGGTAGAGGAGATTGGCTATAACCAGCCGGCAGGCGTGCGCTATCCAACTGAAAATCCTTGGGGCTAATAAAAATACTAGGATGCGAAACTTCATATGTGATATAGAATGATAAAACATGGCTTGCATGAATAAGAATTTTTTGCAAGCCATGTTTTATTTATGGTGAAAGCAAAATAAAATTAGATATAGAAAATGTTTATTTATTTTAAATTATGTCAAAATACAAAGAAATAATGAATTGAATGTTGTAAGATAACAGATTTAATAACCCCAAAAGAATAGCTTTTGGTTAGCAAAAAGTTTATAATAAAATAACGACAGGTGTGGGATTTGAAAGAAGGAGTGAAATGTTAAAAAGAGAAGATATTTTAGAATTGTTAAAATATGGTGAAAGAATTACTCTAGAATGCAAGGATTCACGAAATGAAATATCAAAATCTGTATGGGAAACATATTCTGCGTTTGCAAATACTTGTGGAGGGACAATTTTACTAGGTATAGAAGAGCATATGTCCGAAACGAATATTCAAAAACGCTTTTCGTTTACAGATGTTAAAAATCCAGAAGTTAGACTAAAAGAATTTTGGGATACTATAAATAGTAATAAAGTCAGTGCCAATATTTTATTAGATGATAATGTTGGATATTGTGATATAAGCGGTCATACTGTACTATGGATTGAAGTACCACAGGCAGATTATAGACACAAGCCGGTATATATAAATGAAAATCCTATAAAGGGGAGTTTTAAACGCAATCATGAAGGAGATTATCATTGTACAGAAGAAGAAGTAAAAGCTATGCTGAGAGACTCTTCAGATTCGGGAATTGACGGTGGCCTTTTAGATGGATTTACAATGGAAGATATAGATTTAAATACACTTAAGACATATCGAATAGAATACGAGCGTCATAATCCAGAGCATGTTTGGAATAATGCCGAAGATAAAGAGTTTTTAAGAAATCTGGGGGCATATACGGTTGAGCGAACAACAAAAAGGGAAGGATTAACGACAGCAGGATTGTTAATGTTTGGAAAAGGACTAGCAATTCGGGAACGATTTGATAATATTCGTATGGATTATTTGGATCAGACAAATCTTTCAGAAAATATAAGATGGAATGACAGATTAACTTATGATGGTTCATGGGAAAATAATTTGTATAATTTCATAAAAAGAATTTTACCTAAATTAGTAAGTGATTTGAAAAGGCCTTTTAAATTGGATGGAATGATAAGGATAGATGATACAGCAGTCCATAAGGCAGTTCGTGAAGCTGCTGTAAATATGATTATCCATGCAGACTATCACAGTACAGGTGTGTTAAAAGTTATTAAATATGAGGATGGTTTTTTGTTTTCTAATCCAGGAAATTTAAAATTGCCGGTCCAGGCTATATATGAGGGTGGTCATTCGGTAGCTAGAAATCCTAAAATCCAGAATATGTTTAGAATGATTGGTTTGGGGGATAATATTGGATCGGGATTTCCTACAATTTTAAATGCATGGGGAGCGGAAAATTGGAGAAAACCCGATTTATATGATGATCAGGAGCTTCATCAGGTTGAGTTGAGATTATGGATGGTTTCATTGATGCCAATTGAATGTACGGAATATTTATATAATGTATTTGGGAAAGATTATCAATTGTTGCAAGCAGAAGAGCAAATTATTCTTTCTACGGCTTACCTGGAGGAGAAAGTGTCCAATACTCGTTTACAGTCTGTATTAAATTTATCTTCAATTGAGGTGGGACGGTTGTTAGCAGATTTGGTGGAGAAAAATATGCTTATTGTAGAAAATCGTGGGCGATGGACGACGTATTACATTAATGTCAAATACGAGAGTATGCCAAAACAACTTAATTTTAATGATATGACAGATGAAATAGTTGATTTAAATCGAACAGACAAACTGATATATCAATATGTAAGAGCAAATGGAATGATAACGACTCAACAAATTGTGGATGTAATTGATACAATTTCTACGATACAAGGTGCATCTGTCGCGATAAATAGGCTTATTAAAAAGGAATTGTTGAAAAAAAATCGGCATGGAAGGCATGTGTTTTATACACTTCAATAATACATCAACTGAAATGTCTTATTTTAGTTGATGTATTGATGTTTAGTTGATATATTTAGTTGAACTATTAATTGAACAGTTGATATGAAGTAATTACATTTGATTGTTTTATAAGGAAATGAGAGAAATGCTATACATAGGAATTGATTTAGGGACTTCAGCAGTGAAGCTGCTGCTTATGGATGAAACCGGCGATATTAAAAAAGTTGTGTCCAGAGAGTATCCGCTGTTTTTTCCGCAGCCGGGGTGGTCTGAGCAGCGTCCGGAGGACTGGTTTACTCAGGCGATGGATGGCTTGAAGGAGCTGACGGCGGAGTGTGACAGGTCTCAGGTGGCGGGCATCAGCTTTGGTGGGCAGATGCACGGTTTGGTTGTGCTGGATGCGGATGATGCGGTAATTCGTCCGGCGATTCTGTGGAATGACGGCAGAACCGGTGAGGAGACGGATTATCTGAATACGGTGATTGGCAAGGATAAGCTGTCTGCTTATACAGCGAATATTGCCTTTGCCGGTTTTACGGCACCAAAGATTCTGTGGATGCGAAAGCATGAGCCGGAGAATTTTGCGAAGATTGTGAAAATCATGCTGCCGAAGGATTATCTGGCTTATCGGTTATCTGGTACTTTCTGTACAGATATGTCCGATGCATCCGGTATGCTTTTGATGGATGTGAAGCATCGCTGCTGGTCAAGGGAAATGCTTGAGATCTGCGGTATTACAGGAGAAATGCTGCCAAAGCTTTATGAGAGCTATGAAGTGGTGGGTACACTGAAAAAGGAAATCGCAGAGGAACTGGGCTTTTCTGAAAATGTAAAAATTATTGCCGGTGCCGGTGATAATGCAGCAGCGGCAGTGGGAACAGGTACAGTGGGAGAAGGCAAATGCAATATTTCGCTGGGGACTTCCGGAACAATTTTCATTTCCAGTGAGCATTTCGGTGTGGATGAATACAATGCGCTGCATTCCTTTGCCCATGCGGATGGTCATTACCACCTGATGGGCTGCATGCTCAGTGCGGCATCCTGCAATAAATGGTGGAATGAAGAAATTCTGAAAACCAAAGATTATAGCGCGGAGCAGACGGGAATTACGAAGCTGGGTGAAAATCATGTCTATTTTCTTCCGTATCTGATGGGTGAGCGTTCGCCCCACAATAATCCGGACGCAAGAGCCATGTTCATCGGCATGTCTATGGATACAACAAGAGAGGAAATGACCCAGGCAGTCCTGGAAGGTGTTGCTTTTGGTCTGAGAGATTCTCTGGAGGTAGCCAGAAGTCTCGGTATCAGCCCAGAGAGAACAAAGATCTGCGGCGGCGGTGCGAAGAGCCCTCTGTGGCGTCAGATCATTGCCAATGTAATGAATCTGAAGGTGGATGTTCTTGAGAATGAAGAAGGCCCGGCACTCGGAGGTGCTATGCTGGCGGCTGTGGGATGCGGAGAATATCCGGATGTGGAGACTGCAGCAGCAAAGATTGTCAAGGTGGTGGACACAGTGACACCGGAACCTGAGCTGACCAGGAAATACGAAGAACGCTATCAGTATTTCAGAAGGATTTATCCGACTGTAAAGGAATTGTTTTGAGAGAACAAGAAAAACGATTCAGTGAAAATTTTCGGTTAAAAACAGATAATCGGCGAAAGAAAATGTTAACGCCATAAAACAAGTGAAGCACTCATTTACGCAATGAGTGCTTCAAATTTTGTGAATTATGAGCCGGAATTCACAGAGTGTGTTTTATTTTGTTATTTACGATAAAAATGAGAACGCCATAACAACGACCCCGAGAACAACAAGGATTACACCGGTTGCACGGTTCAATGTCTTTGGTGTGGCTTTGTTGGCCAATACCGCAGCAATTCTGGCCCAGATCAGAGTGAAGATGATGCACAGGATCCAGACAGCAGGATCCGGAAGACCGCCGATGGCGAAATGGGAGACAGCGCCGGTAAATGCGGTGAAAGTCATAATGAAGACGCTTGTGCCAACGGCTGTTTTGAGTTCGTATCCCAGGACAGAAGTCAGGATCAGAAGCATCATCATACCGCCGCCGGCACCGATAAAGCCGCATATAAATCCGATGATGATACCGCAGATAACGGACTGCATGGCACGTTTCTTAGCGGATACGCCCTGCATCGCTTCCTTGGTAGTCATAACCGGTCTCACAATGAATTTGATACCCAACAGGAAAGTCATAAAGACGGAGAAATTGCCCATGGTTGCGGATGGAACCAGGCTGGATATATAGCTGCCCACAACAGTGAAGATCAGGACAGTAACCATCATGATCAGGCCGTTTTTGATATCCAGATTCTTGTTCTTGCCGTAAGTATAAGCAGAAACGGCGCTGGCCAGTACATCGGATGATAATGCAATGCCTACGGCCATATAGGGGTCAATACCGAGAAAGGTGATGAGAATCGGACTGATGACGGCGGCAGCACTCATACCGGCAAAACCTGTTCCGAGACCGGCTCCCATGCCGGCAAAAAAAGTAACAATAATCGTAAAAAGTAAATGCATAACTAGTTGTCCTCCAGAATAAGATTCAGATTGAGTTCCATTTGCTGCATACCCTGGAATATGGTTTGACGTGTGGCATCGTCGATGTCTGCAAAAAGCTGTTCAACAAAGTGTTCCTGCGGCTGCTGGCCTCTGCTGATGATAGGCTGTGCCTTATCGGTACAGAGAAGCTGGACTTTACGTCGGTCACCTTCTACATTCTTTCGGATTAGATAACCTTCATTTACAAGCTTATCAATGTTGACAGAGACAAGATTCGCTTTAAGCTTTCGGACTTCGACAATATCTCTGGCTGTTTTGAATTCAGGGTTATTGGCCAGAAACATAAGAATATCAAAAGCTGTCTGGGGCAGTTTCAGTTCATGGCAGAGCGGTTTGCACATGCTTTCATAGGCCAGAGACAATTTCCTTGAAAATTCAATACCTAATTTCACAAAAAGCCTCCTTATGGTTTATATTAGTTCAAATTTGAAATATCTATTTATGAACTAATATAAACCATAAGGAGACTTTTGTCAAATATGGAAAACATCAATCAGGAATACCATTGCCAGTCCATAGTATGTAACGACAGCTACCAGATCATTGACAGTTGTAATCAGCGGTCCGGATGCAACCGCCGGGTCCACGTGGATTTTGTGGAAAAACATTGGCACAATGGTGCCGATCATGCTGGAAACTACCATGGCCACAATCAGTGAGAGGCCGACACAGCCAGAGATCAGGAAAGCGGAAAGCCATGCGTATTTCTTGAAAAAGTGGATGTAGACACCGAGAAATACCAGAGCCATCAGGCCAAGGCTGATGCCATTGAAGAAACCGATTCTCATTTCTTTGCCGAGAAGGTAGAGTTTCTTTCTTGTGTTCAGGTTTTCATCCATCAGAACACGGATAGTAACAGCCAGGGACTGTGTGCCGACATTGCCTGCCATATCAAGAACCAGTGATTGAAAACAAATAACAATCGGCAGAACGGCAACAACGGATTCGAAGATACCCACAACCGAGGATACACCCATGCCCAGAAATAACAGGATGATCAGCCAGGGCAGTCTTTTCTTCATGCTGATGATGGTCGGTTCATTTAAGTCTTCTTCAGATGTCAGACCACCGAGCTTTGCATAATCATCGCCCATGGCATCGTCAACGAGTTCCACAATGTCTGTTGCGGTCAGGATGCCGGCGATGCGGCCCTCTTTGGTCAGAACAGGAAGAGAGTCCTCTTCGTAATCGGCAATCTTGTCAATGCAGTCGTTGATCTTCTCATGTTCGCAGACAAAAGGATAGGAACGGCTGATAATATCTTCCAGGACATCATTTTCACGGGCGATGATCAAATCCTTCAGATCAATGGCACCTACAAAATTCTCATCCTTATCCACAACGTAAATGGTGGAAATATTGTCATGTTCACCAGCCTGTCGAACGAGTGCACGCATGGCTTCGCGAATGGACAATTTGTCTGAAATACAGACAAAATTGTTGGTCATGCAGCTGCCGATTTCATCTTCATCATAGGAGAGCAGTTTGCGGACATCCTTCTGTGCATCTTCATCCAGATGGCTGACAAGTTCCTGCTTTTTGTGCTCGGTCAGGTCATCCAGAACATCCAGTGCGTCATCGGCATCCATGTAAGAAACCACTTTGGCAGCCTTTTCAATCGGCAGTTCTTCAATATATTTCTCAGAATCGTCCAGATAGGAAAAGATTTCAGCCACTTTCTGTGCGCCGAGGACAGGATAGAGTTGCCTTCTTTCGGTTTCGCTCAGTAAGGTGATCGCTTCAGCAATATCTTTCTCATGGTAATCGGAAAGCAGCTTTGGCAATTTGGTGGTATCTGTTTCTGTGCGGATAATCTTTAACAGTTCTTTTACATAATCTTTCTTGTAAAACATTTTTCTTTTCATGTCGTCCTCCTTGTCACCCTAAAAAAGGGCATAAAAAATACATCGCTTCACGTTTCAGTTTAATAGCATAGACTGTTGGATGCGATGTACAAAAGAACGCACGAAAATATAGATTGCGTATAGAGAGGAGGCTGTCAAAAGGCACCATGTCTGCAAAGCAGAGGCAAATTCCATACGAATAGGTTGTGTCTGCTTTGCAGGCACAAATATTGTATTAAGATTTGCTTATGGGTCTAAGGCTGAGCTTTCCGAATAGCCGCATTCTGACTGTATACTTCTGTTCACCGCATATCTTACTTCGACCTATGCAACTGTCCATGAAAACTCACCTCCGTTTAACTTTCAAATTTTGTCAATGATTGACCACTTATAGAAGTGGGGAATCTCGCATAGAGATAATCCTTTTGGATAATAACAGAAAAATCTGGAAAAGACAACCCCCCTAAAAACAATTTTTATGGTAAAGTTTTCTTTAGTTTTTTGGGAGGGGGAAAACTTGAAATGTCGGGCGCTAAAAAAATGGATAGATATTGAAAATATATAGATTTTCGGTTACCATTAGTTGAGATAGGCGCCATGCGGAAAAATCTGCAGCTTAATCCCCAGGGAGATGGTCTGGCCTTTTTGGCGATGATCTCATGGGGCTGCTATTCGGCGCTGATCAAGAAAATCGGTGAGTGGGAATATCCGATCGTGGCCGTTACAAGAAGAGTGTATTTCTATGGTATTCTATTTTTGATCCCAGTGCTGATCCAGCAGAAAGCCAGCTGGAAACCGGAGATACTGATGAAGCCGGAAGTCCTCGCCAATTTCCTGTTTCTGGTGCTTCATGAGAAAATGACCATGGCCTCAGTGGCCGGTGCGGCACTGATATTCATTGCTCTGGTTATATCACAGAAAAAAACAGTCTCTTTTTAACAGAAAGGAAAATCATCACATGTTCGAACGTATCAAACCTACAACACAAATTCGCACAGTTGCATTGCCGGGCGATATTGCAGATACACTCCAGTATGTTTATTTGTGCAACAAAATAGAAAAAAGGGGAATCATCATCAAGGGTAATCACGGTGGCCTTCGCGTGGTACACAATGCGCGCATCCGTGATACATATGTTCCGATAGAGGAAAGCTGGCTTGCAGAATTTCAAAAACGGTTCCCGGATTACGAATTGCCGACATCGGATATAGCTCCATACAGCCAATTTGGTGCTGTTATCTTTTTTTCATGTTTTGAGACCAATCTTTCAGATGAGGATATCTGGACAATTGTCGAAATAATCATTAATGATGATGATTCCGACCGTGAGCTGCTTTACACGAAAATGCGGAAAAAAGCAGCTGAGGAAAACAATCGTTTTTATATATTGGAAAACCTGTAAGCGGCTATTCGTAGAATTCAGTCCGCCTGAGTTACATGTACCATCTTCTGAATCTCGGTAATCTGCCCGTCCCGGTTAATCAGAATGCTGGCATCATAACATTTTCCATTTTCATAAAGATAAATATTAGGAACAGCCATGATGCGGCTCTCTTTGCAGACATCTCGAAAAGCCCCTACAACAGGGGAGTTAAGGGATGTCTGTTATTTTTTTACATCCTGATGGGGATATTGCGGGGAGAACTACAATGAGCGGATCAGAAATACGGAAAATGCTGCCTGCGGAAGCACTGGTACGTGCAATCTCACAGACAACAGGCATGAAATTTGGAAATGTGAAGGTAGGATTTGACAGTTTCCTGACAGTTTAGAACAATATATCTGAAATCAGTATGAAGCCAGGCGTAAATCATATCATATGATATGATTTGCGCCTTTTTTGATTGTGTAATGATTATGAGAATTGAGAGGACGGCGGTTAATCACCGCCTCCTACTCGATTAGTTATCCAATAACCATTTCCAAATAGGAATTACCTCAATATTGATTCCATCGCAA
>OLQO01000367.1_pt1 | contig 40883 bp, 28 predicted proteins | sample 1672281 | NCBI WGS metagenome assembly OLQO01 (sample SAMEA3136667, study PRJEB25190) | human gut metagenome | biome: human gut; feature: human-associated habitat; material: faeces | place: Austria | collected 2013
GCGGTGCAGGAGGAGAAGAAGCAGCACTATTTGCAGGAACATTATTTAGAATGTACTCAATGTATGCCGAAAAGAAACATTGGAAACTAGAAGTGTTAAATGAAAACGAAACAGGTTTAGGTGGATATAAAGAAATATCATTTATGATTACTGGAAAAGGTGTATATAGTAGATTAAAATTCGAAAGTGGAGTTCATAGAGTACAAAGAGTTCCAGATACAGAAAGTAGTGGAAGAATTCATACTTCAACAGCAACAGTAGCAGTTTTACCAGTAGTAGAAGATGTAGAAATCGATATTAATCCAGCAGATGTAAGAATGGAAGTATTTAGAGCATCTGGTGCAGGAGGACAACACGTAAATAAAACATCATCAGCAGTAAGATTAATACATGAACCTACAGGAATAGTTGCAGAATGTCAAACAGAGCGTTCACAATTACAAAATAGAGAGTATGCAATGAGATTATTAAAATCTAGAATATATGACCAAGAAAAACAAAAACAGGATGCTGAGCTTGCAAGTGAAAGAAAGAGTCAAGTAGGAAGCGGAGATAGAAGTGAAAAAATACGTACTTATAACTATCCACAAGGACGTATAACAGACCACAGAATAGGGTTAAGTATATATCAATTTGAAGACTTTTTAAATGGGAATTTAGATGAAATGATAGATAGTTTAATTGCAGCAGATAGAGCAGAACGCTTAAAAGGGGAAGAATAAAAAACTACAATTGTAAGGGCACGGTGCTCCGTGCCCAAATGTTAAAATTAAATACAAAACAATTGACAAAAAAATTAAAAAATACTATAATAAAAAACGTAAATAAAATAAATGGTCCACTAGCTCAGTTGGCTAGAGCAGCAGACTCTTAATCTGAAGGTCCTGGGTTCGACTCCCAGGTGGATCACCAAGATGTGCAAAAGCACATCTTTTTTTGTTTATAAAAAACATAAAAACTTACGGGAAACAAATAATTTATGAATAAAATATTGAATGTTACATAAAAAATAAGAAAATAATAAAAAATGTAATAAAAAAGTAATATATGTAACAAAAAAATTCTAAAATGTATATCCGTAGCAAATTTTGAGACACTTCAAATCAATTGGAAAAAAACTATATTGACTTTAAATAATAAAAAAGCTATCTTATAATTAAGATAATTTAAAAAGGTGATATGTACACCGAGGAGGATAATTATGAACAGAGAACAAAAAAGAAAAATTATAGGAGTAGCTGTAATAAGTGGAGTTATTTTAGTAAGTGTCGCATCTGTAGGAATAACACAATTAGTTAAAGAGAGTAATGCAACACAATCTAATAAATATATTACAGCACAAGCAACAAATATGAAGGCTAGTACAGCATCCACAACTTTAAATGGAATTACATATTCATTAGATACAACAGATTATATAGCAACAGTGGCTTCAATTATATATGATAATGCAACATGTGCATACAGCCCAAATACAAAAGTGTTTTCTATTAATATTCCAGAATCTATTAGCTATAATAATCATTCTTATACAGTTAAATATTTTGGTGAAGGTAAAAACAAAAGTGTTTTTGAAGATGGTAATACAAGTATAAAAACAAATTTAAGTAATCTGGGTGCAGAAAAACTTGTAGTTATATTAAATAAATCTATAACAGAAGTTAGAGATGATGCATTTACTGGTTATAAAGGCACATATTTAAAAGAATTAAGAGTTGTTGCTTTATCAAATGAAATAACATTTGAAGAGGGATGTATAAATACAGATCCAACTAATGGATTATATGCAAATGTTGTTACAGTACCTGGAACAGATACAAGTAAAATACAACGTGATGTGGATATACCTAATATAACAGTAAAAAGTTTATACAATATTTCTAAAAATGACACAAATCAAACTGCTACTATAAATGGTTTTACAGATGGAGCTGTTTTTGATGGCGTGTGTGATGCAAATAGTAGTTATGTTTCTGATTTTAATTCTGTAATATGTAATATTAAGATTCCTGATAAAGTAATTATAGAAGGAAAAGAGTATATTATTACTAAAATTGCAGATAATGCATTTAAAGATAAACAAAGAATAAAAAATGTTATTATTCCAGCAACAGTAAGTGAAATTGGAAGTTATGCTTTTTCAAATTCAGCATATCTAAACTATTTAGTATTTTTAGGAACTAATACAAATATAAATAATAATATTTTAAATGGATCAACATTTAATAAAATATATGCACTTGAAGGTAGTACAGCAGAAGCTTTTTGTAAGAGTAAGGATTCAAGTAAACTTGCAACAGTTGATTTGTATAGTATAAATTTAAAGAAAAATCCAAGTAAAATTACTTATAAAGTTGGTGAAAGTATTAATTTAGAAGGAATAGAAGTTATTGCTACTTTTAATACTACAGGTATAGCTGCAGGAAAAAGTATTATTCCTATTAGTGATTTGAAAATTGTTGATCCTGCTTCAGGAAAAGCTGATACGATAGGAAATAAAAGAATTACGATAACACATAAGAATGATACAAACAATACAAAGACACAAAGTTATGAAATTAATGTTGTATCTGAAGATATAAAAGTATCAAGTGTAGAAATAACATGTAGTGATAGTAGATTTGACTCAGGAGCAATTACAATAGATAGAAATGAAACTGTTAAATTTGAATCTGTTATAAATCCGAGTGATGCAACAAACAAAAATGTAACATGGACAAGTAGTAATACAGCAGTTGCAACAGTTAGTAATGGAATTGTAACAGGAAAAAGCGGTGGAACAGCAACAATTACAGTAACAACTGAAGATGGAAATAAAACATCATCAGTTAATGTAAAAGTTGTAGAAGATACCACAAGCCCAGTTATTAGTTCTGTAAAAGGTGAAAAAGATTCAAATGGAATATATAAAGTAATTATAAAAGTAACAGATGATACAGGTGTTGAAAAAATATTAGTAAATGGAACAGAAATAACAACAAAAGACGATGAAGGAAATTATTATTTTATTCCAACACAAAATGGAGAATATAAAATAGAAGCATATGATAAAGCAGGAAATAAAGCAGAATATACATATACAGAAAACAATGTTATTACAGAAACTAAAATTACACCAGATAAAGATTCAGAAGGAAATAATATTATTTATATAGAAACAATAACAAATAAAGAAGTTGATAAGGTAAAAGTAAATGGAACAGAAATAACAGCAAAAGATGATGAAGGAAGATACTGTTTTAAACCTTCAGAAAATGGAACATATACAATTGATGTAATTTACAAGGATGGAACAACTGAAAGAAAAACATACAATGAAACAAGATTTACTGAAAATGATAAAGACAATTCAGGAAATAATAATAGTGGAGATAACAACGGAAATTCAGAAAACAGTGGTAATAATAATTCAGGAAATAATGGAAATTCAAGTAATAATAGTAATTCAGGAAATAGTGGAAACTCAGGTAATGGAACAATAGGAAACAGTAATAATGGAAGCGATAATACAACAGGAAAAACAGGAGATACAATAACAACATCTACAGCATTAACAGAATTACCAAAAACAGGTAGTACAATGGAAATTTTATTTGCAGCAATTGCAAGTGGAATATCAGCAATATTTGCATGGCTTAAACAAAAAAGACAAAAATAAATTTATTAGAAAGGGGAAAAAATGATAAATATATATAATACAAACATAGAAACAAATCAGTTAGAAGAAATAAATAAAATACAAAAAGGTTGCTGGGTCAACCTTGTTTCCCCTTCCGATGAAGAAATAATAAATGTATGTAGTGAATTGAAAATAAGCACAGATTATGTAAAAGATTCTTTGGATTATGAGGAAAAAGCAAGAATTGATACAGAAGAGGACGATGGAACTGTTTTATTTGTAATTGATGTTCCTGTTATAGAAAAAGAAGGGGATTCATATACATATTCAACAATGCCTTTGGGTGTTATAATAGTTAGAGATGATTATATAGTAACAGTTTCATTACGTAAAAGTATAGTTATAGAAAAATTTATAAAATCTAAGGTTAAAAATTTTGTAACATATATGAAAAGTAGATTTTTATTTCAAATTATGCTAGAAAATTCATCTGCATATTTAACATACTTAAAAAGAATAAATAAAGAAACAGAAATAGCAGAAAGTACACTAAAACACTCTATGAAAAATAGAGAATTATTAAAAATGCTAAGCTTAGAAAAAAGTTTGGTATATTTTACAACATCAATAAAATCAAACGAAGTTGTAATGGAAAAAACCTTAAGAGGAAAATTTATAAAACTATATGAAGACGATGAAGATATACTGGAAGATGCTATAATAGAAAACAAACAAGCAATAGAAATGGGAAAAATATATAGTGACATTTTAAATGGAACAATGGATGCATATGCTTCTATAATATCAAATAATTTAAATGGAGTAATGAAATTTTTAACATCAATAACAATAGTACTTGCAATACCAACGATGGTATCAAGCTTTTGGGGAATGAATGTTGAACTACCATTTCAAAATAATATAAATGGATTTGCAATAATGGTTGCAATTTCAATACTATTAACACTTGGAGTAACAGTGTGGTTAAAGAAAAAAGACATGCTTGATTAAAAGTTAAAAATGGAAAGACCAAGGCTTTACAATTTTTGTGAATTAGGGACAGTCCCTAATTCACATTTTTTGTATTATAGGAAATTCCTATTTTGAATGTAGGGGTCGGCGTCCCCGACGACCCGCGTGGCGAAGCCACTTTTTTGTTCTTTTCGGGACAGGTTTAGACTTTTTCTTGAAATATCTTTGATTTGCTGTTATAATATCAAACAATGATTATTTTAGGAGGATTATTATGTTATCTGTAAATGGAGTAACTGTTAGATTTGGTAAAAGGGTTTTATTTGAGGATGTTAATATTCGCTTTGGTAAAGGTAATTGCTATGGTATTATTGGTGCTAATGGTGCTGGTAAGTCAACTTTTTTAAAGGTTTTATCTGGTGATATTGAACCTAGCAAAGGTGAAGTTACTATTGATAAGGGTGAGAGAATTTCTGTATTAAAGCAAGATCACTTTGCTTTTGAGGATTTTACTGTAATGGATACGGTTATTATGGGAAATAAAGAATTGTATGATATTATGAAGGAAAAAGATGCAATTTATGCTAAACCTGATTTTAATGAAGAAGATGGAATGAAAGCTGCCAAATTAGAAGAGAGATTTGCAGAGCTTGATGGATGGAATGCAGAGTCTGATGCTGCAATGCTTTTAAATGATTTAGGTATTGTTCCAGAGAATCATTATAAATTTATGAGAGAATTAGAAGCAAGGGAAAAAGTTAAAGTGCTGCTTGCTCAAAGTTTATTTGGAAATCCAGATATTTTATTATTAGACGAACCTACAAATGACTTGGATTTGAAGAGCATTGCGTGGCTTGAAGAGTTTTTAATTAATTTTGAAAATACTGTTTTAGTTGTATCTCATGATAGATATTTCTTAAATAAAGTTTGTACAGATATTGCGGATGTTGATTTTGGAAAAATTAAGGTTTATCCTGGAAACTATGATTTCTGGTATGAATCTAGCCAACTTGCACTAAAACAAATGAAAGAACAAAATAAAAAGAAAGAAGAAAAAATTAAAGAATTACAAGACTTTATTGCAAGATTTAGTGCTAATGCATCTAAATCTAAACAAGCAACATCAAGAAAAAAATCATTAGAGAAAATTCAATTAGATGAAATTAAACCATCTAATAGAAGATATCCATATGTAGATTTTAAACCAGATAGAGAGCCTGGAAATGATATATTAACAGTTAAAAATTTATGCAAAACAATAGATGGTGAAAAGATATTAGACAATGTATCTTTCACAGTAAAAAAAGATAATAAAATAGCATTTTTGGCAGATAATGAAAATGCAAAAACTGTATTATTTAAAATTCTTGCAGGAGAAATGAAACCAGATTCTGGAGAAATAATATGGGGAACAACTATAACTTCTACATATTTCCCTAAAGATAACAATTATCTATTTGATGTAGACTTAAGCATAACAGATTGGCTTAGACAATATTCAAAAGACCCAGATGAAACATATGTAAGAAGCTTTTTAGGAAGAATGTTATTCTCTGGAGAAGAAGCTTTGAAAAAAGTAAATGTAATGTCTGGTGGAGAAAGAGTAAGATGTGTTCTTTCTAAAATGATGCTTTCAGGAGCTAATTTCTTAATATTAGATGAACCAACAAATCATTTAGATATGGAAAGTATAACAAGTGTAAACGAGGGAATGAAAAAATTCACAGGAAATATTATATTTACCTCACATGACCATCAATTAACACAAACAGTTGCAAATAGAATAATAGACTTAAAACAAGATGGAACAGTTATAGATAGAGAAGTAACATATAATGAATATTTAGGAATTGAATAAATTTCACAAAAATACTTGAATTAAAATTTACTTAATGATAAAATACATCTTACAAAATATAAAGGAGGTGAGATGTATGGATGAAAAAAAATTTGTTGAATTATTAGATTTGAATAATGACAAGTTGTTAGAGATTATGGATGTAAACAATGATAAGTTATTAAAGATTATGGATGCCAACAATGATAAGTTGTTACAAATTACGGATGCAAAGAATGATAAGCTGTTACAAATTATGGAAACAAACAATAATAAGATACTACATACAATGGAAGAAAAGAACAATAAGTTATTGCAAATAATGGAAGTAAAGAACAATAAGTTGAAACAAGAAATTTTCGAAGAAATGGATAGAAGATTTGAAAGAGTTAACAAAAGATTCGATGAAGTTGATAAGAAATTCGAATATGTATTTAAAAAATTCGATGAAGTTGATAAGAAATTCGAATATGTATATGAAAAATTCGATGAAATTGATAAGAAATTTGAAGAAGTTGACAGAAGATTCGAAAAAATTGATGAAAAATTTAAGAAAGTTGACGAAAAAATCATTGATTCTAATTTTTATTTCGAAGAGAATTATGGTCGCAAAATAGACATTATTTTTGAAAAGTTACAACTTGAAGATGAAAAGAAAGACGTTAAAATTAAAGAATTCGAAGAATTTAAAAGTCAAAATAATGCTAAATTACTTTCACATGATGTTAAAATAACAAAATTGGAAAAAGTTGTTAATTCAAATTAATTTAATTCTAAAAAAATCAAAAAGGTGGGCATATATATTATATTTTTTCAGGAGTAGAAGATGTAATATATATGCCCACTATCTTTATGTGTTTTTCTTGATTTTTAAAAATTGTTAAGATATAATTTAAACGTTAAATAAAAAATATGGAGGAAATTATGGACAAAATAATTCAAACAATAGCAGGAGAGCTAAATGTAAAGTATTCTCAAGTGGAAGCAGCTGTAAATCTTATAGATGAGGGCAATACAATACCATTTATTGCACGTTATAGAAAAGAAGTTACAGGTGGACTTTCAGATGAACAATTAAGAGAATTAGGAGAACGTTTAAATTACTTAAGAAATTTAGAAACAAGAAAAGAAGAAGTTGTTAAAATAATAGATGAGCAAGGAAAATTAACAGATGAAATTATGCAATCTATTGCAGTTGCGAAAACACTTGCAGAAGTTGAAGATATTTACAGACCTTATAAACAAAAGAAAAAAACTAGAGCAACAGTTGCTAAGGCAAAGGGATTAGAACCTTTAGCAGAAATAATTTTAAAGCAAAAAGAACAAAAAGACATCAAAGAAATAGCTAAAGAATATATTACAAAAAATGTTGAAGAAGTTGAAAAAGATAAAATTGTTGAAACAGTGGAAGATGCAATTCAAGGAGCTTTAGATATTATTGCAGAAATGATATCTGATGAACCTAAATATAGAAAAGAAATAAAAAGACAATGTTATAGAGAGGCAACTATAAATACAAAAGCCATAGATAAAGAACAAAAATCAAGTTATGAAATGTATTATGAATTTAGTGAAACAATAAGAACAATACCATCTCACAGAATACTTGCAATAAACAGGGGAGAAAAAGAAAAATTCATAAAAGTATCTATAGAAAAGCCAGAAGAAAAAATATTAAATTATATACAAAAATACGTTATAAAAGGTGATACTCAATTTACACAAATGTTAATTGATACTATTGCAGATAGCTATAAAAGATTAATAGAACCATCTATAGATAGAGAAATAAGAAACGATTTAACAGAAAAAGCAGAAGAAAAAGCTATTAAAGTATTTGGAGAAAATGCTAAACAATTACTATTAGGAGCTCCAATAAAAAATAAAACTGTTATGGGCTTTGACCCAGCATATAGAACAGGGTGTAAAATAGCTGTTATAGATGAAACTGGAAAATTATTAGAATATACTACAGTATATCCAACAGAGCCACAAAACGATGTAGTTGGTGCAAAAAAAGAATTATTAAAATTAATTGAAAAGTATAATGTAAATATGATAGCAATAGGAAATGGAACAGCATCTCGTGAGTCTGAAATGTTTGTTTCGGATATGATAAAAGAAGTAAAACATGAGGTTTGCTATGTTATAGTAAGTGAAGCAGGTGCTTCTGTATATTCAGCTTCAAAACTTGCAACAGAAGAATATCCAGATATAAATGTATCTATAAGAGGTGCAATTTCTATAGCACGTAGATTGCAAGACCCACTTGCAGAACTTGTAAAGATAGAGCCAAAGGCAATAGGGGTTGGGCAATATCAACATGATGTTAATCAAAAAAGGTTAGAAGAAAGTCTAACAGGTGTTGTTGAATCTGCAGTTAATAAAGTCGGTGTTGATGTAAATACGGCTACACCTTCATTACTTTCTTATGTTTCAGGTCTTAACAAAACAATAAGTAAAAATATTGTTAAATATAGAGATGAAAATGGAAAATTAAAAAATAGAAAAGAACTTTTAAAAGTTCCAAAGCTTGGAAAAGTAGCCTATGAGCAATGTGCAGGATTTTTAAGAATATTAGATGGAAACAATCCAATAGACTCTACAGCAGTTCACCCAGAAAGTTATGAAGCAGTAGAAAAATTATTAACAAATTTAGGATATACAAAACAAGACTTGTTAGATAAAGAAAAAATATCAACTATAAGAGCGAAATTAAACGAACTAAATATAGACAAGGTTGCCTCAGAATTAGAAATAGGTAAGCCAACCTTAACAGATATTATAGAAGAACTTTCTAAACCAGGAAGGGATCCTCGTGATGAAATGCCCAAACCAATATTAAGACAAGATGTACTAAAATTTGAGGATTTAAAAGAAGGTATGATATTAACAGGAACAGTTAGAAATGTTATAGACTTTGGAGCATTTGTGGATATTGGTGTAAAGCATGATGGACTTGTCCACATATCTGAGCTTTCAGATAAATTTGTAAAAAATCCTTCAGATTTTGTATCAATAGGAGATATAGTAAAAGTTAAGGTTATTGGAATAGATAATGAAAGACAGAAAGTTAAATTATCTATGAAAGGGTTTAATTAATAATTAATTCATAAAAAAAGATTGACATTTTTATTGTCAATCTTTTCTTTTATTAATTTTCTTGAATTGGGTTTTCCGCAACTGTTTCATCTGTATCTGATTCATCTTTTTTGTTTCCAATTAAATTATCATAGAAAGCAACTGTTGAAACATGCATATAAGGTATTAACCATAACATTCCGATTCCTAGTGTGAAGCAAGCTAAAATTGCCCATCCAATGAATGTACATTGTAACCAGAAATAAGCCCATCTATGTCCATTCATTATTTCAGCACTTTTTTCTACTGCTTCTTTAGCAAGCATATTTGGATTATCATTAACTATGTATAAAGCTAATCTGTATGAGTAAGCTCTTGGAATAGTCCAAATAATACCAACTAAATAAACAATTATACCAAGTATTATTAAAACAGAACCAGATGATCCTGCAGCAGACATTGTAATACCACTTGCCATAATAACTGCACCAATTATTGCAACTACTATAGGTGCTAACATTTTAACAAATATCCATAATGTAGTTTGCCATACTTTAACAAATTTATCAAATCCTGCTTTAAAGAAATCTAAATAAGAAAAATCTTCATTTCTTTTTAATTTACACATCATAACAACTGTAAATCCAAAAGATAATGGAATAGAAATGATAGATGCTGCAATAGATCCTACCATTGGAACTAAAGTTAATACAAATGAGATAATGTAAGTAATAACAACAAAAATTAATGTTGCTAAAGCTCCCTTTCCCCATTTTCCTGTTAAACATCTACGTGCTTCTTGTCTTATTTCAGATGCTGTCATAAAAACTCCTCCTTTTATTTAATTATATATATTAATATGTGTATTAATACCTAACTTATTGGAAATTTTTTTTGTATTTCTTGTATTTTGTCATAATCATTTTCTAGAATTTCTACAAAAACCTTTGCAATATCTGGATCGAATTGAGTTCCAGAACATTTTTTAATTTCATCTATTACAACTTGTAAAGGTAAGGGATCTCTATAAGAACGTTTTGACGTCATTGCATCAAAAGTATCGGCAACGGCGGCAATTCTTGCAAAATAAGGAATATCTGTACCTGCTAATCTACATGGATAACCTCTTCCATCAAATCTTTCATGATGATGTTTTACAATTGGAATCATATCTTTAAAAATTGTTGCATTTGATAATATATGTTCACCTATTGTAGGATGATTCTTTATTTGAGAATATTCATCATCAGATAGATTAGAGTCTTTTAATAAAATTGCATCTGGTACACCAATTTTACCAATATCATGGAATAAACCACCTATTCTTAAAATTCTAATATCTTTATCAGATAAACCTAATTTTTCTCCGATTAAAACAGAATAGCTTGATACTCTATCTGAATGACCTCTTGTATAAGGGTCTTTTGCTTCAACAGTATACCTTAAGGTTTCAATACTTTCCATATAAGCTTTTTCTAATTGTTCATTTGTATCAGAAAGTTCTTTATTTATTCTTTTAATTTCATTCATTTGCTCAATAGATTTAATTCCAGATTCTATTAAAAGAAGTAGTTGGTCAAATTTATCACTTTTTTCACAGTAGCCTTGAATATCAAGTCTTCGTATTGTTTCTAATGGTGGAGCTAAATCCTTATGACCTGTAAGCAATAATATATATAATTCTTTATTAAATTTACGAATTTCCTCAACAACTTGATCACCATGAAGAGGGTACATCATAAAGTCAAGAATCATTAAATCAAAATGTTCATTTCTAACAAGCTCAATTGCTTCAGTTGGATCAGTTACACCTGTAAAATTATAGCCAGACCTTTTTAGAAAGATAGAAAGAGAATCTACAATTCCTTCTTCATCATCAACTGCAAGAATTTTGTAACTATCAGAAGCATTTTGAGCTCCTTGCATATTTTTTCTCATAAGCCAACCTCCTTATCTGGTATAAACTTATGTGTATTATATCGGGTAACAAACAGAAAAGCAATAATTTTCTCAAAAAAAATAAAAGAAAAAAGTAGAAAAATGTCGACAAAAACAGAAAAATTACTAATAAAGAAAAATTAACTTTTAAAAGTAAGTTGGATGCATATATAACATATGTAGAACTACATAAAATTAAGCCTGGTAAAAATCTTGATTTTTGGCATAATTTGAGATATAATTACGGAAAAATGTTATAAAGGAGATAGATTAATGAAAAAAATGACATCAAAAGAGCTTCGTTTAGCTTGGCTTGATTTTTATAAAAAACGTGGACATGTTGATATTGGTGCGGCTTCTTTAATAGGAGATGGAACAACAGGTGTATTATTTAATGTTGCTGGAATGCAACCTCTTATGCCATATCTTTTAGGCAAGGAACATCCACAAGGAAAAAGACTTTGCAATGTTCAAGGATGTGTTAGAACAAACGATATAGAAGAAGTTGGCGATTCTAGCCATGCAACATTTTTTGAAATGATGGGAAGTTGGAGTTTAGGAGATTATTTCAAAGAAGAACGTACAAAATGGAGTTATGAACTTTTAACAGAAGTTTTTGAAATTCCTATAGAAAGACTTGCTGCAACAGTTTTTGAAGGAAATAATTTAGTCCCAAGAGATGAAGAAACAGCTAAATTTAGAGAAAAATCTGGTTTCTTACCAGAAAATATATATTATTTACCAAAAAGTGAAAACTGGTGGGAATTAGACAGAGGACCATGTGGACCAGATAGCGAAATGTTTTATATAACAGATAAAGAGCAATGTGGACCAGACTGTTCTCCAGCTTGTGATTGTGGTAGATTTGTTGAAATAGGTAACGATGTATTTATGCAGTATGAAAGAGTAGAAGATGATAAATACATTTTACTAGAAAAGAAAAATGTTGATACAGGCTGGGGATTAGAAAGAATTTTAGCATTTTTAAATACAGAAGATGGAGATGTATATTTAACAGATTTATTTAAAGGTGTTATTGAAATTTTAGAAAAAGAATCTGGAAAAAAATATAAAGAAGATGAAGAATCAACACGTTCAATAAGAATTATAGCAGACCATATTAGAACAAGTGTAATGTTATTAGGAGATGAAAAACATTTAGTTCCATCAAATGTTGGAGCAGGTTATATACTTCGTAGACTTATAAGAAGAGCAGTAAGACATGCTAAAAAACTTGAAATATCAAATGATGTAATTATAAAGATTGCAGAGCATTACATAGATGAAATATATGGAGATTATTATACAGAACTTGTAAAATCTAAGGAATTTATTTTAACAGAGTTAAATAAAGAAATTCAAAAATTTGAAAAGACTATAAATTTAGGTATAAAAGAATTTGATAAAGTAGTAAAAAAATTAAATGGAAATAATATTATAGATGGAGAAGCAAGCTTTAGATTATACGATACATTTGGTTTCCCAGTAGAACTTACAGAAGAGCTTGCCAAAGAACAAGGACTAAAAGTAGATGTTGAAGGATTTAACAAAAAATTTAAAGAACATCAAGAAAAATCTAAAGCACCTGCTGGAACTTTTAAAGGTGGACTTGCTTCAACAGGAGAGCAAGAAATAAAATATCACACTGCAACACATTTATTAAATGCAGCATTAAAAGTTGTTGTAGGGCAAGATGTACATCAAAGAGGTTCAAATATTACAGCAGAGAGATTACGTTTTGATTTTAACTGTGACCATAAATTAACACCAGAAGAAAAGGCACAAGTAGAGGAATTAGTAAATAAATGGATACAAGAAGACTTAACAGTAACTTGTGAAAAAATGAGCAAAGATGAAGCATTAAAATCTGGAGCAGAATGCATGTTTATAGAAAAATATCCAAATGAAGTAACAGTATATAGCATAGGAGACGTTTCAAAAGAATTATGTGGAGGACCACATGTTGAATCAACAGGAAAGCTAGGACACTTTAAAATAAAAAAAGAAGAATCATCAAGTGCAGGAGTAAGAAGAATTAAAGCAATTCTTGAGTAAAATTATCTATAATACAACAAAAATCCCAATGTTTTACATTGGGATTTTTATTGTAAAGGTTGTTCCTTTGCCTTCTTCTGTTTCGAAAGAAAGGTCTCCTTTGAAATTAGATTTTATTGTAGAGTATGACATAAATAATCCAAGTCCTGAACCATTTTTCCCTTTAGTTGTTATCATTTCTTTAAATAGTTTTTGTTGTACTTCTTTGCTCATTCCTGAACCAAAGTCTTGTACTTTAATAACCAAATTACTATCTATTTTATCTATAATAAAATTAATTTGTTGTTCTGTTTTCCCTTCGTAAGCCTGTATAGCATTTGAAATGAGGTTATTAACAACTTGTACTAAACTATTTACATCACCATCTAGAGTTGTATTTTTATCTACATTTATTTGTGTATTTAAAGTAATTAAAGCATTTTTTAATTCATGTTTCATTAAAATATCTACACGTTTTATAAGTTCGTCTATAGTAAAATCAACATCATTATCTGAAGATAAGGTAACAGCTTGACCTTTAACGGCTGTAATAATATCAGACATATATGCTGTGTATTCTCTAATTTTTTCAACCCATTTTCTCATGTCATTTGCAATTTCATGATGATCTTCATTTGTAACTTCAGGGTCTCCAATAGATGCATCATATTCTTTTATTAAATCACTAATACCCTCAGCTGCACCTGAAATTGACATTATAGGTGTTTTAAGGTTGTGAGAAATACCACCAATTAATTGACCAAGAGAAGCTAAACGTTCTTTTTCTATTAATCTATCTTGGTTATCTTCAATTGTATGCATATCTTCAATATGTTGAGTTATATCTTTTAATAATATTAATGTACCTAAATACATATCTTCAGAATATATACTACATATTTCTATATTAAAGTACTTATTTATAGTTTTTAATTCTTTTTCAATTCTAACTGTATGTTTTGTTTTTTTAGCTTTTTGAATTAGTTCTAATAATTTTTGAGTATCAATATTCAATTTTAATTTTTTTACTAAAGAAAATAAACTTGATTTTCTTAGTTCTTTTTCAGATATATTAAACGTTGTTGTCAATGTATGATTAAAATCTGTTATATTATATGTATCATCCAAAACGACATAGCTATCTGAAATTCTATCAACTACTTTTTGTAATGCTATTGGAGCTACACTTAAAAAGTTAAATTTAAAAATAGCAATTGCATAAAATAAAATTCCTATAGTAAATGAAATTGGAGTAGCATATATTGATAAATCCAATATTCCAAATGTTGAAAGAATATTTATAATTAAACATATAGAAGTGCCAATAACAAATAGTAAAGATTGTTTAGAAAATATTCCTGAGTTTTTTATACTATATACAAGTAATATTATCATTCCAATTCCAACACATAAATAAGAATATAAACTATGAATTGTAAAATATGGTCCAAAAACAGTTTCTCTAAAATTAGTTGAATACTTTATATAAAATAGATGATGATAATTATTTGTCCATAGTACCAATAAAGAGATTATTGGTACTATGAATAATAATAGATGTTTTAATGTAAAGTTAATTTTTGTTTTTACAAAAGTTATAGCTAAAAACAAAATTAGTATAGGAACAATACAAGCTGAAATATATACAAAGTTTTCAAAAAATAAAGGATCTATATTAAATTTATTGCTACAAATTAATTGTAAAATTAGTTCAATAAACCATAGAATCATAAAAAACAAAATAGTTATAAAAACAGATTTAGTTTGGTTTTTTTTATTTGATTTTAACAACATAAAAAACATTATAGTAACTATTATTAGTGGGACTAATAACAAGGATATATTTTGCATTATATTATTCATTTTAATTTCCTACTTTCTTTAACAATTCTAGAATATTAGTTAAGTATTTAGCATTTATTTCTGGCCAACTAAAGTTTAATTTATCTAAAAATTTAATAGTGAATTCTGAGGTTATTTTTATATTGCTTTCATAATTTAAACTTAGGTTTTTTCCAAAATCATTAGCTAAATTTGAAAGGATGTCTTTTTTATTTTCATCATTTAAAATAGATTTTATAATATTCTTAAATGTTTCCTCATCAACAACTTTAATTGGATGTTTTAAATCTTTTAACATATCTAATAGTTTGGTTAAGTATAGATGATTATGATTATATAAATGAAAAATTCTATTTTTTCGATTAGAGTTAGGTATTAGTTTAATTATAGAATCTGCACAACAATCTATAGGAGTAAATTCTAAATAAGCATTAGATATATTATGAGGAATATATCCAATCTTTAAGAAAGCTGCAAGCCTATTAAGGTAAGCATTATCTTGAATGTTTTGTTGGAATTTTCCGTCCTTTAATCTTGGCATTAAATTACCAACTCTTAAAATATAACCATCTAAATTATTATCTATAATATTATCCAAAACTAATTTTTCAGCTTCAAATTTTGTTTTTACATAAACATTATTTAAAGTTTGCCCTATAAAAAGTTTATCTTCTGAAAACGTTCTTATATCGCTAAAGTTTTGTTCATATGCATACGAATCAACAAAGGAATTTCCAGAAACACTTAATGTTGAAATTTGATAAAATCTCTTTTCATATAATAAACAAAAATCAATAATATTTTGAACACCATTAACGTTTATATTATAGAAAGTTTCATATTTACCAAAATGGTCAACTTTAGCAGCAGAATTTATTACTATATCTACATTCTTACTTAATTCATAATATTGGCTCTCTGAAATACCAAATTTTTCTTTTGATATATCACCATTAATAATAAATATTTTTTTATTAATTGAATTATCATATTTATTACCAAAATAATAATGTAATTTATTTAAAAGTTTAGTTTCAGATGTAATACCAGGTTCGCTTCTAATTAAACAATATATTTTTCCTAAATTATTGTCCAAATATGAGGCTAATATATGTATTCCTAAAAATCCTGTTGCTCCTGAAAGTAATAAATTATTATTTTTTTTGCTAATAGTAGTTGAAGGAATAACAATATTATTATGTAATAATTCTTCATATTTAGAATTATCTATATCAATATCAGAAGAATCTGTAATTAGGTTGTTAGAGTTTATTAAGTTTATTAGGTCTGTAATCGTTGGATTATCAAATATATCTGAATATGTTATTTTATCAGATATTTTTAATAATTCTATATTTAATTTCATAGCTAAGATAGAATCTCCACCAAGTTCAAAGAAATTGTCTGTTACACCTATAGGTGAAGTAGAAAGTATATTTTCAAATATTTTAGCAAGCTTTATTTCTAAATCTGTTTTAGGTGCAATAAATTTATCTGTTTTTTCTTTATTAATTTTAGGCAAAGGAAGAGATTTTTTATCTATTTTTCCGTTAGGAGTATAAGGAAACTCATCCAGAGCAATAAAATAACTAGGAATCATATAGTTAGGTAATTTTTCAGCTATGAATTTTCGCAACTCTGATGTACGTATTCTGCTATTTGCAATGTAATATGCAGAGATAAATTCTCTAGAATTCATTTGCTGTTTAACAACAACACATTTTTGTATTGATGTAAATTGTAATATTCTATTTTCAATTTCTCCGAGTTCTATTCGTAAACCTCTAATTTTTATTTGATTATCTTTTCTTCCTAAACATAAGATTTCTCCATTTTCTAGCCATTTACATAAATCACCAACTTTATACATTGTAGAATTTTTTACAAAGGGGTTTGGTATGTAACATTTTTCAGTCAATTCAATATTATTAAAATATCCATTTCCAACTCCATCGCCAGAAATATATAGTTCACCACTTACACCAATAGGACATGGTTTTAAATCATTATCAAGTATGTAAGTTTGAGTATTAGAAAGTGGTTTTCCTATAGTTATTTTTTCATGAGATGTAACATCCGTATATGTTGAAAAAACGGTTGTTTCAGAAGGCCCATATCCATTATATATTTTTTTAATACCAATTTTTTTAAGTGTATCAACAAGTTGTTTACTTAAAGGTTCACCGGCTAAAGTTACATATTGTAATTTTTTTAATAATGGAATATCCTCAATATTATCAACAAAGAATTGCATCCTTGAAGGAGTCATTTGTATTGCTTCTATGTTATTATTTTGTATTAACATATTTAATTTGCTAGGAATTCGCTGTTCATCTTCATTTGCAATAATAACAGTTAAACCTGCTTGTAAACTTATTATTGTTTCAAATAAAAATATATCAAAACTAGCAGTTGTAACAGATGCCATAACAGGTTTATTTTTAGTTTTGAAAAATTCCAAACTATTATTAAAATGATAAGCTAAATTAGTTAAGGATTTTTGTTTTAAAACAACACCTTTAGGTTTTCCTGTAGAACCAGAAGTATAAATAATATAAGAATTATCGTCTGGATTAGTTATTTTTTCTAAATTGCCTTTATTTTTTAAATATATAGAATTATTTAAATCTATAGAAAGTTTATTATCAAAGTTTATTTTATTAATAATATTATTTGTTGATAATAGTATTTTCGAATTACTATTTTCAAGCATATAAGAAATTCTCTCTTTAGGAAAACTTGGATCTATTGGAATATAACAACATCCACATTTTAAAGATGCTAAAATTCCAACTATTAATTCTAAAGAACGATTACACATTATTCCTATAATATTATTCCTTGTTATTCCAGAAGAACGTAAATGATAAGCTAAAGAATTTGCTTTTTCATTCAATTCTTTAAAAGTTAAATAAGCATTTTCAAATTTGATTGCTATATTATTAGGTGTCATTTCAACTTTTTTTTCAAATAATTCAGCTATGGTAGTAGAATTATCATATTTCAAATTGGTATTGTTAAATTCATATAAAACTTTATTTTTTTCATTATTATCTAAAATGTCAATGTTCTTAATTAAAATATCAGATTTATTTATAATATTATCTAAAACTGTTATGTATGAACTTAATATTTTTTGTGCAGTATTTTCTTTAAATAAATCAGTATTATATTCTAAATTTAATGTATGTGTATTAGGTATAATTTCCAAAGATAAATTAAATTTAGAAGTTTTTGTATTGGCATATAAAATTTCTGGTGTTGAACCGTTTATCTCAGGTAAATTATTATTTTCATTTTGAAATGTAAACATTACATCAAATAAATTTGTATTAGAATTTATATTTAATAATTTTACTAAAGCATCATAAGGATATGGTTGATTTTGCATTGCAAATAAAACATTTTCTTTTACAAGTTCTAATAATTTTTCGAAATTAGTATTAGAATCAATTTGTATTTGTAATGGAATATTATTTACAAACATACCTATAATGTTTTCTAATTCTTTTGAAAATCTACCAGAAATAGGACTTCCAATAATAATATTGTTTTGCCCAGTATATCTATATAAAAGTACATAAAATACGGTTAAACAAAATACATATGGTGTAACATTATATTTTTTTGAAAGTACTTCTATTTTTTCAAATGTTTCATTGAAAATTGTTGTATGTAGAGTATTTCCATTAAAGGTTCTTTGTTGAGAAATAGGAAAATCATAAGGTAAATTAATAACAGGAATCTCTATATTATTAAATTTTTCTTTCCAATTATTTTCTAATGTTCTATACTCGCTAGAAGAATTATAATTATTTTCCCAAATACTAAAATCTTTATAATCAATTTCACAATTTATTGTAGAATTGTTATTATACATTCTACAAAATTCATTTATTAAAAGTTGTAAAGAAGTACCGTCTAATATAATGTGATGAGAATCTATTAATAAAAGAGTTTGCTCATTATTAATGTAATATAGTTTAACTCTAAGTAATGGGGCAACTTCTAAATTAAAAGCCTTTGGAAATTCATTTATAATATTTTGTACTTCTTTATCAGTAGTTTTTACTTCATCTACATGTATAGAAGCAAAATTCAAAATGTACTGCTTTGGAATTCCATCTATAATTTTAAAGCAAGTTCTAAAACTACTATGTTTTGCAATTAATTGGTTAAATATTTTTTCTGTCTTTGATTTATCAAGAATTGTATTAAATAATAAACCACCACATATATTGTAAATAAGATCATTACTTGATACTTTTGATGCATAATATATTCTTTTTTGAGCAGAAGAAAGTTCATAATATTCACTTCTCGTATCTAAATGTTGAATATTATAAGAGTTAGTAGAATTATTATCAATAAATTCTGCAAGTTTTTTTATGCTTAATAATTTGTACAATTGAGAAGGAGCTATTTCTGTGTTAAATTCTTCAATAATTTTTGAAGATATTTGTATAATATTTAAAGAATCCAATCCAATTGTAAAGAAATCTGTATTTATATCAAAATCAGTATTATTTACAATAGCTGAAATTATGTTAAATATTTTCTTTTCAGTGGTTGTGTTTGGCAATTCTAAATTTTTATTGGTATTTATATCTGGAACAATTAATGCTTTTCTATCTATTTTTCCATTTGGAGTAAAAGGCATTTGTTCTAATTCAAATAGTCCTGTAGGTATCATATATGATGGAAGTTCATCTAGCAAAAATTGTTTTAACTCAAATGTATTTATAAGAGAATTTGCTTTCTTTGTATAAAAACCATATAATTTATTATTTTTAATTATTACAGCACAATTTTGAATATTGGTAAAATTTGAAATACTATTTTCAACTTCTCCGAGTTCAATTCTATACCCACGAAGTTTTACTTGAGAGTCACTTCTACCAAGATGAATAATATTACCATTTTCAGTATAATATGCTAAATCTCCAGTGTCATAAATTTTTGAGTTAGCATTAAAAGGAGATTGGGTAAATTTTTCATTATTTAAATCATCTCTATTTAAATATCCATTTGATACACCATATCCACTTATATATAAGTGACCTGGGGTATATGTGGGTAATATATTTAAATTTTCATCTAAAATATAACATTGTGTATTTGCAATAGGTTTTCCAATGGAAATATCGGAGTCTGTTGTAATATCCTTTAATGTCGACCATATTGTTGTTTCTGTTGGTCCATAAACATTATAAATTTTTGCAGTACTTAAAGACTGGAATTTTCTTAATAATGATATAGGAACAGCTTCACCACCAATTAAAATTTCTGTTATATTATTTAAAAATTCTAATGAAGATGAACTATTTAAGAATAAGTTATATCTAGAAGGTGTAGTTTGGATAATATTTACATTATTTTTTAAACATAAATTATTAAAAGCCATAGGACTGTTTTGTTCTAACTCGCTAGCAACTACAAGCTTTGAACCATTTAGAAGAGAACACCATAATTCTAATCCAAAAATATCAAAGCTAACAGTAGTTAAAGATACAACTGTTTTTTGGCTATTTATAGAAATTTTATTATTAATACCTAAAATAAAGTTATGTAAATTATCATAAGTTACCATTACACCTTTAGGTTTACCTGTTGAACCTGAAGTATATATTAGATAAGCTATATTACTTGTTAAATATGGCAAAAGTAAATTACTTGTTGAGAAATCAGTTGTATTTATTTCATCAATGTTTGCCATAATATTCTTATTTTCTATTATTTTGTTTGTTTTATTATTAACAAAAACTAATTTACAATTACTATCTTGTAACATATAATTTATTCTATCATTTGGATATTCAGGGTCAATTGGTAAATATGTAAGACCATTTTTTACAATAGCAAGTATAGTAATAATTAGGTCAAGAGATCTATTTAGTAATACACCAACTGTATTTCCATCGTAATTAGAAGATTTAATATAATGTGCAAATTGATTTGCTTTTTCGTTTAATTCTTTATAAGTTAATGTTTGATCTTCAAAAACTAAAGCGATATTATTAGGTGTTTTTTTAGCTTGTTCCTCAAATAGTTCAGCAATAGTTTTTGTTTTATCATAGTTTAATTTTGTATTATTAAATTTATATAATAATTCATCTTTTTCTTCTTTAGTTACAATTTCAATATTGTTTAATTCAATTTTTGGATTTTCTATAACTTGATTTATAATAAATAAAACACGATTATGGATATCCAAAATTTCTTTATCAGTAAATTTTTGAGTTTTATAATCATAACAAACATTCAAACTACCAATATTATTTAAATCTTCAATATGAATTTGTAATTCATCAGCACAATTACCATTAAAAGACCATTCTGTTGAATAGTCAGTACCAGCAGTATCTGCTTTTGTAATTTGATAAGAAAGTAGTATATTATACAAATTGGGTAAATTATTATTTTGTTTTCTTAAATCTTGTAAAATGTTTTCATAAGGGTAACGTTGATGTCTTAGCATACTCATACAATTAGATGCTATATTACTTGCTAAGTCAACAAAAGACTTGGAATTTTCTATATTAATTCGTAAAGGTTGAGTACTAATAAACATACCAATAGTATTTTTTTCTTTATAATTTGTTCTATTTAAAATAGGTGTTCCAATAACAAAGTCACTTAAATTAGAGACTCTTCCAATATATAGAGCATAAACTGATAGGAAAAAGTTATATGCAGAAATTTTATTTTCCCTACAATAAGTATTTATTTTAGAATTCAATTTTTCATTTATAACAAAAGTTTTTCTATTTGCTTCACAAGAGATATCTTCATAACTTTTAGAAATTGAGGGTATACTTGCAACTTCAGGAATAGTATTGAAAGTAGAATTCCAATATTCTCTATCTTTTTCAAATTTGTCACTTTGTAAATATTTTTTTTCTGCAACACAAAAATCCTCATAAGAACTGCTAATAGGTTCTTCTGGAGATATACCCATTAGATAATTATAAGATTTTATAATTTCTTTACAAATTAAACCTAGACTCCAAGAATCACTTAAAATATGATGGATATTTAAAATAAATCCTCCTTTTTCATTTGGAAGTCTATAAATCTTGAATTGGAAAAGATAATCATTTTCAATATCAAAAACCTTATTGATAAGATTTTTTTGAATAGAAGAAATATCTTTTTCATCTTCTATATTTATAATTTCTATATTAATAAACTTATAATCTGAGATATATTGCTTTACTATTCCATTTTTTATATTAAACTTTAATCGAAAACAATCATTTTTTTGAATAACTAAATTTATAGCTTTGCATAAAGTATCAAAATCAATTTTAAAGTTTAATTTTGCAGTACCACAAATATCATTGATAGATGTACCTTTGTAGTACTGTTCCGTAAGCCATATAGATTTTTGTGGATTTGTTAATTCATATAAATTTTCCATAAAATTTCCTTCTTTTTCTTTAAGTATAATTATGAAAAAATTATATATTAAAAGTATATAAAAATCAAATAATTTCGACATTTTTTATAAATAAAATTTAGAGGTATTTTTTTGTAAAAAATGTAAATAATATTTTAAGTAGAAATTCAGGAGGTTACATATGAAAAATACTAGAAAATTAGCTAAAACTAAAAAAATATTTTTGAGATTAATGATAATAACTTTTTTAGTTTTAATTTTCTGGTGGTTATATGGAATGTATGCAAAAATAGAAGTTTCAGATAGTATGCAAGGAGATTCGGAATATACAGCAGAAAAAACAGGCATAACAGTAACAGAAGTGAAGGAAAATAGTAAAACTATTTCAGATACAATAGAAGAAGCAAATAAAGCAGTGGTTGGAATTTCTAAAATAAAAAATATGGGAACAAGTATATTTACAGATGGAAGTAGCTCAAGCTTAGGAATTGGAACAGGTTTTATAGTATCAGAAGATGGCTATATTGTAACAAATGAGCATGTTTCAGGAGAAAAACTTAGTAATTGCTATGTTACACTAGAAAACGGAAAATCTTTTACAGGAAATGTAGTGTGGTCAGATAGCAATTTGGATATAAGTATAGTAAAAATAAACATGAAAAACTTGGATTATATTTCATTAGGAGATAGCAATGAGAGCAGAATAGGGGAAACAGTATATGCAATAGGAAATCCAGTAGGATACGAATTTCAAAGAACAGTAACAAGTGGAATAATAAGTGCAGTAGATAGAACAGTAAAATTCTCAGAAAATAGCCAAGAAATATATATGGCAGATTTAATTCAAACAGATGCAACAATAAATCCAGGAAATAGTGGAGGACCACTAATAAAACCAGATGGAACAGTTATAGCAGTAAATTCGGTAAAAATAACAAGTGCAGAGGGGATAGGCTTTGCCGTACCAATAAATGTTATAAAACCAGTGGTTCAAAAATTTATAGAAAACGGAAGCTTTGAAGAAGCAACAATAGGAATATTTGCATACGACAAAAATGTAATACCATATTTAAATAATGGAATAAAATTTGAAAACGGAATATATGTAGAAGAAGTAACAAAAAACAGCAGTGCAGAAAATTCAGATATAAAAAAAGGAGATATAATAACAAAAATAGATGGAAAAGAAATAAATAAAATGAACGAATTAAAAGAATATATATATACAAAAAATCCAGGAGACGAAATAAACTTGACAATATTGCGAAACAAAAATACAATAGAAACAAAAGTTACTTTAACAAAAAAATAAATGTAGGGGCGGTCAATGACCGCCATAAATATTGTAATTAATTTGCCAAAAACAAAAATATAATATAAAATGGAGCAAAATAAAAAAAGGGGGGAAAACATATGCAAATTGCTGTAATACTTTCATTAATATTAAGTGTGTGGCATTCAATATTATTTTTTAGGCAAAGTGTAGGTATATCTGTAATTTTATTTGCTATACCAACAATATTTGCTACAATGTATGTTTTAGAAAAGCTAGGAAAAATAAAAAATAAAAAAGCATATATTCTTACAGTGCCAATACTTATATTAAGCAGTACATATCTGTTTTTTGACAATACATATTTCAACATATTAAATATATTTGTAATTTTAGCTTTATTTGCTTCAATGATAACATGGGCTATAAGTGATAAATTAAAATTGGCGCATTTCTTTGAAAAAATATTTAATATTATAGTTGGACCAATAGAATTTTTAGGAAAGGGAATTTCTATAATAAGGGATACACTATTTACAACAAGTAAAGATAAGCCTAAAATAGCAATTTTTAAAAGAATTCTAAAAGCTATAATAATTGCAATACCAATATTAATAGTAATTTTATTTTTATTAATTTCAGCAGATGATGAGTTTGCAAAATTGTTTAGTGGTTTAGCAGATTATATTGTAAAAATATTTACAAATTGGGAAATTCTATATTTTATATTAAGAATTGCATTAATAATAATTTTATTTATCTATTTTGTAAGCTTTATATATAATTTAACAAATGAAAAAAGTTCATATAATGTAATAGAAAAAGTTTCAAAAACTAAAAGAATAAAAATTGATACATTTACAGTAAACACTATACTCACAGTTTTAAATGTTGTTTATTTAATATTTACAACAGTTCAACTAATACATATAGGTGATAATGTTTCAATTGAAAAGTTATCTACAACAGCAAGACAAGGATTCTTTCAACTTATGGTAGTTTCAATTATTAACTTTATTTTAGTAATTATTACAACTATAAATAGCAGCGAAGAGGGAAAAACAGCGAAAAATTATAAAAAAATTATGAACATCATAATGATAATTTTTACAGTTGTTATATTAGCAGTGTCTGTTCAAAAAATGATGTTATATGTTAATAGATATGGATTTACATATTTAAGAATTTTTGTATTATTTACATTGGCAACAGAAGCACTATTAATAATTCCAACAATAATGTATATAGTAAAAGAAAAAATGAATTTATTTTATTCATATCTTGCAATAATTATAATAATGTACACATTATTAAATGTTGTAAATGTAGATAAATTTATAACAAAACAAAATATAGATTTGTATTTTAAAACAGGTAAAATAGATTTGGATTATTTAAAAGATTTGAAAAGTGCAGATGCTAAAATAGAAATAAAAAGACTTCTAAATAATGAAAAAAATACCGAAAATCTAAATGTAGAAGTAAACAACTATTTATATAAAGTTGAAAATGATATAAAAAGAGATGTAGAGAAAAATAAATTTACATGGCAATCTTTTAACTTTGCAAGAAACAGAATGAGAAAAGAAATAGAAGGCTTAAATTTAGAACATCAAAGTTATAATTATAAGAAAAATAAATATAACTATGATGATAATTATTCATATGATATAGATGAAGATTTTAATATATAAATGTATGGGCGGTCATTGACCGCCTTAATTTATTTTCTTAATTTCTATTTTGGTATTTGCATCTATATTATTTACTAATGTACACATATCATTTCTATTTATAGCAACACAACCATGTGTTGCAGTGTTATTGCTACAATGAAGAAATATTGCACTACCTTTACATGGGACATTATTAGGATTAGATTTTAATTCTAATAAATATTCATATTGAATTGGAAAATCTATTAAATGTTCGCTTGATTTCCAATCTTTTTGAATTTTAGTTATATCAACTAATTGGTTGTAATACTTAGAATTACAATCATCTACCCAATACATATTAGGATTTATTTGAGAATAGTTGTAATTAGGATTACAAATTTTTTTGTGTGTTCCAAGTAATAAACCTATGGAAAATTCGCCTATAGGAGTGCAATCATCACCTTCGTGTTTATCTGTAGTTGCTCCGTTCTTTCCAATAAATGCAGAAGTTTCAATGCCACATTTAGGAAACTTTAAAGTTATATTATTTGAATTAATTAAAACAGTAATTTTATTATCTATCATAATCTTCTTCTTTTTCCTTATCCAATTTTTCAAAAGTTTGTACTTTTTCAGCAAATTCCTTATAAATTATATCTTGAACACTTGTTAAAGTTTCATAATCAACTTTTGGGTCAAGTTTTTTTATAACATTATAACTATGCTCTGCAATCATTTGAGCAACACTTGCAACATTTAAAGTATAATTAATTGCATCTAAATTTGAATTTATAGCATTTGTATAATTTCCTTTAATATCGCCATAAGGCCCTATTGGGTTACCGCCCATTCCAGAAAGTTCAATAAGTAAATCCTTAGGAAATGTAAGTCTAAAAATATCATTGCTAGATGTTGCATTTGAGTCTTTTGTATAAATAATATATTTTGAAGTTTCTTTTTTATCTATACTATTTTCGTTTAATCCTGTATTTTTATAGGTTTTATCTTGATAAGCTTTAGCAAAAAGGTAATTAACAATTTGTTTTTTTAACATATTATCTTGAGATAAATGTATTTCTTCTGGAGCGATTGCAGGTCTTTGAAAAATAAGCCCTCCAGTACTGTGATAATTTAAATATGCAAATAATTTCCCTTGTTCTTGTAAAGAACCAAGCAGAGAACTAATTGCTAAAGTTTCTTTTTCAACCTTGAATCCATTTTCCTTATCAAAAGGACAATTTATAGGTCCTGGATGAGAAATGTTTATATTATTATGTCTAGGACTACTCATAAAAATATCTTCACCGTTTAGAATTTGAGATATTTTCGGATTATAAATTGAATTTGCCTGAATATCTACTCCATTTGCATTTGAACTCCAAATATGTAAACAGTTTTTGGGCAAATCTGGATATTTCTCAAAAATATTCTTTAAAGAATTTTTTATTGAGGAATATTCATCAGGAATGCAATTATAATCAATATTATTAAACATTAACATATGTTTTTTGTCAGTTGTATTTTCAATATCATCAGCTTTGTATACGGAATAATATTTTTTACATATTAATTCTGCTTCTTCCTGAGACATATTTCTAGGAATTAATTTTCTAACTGCGCAAGTAGAAATTAAATAACCTTCAGGGTTAAGCATTGGAATTAAATGTAACCTAAAGTTCTTTAAAATAGTATTCCACTTTAAAGAATTATTTTGAATATCAGACATTAATCTTAAAATAAAATCAGTTGTGATAATTTCGCTACCATGTGTTGCACCTGTTATTACTATGTCGTTGTTACCATTACCAACCATAAAATGTCTAATTTTCAAACCATATTCAGTTTTTCCTAAATCATCTGTTTCTGAGAAGATGTTTTCTTTTGTGTAATTGTCTAAAATTTCATTTACTTGTTCATAATCTAAAATTTTATTTTTCAATTAAAGATCATCTCCTAATGCCTAAAACGAAAAGATAAAAAGTAAATTATTACCATATTAGAGCTTTTCACACTTATGAGAGTTTACCATAAAATTTTGAAAAAATCTAGTATTTAAAGTGAATTTATAATATTCGTTTTTCTAAGAATTTTAAAATTAACAAATAAAAAACAATAAACATACAAACAAGAATAATTAAATTAACAATATTTAAGTCAAAAAATCCTTTAAAAATAAATATTAATAAAATGCTACAAATTAAGCTAAAAGCAGGTTTTATAATATTTGTAATATCAAATTTAAAGTGAGTTTCCTTTATTAATATTCTTAAACTCAAAGTAAAGTTTAGAGTTTCACTAAATAAAATTACAAATAAATAGCCATTAATACCAACTACAGGTAGTAAAAAATAAATAAATCCTAAACAAGAGAATAAATCTAAAATATTAATACCCATAACTCTAACTTGCTTATCTAGTCCTTTTAAAATACTATCTACAACTTTATCTAAATAAATTAAAATAATAGTAGGAGATAGCACAACTAAATACGTAGAAAGTTCAGGCATATTATAAATAATAGTACAAAGCTCTTTGCTAAAACATAAAAATATTCCAAAAATGCAAGTAGAAAAATATAAAGTATATTTAATAATTTTAGTAATATTGTAATTTATTTGAACCCTTTTATTTTGAACATTGTACTCTGAAAATTCTGGTATAAGCAAATTGCAAAAAGATAATATAAAAATACTAGGAAACATTATAATAGGCATTACCATACCACTAACTTGGCCATACTGAGAAAGTGCTGTTTCACAAGATATACCAGACTTTTCTAATCTAAAGGGTATAAGTAATTGTTGTAAAGTAGAAAGTCCAGACCTAACATATGAAGTAAAAGCAATAGGTAAAGAAATATGGAGCAATTTTCCTACAAATTTAGAATTGTTTTTAGGTGATATCTTATATTGTTTAGAATCTATTTTATATAAAATAAATATAAAAATAAAAGAAAATACTTCAGAAATGGTAGCTCCTAGAACTAAAGAAATGCAGGCATAATCAACAGTTGGAGGCATAAATAAATTTATTAAATAAGTAACTATAATTATTTGTATAATTTGTTCAAAAATTTCCGAAAAGGCAGTTTTAGAAACACGCCTTACAGCAGAAAAGTAGCCTTTTAAAGCAGAAGATAAGGCTAAAAAAGGAAGTGAGAAAGAAATAATATATAGTGGGGTAAAAGAAACCTTACCATGTAGCCAATTTGTAGAAATAAAAGGTGTAAAAGTAAATAACAAAACTCCAGCAAGACCACCAAATAAAAGACTATAAGCTAAACAATATCTCATAGCCTTTTTTGTATTTCCGAGCAAAGCCTTTAGCAATTTCTTCAGAAATAATTCTCATGCAAGATAAATTAATACCAGAAAGAGCAAAAGTAATAAAAAAAGTATATACAGACATTAAAAGCTGAAATACACCAACAGACTCAGAACCAATTTTATTGGAAATATAAACATTAAAAAATAAACCTATTGTCTGTAATAAAAAAGATGTAGCAGTTAAAACAATTCCATTTATTAAAAAAACTTTCAACTTCCTCAAAAAAATCACCTAAAAAAGTATATGAGGAAAAAATAATAAAAATTCAAATTATTATATTTCTAATTTAAAACGTTGTAGGGGTCGACGCCTCTGTCGACCCGTATATTTTTTTGAAAATATAAAAATTAAATTAAATTATATCTTTTTATTAAATTTTCAATAACTGTTCCTTCAATTTCTTTTAAACCTTTTTTTAGAGCCATATTTGCTGCAAAAGGCAATTTTAAATCTGTAATTTTTTTACCATCCATCATTTTAGATGTTGAATCTAGTAAAACACGAACATCGTAGCATGAGCCGAAAACTTCTGGAACGCCTCTATCAATATCCAATAATGTGTAAACAGCTTCCATAGCAGTTCTTACAGAATATTCTGTTGTAAATACTGTATCTCTAACTGTATCTGCAAATTGACCTAAAAATGCAAAGTTTTTACATCCATCTGGAACAACTTTTGGTCTATCACCAGCAGTTCTAGGCATAAAGAATGCAGTTATATATGGCATCATACAAGGAACACAACTAGCAGAGTTAGTTGCTAATTCTTCTATTTTATCTTCTGGAACACCTAAATGATAAAGCCATTCTTCTGTTATTTCTTTACCTGTACATTCTCTCATTGGTTTCTTTATATAATTTCCTGGAACATTAGTAAATAGTCCATAAACCCATACAACAAGTTGGTCTTTTGGTTGATTTTTAAAGTGAGGTTGTCTATTTATAGTCCAACTTAACATCCAATTCGAATCTTTTACTGAAACTATTCCTCCAGTTACAACTCTACCACTGAAAGGATCTCTTTTACAAATTTTTTGTATATATGGTGGAATTTTATCATCTAAAGTTGTTACAGTTGCAGACTCCCAATTTGTTTTAGAAATGTCTGTGCAGAATTTATCTGGATGTCCAAATTCCTCATTTTGTATAGCAATTTTTCTCCATAATTCCCAACAAGCACCTTCTCCATTTTGAATAGTTAAATCTGGGGCAGTGTTTTGGTCTCCAAGCATTGCTTTTTCTGTACAACTTCCATTTGTTACAAAAACTAAATCATTTACTGTTAGTGGAATAGTTTCCTCATTTCCATTATGAATACAAACAATTTCTTTAGCAATTTTTTTCTTTCCATCAATATCAAATAATACATTAGTTACTTTTGTATCATATTGAATTTGAACCCCATGACTTTCCAAATATTTTACCATTGGCAAAATTAAAGATTCATATTGGTTATATTTTGTGAATTTAAGAGCAGAAAAATCAGGCAATCCACCAATATGGTGAATAAATCTTTGAATATATAGTTTCATTTCTAGAGCACTATGCCAAGTTTCAAAAGCAAACATAGTTCTCCAATATAACCAAAAGTTTGAAGCAAAGAAATCTTCTGTAAATACATCATTAATTGTTTTATCATATAAATCTTCATCTTTAGTCATAAATAATTTTATAATTTCCATAGATGCTTTTTCAGATAAACCAAATTTACCGTCTGTGTGAGCATCTTCACCTCTATTAACAGTTGCTCTCATTAATGAATAATTTGGGTCTTTTTTATTAAGCCAATAATATTCATCTAAAACAGAAGCACCTTCTGTTTCTAAAGATGGAATTGAACGGAATAAATCCCATAAACATTCAAAATGATTTTCCATTTCTCTTCCACCACGAATAATAAATCCTTTATTAGAATCTTTTATTCCATCACAGGCTCCACCAGATATTTTAGATTCTTCTAAAATATGAATATTTTCACCTTTCATTTGACCATCACGAACTAAAAAACAAGCAGCAGCAAGAGATGCAAGACCAGCACCAACTAAGTATGCAGACTTATTATCAACTCCTTCTGGCTTTTTTGGATGAGCAAAAGCTTCATAATTTCCATTACTATAATACATATAAATTCCTCCTTTGTATAAATTATTATAAAAATAACATTAAAAAATATACAATAAACAAATAAAAGCAAATGTATAAAATTTATACACTTGCTTTTATTTGTCTAAATTTTGAAAATTATAAAAAGCATTATCAAAACTTCCGTCAATCATTACAGATAATTTATTAATAATGTTTATAGGTTTTTGTTTCATTCCAGACTCAATCCAATCTTGCAATAATCCTACAAAACCATATTTATAAAAATTAGCAATAAACATTTTATCTTCATTACTAATATTAATATTCTTAGATTTTTCTTCAATTACATCCATAATTAAAATATTAGTTTGAGCATAAATAAAATTTAATAGCAAATCTTTACTTATAGAATCATAGGTATTTCTAACAAAATTCTTATTTTTTAATACATACTCAAAAATATACATTAACCCCTGCTGCCAAGTTTCATAAGTAGCTTTTTCTTCTATCTCAAGTATAACTTCATTTTTATAAATCCACTCTAATAAATCATAAATATCTTTAAAATGATAATAAAAAGTTTGTCTATTAACACCACAATTTTCAGTAATATCTTTTATAGTAATTTTATTAAATTTATACTTAGAGAGTAAATCTTTTAGGGAACTAGCTAAAGCTCTTTTAGTAATATCTGACATATTAAAACCCTTTCTAATTAAAAAATTGCCTTTATTATACCACTACTAAAAATAGAATACAAATAGACAAAAAAATACCACCTCAAATATTCTTCAAATACTGTGAGATAGAGTTTTTTATATGGTCGAGGTGAGGTACTCTTGACACTTGCTATTTTTCTTTATTTATCAAGCATTTTAAAGTCTTGTATTTTTACTTTGAAACATTTCCTTGAAACTTTAGTAAAATCAATTCTCATCAATTCTAATAAAGGTTCAAGGCTTTTCTTTTGTGTTTTTAAGCATATTCATAATTGTAAGCTGAATCTACATTAAATATTTCTTTATCTATTAAATAATCTTCAACATTCTTATTTTCTGCCTTTTCAAATTCAACATCTACGTCAACATAGTATTTCATTGTGACAGTAATATCAGTATGCCTCAATATCTTCTTAAGAACTGCTGGAGCAATTTTAGATTCTGCACATCTAGTTGCAAATGTTCCCCTTAACATGTGAGTATGAATATCAGTCTTTTTTACGACTTGTCCTTTTGTATTTTCTTCTTCGTAAATTCCAATATCCAAATCTAATGCAATTCTTTTTAAGCTACTATTTATAGAGTTTTCTACATACATTGTTCTATCTTCTTTACAAAATAATAAATGTTCTTTATTATCAATCTTGTTTTCTAAAGCACCTTGAATAATTTGATAGATTATATTATTCATATTCAAAATTCTTTGACCTGTATTTGTTTTTGTTGTATTTCCGATAATTGCTTTACCATTACTATCTTTTGTTTTAGTTCTTCTAATATAGATTTTTCTGTTTTCTAAATCTATATCTTTATCATAATCTAAAACTAAAGCCTCTCCTATTCTCATTCCTGTACTTAATAACAGTAACAAAATATATTTGTGTCTACAGTCTTTGTAATTTGCACTATTCAAATAATCAACCAATTTCTTTTGTTCATCAACTGTTAGTGAAACTCTATGATGACTTTTATATTCACTTTTTGGCTTTTCAACTCTATTATAGCCTTCCATAAAATTATCTGTTATTATATTTTCATATTTTGCTTGTCCAAATGCCATACATATTAGTTCATAAGTTTGTTTTATTGTACTTTTAGAATATTTTTTCAAACTCTCTAAATATTTTACAACTTCATCTCTTGTAACTTTTGAAATAGGCTTATTAGTAAATTTTTCTTTATCCAGTTTCTTTATTGTATCTGATTTTCTTTTATATGTTGCTTTTATTATCTTACCTAATTTATAATCTTCTTCAATTTTATTTTTTATAAGATCAATTATTGTTTTATTACTTTTTGTAATTATTCTAAATTCTTGATTTTCTTCCATTTCAATTTGAAAAGATAATGCTTTATTAAATGCTTCTTTCTCATTCTTTCCTACAAATGTTTTAGTAGTTCTTTTCCCTGTAATTGCATCTCTCCCTGTCGTTACTATTGCCTTTGGTGTTATAGAAAAATAGAACGAATTACATTCAACATTGTTATCAATAACTTTTCCATTTTCAAATTTGGTTATCTGTCTATATTTACACTTATCTTTCATTTTACAAAGATTACAAATTTCTTTGCTAAATAAACCTTTATCTTTAGAATTTTTAATTGTTTTTGTTAAATATGTTCCTACTGTAATTCCTTTTACTTTATTCATATTTTCGTTTTCCTTTCTTGTTAAATTTAAGGAAAACTCTTGATATATTTTGATTTTTTGTGTATAATTATATCAATACTATAGCAAGAGTTTTCTTGTGATTCATATTAAAAATAGTAGTTTGAAGGTTTAAATGGTCCATATTTAAATCTTCTTTTTTATCTCTTGTAATCTTATTCATTTACTTCACTTAAAACTCTAAGTGTACTCACGTATTCATTAAATGAACTTACAGCAACTTTAAATGATTTTCCTACTTTGATACAAGGAAAATCAGAACGATGGAATAAGTCTAAACATGTTTTATTTCCTATTCCTAATATTCTTCTTACATCTGATGTAGTATAAAATTTAATTTCGTTTTCCATAAGTTGTTTCTCCTTTCGTACTTTATTTACGATGATATTTTCTTTGCCCCTCATCATCTAGGAATTATTAGATGGTAATTTACATTACTCCATTGGAATTTAACCACTCCGACTCCGTCCGAGTTGCACCATATACGATGAGTTAAGGCTATGCAAGTGTCTCATTATGTTGTATCTAATAACTGAAATATTCAATTTTCAATGTGCTATCAAAGAATTTAGGGAAATTCTATTGACTTTTTAAAGTAATTATTGTAATCTATATATATCAACAAGCAATTACTTGACTTTATCGAAGTATAACGTAAGCTTTATAATTTGTCAAGCGATTACAATAAAATTTTTAGAAATTTTTTAGGAGTGGAAAATGAAAGCTAATTTTTACATAGAAAATCAACGTTTTTGCCTTGCATTTGACAGATACGTAATAGAAGAAATAAACGGAAAAAGATATATTCTGCCAGAAAAAGGTGCTAAGAGTCATGCTTCAACCTTTTCTGATTGGATAGATAGATATTTAATAGATATTTTAAATATTGGGAAAAAAGTATATTACAAAGAAGAAATTGAAGATATAGAAATTTTAGACTATGTGCGAAACTATGGTTTATTTGGATTTATGGCAGATTTTCCAGTTAATAGATATTATGTGTTAGATGATATTGTTGCTTTAAGAGATTATAATTTAATAGATTATGAAGATCATATAACAAATATGAAATTAGAAGAATACTTAAATTTCTTTATGCCAAAATTAAATAATAATCAAATTAAAGAACTTATTCAAAAATGTAGAAAAGATATATCTCCTAGAATTATGGAAAAATATCTTACACCAGAACTAAATGAATTTTTAATCTTTTCTAAAAACTATGGAGAACCTGTTGATATGATTTTGCAATATGCAAAAATTCTTTATGAACATCTCGTTCACTTTGTAGAAGAACGTCACTTAATGAATTACTCTCCACTTATAGCAATAAATAATCTTTATACTAATATAGATAGCTTACACAATAATGAAATAGGTTTAGTTTATGGTTATTTAAAACAAGCAATAGATTTGAATTTTTTAGTGAACTTATCACAAGATACAATAATGCTTAAGATTTGTAAATTCTGCCATAAAGCTTTTATACCTAAAAACTCAAAGGCAGAATATGATACACCACAATGTAAGAATAAGGCAAATGTGTATAACTTTAGAAAAAGAGCTCAAGAATAATGATTGAATAATATATTTTTAATTGTTATATTAACAAAGAATTACTTAAATAGATTATTAAAAGGAGAATTTTGATGAAAAGTAGTAAAGAAAAATATTATAATATTACAAAAAATGCAAAGCCACATTTAAATGTACTTAATTTTATAAATCTTAATGTGTCACCAGGAAAAGCTGTCGACTTAGGATGTGGTGCAGGAAGAGACACTATAGAGTTACTAAAAAATAATTGGAATGTTTTATCCATAGATAAAGAAGATACAGAATCTATTATAAGAGAACAGCTTAACCAAAAAGAATCAGAAAATTTTAAGTTTAAAAAATGTTTTTTTGGTGAAATGAATTTGCCTAAAGTAAATTTAATTGTTGCAAATTTTAGCCTACCTTTTTCAAAAAAAGAGTTTTTTAGTGACATATGGAAAAATATAACTAATTCTCTTTCAAATGAACGGGTATTTTGTTGGAAATTTTTTTGGAAAAAAAGATACATGGGCAGAAACAAAAGAAAATCTAATATTTTTAACAGAGCAAGAAGTCAAAGCTCTTTTTAGTGATTTTGAACTAATTCAATTCAATGAAATAGAAAAAGATGCAATAATAGCTTCTGGTGAAAAAAAACATTGGCACATATATGATGTTATTGCACAGAAGAAATCTAATATTTTTAAGGAAAATATTGACAAATTAGAATAAATAACATATAATTGTTAACATAAAAGTTGTTGAATTAATATCGGATAGCTAATATCTGATGACGACTTTTATGTTTTTAGTAACTGTAGGAATATGCGAGAAAGGAGGTTTCCCAATGAAAACTACAAAAAAAACTGGCATCGCGAAAACTAACTTTTGGGCGAATGGAAGAACTTATGCTTCTAGACGTTCAGCTCAGAGCTTTCTGAATCCGCAGCTGAAAACAAAAGTCACAGCAAATAGTGAATGTGAAAGTGGTTGCAATAACTCTTGTGGCACAGCTTGTGCTTCTGGATGCACCGATTTCTAATTTACATTTGCAAAACACACAAAGGAGGAATATTAATTTATTAGTATTCCTCCACCTTTATTTTATAGGAGGTTTAAACTTATGACAAAAAATTATTTTGCTATGCAATGGCATATCACCGATCGATGTGATCAACGGTGTAAACATTGCTACATTTTTGCAGGTGAGGATAAATTATATTCACCCGAATTTGATTTGTCAACTTTAAAAGAAATCTTTTTTGATTTTTTGGCTACATGCAAAAAAATGGACAAAAGACCAAGTATTTCTGTGACTGGTGGAGATCCTTTGTTGCATAAAGATGTATGGAGTTTACTAGCTCTTTTTAAAGAGTATAATGTTCCTTTTGCAATTTTAGGCAATCCTTTCCACTTAAATGAGAATGTAGCAAAACAGCTGAAGGAATTAGGTTGTACTACTTATCAGATGTCTTTAGATGGTCTTAAAGAGACGCATGATTTTATTAGAAAACCTGGTTCATTTGATGCAACTTTAAATAAAATTCATGTTCTAAATGAAGTTGGAATTAAGTCAGCTATTGCTACAACTGTTTCAAAAACTAATATTGATGAAATACCTCAACTTGTAAAAGTTGCAGTAGATTATCATGCAAAATCTTTTGGATTTTCAAGATACTGCCCAAATGAAAAAGATAGAGATAACCTTGTATCTCCTTCTGAATACAAAGCATTCTTGGAAAAGATGTGGGAACAGTTTGTTATCCTTCAAGATAAAGGAACAGCCTTTATATTAAAAGACCATTTATGGAAGCTGTTTCTGTATGAAAAAGGATTGTTCAAAATTGAAGATGACTCCGAACTTATTATGGATGGATGCCATTGTGGCATTTCTCATATTACAGTTTTAGCAAACGGAACTGTTTATGCATGTAGAAGGTGTGAAAGCCCTATAGGTAAAGTTCCAGAAGAATCTTTGTATGATATCTTCTTTGGAGATAAAATGGAATTATATCGCAATTTTGAGGGCTTTGAAGCTTGTTCTAAATGCGAATTGTTACGATTTTGCAGAGGTTGTCCTTCGGTAGCTAAATGTGCAACTGGAAATTTTTATGCAAAAGATCCACAGTGTTGGAAATAAAACAAAATAATTTTGAATAAAAGTCGATAGCACAAAACTGTACTATCGACTTTTTCTATCTTATATAATTCCTATTCTTTTAAAATAATAATATGCATCCATTCCACCTTTAAAATACAATTCTTCTTCAATCATAATTTGCATTTTTTCTTGTAACTCTATTGTGTTATAAAGTAAATCACATTCAATAGGTGTCAATCCTGTTTCTACTTTATCTCCAAATAAAATATTTTGTAACTTTTCATTGCTGTCTAAAATCTTTCTATATTATTTTTGCAAATTTTTAAACTCACTATTATTTTTTTGTAAGTATATTATTACTCCATCTAAATGTTCCATAAATTCATCTTTACAATCTTCGTAAAAAGTAGTAAATCTTTTTATATTTTCCATTATTATCAAATCCCTTCTAATATTTAATATCAAAGTCATCATCTTTCTTCTTAAATTGGTTTATATCGAATTGTTTTTCAAAATTAAAGTCAGTATATGTTTCTCTCTCAAAATCTCGTACAAGCTCATCCTCAGATGGATATGAAAATTTATGACAAAGCCATTTTATAAATTTTTTAAAAGTTGTTTTAAATTTATCTATTGTCTTATTTAAGTACTTATTTTCTTGCTTTAATTTGTTAATTTCTTTTTTATATTGATTTTCCATATTATAAGTTTTACTTTCAAATTTCAATTCTAGTTCTTTTTCTTTATATTCCAATTCTTCTTTCAATAAACTATTCGATAACCTTAAATTTACATTTTTCTCCGTCATATTTATATAATTTTCTTTAAAATTTTCTGCAAAATCTACTGTCTTTACTTGTTTTGATAATTCTTTATTTAAAGCTAAATTTTCTTTATGAAGTTTTAAAATTAATTCATCTTTTGGCTTTATGATTTTTTCAAATATCTTTTCATCTCTATTAAGCATTACTTTTTTTATATCGCTTATCTGTGGAGTTTCTGGCAATTCTAAAGTTATATTCTCCAATACATTTTTAGTATTTTCAAAATTAGTTATTTGCTTGTAATTTTGTATGGTTTCGTTTTTTCTTTTGGTTTCTTCAGCAGGTAATCCTCTTTGCAAGTCAAATCCTTTGCTTGTTATATATTCGTAAAAGGCATTTTGTAAATTTCTATAACTATCCCTGCCTTTCCAAAAGTCTCTACAACATACTTTATCAATTGCCTTTCCATTTTTATCTTTTGTATGAATTACTGGAATGTAAATCAAATGCATGTGTGGAGTTGTTTCATCAAAATGAACTACTGCTGATATTATATTTTTCTCTCCAAGATTTTTGTAATTACAAATAAAATTGTAACTTTCTTCAAAATATCTTTTAGTTTCTTCCATTCCTATTGTGTCAAAAAATTCTTTATCTGATGTAAATACCATTTCACACATTATTATGCTATTACTTCTAATTTTTCCTTGTAAATCATATTTTTCTTTCATTTTATCAAATGCTTTTGTGTAACTTAATTCATTTCTCTTAAAGTAATAATTCAAGTATGATTTACTAATATCTATTTCCTTATTTGAATGATTTTTTGCTTTTCTATCATTATGAACACATATTCCGATTAGCTTGGCTCCTCGTTAATTTCTCATTTCTTACTATAGCATAACTCATTGCTCCGAAGTCCTTTCTCACTCGAAACAAATTTATTTGTCTAACACACTAGACAAGTTTTTCAAACTTATCTGTGTGCTCTGCGAGGCTTCCCTAAAAATGCTTTAACATTTTTAGGCTATAAATTATAATGAACTTGTCATTATAATTTATAGTGAAATTGCCCATATAAAATAGAACTGGCAATTTCATATCATAGCTATGCTTACGTAGTTACAGCTTCATTATCATAAGCAAAGTTAGTATAGAGAAAATCAAGTGTGCCATCTTCATAGTTCCTTCCTTTATAAGAAACTTTATTATCTTTTTTCTTTGAAATAGAAATATTTGTATTCCCTAAATTGTTATATAAGCAAATCATCAAATAATTTTTAGCATTTTGTATATTAGGTATATTCTTCAATATATCTAATAACTGTATTAAATTTTCTTTTACTATAAGTTTTAATTTATCTAATATTTTATAGTGATTAACTGTTACGCTTCCAACTTTTAAAATATCTTTATAATATAAGCTATTAATAACATCCTCTAAATTAGTTTTTTCTTCTTGTGAAAAGTCCTCTAGTTTGCATTTATCTTTTATTTCTTTTAAATAAAACTCATCATCACTATTAGTATTGATAGAATCAGTATTGATTATATTAGTTTTGATATTATTAGTATTGATTCCTCGTAAATTCTCCGATTCTAAATTCGTAATATTTTCGATTCCAGAATCGTAATTTTTACGACTCAAGAAACGTAAATTTTCCGTTTCTTCATGTTCAATTTTTCCAAGATATATTAAATTAGGCTTTCCTAATCCTTGTCTTTTCTCTTGAACAAGTCCTACATTATTTAATTGTTTAAATGCTTTTGTAGCAGTTTTATCAGACAAATTTAATTTTTCTTGTACTTCTTCTCTTGTAAAGATTAAATATATATTTCTTTCATCATCTATCCAATGATTTTTTTGAGATAAAGATAATCTATCTAGTAAAAAAGCATATAGTATTTTACTATCTGAATTTAATTTGTCTTTATATAAAGAACTTACAAATAGTTCTTGTGGTATTTTATAATACGAATTTTCTAAATATTCATTATCTTTATAAGGCTTAAATTCCATAAAAAAGTTCTCCTTTCTGTTTATTTGAAGAACTTCAAAACTACTTGATATTTTTTCTTGAAACTTTCTTGAAACATTATAAGAATTTTCTTGAAACTTTTTCTTGAAGAAAATAACCGAATTTTATAAAATTTTTCTGAACTCAAAAAAATTATGCTATTCTTCATTTTTATTGAAAAATAGCATAATTTATAACTTTTGAATTTTTATAAATTCTCTTAAATTCCCTTAAAAAAGGGTAAAATATGGTCGAGGTGACAGGGATCGAACCTGCGACCTCATGGTCCCAAACCACGCGCGCTACCAACTGCGCTACACCTCGATATAGTTTTTTGTTGCTCAATGCTTATATATAATAGCATAAATAAACAGCTTTTGCAATAATTTTTTATAAAATTTTTAAAATTTCTTGAAAAAAGTTAGTTTATACAGTATAATATGAAAAGTAAAGCAATTTTAACACATAATATGTGCTCGTAGTTTAGCTGGATAGAATGCAAGGCTACGAACCTTGAGATCGGGGGTTCGAATCCCTCCGGGCACACCAGGTCTTTAAAGAAATTTAAAGACTTATTTTTTTTATTATTGAAATTAAATTTTTGGACTAGAAATGCTAAAAAATGTCATGGAATAGAATTTTATTATATAATAAAACCAAAACAACAATTACAAATGCAAGACTATGAAAGAATTGAAAATGATAAAGGTGAAGAAAAATTATTAGAATTTAAGTGGGTTACAGTAGAGGAACTAAAAAATACTGATTTAAGACCAGCCAATATTAGAGACATGTTAATAAATGGAGAATATCTAAAAGGATTATCACACATTGTAAAAAGAGGATAAATAAGTGAAAGAATGTGTATTTTGTAATATAATAAAAACAGGAAATAATAATAATAAAAAACAAAAAAAGTATTGCATTTAAAAAATTTTTAATATAAAATAAAAATGTAAAATTTAATTATTATTTTGTCTTTAAATAAAATTAAATGGGTAGGGGCACGGT
>OLQO01000370.1_pt1 | contig 40746 bp, 30 predicted proteins | sample 1672281 | NCBI WGS metagenome assembly OLQO01 (sample SAMEA3136667, study PRJEB25190) | human gut metagenome | biome: human gut; feature: human-associated habitat; material: faeces | place: Austria | collected 2013
CTGCCGCACCTCGCTCGCCGTATCGGCACTTAGAATTATGCGGTATTGCCTAAAGAATAGGAGCCTGTAAGTGAAAATTGCTGCGGTAAAAAAATTCACACAGGTTTTGGTTGCCATGGCTGTTGCTGCAGTCATGGCAGCTTTGCTGTGTGCGCCCAAAGCATTAGGCACCACGATCGGGGATTTTTCCATTGAGCAGATCTATGTCAACGTGCCGGAGTTGGACGTGTTTGTTCAGGCAACGGATGCACAAGGCCAGCTCATCAGCCCGGACCTTGTGCGGGCGGCAGGGGTGGAGCTGTATCTGGGGGATGAAAAGATCCCCACCGGCAACATCGGCATGGCGAATGAGCCGATCTGCTATGTACTGGCGGTGGACAACAGTGTGGACGAAACCACGCTGAAAGAATACCGCATTGCGCTGCGGCGGCTGATCAGCGCCAAAGGCGCAAAGGACCAGATTATGCTGTATACCCTGGCCGGGGATGCAGCCTGCGTTCTGCCCGCGACCATTGATACCAGGGCGGCAGTGAACGCCGTGAACGCGCTGGAAAGCCAGGAAGAGAACGAGCCCAACCTGGTGCAGGCAGCCACAATAATTTATAGCGATATCAACGAAAATTACCAGAGCATTGCGCCGCGCAAGGTGATCTTTGCCCTGACGGAAGCGGGCAATACCGCCACCAGCACAGCTCTGCTGGGCGCTGTGGCCAAAGATGCCGCCAGCCGCCTGAACATGCCGCTGGATATCTTTGTGACGGTGGATGATGACAACCCCCTTGCCGAGCTGGGCCAGGCCCTGAGCGGCGATAAGCTGGATGTGGTGCATGAAAGCGAACTGGCCGATACCCTGGCTGAAAAACAGCAGGCCCTTGCCAATGCGCTGGAGATCAAAACTGCGGTGGATGAAAATTTTTACGGCGAGCGCCTGGATGTGCTGACCCTGAGCGTGCCGCAGCTGGGCAGCGCAGTGAAAACCAACGCTACCGTGTATATGGGCCACCGCCTGGCCAAACCGGCGGTGGAAAGCGTGACGCTACATGGCCGCTATGCCATGACCATTCGGTTTAACCAGGCCGTGGGCCGTGCGGAGGACCTGACCTGTTACAGCATTCAGAGCGAGGATATCTGGGGCTGGTATGTAAAAGTTAAACAGGCCCTTGCCAGCGCGGACGGCAGAAGTGTTTCGCTGTACACCGAGCCGCTGTACCAGGGAACCTATACCATTAAGCTGAGCAAGATGACCAGCGCCATGACCGCGGCCAACGTGAGCGATTCCGGCACCGTATACCGCTTTACCGTGGAGGAGTGGCCCAAGGACAGGGCGTTCTATCTGGCACGATTCCGGCTGCCTGCCATTATTCTGGGCGGGCTGTTGGTGGTGCTGGCCGCGGCAGCCCTGCTGCGCGGCCACAGGGAGCGCACTGAGGAAAAGCTGGCCGAAGCCGAACACCTGCTGACAGATGCCGCCCCCGTGCAGCAGAGCCTGCCGAGGCGGTGGATCACCCTGTACCTTTCTACCCGGCGGGGCATTGCAGAAACCCGCTGGTCCGCCTATGTGGAAAGCAGCCTGATTATCGGCAGCGATGCCGCCCAGTGTGACCTCTGCCTGGCGGATGGCCGCACCCGCCCCCAGCACGCAGTGCTGGAAGTGGAAAGCAACGGCGTGACCCTGCGCCCGCTGGATGGAGCCGCCGTGATGGTGAACGGCGACCCCATCGGCGGAGAATACCGCCTGCAAAACGGCGATACCATAAAAATTGGCCGCACCACCCTGCGGCTTGTGCTGTAAACGCGCCCGAAGGAGGAAAATGATGAAACTGACCAAATGCCCCAACGGCCATTTTTATGATGCCGATAAACACCCCGAATGCCCCTATTGCAATGGCGGGCTGGAGGCCGGCAGCGCCATTGCTCAGCCCGGCACCGCTACCGAGGTTGACCTTGCCGCACCCAAAGGCCCGGTGGCCGGTTGGCTGGTGGTACTGGACGGCCCCGCCCGCGGGCAGGACCTGCGTTTGGGCGAAGGCCGAAACTTTTTGGGGGTGGATGCGGCCGGGGACCCCGCCGTGCTGGATGCCAACAGCCCGCTTGCGGTGCGGCGCGGCATTGTGGTGTATGACCCACAGGATAACAACTGGTGTGCGCTGCCGGGATCTTCCAACGAGCTGTGCACCCTGAACGGAAAAAGCCTGATTGAAAAAATGCCGCTGACAGCGGGGGATACCTTTGCTGTGGGCGGCGCACAGCTGCGTTTTGTGCCGCTGTGTGGGCCGGAGTTCAATTGGAATGCAGCGCCGAAAGAGAGGAAGTGACTCCCTTGGCCAGTGAGATTATTTTAACCGTCAGCGAGCGGCGCAACCGCCAAAAGCTGACCCTTTCCAGCACGGCAGCTCCCTTTGTGTTTGGCCGTGGGCGCGATTGCAGCTTTGTGCTGCGCCGCAACAACGTGGGGGAACACCAGTTCACAATCGAATACAAAAACAATGCCTGGCTGATGCAGGACGCAGGCTCCACGACCTGCGGCACCTGGTACAATAACCGCTATATCCATTCCGGTGAGGAAGTGACCCTGCAGCCGGGGGATGTGATCGGCCTGAATACCGACGGCAACGAAACCACACAGGAAATCACCTTCCGCGTGGAGGAAATCCGCCAGGGCGAGGGTACCGCCGCCCTGCGGCGGGAAACGCCCAACGCCACCGTGCTGCGGGAGCTGGATGTGCGCCGCAAGCGCCGCATCCTGATCGGCCGCGGCGAGGACTGCGATGTGCAGCTGACCAGCGACCGTGTTTCCCGCCACCACTGCGAGGTGGTGTATAAGGACGGCCACTATGAACTGAATGACCTTGGCTCCACCAACGGTACTTACCTGAACGGCACCCGCGTGCGCAATGAGCTGCTGACGGACGGCGCTGTCATCAATGTGCCCACCCAGGTGTTTGCATTTTCCGGCGGAATGCTGCACTACCATGAGCATAAGGTGGGCATCAGCATTGAACTGCTGGATGTGTATAAAACCGTCAAAAACCGCAACACCGGCAAGCCGCTGAACATTGTGGATGGCACTAGCATGGGGGTGGAACCCAACAGCTTTGTGGTTGTGGTGGGCGGTTCCGGAACCGGCAAATCTAGTTTGCTGGGCTGCATCACCGGGGCGTCGCCCTGCACCTCCGGCAGCGTCTGCTTTGACGGTATTGACACCCGCGGCAACCGCAATGCCTTTGATGCCGTGCTGGGCTATGTGCCGCAGAAAGACATTATGCACGACGAGCTGACGGTGGAACAAAGCCTGACCTACACCGCCAAGCTACGCATTGCACGCGATGCCACTCGCACCGAGATCAAAGCTGCTGTGGCCCACGCCATTGAAGCCGTTGACCTGGGCGGGCGGGAAAAAACGATGATTGCAAACCTTTCCGGCGGGCAGAAAAAGCGGGTTTCCATCGCCATGGAACTGCTGGCTTCGCCCCGGCTGCTGATATTGGACGAGCCCACCAGCGGGCTTTCGCCGGATCTGGACCGCAGCATGATGGAGCTGTGCCGCAAGCTGAGCCACGAAAACTGCACCGTGCTGATGGTTACCCACAACATGTCCAACATCAATCTATGCGATAAGATCGCCTTTTTGGGTACGGGCGGCGTGCTGTGCTATTATGGTTCGCCCGAAGCGATGGATGAATATTTTGATGTGGAACTGACCAGCGATATTTTTGAAAAGCTGCACGACCCCGAACAGGTGGAATATTACCGCCGGAAATACTTTACCAGCCCGGAATTCAATCGCCTTGCAGCGCGGTTCCCGGCAGCAGCCAAGGAGGCGGAAAAACGATGCAAAGCGTAAAAATCGGCAAGCTGCTGCGCCAGCTGGCGGTGCTCATCTCCCGCAATTTTCAGCTGATCTGGAACCAGAAGCTGACCCTTGGCAGCTTGATTTTGCAGGCCCCGCTGATGGTGCTTGTCATCAAGCTGGTGGGGGAGCCGGACTGTTTTACCTCCAACCTGATCAACATCGGCAGCCGCACGGTGCTGTTCATTGTGTGCGCCATGGCGTCCTTTATGGGGCTGCTGAACTCTTACCGCGAGATCTGTAAAGACCGGGAGATTATCTTCCGTGAAGCCAGCGTCGGCGTTTCGCTGCTGGCAACGGTGCTCAGCAAGGCCATCACCCTGTTTCTGGTGGAAGCCGTGCAGGCGGGCATTTTGACGGCAGGCTTTGTGGAGATCATCCATATTCCGCAAAACCACCTGCTGCTGGATACCAATGCAGAAATCTTCATTACGATTTTCCTGCTCATGGCAGCATCCAGTGCCATGGGCCTGCTGGTATCTGCCAGCCTGAAAAGCAGCGAAGCCGCGGTGCTGCTGGTGCTGGTGCTCATCATCGGGCAGGTGGTGTTCAGCGGCGTTATGTTCAGTATGACCGGCGCGCTGACGGCCATCAGCTATATCATTGTCTGCCGCTGGGGCATGGGGGCGCTGGGCGCTTCCACCGATTTGAACGACCGCCTTTCCTGGCTGAAAGCAGGGCTGGACAGCCCGATGTACGATGCCACCGTGCCCAACCTGGTGCACAGCTGGCAGATGCTGGGGTTGATTACCCTGGTGTGCGTGGCGGCGGCATGGCTGGTGCTGTATATTGGGTTCAATCGGAAAAAGGGATAATCGGTACAGCACAATCGGCATTTTTTCACGGTAGGATAGGGTCACCCAACCCTACCACACATTTGGAATGAAATCATCAGGTTTTAATGGCTGCCCACCCGTGGGGGCGCAGATTGTGCGCCCGCGGGTGTTTGCGGTATTCAGGGGCAAAATATTTGGCAAGGCCCGTCATGCGGGACGATGCAGGTGTCGTTCCCTGCAAATTTTTAGCCTGGCAGCGTGGAACCACCCCTCTGGACGCGAAGCGGCCTGAGGGGTGGTTCCACGCCACAAACCTTAAAAATCCCAAACTACAAACAAAAACAACAAAACCGCCGGGCGGCAAGTGCTTTGCTTGCTGCCCGGCGGCTTTTGGTATAGGGAGATATTTACTTGTCTTCTTTTTTCATGGCGTTCTTGCCGGTTTTTACGGCCTGTTTGGCGGCGGCTTTGGCGCGGGCGGTGGCTTTGGTCAGGCCAACGCGCAGGGAGGCCAGTGCTTCGCGGCGGTCGGGGACCATGTCCGGGAAGGCCCGCAGCAAACGGCCGGTGCCAAAGAACCGCTGCTTGCTCAGGCGAATGGTGGTATCGCGCAGGGTGCCGGCTTTGCCTGCCAGTTCGCGCAGCTGGTCACGCAGCTCGGCGGCGTTGGTGGCACCCTCCATGGCGGCCAGGGTCAGCTGCAGTTTCTGCTCATCCAGCAGGGTGTCCATCGTCATGGCGCTGGTGCCGATCACTTCGGTCAGGGCATCGCTGGTGGTGCGCATGGCTTTGCGCAGCTCATCAATGCGGGCCAGCTGTTTGCTGAAGCCGACAGCCTGAATGGCGGATACGATCAGATCCGCCAGGAACAGGCCGCCGAAAATAACATCCAGCCAGATCAGCACAAGGGTGGGGATAGCGGCGCTCGGCTTGCTGAGCAGCGGGTGAACCACCACCATCAGCAGCACGCTGCCCAGCCCCCACAGCAAGGAGAACTGCGGGCAGATGAACCCGCCCAGGTTAAAGCGATACATGGAATAGTCCCACCAGCGGGTGTGGAACATCTTGTACAGGATGTACCCGCCAACCAGCTCCACCAGCGTGGTGATGACCATGCCGCCGAAAAAGGCAACCAGTACGTTCTGGTACCATGCCATATCGCTGCTTGGCATGGTAAAACGGCCGAGAACGGCGATCATTACCGTCATGCCGCAGCCGTAAATGGGGCAGATTGGGCCGTTCAAGAATCCGCGGTTGACCAGCTCCCGCGTGGTGATGGCTGCATAGGCAACCTCCACGCACCAGCCCAGGAACGCATAGACGAAAAAGAAAAATATCGTATGCAGCAGGGCATAAGTGGTCATTCCTGCACCTCCCCGGCGGGGTCGGCTTCTTCCTCCGGTTCCAGGCGGCGGGCCAGCTCTTTGGGCTCCACCCAGGTCACGCTGGAATCCGGCCCCTTGCGGGCAATCAGCGCCTTGATGGGAATGCCCTGTTCGCTGAACATGCCCTCGTGCTCGGTGCGCAGGTTCCAGTCCGGCTCATTCTTGTGCAGATCAAAGGTCTGCCAGGTAATCTCGAACCCGGCAGCGGGAAAGTAACCCAGGCTGTCCCGGAACAGGTCATCGTCATCGGTCTTGAAGTAGATTTCGGAACCCTCCGGCATCAAAGCGCGGTACTGCAGCAGCTGGCGCGGGTGGGTCAGGCGGTGCTTGTTGCTGCCAGCGTTTTTGCTCCACGGGTTGCAGAAGTTGATGTAGATGCGCTGCACGGTATCCGCCGGGCTGAACACGCCGGAAAGCCGCTCGATATCCAGCGAGGCGATCTTGACATTATCCGGCGGCAGCTGAGCGGCGGCGTAAGCGGCTTCCACCTTGCGCTTGGCCAAAATCAGGACCTTATCCGTGATATCAATGCCAAGGTAGTTGATATCAGGGTGCAGGGGGGCCAGCTGGCTCAAAAAGCCGCCCTTGCCGCAGCCAAGCTCCAGGTGCAGGGGCTGCTCCGGCCGGGCATACAGCTCATGCCAGTGCCCGGCATGGGTCAGCGGTTCGTGAACATGGAAATCGCAGGCCAGCAGTTCCGGTCTGGCATAGGGCTTAAAACGCATACGCATACAACAATACCTCACTCATGATAATTCACTAAAAAATTCTGGACATCGGCAAAATCAGTGCAGGCAAGGCTGCCCTGGCAAAAGCCGGGCTTGCCGCCGCCCCGCCCGCCGAACGCTTCATTCAGCGCCTTGCACACCGGGCGCACATCCCCGCCGGGCAGGCAGAGCGTATAGGCGAGGCCCTGCCCGCCGGAGGCCAGCACCGCCGTCAGCGCGTTGGTGCGGGCCGATACCGCCAAACAGATCCGCCGCAGTCCGTCGCCGTCCGCACCGTCACAGTGCAGCACAGCAGGCTGGCCGGGCACGGCGGCTTGGGCCAGTGCTTCGGACAATGCGTTCTGCATGGCGGCAAGGCGCTGCTTGAGGGCAGCTTCCGCCGTTTGCAGGTTTTGCACGGCGGGCAGCAGGCGACCGGGGGCGGAGCTTAACAGGGTGCCCACCGCGGCGGCATCCTGCCAGGCGGCAGCAATGGACTGATGCGCACGCTCCCCGCACACAACCGCCAGCCGGGTGCCGCCCTTGTAGCTTTGGGCGCTCAAAATTTTGATGGCCCCCACCTGGCCGGTGGTGGAAACATGGGTGCCGCAGCAGGCGCACAGGTCGGCCCCGCCGGCATCTACCAGCCGCACCGCACCGTCAATTTCCTTTTTGCTGCGGTAGGTCAGTTTTGCAAGGTCTTCCGGCGCGGGGTACCAGCAGCGCACCGGGGCGTCCGCACGGATCACCGCGTTGGCCTGGGCTTCTGCTTCGGCCAGCTGGCCGGCGGTCAGCGGAACGCTCATATCCATCCGCACCGCGGGGGAACCGATGTGAAAGCCCACATTCTCCGCCCCAAACAGGCGGTGCAAAGTGCCGCTTAAAATGTGTTCACCGGTGTGCTGCTCCATATGGTCGCGGCGGCGCGCCCAATCAATGCGGCCTTCCACCGTCTGCCCAACCGGCAGCGCTGCGCTGACAGTGTGGGTGATCACGCCGCCATGCTCCTGCACATCCGTTACAAGGGCGGTGCCCAGCGCACCGGTATCGCAGGGCTGGCCGCCGCCCTCCGGGTAAAAGGCGGTCCGGTCCAGCTGCACGGCAAACTGTTCCCCGGCCGGGGTGCAGACAAGCACCGTGGCGGTAAAAGTTTGAACATATGGGTCTGTTTCGTATAGTTTTGCCGTTGCGGGCATGCAAGGTCATCCCCCTTTCGGAATATTTTTACATTATAGCATAAAACGGCAGTGGAAAAAACAGTTCAAATCCGTTATAATAAAAATCAGTTATAATTCCGGCGGCTCCCCGGCAAGGTGGGAGCCGGAAAGGGGGCGGGAACCATATGAAAAAACGAATCTCAGCACTGGTTTTGAGCAGCTGCCTGCTGGCGGGCTGCGCGGGCCAAGGGGTGGCTGCTACCGGCGAAACCGCAGCACCCAGCCAGGCCGTGCCCACCGCGGCACCCCAAAGCCTGACGGTGAACGGCCTGCTGGACACCAGCGCTGCTGTTGGCGCGCTGGAGCTGTATGCCCAGGCGCAGAATGTGACGCTGCAAAACAGCTTTGAGACCGAAACGGCGGACCTGGTCATTCTGGATGCCCCGCCGCAGGATGATGGAACCTGGAAGAATCTGGCGGAGAACGAGCTGCTGGCCGCCGCCGCGCAGCGTGCCGGACTGGATACGGAAAGCACCGTCACCGCCCTGCCGGTGGGCCAGAGCCTGTATGCCTATTGGGCGGATAACCGTGTGCTGACCGAGCTTTTGCAGAGCGATGCCGCGCTGGACGACCTGCGCGCTGCGACCTGGGAGGAATGGTTCGATTTCGTAACAGCTGTGACCCATTGGTGCGCGGAACCCGGCGCTGTGCAGGTAACGCTGAACGGCAATGCTTACACCCTGCCCGCTGAGCGGCGGGAGACACTGGCAAACCTGAACGGCGTGTTTGCCGCCCAGGAACCGGAGGTTAGCGGCAACAGCGGGGATGGCGGCGTGGCGGAAAACACCCCTGCGCTGTACACCACCGCCCTGCTGGCGGCGGGGGAGCCGCTGACCGAAGAAAACCTGACCGGTCCGCTGAACGCGCTGGAGCAGGAGCTGCGGCTGGAAGATGCCAACAGCGCCTGGCAGGCCGGCATTGCAGACCTATGGACCAGCAAGTATCTGTTCCAGCAGGGCAATGCCCTGTTCTACCGCGGCTACCTGGCCGACCTGATCAGTGACAGCGGCGCAGCGTTGAGCAGCGCCCAGAAAGACGCGCTGGTGTGGCTGCCCATCAAAAATAACCTGACCGAAGCCGACATTGCCAACCAGCGGTTCAACCTGGCCGGGCTGATGAATTACCCCATTTTGGCCAACCGTGCCTGGCTGGCTATCCCGGCGGATGCCGATGAGGAGAGCGCCCGCGCCGCAGCCGCCGCTATTTTGTGGCTGTACACCAGCAAGGCGGGGGAAAGCGCGTTGATCGACACCCTGGACCTGATCACCCCCTGGGGTACTGGCAGCAACCAGAACGCCGCCGCGGCCATGCAGGCGGCGCAGGTGACAGCCGGTATTCTGCCTGGCGCAGCGCTGGACAAAACCCAGGCCGCCGCATTGCAGCAGGCCCAGCGCGGGCTGTATTATGAAGCGGACGGCATTACCCTGCGGGATGGCCTGTGGGATGAAGATGCCGCCGCTGCCTGGCGCAGCGCCGTGATGGCAGCCCTTGGCGCAGAAAGCGCCGAAGCAGACGATAACTGATGCCCCGGGGTGTACCTGAAAAACAGGCGCACCCTAGATGGGCTTTGCGGAATACAAAAGATTTTAAGGAGAAGAGAAAAAATGAAGAAGCGTTGCAGCGGTATCCTGATGCCGGTTTCCAGCCTGCCGGGCGGATATGGCATTGGCTCCATGGGCCAGGCTGCCAGAGATTTTGTGGATTTTCTGGTGCTGGCCGGACAGAGCGTGTGGCAGATCCTGCCCGTTGGCCCGACTTCGTATGGCGACAGCCCGTACCAGAGCTGCTCGGCTTTTGCGGGTAACCCGTATTTTATTGACCTGGATCAGCTGGCTGCGGATGGCCTGCTGAAGCCGGAAGATTACGCCAAAGAAAATTGGGGCACCAACCCCAATTACTGTGACTATGCCCTGCTGTACCAAAAGCGCTACAAGGTGCTGCGCAAGGCATACGCCGCATTTTTGCAGCAGCGCCCGGTGCCGGGGTACGATACCCCCTACAGCGATGACTGGTACCGTTTTACCTTTTTGAGCGATGCCTGGCTGCCGGATTACTGCCTGTACATGGCAATCAAAGAAGAAAACAAGATGTGCGACTGGCAGACCTGGCCTGCCCCGCTGCGCCTGCGCGACCCCAAGGCACTGGAAGAGTTCCGCACCGGCCATGCCGATGAACTGGGCTTCTGGGCCTTTGTGCAGTATGAGTTCGCCAAGCAATGGCAGGCCCTGAAAGCATATGCCAACAGCAAGGGCATCAAGATCATGGGCGATATTCCCATCTATGTGGCGGCGGATTCTGCCGATGCGTGGGCAGGCCGTGAGCTGTTTGAGATGGACAGCGAGGGCCACCCCCGCCGCGTGGCTGGCTGCCCGCCGGACTATTTTGCCGAGGATGGCCAGCTGTGGGGCAACCCGCTGTATGACTGGGCCTACCACAAGCGTACCAACTATGCCTGGTGGGTGCGCCGCGTGCGCCATGCGCTGAGCATTTATGATATCCTGCGTATTGACCACTTCCGCGGCTTTGATACCTATTGGGCTATCCCGGCGGGGGACAAAAACGCCCGCGGCGGCAAGTGGGAACAGGGCCCCGGCATGGACCTGTTCCGTGCTCTGCGCACCGCTCTGGGTGACCTGCCCATTGTGGCCGAGGATCTGGGCGAAATTTTTGATTCCGTCCGTGTGCTGCTGGCGGAAAGCGGATTCCCCGGCATGAAGGTGCTGCAGTTCAGTCTGAACGGCACCGATAGCTTGGACCTGCCGCATAACTACCCGGCCCACTGCGTGGCTTACCCCGGCACCCATGACAATAACACCTTGCGCGGCTGGCTGGAAAACGAAACCACCCCCGCCCAGCGCAAACAGGCCAAGGCATATTTTGCCCTGACCGAGCAGGAGGGCGAGATCACCGGCCTGCTGCGCGGTGTGCTGGCAAGCCCGGCAGAGCTGGCTATTGTGACGATGGCCGACTGGCTGGAAAAAGGCAGCGAAGCCCGCATGAACACCCCCGGCAACCCGGCGGGCAACTGGCAGTGGCGCGTTGCCGCTAAGGACCTGACCCCCGCGCTGGCGCGGAAGATCCACGAGATGAGCGCACGGTATTTCCGCGCGGAACCCCTGCCGGAAGCGGAGCCGAAAAAGGAAAAAGCGCCCGCCCCGCAGCCCAAGGCCAAGGCGGCTGACGCAAAAGAAGAAAAAACGACAGCACCGGCGAAAAAAGCAGCAAAAAGTGCAAAGTGATTTTTTGAACAGTAATACTTTTATTATTAAGCAATTCTTTGTGTAATGCGGGTATGGGAAAAGCATGCACGGTATGGTAAAATATACAGAGATTTTATGTCAGAGATTTTATGTCAAGTTGTAGCATTACAACATTAGGGCAACATAGAGAACCGAAAAACGCTTTGTTGGATCTTGTATGTTTTACATGGAGGAAGACGCGTCATGCAGGAATTTACTCTGGAACAAATTGGCATGCAGGTTACCGCATTGCAGAATTTTTTTGACCAGGTAACTTTGATTGACCCGCTGGCCCAGGCCGAGGTGGACCCCGCTACCCTGCAGGCCACCGGCCATGCCGATGCTGTGCCTGTGCTGAATGCAGATGGCCGTGGCTGGCAGCCGATTTTGGGTGAGGATACCGGTTTTGTGTTTTACCAGAACATCCAGGTGGAGCACCGCCCGTTTGTGCTGGCTGCCACCTATTTCCTTACGGCAGATCTGCCCGCCAATGACCGCGAGGCAAACGCCCTGCTGCGCCTGCTGGGTCAGTACCGCGAGGAGATGCGCCGCGATTATGTGACCGGTGTATATAACCGTGCGTTCCTGGATTCCACTTACCGCAAAAAAGTGGCGGCTGCTGCCTGCGCAGGCAAGCCGGTCAGCGTGGTTGCTGCCCGCGTGAACGAGTATTGGAACCTGCTGCGCGAGGAAGGCACTCACGCAGCAGATTGCTGCCTGAATACCGCAGCCGGTATTTTGCAGCTGGCTGCCGGGCCAGACCAGCAGAACGCTGTTGTCCGCCTGGAAGACGGCATTTTCCTGGTGGTGAGCGTTGGCACCCCGGCGGCAAAACTGCAGGCTGCGCTGCATGAAGCGCTGGGCGAATCCCGCCGCACGTTCGGCATCACCCTGTCCCGCCGCGGCGAATTTACCGTGTCGCTCAGCTCTGCCGATTGGGGCGAAGCCGGCAGCTGGGACCTGATGGTGGCCCTGGCCGAGCAGCGCCTTTCCGGCTGCTGAAGAAGCTGAAACAAAAGAATAAATCCCCCTTGTGGAGCCATACTAGCTTTGGGAACATTCCCAAAGGAAAGGCTGTACACAAGGGGGATTTTTTATGCCGGAAAACCAGAATATGCAAAAAACCAGTGATAACGAAGCCATGCTGCAGGAGATCGTGCAGAACACCGAGATGGGCAAAAACACCCTGGATGAGCTGATGGGGCTGACGTATGACCAGAAGCTGAAAGACGAGATGATGCGCCAGAAAAACGAGTACCGCCGCCTGAACCAGCAGGCCCACACGGCGCTGGATGCCATCGGCGCACAGGCCAAGGGTCAGAGCGCCGCCGCACGCATGAGTGTGAGCATGGGCATCCGCACCCGCACTATGCTGGACAAAAGCACCCGCAACCTTGCCACCATGCTGGCGGAGGGCAGCGGCCAGGGCGTGCTGGACTGCAAGCGCGCCGAAACCGACTACCCCCAGGCCAGCCCCGGCGCCCACAAGTTGATGGAAGAACTGTGCGCGTTCCAGACCGGGGCGGAGCAGGCGTGGAGGGAATTTGTGTGATTAGTTAGGAGTTAGGAGGGAGGAGTTAGGAGTTGGGGGCGCTTAATGAATAAAGAATAAATAATAAAGAATAATTGTGGTGGACCGCGGCGCGGTGCGCCGCTTAGGAAATATTAGGGTTGCTGGTATTTAGAAATGCGGGATGAATGATAAAACAATCTGTAGGGCGCGATGCCCTCATCGCGCCGGGAAAACGTAAATTGAATGCCGCAATCTTAACGCAGCCCGAAACCTATCTGTAGGGGACGATGCTTGCATCGTCCTGCTGGAGCTTTGTCTTATTGCACATTATAAATTTGATGTTTTGCCTTGCCCTATGGTAGGGGGCGGCGTCCTCGACGCCCCGGATGGAAATGTGGAACCATAAATTTTAGGCTCTACGCGGGGAACCACCCCTCACCGGCTTTCGCCGGAGCTCCCCTCAAAGGGGAGCCAATATCTTACTTTAGGTTTGCGATGGACGCGAAGCGGCCTGAGGGGTGGTTCTCTGCAACAAACCTAAAGACATCCGCCCCCCTTGGCCCCGGAACGGTCAAGACCGTTCCCTACAGATTGTTTTATTGTGCACAACGGGCAATAAACGCATATCTCACCCATAGGGGCGCACATTGTGCGCCTGCGGACGTTTGCCTTATTGCCGGATGGCGGAATATTAGGGCAATACCGCATAATTCTAAGTGCCGATACGGCGAGCGAGGTGCGGTAGCTGCTAAGCCAAAAGCGCAGATAATACTGGATGTCTTATCGAGCATTTTGGCAACGCAGATGCCGTGCCGCAGCCGCCGAAGCGGTGCTTAAGCCGCTAGGCGGGAATTGTGCGGTGTTGCCTTAGGTAAGGCCCATCGTCCCCTACAAATTGTTTGCAGGTTTGCGACAAATGGTTTATGGTTCTCTCCGGCGCGATAAGGGCATCGCGCCCTACAGATGAACCAAACGAACCTACAAATAAAATAGCCGCAGCGGTGGGGGAATGACTCCCTGCCGCTGCGGCTGTTTTCGATTTATCCTATAATTTATTCTATATTCTATTATAATTAAAGTTTTTTTCGCCGAAGCCTTTTTTTCAAAAAAACTGGAAAATCCCCGTAATCGCTACCAGATCGTATCTTTCGTCGGCTGTTCTTTGATCAGGCCGGTGCGGTAGGCGGAGATGAGGCGGTGGAGGTCGGCCACCTGGGCGTGCAGATTGGCGCCCTCGTCCACATGTTCCACCAGAACGCGGTCGGTGTGGTTATCGTCCACCACATCCACGCGGGACAAAATATCCAGGTTTTCCTGCACTGCTTTGGCGGTGTTTTCAAATGGCTGGTGGGTGCGCAGGCTCATGCCGTGGCTGGAATACACCAGCGTGTACCCCGCAATACCGGTGCGCTCGTGGTAAGCGCGGCAGAACCCGCCGTCAATCATCAACAAGCGCCCGCCGCCCTTGATGGGGCTTTCGCCGGCTTTTTCCCGCACGGGTACATGGCCGTTCACAATGTGGCAGTTGGCCGTTAAGCCAAACTCCGCCAGGATGCGGCAGCAGATGGCCGCATCATCGTACCAGGTATAGTAGGGATCCTTGATCTCCTTGTGGGTTTCTGGGTCCTCAATGTACAGCCGTTCAAAGGTGGTCATGGCGCTGCGGCCAAACAGCGGGGAGAGCTTGCCGCACCACAAGTACCACAAAAAGTCCTGCCCGCTCTGCCGCTCCGGCGAGCCCTCCGGCGCAAAATAGCCCAGGCGGGCGCGCAGGTCACAGTAATCCAGCAGCGCGCGGCCCCGCAGGGAATGGCCCTCAAACGTTTCGGCGGCAAATTCGCCCTCGTCCGTCAGGGGCACCGCACCGTGGTACAGCAGGCAGCCGTTCTCAATGTGGTATACGCTGCCCTTGGCATACAGGAAGGCAACGTGCTTTTGCAGCTTTTCGCTGTGGCGGAAGGATGCCACCAGCTTGTCCAGCACAAACTTTTCGTCGGCATTCAGGCGGGCCGGGTTCTCTGGATCTACCGTGGGGAAGTTGCGGTCCCGCAGGGGATAGATCTTGCCAAAATAATCCACCGTTCCGGCTTCGTAATCAATGCGGCGCAAAAAATCCCGCCCCTGCATCTTGAAATCCGGGTTGCGGTCGATCACTTCGCACTCCAGCTTCAGCATCAGGATGGTGATGGCCTTGTGCATGACAGCACAGCGGTGCAGCATTCCGTCCGTGTAGGGGCCGCGGGTGGCGTCGGTGTGCGGCATCCAAATGGTCAGATCCTCATTGCCGTAATACTGCTCCGCCATGCGCAGCAGGTGGCGCAGATTGATGCCGTAAAAATCTTCAATCATGCCGTGGTTGTGGTAGGCAAGGGTGGTTTTCAGCACCGTGCAGCAGCACAGCGCGCTGCCAGCGGCGGCACCCATCCACACAACGTCGTGGTTGCCCCATTGGAAATCCACGTTGTGGTGGGTCATCAGTCGGTCCAGGATCAGGTCCGGGCGGGGGCCGCGGTCAAACAGGTCACCAATAATGTGCAGCTTGTCCACCGCAAGGCGCTTGATCAGCTCACACAGGCGGATGATGAAAGCGTCCGCGCGGTCATTGGCGATAATGCTGCCCACGATCTGGCCATAGTAGAGGGTTTTGTTGTGGTCCTCAAAGTGGGCGTGCAGAAGCTCGTCAATGATATGCCCACAGCCCTGCGGCAGGCAGGAACGCACATATTCCCGTGTGTGCTTGGACGAAACAAAGCGGCATACATCGATCAGGCGCAGCAGCGTCTGGCGGTACCAGGCTTCCAGCTCAAAGCGTTCCGGGTAGCGGGCCTTGAGCAGGGGCAGCTTGCGCGCCGGGTAGTAGATCAGGGTGGCAAGCTCGGCACGGATGGCCTTGGGTACGTTTTCACCCAGGACAAGATCAACTTTTTCGCGGATAACACCGGAAGCGGAGTTCAGCAGGTGGATAAAAGCCTCGTCTTCGCCGTGCAGGTCACTGATATAATGCTCGGTGCCCTTGGGCAGCTTGGCGGTGGCTTCCAGGCTGATAACGGCGCTGGCAGCCGCGGCCTGGGTGGGATAATCCCGTGCCAGCAGCGAAAGATACTTTAACTCTGCCACGCTGGTGGTGGGGATAGTAGTGGAATTGGAACCCATGGAACAGTATTCTCTCCTTTTTGAAGGGCTTGAATCAAAGCACGCAATTGTATTATTGTTGCAAAAATTGGTACTTTTATTGTACGCTGTCCCATGCGGTGCGTCAATCGGAAAAGTGCCGAAAAACCTTGTGCTGCATCCGTTATATTTGACTATTTGATAATCCTTGCCCTACAAAATGGCAGGGCTTGCCGGGGGAGGATGATGTTGTAATAGGATAAAATACAGAAAACTGGCGCACCATGCAAACAAAGTTTTCAATAGAAGAGAGGAAAAATTGGCATACATACACCGCCCTGCTCAAAAGTGATTGACTTTTTGCGTGGGGAACGGTATGATACAGTTGTAATCAAAAAGAAAGCATCTTTTGTGAGAACGCCGTTACTGACGCCGTTCTCATTTTCTTTATCAAATAGAAATAGCAGCACCGCCCGCGGGTAATACCATATCGCGGGCGGTGCTGTTTTGCTGTAAAAAACAAACCCCGCCGCCGGATGGCGGAGGGGCCTGCGTGTGGATTCTTAACTTGTCTCTTTAGTCTTCGGTGAACGCCCTGTATCACAATTTTGCCCTTAGTGCTGGGGGTTCAGGATGGTACGCCAGTCAAGGTCGCCGTGCTCCAGGCCGTGGATCAACACCTCGGCAGTGGCAATGTTGGTGGCAACCGGAATATTGTGCACATCGCAGATGCGCAGCAGGTTCATCTCGTTGGGCTCCGAGGGCTTAGCACAGATGGGGTCACGGAAGAAAAGCAGCATGTCCACTTCATCGCAGGCGATGCGGGCAACGATCTGCTGGTCACCGCCGTGGCCGCCCGGCAAAAAGCGCTGTACGTTCAGGCCGGTGGCTTCGGCCACAAGCCGCCCCGTGGTACCCGTGGCGATCAGCCTGTGCTCGCTCAGAATCTGCCGATAGGCAATGCAGAACTGAACCATCAGTTCTTTCTTTGTATCATGTGCAACAAGGGCAATCGTCATAAGAAATCCCCCACTTTCTATAAGTTACAGCATAGCATGGCTATGCGTTTTTTATCAAAAACAGGTCAGCGGAATGCGCTCGCCCAAAATGCGGCCCGCAAGGGCGTGCCCGGCAATGGCGGCGGGGCAGTCCTGCGGCAGGGCGGTGCCTGCGGCACCGGCGCGCTGCAAGGTGCGGCTTTCCGGGATAACGGCAATCAGCTGCAAACCAACGGTGTCAATGCACTCGTCCAGGTCAAACACCGCAGCATCCTTGCCAAAACTGGAACGGGACACACGGTTCATCACCAGCCGCACGGCGCTGGCGGGGCGGCCGCTCTGTAACAGGGCATCCGCCACAATGCGCCCATCCCGCAGGGCGACCGGGTCCGGCGTTAAAACAACCAGTGCGCGGTCCGCCAAGCGGTTGGCGGCGGTAAACGGTGCGCCCATGCCCGCTGCAGTATCCAGCAGGATATAATCAAAATATTCCCGCATGGCCAAAATCAGCCCGGCCAGCGGTGCTGCGCGGACCTCACCGCCCTCATAGGGGGCGCTGATGACCGACAGCCCAGGGTACAAGGGGCTGGGCACAATAGCTTTGCTGCCATCACACCGACCGCACAGAACATCCTCGATATCGTAAACCGTCTTGCCGTATACCCCGGCAATCATGTCCACACTGCGCAACCCGGAGTCCAACTCGATCAGCAGGACGCGGCGGCTCCAGGCACCCAACTGGGCACCCAGCAGGACCGATACGGTGCTTTTGCCCGTGCCGCCCTTGCCGGAGCAGATCATAATGGTTTGCGCGTTCATATGGTGGAAGTCCTCGCTCTCTTGTAGGTGTTGCCCTACAAAGAGAAAACACCCCTTTTATTATTCTATCACAAAGAATACAGCGAAACAACTGCTTTAACTATGGAAAATTGCTGAAATTTGTGCATCGGTTGCCGACAGTTCCTACAAACCCATAAGTTTAATGGAAGCCCCCGCAGCCGCACAAACACACAAATATATACTATTATAAAGGAAAAGCAGGGGACAGTGCAAGTAGTTTTGAAAAGTCATACTTTTGACTTTTACAGAAACAGTTGTCCGCCGATGAACGGCTGTTATAGAATGCAAACGTTTGAGCAGTTACAGCGGGTGCGCTTGGTTCCACGCACGGCGCAGGCGGGTAAGGGCGTGCTTTTCCAGCCGGGATACATAGCTGCGGCTGATGCCGAACTGTGCGGCAATCTGCTGCTGCGTCTGCGGGACGGCACCATTCAGGCCGTACCGCAGGGTCAAAATCTGCTGCTCGCGCTCCGGCAGGGCGGCAACCAGCTGGTGCAGCTGAGCGGCGGCATCCCGCAGTTCGCAGTCTTCTTCCATTGTGGCCAGGTCGGGCAGAACATCCGCTAGGGTCAGCATGCCGCTGTCCGCGCCGGTTTCCAACGGCTCCTGCAAAGAAACGGTGCCTGCTTCGCGCCGGGTGTGGCGCAGCTGCATCCGCAGCTCGTTTTCAATGCAGCGGCTGGCGTAACTGGCAAAGCGGGTGGTGCGGGTGCAGTCATAGGTATCTACTGCTTTAATCAGGCCGATGGTGCCAATGCTGATAAAATCATCCTGCCCGCCGGAAACGGTATAATACTTTTTTACAATATGTGCCACCAGCCGCAGGTTGTGGCAGATCAGCGTTTCACGCGCGGCGGCATCCCCGGCGCGCATGGCGGCGAAGGCGGCTTGTTCCTCCTTGGCGGAAAGCGGCTTGGGAAAGCTGCCGGTTTCCAACCGGAGGGCCAGGTAGAGCAGATGCGAAGCAGCCGACTGCAAAAAAAGCCATAAAATCCCGATCATATGAGTTCACCCCTGCACCATGGGTATGCGGGCGGCGGGAAAAAGATGACGCGGGATTTTGGGGGCGGGAGAAATGTGGTAATGCCGATGCGCTGGAAACGCAGTCCACCAACTGCGGCAATAATATTACCTACCTGCTGGAGCTGCTGGAACGGGAAAAAATCCCCTGCCGCAGCATCATTCTGTGCCAGGATGCCACGATGCAGCGCCGCATGGAGATGGGGCTGCGCAAGTACCGCCCGCAGGGGATGGAAATCATCAACTATGCGGCATACCAGGCCGAAGTGGTGGCGCAGGACGGCCAGCTGACCTACCGGGAAGCAATCCCCGGCATGTGGACGGTGGATCGGTATGTGAACCTGTTGATGGGGGAAATCCCCCGTTTGACGGATAGCGACGCCGGGTACGGCCCCAACGGCAAAAATTATATTGCGCATGATGACATCCCACCGGAGGTACGGGCGGCATTTGAACGGCTGCAAGCGGTTTATGGCACCCAGACCCGCGCGGCCAACCCGCTGTATGCCAGCAAATAACCGTTGAACATTCTTGCTAATTGTTGTATAATATTGAACATTCTGGATTGAAACGTGCAACATATGGCACGGGCACAGAGGGAAAGGAAAACAGAATGGAAGTTACAACAAAAAAGCAGAACAGAAGAAAGATTGTCATTGGCGTGTTGATTGCCGTGGTGGTGCTGGTGGCGGCGGTCATTGCGTTTGCCAGCAGCTACCTGGTCAATTATGCCATTGGGCGCAGCGGGGACGGCGGTGACCGTGAGGTGGCGCTGGATGTGGAAGCCCCCACGGATGGCGTGGAACAGTTGATTGCCGAAAACCGCGCCGTACAAAAGCAGGCCAATGAGGAATTTTTGCAGCAGAATCCCGGCCAGACGGTGCAGATCACGGCAGCGGACGGCCTGCGGCTGAACGGCGTGTATTACCCCAATGCGGGCAGCCACCTGTGGGTGATTGCCCTGCACGGTTACCGCGGCAACCATACCGGCGTGACCAACCTGGCCCAGCACTACTACGATGCAGGCTACCAGGTGCTGACCCCTGATCTGCGCGCCTGCGGCGACAGTGAGGGCGATTATGTCGGCATGGGTTGGCTGGACCGCAAGGATGTGCTGCAATGGATCGACTGGGTGCTGGCGCAGGACAGCGAAGCTGAAATTGTGCTGCACGGCGTTTCCATGGGTGCCGCCACCACCATGATGACAGCAGGGGAGGACACCCCGGAACAGGTAAAAGTGTTTGTGGAGGACTGCGGCTACACCAGCGTGTGGGATATTTTTTCCAGTGAGCTGAAACTGCGGTTCGGCCTGCCGGAGTTCCCAATTCTGTATACCGCCAGCGCCACGGCAAGAGCCAAAGCGGGCTATGGCTTTAAGGAAGCATCCGCCCTGCAGCAGGTGCAGAACTGTGAAAAGCCGATGCTGTTCATCCACGGCACCGCGGATGATTTTATCCCCTATGAGATGATGGGGACCCTGTATAACGCCAAACCCGGCACCAACAAGGCCACTCTGACCGCCGAGGGCGCAGGCCACGGCGAGGCGATGGATGTTCTGGGTGATACCTATTGGAATACCGTGTTTGACTTTGAAGGCCAGTACATGGCCGGCTGAGCGTTTGCCATAACAAAAAGGCCGTTGTGCAGTTTGGCTTGCACAACGGCCTTTGAATTATAATTTGAACGATGAAATGGAAAGCCTGAAAAATCAGAACTTGAAACTGTCCTTCAGGGTGACGATGCGGTTGTAAACGTGGGGGTTCTTGCTGTCCGGCGTAAAGTAACCGGTGCGCACGAACTGGAACCGCTCGCCGGGCTTGGCATCAGCCAGGCTCTCTTCCAGCTTGGCGTGGTCAATGACCTGCACGCTGTCGGGGTTCAGGTAATCCTTGAAGTCAGCGCCATCGGGAATGCCGTTCATGTTGGCTTCGGTAAACAGCTTGTCGTACAGGTGGATCTCAGCGTCCACGCAGTGCTCGCAGCTGACCCAATGGATGGTGCCGCGCACCTTGCGGCCATCGGCGGGGTTGCCGTTGCGGGTTTCCAGGTCGGCTTCGGCATGGATGGTCACCACATTACCGGCTTCGTCCTTGTCCACGCCGGTGCAGCGCACCAGGTAAGCGCCCATCAGGCGGACTTCGCTGCCCAGGGTCAGGCGCTTGAACTTCGGCGGGGGAACCTCAAAAAAGTCGCTCTTGTCGATCCAGACTTCCTTGGTAAAGGCAACCGGGCGGGTGGTGGTGTCGTTGGCATCGCGGTTGGGGTTATTGGGCAGGTCAAAATACTCAACCTGGTCAGCCGGGTAGTTGTCGATCACCAGCTTGACCGGCTCCAGAACGGCAACGCGGCGGGCGGCGTTCAGCTCCAGCTCGGCGCGCAGCACGGCTTCCAGCTGGCGCATATCCACCAGGCTGTCTGCCTTGGCAACACCGGCGGTGCGCACAAACTCAAAAATGCTGGTGGGGGTATAGCCGCGGCGGCGCAGACCGCACAGGGTGGGCATGCGGGGGTCATCCCAGCCATCCACAATGTTCTTTTCCACCAGTTCGCGCAGGTAGCGCTTGCTCATGACGGTGTTGGTCACATTCAGGCGGGCAAATTCGCGCTGCTTGGGGAAGCCGGCGCCAAAAATATTGGTCACGACCCACTCATACAGGGGGCGGTGGTTCTCAAATTCCAGGCTGCACATGGAATGGGTGATGCCCTCAATGGCGTCCTGAATGGGGTGGGCAAAGTCATACAGGGGGTAGATGCACCACTTATCGCCCTGGCGGTGGTGGGAAACATGCTTGATGCGGTAAATCGCCGGGTCACGCAGGTTCATGTTGGGGCTGGCCAGGTCGATTTTGGCGCGCAGGGTCTTTTCGCCATCGGCAAACTCGCCCGCGCGCATCCGGCGGAACAGGTCGAGGTTTTCTTCCGGGGTGCGGTCGCGGTAGGGGGAAGGACGGCTGGGCTTACCGGCATCGTTGCCGCGGTATTCCTGCATCTCCTCGCGGGTCAGGTCATCCACATAGGCTTTGCCTTCCTGAATGAGCTTTTCGGCGTATTCATAGCACTTTTCAAAGTAATCGCTGCCGTAAAAAATGCCGCCGTTGGGGGTGGCACCCAGCCATTCCAGATCTTTCAGGATGCTCTGCACATACTCGTCGCCTTCGCGGGCGGGGTTGGTATCGTCAAAGCGCAGGTTAAACTTACCGCCATAGGTTTTGGCGGTCATGTAGTTGATGTAAATGGCCTTGGCGGAACCAATGTGCAGGTAGCCGTTCGGCTCCGGCGGAAAACGGGTATGGATCTCCTTGACCTTGCCCTCGGCAAGATCCGCGTCAATGATCTCAGTCAAAAAATTGGAAAACTTTTCGTCAGCCATGTATTCCACTCCAATAAAATATTGTAGATTGTAATATTGTCGATTTTCTTATTTTACAATAAGCGGCAGGGTTTTGCAATATGGGGAACAGGGGCAAAATGCAGAATTGAACGTGCAAAACCGCTTTTTAAGCAAAAAAACGCTTAGCGATAGTCAATGGCAAGGGTGGGCAGACCGTTCAGGGTAAGGTCTGCAATGTTGCCATCCTTGAATTCATAGTAGCCCTGCGCGGCGATCATCGCGCCGTTGTCGCCGCAGTATTTCAGTTCCGGCAGATACACTTTCGCGCCGAGCTTCTGGGCACCATCGTTCACCAGCTGGCGCAGACGGCCATTGGCCGCAACGCCGCCCGCCAGGCAGATGGTTTTGGCGTTGGTATCCGCTGCGGCGGCCAGCAGCTTTTTGGCCAGGATCTGTGCAATGCGCTCCTGGAAGCTGGCGGCCATATCGGCCACGCGCACTTCCTCACCGCGCTGCTGGGCGTTGTGAACCTCGTTGACAACGGCAGTCTTTAAGCCGGAAAAGCTCACGTTGTATTTACCCTCCACATGCGGGGTGGGCAGTTTGTAATAGTGCGGGTCGCCGGTTTTGGCGGCCTGCGAAACGCTGGGCCCGCCGGGATAGGGCAGCCCCAGGGTGCGGGCAACTTTATCAAACGCTTCGCCCGCGGCGTCATCCACCGTGCGGCCCAGAACATGGTACTTGCACCAGTCCTCTACCTGCACAATATGGCTGTGGCCGCCGCTGGCCACCAGGCAGAGGAATGGCGGCTCCAGCTGTGGGTGGGTCAGATAGTTGGCTGCAATGTGCCCGCGCAGGTGATGTACCGGCACCAGCGGCTTGCCCGCGCCGTAAGCCAGGCCCTTGGCAAAGTTGACCCCCACCAGCACGGCCCCAATCAGGCCGGGGGCAAAGGTGACGGCCACCGCGTCCACATCCGCAATGGCCATGTTGGCATCCTGCAAAGCCTGCTGCACCGTCGCGCTGATGTATTCCGCATGGCGGCGGCTGGCAATTTCCGGCACAACACCGCCGTAAAGCGCCTGTTCTTTGACGCTGGTAGAAATAACGTTGGAAATTAAATGTTTTCCATCCTCCACAATCGCAGCCGCCGTCTCATCGCAGCTCGATTCGATGCCTAAAATATACATTGTATACCCCCGTGTGAAGTTAGGAGTTAGGAGGGAGAAGTTAAGAGTTAATAGGAACGAAAAGATTTTAGCAACCTTTTATTTTGATCTGTAGGGAACGGTCTTGACCGTTCCCTACAGATGCCATGACGGGATTTGCAGCAAGGTTGGCGGGAGCATTGCAATTTCTCATTTCTCATTGCTAATTCCTAATTAACTCCTAACTCCTACTTCCTACCTCCTATCTGTTAATGTGCTTCCAGCCAGGTCTTGCCGGTGCCGACTTCGGCGGTGAGGGGGACGGAATAGGATACCACCTGCTCCATCTCCTCTTTCAGAATACGCTTGACCTGTTCCACTTCGTTTTCCGGCGCTTCCACGATCAGTTCATCGTGTACCTGCAATAGCAGGCGGGCCTGCAGTTTTTCGTCCCGCAGGCGCTGCCAGACATGCACCATGGCCAGCTTAATGATATCCGCCGCGGTGCCCTGGATGGGTGTGTTGCGGGCCATGCGCTCGCCGGAGCTGCGCACCTGGAAGTTGGAGCTTGCCAGCTCCGGCAGCGGGCGACGGCGGCCAAACAGCGTTTCTACATAGCCCTTCTCTTTGGCGTGTTCAATGCAGTTCTGCATGTAGCCGTCCACTTTCGGGAAGGTATTCAGATACGTTTTCAAGAAAGTATCTGCCTCCTTGACCGAAATGCCGAGGTCCTTGCCCAGAGAGAACGCTCCCTTGCCGTACATGATGCCAAAGTTGATGGCCTTGGCGGAGGTGCGCAGCTCATGGGTGACATCCGATTCCGGGATGTGGTAGATCTTGGCCGCGGTGGCGCGGTGAATGTCTGCCCCGGACAAAAACGCCTGCTGCATGGCTTCATCGCCTGTAATGTGGGCCAGAATGCGCAGTTCGATCTGGGAATAGTCGGCGTCCACCAGCGTTTCGCCGGGGGCGGCCACAAAGTAGCCGCGCAGGCGGCTGCCCAGCTCGGTGCGGATGGGAATGTTCTGCAAATTCGGCTCAGTGGAGCTGATGCGTCCCGTGCGGGCTTCGGTCTGGATAAAGGTGGAATGGATGCGTCCGTCCGGCCCCAGGGCTTTCAGCAGGCCCTCCACATAGGTGGAAAGCAGCTTGGAATAGGTGCGGTACTTCAAAATATCATCCACCGCCGGGCTATAGGCGCGCAGGCTTTCCAGCGTTTCGGCGTCGGTGGAATAGCCGCGGGCCGTTTTTTTGCGGGGCGGCAGGCCCAGCTTGTCAAACAGGGCTTCGCCCAACTGCTTGGGGCTGTTCAGATTGAACTCGTACCCGACCTCAGCATAAATGTTCTGCAAAATGCCGTTCAGCTCGGCGCGCAGGCTATCGCCGAACTGGCGGATGCCCTCGGCGTCCACCGCAAAGCCGATGCGCTCCATGTCGGCCAGCACGCGGGCCAGAGGCAGTTCCATCGTGGCCAGCAGGTCGTGGCCGCCCTGCTCGTCCAGCTTAGTGGAAAGCACATCCAGCAAGGCGGAAAGCGCCCCGGCATCCGGCGCGGCGGCGCAGGCAAAGGCGGGGGCAGCAGCGTATTCTGCCGCCAGCTGCCCGGCCTGGTAATCACTGGCCGAAGGATTCAGTAGGTAGGCGGCCAGCTTGCCATCAAACACAATGGCCGCGCCAACACCGCCATGCTCCAGTGCAATGTGGTACAACGGCTTTGCATCAAATACACGCAGCTGCACCCCGGCGGCATCCAGCAGAGAGGGCAGGCGGTCGTTATCCAGCAGGTAAACGGAATCCCCCTGCACGGCGTACCAGCTGCCGTCCTTGTTCTGGGCCAGGTCATATCGGCCTTCCGGCGCAAGGGGCAGCAGGTTGGGCTGCACTTCCGGCAGAGTCTCTGCGCTGGCGGCAACCGCTGCCGGGGATTCATCCAGCCCCCAGCGGGCGGTCAGCTTGTGCATTTCCAGCTCAGCCAGCAGCTGGGCTGCGGCGGCCGGGTCCCCGGCAGTGCGGCAGTAGTGCTCCGGCGCAGTTTCGATGGGAGCGTCCTTGCGGATGGTGCCCAGCATGTGGGAAAGCTCGGCCAGATCCTTGTTGGCTTCCAGCTTTTCCCGCTGTTTGGGTTTGATGGCTTTGTCGTCCAGGTGCTCATACACGCCCTGCAAACTGCCGAACTTCTGCACCAGGGCAAGGGCGGTCTTTTCGCCAATGCCGGGCACGCCGGGAATATTATCGGAAGCATCGCCCATCAGGCTTTTTACTTCGATCAGCTGCGGCGGGGCCACGCCGTATTTTTCCTGGATGGCGGCGGGGTCCATGGGCAGCGTTTCGCGGTTGGTGGCAAGCAGCACCGTGGTGGCATCGTCTACCAGCTGCAGGCTGTCCCGGTCACCGGTTGCCAGCAGGGTGGTGCCCCCGGCGGCCTCGTTGGCGGCGGCCAGCGTGCCCAGGATATCGTCCGCTTCCCAGCCGGGCTTGCTGACCTGCACAAAGCCAAGGTCGGTCAGCAGCTGCTTTAATACCGGCATCTGCTCCGCCAGCTCCTGCGGCATACCGTGGCGGGTGGCCTTGTAGCCGTCATAGGCGGTATGGCGGAAGGTGGGGGCTTTTTCGTCCCAGGCAATGGCCACAGCGTCCGGGTGGTGGGCGGAAAGCAGGTTGAGCAGGATATTCTGGAAGCCGAAAATGGCGTTGGTGTAGCGCCCATCCTTGGTTGTCAGCAGCTTGATACCGAAGTAAGCCCGGTTCACCAGACTGTTGCCATCCAAAACCAGCAGTTTCATACAGGAACCTCCGAAAAAACGAAACACATCGATCACAATAATAAAAATAGTATATCACAAATTGCACTGGTGTGGGGAGTGTGGTAAAATAATATTTTAGCTGAAGCAAAAACAAAAGTTGGGAGAGAGGTAGGAGGTAGGAGTTAGGAAGTAGGCGTTAGGAGTTATTGGTGTGCGCTGGCGTGCACAATTTTGAATGTTAGGTTTTATTGTTTTACCCCAAAAATTCAGAGCGCGGCGCAAGCCGCACCTTTAACTCCTCACTCCTAACTCCTCGCTCTTCACTCCTGCCTATCAAAAATATGCAATTACGCAATCTAACCATTCCATATGCACAGCCTGCGGTGTTTGCGCCGATGGCGGGGTTTACGGATGCGGCGTGCCGGCACCTGATGGCGGACCATGGCGCGGCGTGGACGGTAAGCGAGATGGCCAGCGCCAAGGCCATTACCTTTGGCGATGACAAAAGCGTGCGCCTGCTGCGGGACAAGGCCTCCCACGGCATTTATGCCGTGCAGCTGTTTGGGGCCGAGCCCGAAACGATGGCGCAGGCGATCCGGATCATTCAGGAAAAAGGCGTGCAGTTTGATATTCTGGACATCAACATGGGTTGCCCGGCCCCCAAGATCACATCCAGCGGTGCAGGCAGCAAACTGATGCAGGACCCGGAGCTGTGCGGCCGCATGGTGGCCGCTGCCCGCGGAGCCCTGGGGCCGGATAAGCCTCTGACCGTTAAAATGCGCATTGGCTGGGATGCCGAGCAGCTGACCGGCGTTGCCGTGGCCCGGCAGTGTGAAGCAAACGGTGCAGACCTGATCGCCGTGCATGGCCGCACGCGGGAGCAGATGTACATCCCGCCCATTGATGTGGATGCCATCACGGAGATCCGCAAAGCGGTCGGCATTCCGGTGCTGGCAAACGGCGATATCACCACGGCGGAAGACGCAAAGCAGATTTTGGAGCAAACCGGCTGCGCGGGCGTGATGATCGGCCGCGGCGCGCTGGGCGACCCCTGGCTGTTTGAGCGCATCAACGCCGTATTGACTGGCCAGCCGGAGCCCGGCGAACCCAGCCTGAACGCCCGGATGAGCGCCCTGCGCGCCCAAATCTACGAAATGTGCGAAGAAAAAGGCGAATGGACCGCTATGCCCCAGGCCCGCGGCCAGGCCATGCACTATATGAAAGGTCTGAAAGGCGCCGCGTCCCTGCGCCGTTATTGTTCCATGCTGGAGCATTTTACCGATGTGGACAAACTGATTGAGGCGGTATATAAGCTCCAAGGGTAGTTAGGAGGTAGGAGTGAGGAGTTTATGGTGTGCGCTGACGCGCACGATTTTGAATATTAACCTTTTCTTATTTTCAAATTTTCGAAAATGCGACGCAAGCCGCACCTTCAACTCCTAACTCCTCACGCCTACCTCCTAACTATTTACTTACTTTTTCGTTAGCTCATCCAGGTTCTGCGTATAGCACGGCAGCATGTGCTCAATGAAATAATCGGCTTCGGGGCTGTGCATGGCGGCCAGATCGGCTTTTTGCTGGGCGAGAGCGGCGGTGAACTCGCGGTTGCCGCTTTCCACCTCCTCCATGCACTTGATCAGGGCCGAAAGCCGGTCTGCGGCTTTCAGCAGCTTGCGCTCGGCATCGTTCAGCACACTGCCGGTCAGGTAGCTGCCTTCAATCTCATGCAGCTCCGGCGGCAGCAGATCCGCCATGGCAAGGGCACTTTCCCGTTCCACGGCTTTGTAGGCGGTGCGCAGGGCTTCGTTCTTGTATTTGACCGGGGTAGGCATATCGCCGGTCAAAATTTCCGGCGCATCGTGGTACAGCGCCGCGGCGGCCACGGTGTCGGGGCGGATATCGGCCCCGGTGTGGGTGATGTTCCGGGCGATCAGGCAAAGCGCATGGGCCAGCAGGGCGGTATCCGCCGTGTGCTCACTCAGGCTTTCCTGCCGCATGCAGCGCATCAGCGCCCACCGCGTAATATACTTCATACGCCCCAAAAGAGCGTGAAAAGGGTATAGAGACAAAACAAAGCACCTCACTCTTGAAAAAATTTAGGAATTAGTAATTAGTAATGAGAAATTAAATGGTGGGCAATGGGGCAGACCTTTTGCTAAGGCAACACCGCACAATTCTAAGTGCCGATACGGCGAGCGAGGTGCGGCAGCTGCTAAGCCAAAAGCGCAGATAATACTGGATGTCTTATCGAGCATTTTGGCAACGCAGATGCCGTGCCGCAGCTGCCGGAGCGGTGCTTGAGCCGTTAGGCGGGAATTGTGCGGTATTGCCCTAAAATACGAGGAGCCAAAGAATGGCAGATAATTGCTCATTTCTCATTTCTAATTATAAAGTATATCACATCCCTTCAAAGGAGGGAATTGCATTGAAGATTGGCGGCAAGCTTTTGGAGCGCAAAACAGGCGGGTGGTCACGGTATTGGCAGGTGTTCTGGCTTTGCTTTGCGGTGGCGGCGGCGCTGTTTTTGCCCCACTGCATCATTGATGGCCTGAACGGCGACTTTTTCCACTACGCCGGGGACTTTAACGACCAGCAGATTTCCTTTTATTCCTATGCCAACAATTTTGTTAAGCAGGGGGGCAGTTTCAGCTGGGCAACGGACCTGGGCAGCGGGTTTGTGAACTCCTACAGCTTTTATCTGTGCGGCAGCCCGTTTTTCTGGCTCACCCTGCTGCTGCCCTATCGGTGGACGCCCTGGGCCATGGTGCCAATGCTCTGCCTTAAATTTGCTGTGGCGGGCGGCGGTGCTTACCTGTGGATGCGCCGCTGGGTAAAAGACGAGCGCTGGAGCATGGTGGGCGCGTGTCTGTATGCGTTCTCCGGCTTTACGGTGTACAACGTGTTCTTTAACCACTTTTTGGACGTTGTGGCGCTGTTCCCCTATATGCTCAAAGCGCTGGATGACGCCGTGCTGGACCGCAGGCACGGTGCATTCCCGTTTTGGGTTGCGGTCAACCTGCTCAACAACTATTTCTTTTTTGCCGGGCAGGCCGTGTTTTTGATTATTTATTTTGTCTGCATGGTGGCGGGCGGCCGGTACAAGCTGAACCTGCGCCTGTTTGGGGCGCTGGCGTTCCAGACGGTGCTGGGCTGCTGCATGGGCTGTGCGCTGCTGGTTCCGGCGGCACTTTCGCTGGTGCAGAACCCGCGCACAATCGATCCATTCAATGGGTACGGCTACCTTGTATACGGCAGCGCCCAGCAGTACCTTGCCATTTTTTACAGCGCTTTTTTGATGCCGGATGCCCCCTACCTGAAAGACCTGTTCCAGGAGGGCATCTTAAAGCACACCAGCATGACCGTCTACCTGCCGGTGGTGGGCATTGCGGGCGGGCTGGTGTTCTGCCGCGTGCGGCGGCGCCACCCCTTTGCGCGCATCATGAAAGTGTGCGTTATCTGCGCCTTTGTGCCGGTGCTGAACAGCATGTTCTATGCCCTCAATTCCAGCTATTATGCGCGCTGGTATTATATGCCGGTTTTGGTGCTCTGCGCCGCCACGGTTATGACGCTGCAAAAAGCCAACCTGTGCGAAACCGAGTACCGCCGCGCGCTGGGCCTTGTGGCGCTGTGTACCTTGAGCAGCATTGCCTTTGCGCTGGTGCCCAATGAAAAAGACGACACCACCACCATTGGCGTGGTGGAGGAACCGCTGCGCTACTGGGGCATTTTGCTGGTCAGCATGTTGGGCGTGGGGCTGTTCTGGCTGCTGCTGCATTACCGCAGGCAGCTGGCGGCACGGTTCCCGGCGGCGGTGCTGGCCGTGGTGCTGGGGTTCAGCTTTGTGTATGGGCAGGTACACCTTTCCATCACCAAATACGGCCAGTGGTACCACGATGCGGACTATGTGCAGCAGACCTGGCGCGAAGCCCCGGAGCTGAACGCCGTTCTGCCGGACGATGTCTTTTACCGGCTGGACGCTTACGACAGTTATAACAACCTTGGTCTGTGGCTGGACAAAAGCTGCATCCAGTTCTTTAACTCTACGGTAGCACCCAGCATTCTGGAATTTTACCCTACGGTGGGCGTTAAGCGGGATGTGAACTCCAAGCCGGAAGCCAGCCTGTATGCCCTGCGCGGTCTGCTGAGCGTGCGGTATACCCTTGTGCCGAAAGAAAAAGTTGAGGATTGGGAAAAAGAAAAGCTGGAAGGCTGGAACCTTGTTTCAAGCACCACAAGCTACCTGATTTACGAAAACGAGAACTGGGTGCCGATGGGCTTTACCTATGATTCCTATATTACGGAAGAGAACTTTGAAACGGTGAGCGATACCCACGCGGGCAATGTACTGATGAAAGCCCTGCTGCTGACCGATGAACAGGTGGAACGGTACGGCCAGATGATGCAGAACCTGACGGATGATGAGAAAAATAACATCAGCTATGAGGATTATGTGCAGGACTGTACAGCCCGGCGGGAAAGCGCTGTGACAAGCTTTACCGCAACGCGCACCGGCTTTACCGCGCAGGCGGATCTGGAAGCCGAAAATCTGGTACTGTTCAGCGTGCCCTATGACGATGGCTTTACCGCAACCGTGAACGGTGTGCCGGCGGAGGTGGAGAAAGTGGACAACGGCCTGATGGCGGTTGCCGCCCCGGCGGGCCACAGCGAGATCGTGTTCACCTACCACACGGCCGGTCTGCGGCAGAGCGTTGCCGTCAGCGCCGGCGCTATTGTGGTGTATGCCGTGTGGGTGGCAGTATTGCACCGGAAAAAGCGCCGGGAAGAGAGCAGTGTGGGGTAAATGATGCCCTGCCAAACCGTTGGGAGTGTGCACGGTCAAAATTAGGGCAACACCGCATAATTCCCGCCTTACTGCTTAAGCACCGCTCCGGCGGGAATTGTGCGGTATTACCTAAAGTTTTTTCGCCGAAGCCTTTTTTCAAAAAAGGCTGGAAAATCCCGCGTGGAAAATCCCTTGTAAAACAGAAAGTGAGAACAAAGATGCCGAACCATGCCGAACAGCTGGCGCAGGAACTGAACCTGAGCCTGAAAAACGTACAGGGTGCCATTGACCTGATCGATGCCGGGAACACCATCCCATTTATTGCCCGCTACCGCAAAGAAGCTACCGGCTCTATGGATGACCAGGTGCTGCGCAACTTGGGCGACCGCCTGGAATACCTGCGCGGATTGGATAAGCGTAAAGAAGAAGTGACCGGCTCCATTGAAGCGCAGAACGCCATGACGCCGGAACTGCAGGCCGCTTTGGCTGGTGCCAAAACACTGGCCGAGGTGGAGGATATCTATCGTCCGTATAAGCCCAAGCGCAAGACCCGCGCCAGCATCGCCCGCGCTCGCGGCCTGCAGCCGCTGGCCGATGCTACCTTGAAGCAGGATGCTAACTTTGACCCGCAGACAGCCGCCAACGACTACCTGAACGAGGAAGTCCCCGATGCAGCAGCAGCTCTGGCCGGGGCACAAGATATCATTGCCGAAACCATCAGCGATGACGCTCACTGCCGCGCCGAGCTGCGCCGCTACTACCATGCGTTCGGCATGGTCAAAAGCGTAAAAGCTAAGGACGAAGACAGCGTATACACCCAGTATTATGATTATACCGAGCCTGTCGCCAAAATCCCTGGCCACCGTATTCTGGCCCTGGACCGCGGCGAGCGGGAAGGCTTTTTGAAGGTGAGCATTGCCGTGGAAGCCGAGCGCGCCGGGGGCATTGTGGCCTGGATGTTCGCCCGCAAAAAGACCGGCGGCGCCAGCGCTGCCATTGTGGAAGCCGCGGCACTGGATGCCTACAGCCGCCTGATCCACCCCAGCCTGGAAAACGAACTGCGCGCCGAACTGACCGCCAAGGCCGCCGAGGGTGCCATCACTGTGTTTGGCGAGAATCTGCGCCAGCTGCTGCTGCAGCCGCCCATCCGCGGCAAAACCGTGATGGGCCTGGATCCCGGCTACCGCATGGGCTGCAAGGTTGCCGTGGTGGACCCCACCGGCAAGGTGCTGGATACCAACGTGGTATACCCGGTGCCGGAATTCAAGCGGGTGGATCAGGCCAAAAAAACCATCAAGAGCATGGTGCTGAAAAACGAGGTGGAGGTCATGGCCATCGGCAACGGCACCGCCGGGCATGAAACCGAGGAGTTTGCCGCCGCCGTAATCCATGAACTGGCCGAGGAAAAGGGGCTGCACCTGCAATATATGGTCGTCAGTGAAGCCGGTGCTTCGGTGTATTCGGCGTCCAAGCTGGCGGCGGAGGAGTTCCCGCAGTATGATGTCAACCTGCGCAGCGCGGTTTCCATTGCGCGCCGCTTGCAGGACCCGCTGGCCGAACTGGTTAAAATTGACCCCAAGGCCGTGGGTGTGGGCCAGTACCAGCATGATATGCCCCAGAAGCGCCTGAACGAAACGCTGGACGGTGTGGTGGAAGACTGCGTGAACAGCGTTGGCGTGGATCTGAACACGGCGTCCGCCCCGCTGCTGGCCCGTGTGGCCGGCATTACCAACGCTACCGCTAAAAATATTGTGGCTTGGCGTGAGGAGGAGGGCGCGTTTACCTCCCGTGCGCAGCTGAAAAAGGTCAAGGGCCTTGGCCCCAAGGCATTTGAACAGTGCGCAGGCTTTTTGCGCCTGCCGGGTGCCAAGAACCCGCTGGATGCAACCGCCGTCCACCCCGAAAGCTACCCCGCCGCCAAGGGCCTGCTGGAAGCCTGTGGCTGTGACGCCAAAGAGATCGGCACGGACGCGATGCAGAGCCTGCCGGTACGGGTGAAGAGCCGCGGCACCAAAGCCCTGTGCGAAGCACTTGGCGTGGGCGAACCCACCCTGATGGATATTGTGTCCGAGCTGTGCAAGCCGGGGCGCGATGTGCGCGACAGCCTGCCCAAACCCCTGCTGCGCAGCGATGTGATGGGGCTGGAGGACCTGAAGCCCGGCATGGAGCTGAAAGGTACCGTGCGCAATGTGATTGACTTTGGCGCATTTGTAGATATCGGCGTGCATCAGGACGGACTGGTGCATGTTTCCCAGATCAGTGATAAGTTTATCAAGAACCCGAGAGATGCGCTGAAAGTGGGCGATGTGGTGCAGGTCAGGGTACTGAGCGTGGATACAGCCAAAAAGCGCATTGCCCTGACCATGAAAGGCGTGCCCCAGAGCTGAAAACCTGGCCGAAAACCGCAAAAATCAGCACTTTTCGGCAGAGCATGGAATTATGTTGCCGGAAGGAAAAGCCAAATGGACAGTTTGAATGTGCAACCTGCCAAAACAGGAACAAAAATCGTTAAAATACAGAGCTGAAAAGACAAAAACTGAAGCCAGAAAAGTCAAAAAATAAAGAAAATTCGTGAATAAAGCGAAAAAACTTTGGCAGCCTGTACAAAGCGGAACATGAACAAATTCGTCTTTTGTGCATCCCGATGAAAAAATGGCAACAATGAATCTAACATAGGTACGCCGGATAGAATTATGCTATAATGCAGCTGTAAGGGAAAGAAGATGTGGGTTCCGCCCTTACCGCGCAGGCATGATGGCCTGTGCCGGGTTTTATTTATGGAGGTCATTATTATGGTAAGACAAGTCAAGGTTTCCAACTTCGCAGAAGTACAGGGAATCGTGTCTGCCGCTGCCAAGTGTTACAATGAGGTCGGCGTGCATGACATGAAGGGCAGCATTGCTGATGCAAAGAGCATTCTCGGTATGATGAGTCTGGACTACAGCCATCCGGTCAAGATCGTCTGTGAGGACGAACATGACCTGGACTGTGTGATCCAGGCACTGCGCCAGTAAATTCAGCTGCCCGGCGGGCTGGCTTTCAGCCCCGGAGGCAGGAATAAGGAAAAACAGAACAGGGCGGTTGGCCATTTTGGGACGGCTGCCCTGTTTTTTTGTTGCTTGGTGGGCGATTTTGCCCCCACACCGTGCTTGCAATGGGCGGTCAAACGCGGTATAATATTTTTACATTGCCATTTGCGGGTGGTGCCCGCGCGGCAAATTGAAAGTATAGTAAGGAGACCCCACAACATGAAACAAAAATTCATCAGTCTGGCTCTGGCAGTCATGCTGCTGCTGGGCGTAACGGGCTGTGCCATGTCCACCCCGGCCAGCGTGGGCAGCATTGGCGGCGTTGATATCCCGGCCGGCATCTACCTGCTGGCCCAGTATAACGCCTACAACACCGCTTCCGGCGCAGCAAAGCTTGCCACCGGCGAAACCGCCAGCAACGTGAAAGCCGTGCTGAAAGCTGAGTGCACCGGCACCATTAACGGCGAGGAAGTTACCACCGACGGCGCAGATTACGTCGCCCGCCTGACCCTGCGCAGCCTGCAGTATTACGCAGCAGTGGAAAAGAAGTTTGACGAGCTGGGCGGCACACTGGACGAAGCCGCTACCGCCGAAGCCGCCAAGACCGCCGATACCCAGTGGGAAAATAACAGCGATCTGTACGCAGCAAACGGCATTTCCAAGGCAACCTTGGAAAAGTACCAGCTGAACAGCAAAAAGGCAGATGCCTGCCTGGAGCTGATCTACGGCGAAAACGGCAGCAGCCCGGTCACCGAGCAGGAATATGCCGATTACATCAACAACGATTGCTACTACCTGGAGCTGGTCCAGCTGCCGCTATTTGACCAGAGCACTTATACCTTTGCCAGCGACGACCAGAAAGCCGAGATTGAAGCCCTGGCCAACCAGTGCCGTGATGACTTGGCCGCGGCTACCAGCGAATCTGCCCTGTACAGTGCTGCAATGACCTATGTGCCGCAGGCCTTTACCGCACTGGGCAGCAGCGTGGAAGCAACCCAGGCACTGTATTACACCGGCAGCGGTCTGTTTACGCCTTCGGACCTGTCCAGCTACAACACCAATGACGGCGGCAACAGCATTACCGATGCGGTAAAAGCAGCCGGTACCGGCAACTGGACGGTGGCCGACCTTGGCATGAGCTACATGATCGTGCGCAGCCTGGACCCCATGGAGCAGGGCACGGTGGATGATTTTGTGAGCCGCTATAATTTGCTGGACGCTATGAAGAGCGATACTTTGCAGGACGAGTTCTATGCAGAGGGCGCCGAGATGGAAAATAACCTTTCCGCCAGCGTGATGAAGACTTACAGCGCATCCAAAATCAAAAAGACCGTAAAGTAATCATCGGGCACCAAAGCCGGAGCAGTGCGGGTTCAAAACCGGCACGCCCCGGCTTTTTTGATTTTACAGAACAGCCAAAGATGTAAAGGCAACACCGCGCAATTCCCGCCTTGCGGCTTAAGCACCGCTCCGGCAGCTGCGGCACGGCATCTGCGTTGCCAAAATGCTCGATAAGACATCTAGTATTATCTGCGCTTTTGGCTTAGCATCTGCCGCACCTCGCTCGCCGTATCGGTACTTAGAATTATGCGGTATTGCCCAAAAAAGGGGGAACACTTACATGAAGCAAACAAACATGCGTATGCTGGCATTGTGTGCGGCGCTTTGCCTGTGTGTGGCAACAGCAGCGCCCGCCTATGCGGAAAGCACCCGTCAGACCCCACGGACCAGCTTTGTGGAAACGCTGCTGGACATCCCGGTGCTGGGGGATATTCTGCGGTTTTTCAGCGGGGAGGAACCTTTGAGCCAGGCGGCAACGGCGGAAACCGCAACGGGTGAAACCGCAACAGGCGAAACCGCTACACCGGAAACCTCCACCCCGGAAACTGCCCCCACGGCCACCCCGGAAACGGCAACCCCGACCCCGGCCCCCACGCCGGGCTGTTCCTCCACACCGGAAAGTGCGGCAACGCTGCCGCCCACCGGTACCCCGCAGGTGTACCCCGCGCCGGATATTGTGGTGATGCCTACAGCCACCCCGGCCATTACCGCGGCCCCGCAGCAGGAGGAAGAAAACAATACCAGTGACGAGCCCCCCGCTGCTGCCGCCACATCGGCCCCCGCGGTGGCAACGGCAACTCAGCGCCCGGCTGCAGCCATGCCGCACCCGACCACGAAGGCTACCCTGAAAGACCCCACCGCCGCCCAGGCGGAAGCAACCCCCATGCCCACCCTGGAACCCACCGCCACGCCGGAGCCGACCGAAAAGCCGACCCCGGACCCGGAGCAGGTGCAGCGCCAGGAACAGGCCGCCCAAACCAGCAGCAAACTGCCGCTGTATGTGGCGGTGGGCATTGCCGTGGTGTGCGCCGGCATTGTGGCAGCCGTGCTGATCAGCCGCCAGCTGCAGAACACCCAGGCACAGACCCAGAAGCAGAAGGACGAAAAGTCTGCTTACCACCGCAAGAATGGCGGCAAATAATGCCCGCTGCCCCCACAAATATACCCGCACAAGCTGCGGAAGCAGGAGATAGGATATGACGGATTCCCGCTGGAAAAACCTGGCGCTGGAGGTCATCGGCTGTTTTGTTTCGGCCCTTGGCCTGTACAGCTTTGCTGTGGCGGCCGGGGTGCCGGTAACCGGTGTGGCCGGTATCGGTGCCATTTTGTTCCGCCTGTTTGGTCTGCCCATCGGTGTGACCAACATTATTATGAACATCCCCATTGTGCTGATCTGCTTCAAGTACCTGGGCAAGGATTTCTTTTTCCGCAGCGTGCGGTGCATGGTGCTGTTTGCCATTTTTACGGACTATGTGCTGGCTGCGCTGCCGGTGTACCAGGGGGACCGCATGCTGGCCACCATCTGCGGCGGTGTGATCGGCGGCGTGGGGGATGCGCTGATTTATATGCAGAACTCCAGCACCGGCGGCCTGGATTTTATCACCATGGCCATCAAATCCCGCCACCCGCACATGCCGTTCGGCAACCTGACCTTTGCGGCAGCGCTGGCGGTCATCCTTGCAAACGGGCTGGTGTTCCATGATGTGGATTCCATCATTTACGGCCTGATCTTCAATTTTTTGAGCTCTTACATCATCAACCGGATGATGTTCGGTTTCAACGCCTGTATGATGGCTTTGATCGTGACGAGCGACGGCCCCGCCGTGTGCAGGATGATCGGCGAAAAAGTGGACCGCGGTTCCACGATATTGAAAGGTTACGGCGGCTATTCCCAGGATGGGCGCGATGTGGTGTTGTGTGCCTGCAGCTCCAAGCAGCTGTATATCATCAACCGAGAAACCAAGCGCATTGACCCCGGCAGTTTTATCGTGATGCTGCAGGCGAACGAGGTGGAAGGCGAAGGGTTTAAACGGCTGGAACTGGGAGAACAGAGTTAGGGCAATACCGCACAATTCCCGCCTTGCGGCTTAAGCACAGCTCCGGCAGCTGCCGTGCCTCGCTCGCCGTATCGGCACTTAGAATTATGCGGTATTGCCTTAGGAGTTAGGAAGTAGGAGTTAGGCGTTAGAAGCTGCAGCGGGGCAGGAAAGGCGCAGAACAAGGCAAAATGCGTATTTTCGGGGAAAAATGCGGGGGTTCCTTGCAAAACAGTGCAAACCGCTGTATAATAAATTGTCACTTAACAGAAAAGGGGAGTTACCTATGGAAACGATGGGCAGCCTGCGCCGTACCAACTATTGCGGCGAAGTGAGTATGTCAAACGTTGGCCAGGAGATGACCGTTTGCGGTTCCATCGCCCGTGCACGCGACAAAGGCGGTATTATTTTTGCCGACCTGCGCGATACAACCGGTATTTTGCAGCTTGTTTTTGATGAGGATACGCCGAAAGACGTTTTTGCTAAAGCAGAAAGCCTGAAAAGCGAGTATGTTGTGATCTGCCGCGGCCTGCTGCGTGAGCGCGCCGCCAAGACCACCAAGATCGCCACTGGCGATGTGGAGCTGTATGTCAGCGAACTGCGCATTCTGAGTGAAGCCCAGACCCCGCCGTTCGAAATCCGCGATGATATCAACGTCAACGATGACCTGCGCTTGCGTTACCGCTACCTGGATCTGCGCCGTCCTTCGATGCACGAGCCCATTGTGCTGCGCAGCAAGATCATGCAGACCATCCGCAGCTATTTCTGCGATAACCACTTTACCGAGATTGAAACCCCGACCCTGATCAAGTCCACGCCGGAAGGTGCCCGTGACTATCTGGTGCCCAGCCGTGTGCAGCCCGGACATTTCTACGCCCTGCCGCAGAGCCCGCAGCTGTACAAGCAGATTTTGATGCTGTCCGGCTTTGACCGCTACTTCCAGATCGCCCGCTGCTACCGCGATGAGGACCTGCGCGCTGACCGCCAGCCGGAGTTCACCCAGGTGGACGAGGAAATGTCCTTTGTCAATGAGGACGATATCATGACCATCAACGAAGGTCTGATCAAGCGCCTGTGGAAAGAAATGCTGGGCGTGGATGTGCAGACCCCGTTCGTGCGCATGCCGTGGGACGAGGCTATGGGCCGTTTTGGCTCCGATAAACCGGATACCCGCTTTGGCCTGGAAATTGTGGATGTGACCGACATTTTTGATGGCACCGAGTTTAAGCCCTTTGCTGCAGTGTTGGAGCAGGGCGGCAGCATCCGCGCCATCAATGCCAAGGGCCTGGCTGGCAAGCTGACCCGCAAGCACATTGACAAACTGGGCGAGGTTGCCAAGACTTATGGCGCTAAGGGCCTGGCATTCAGCCGCCTGACCGAGGAAGGCACTTCTTCCAGCTTTGAAAAGTTCCTGACCGAAGAGGAAAAGGCAGCCCTGTACAAGGCGATGGAGCTGGAAACCGGCGACGTGCTGCTGATCGTCAGCGATGCTGACTGGGTCAAGGCCTGCACCGCGCTGGGCCAGGTTCGTTTGGAAATCGGCCGCAGGTACGGCCTGATCGACCCCGACAAGTTCAACTTCCTGTGGGTGGTGGACTTCCCGCTGTTTGAGTACAGCGAGCAGGAGGGCCGCTGGATGGCCATGCATCATCCGTTCACCCTGCCCAAGGCAGAGGATATTGACAAGGTGGAAACCGACCCCGGTGCCTGCCATGCCGTGGCATACGATATTGTACTGAACGGCGTTGAGATGGGCGGCGGTTCTATGCGTATCAATGACCCCGCTTTGCAGGACCGCATGTTCAAGGCCCTGGGCTTTACCGAGGAAAAGGCCCGCGAGAGCTTTGGCTTCCTGATGGATGCCTACAAGTTCGGCGCACCCCCGCACGGCGGCATGGCTTACGGCCTGGACCGCATGGTAATGCTGATGCTGAAGAAGGATTCCATCCGCGATGTCATCGCATTCCCGAAGGTGCAGAACGCAGGCGAGCCGATGTCCGGCGCACCGGATATTGTTGACCCGCAGCAGCTGAAGGACCTGTCCATTGCATTGACGTTGACAGAGTAAATATTAAAGTTGAAAGCCCCGCCGGGCGGCCATTGATGTGGCTGTTTGGTGGGGCTTTTGGTGTTGGTGGGGAAAAAAGAGGGCGGTTAAGGTACAGGCACGAGAACGTTTTAAAGAAAACATCCCGTTATAAAATGTTATGTAAGGAGCAGAACAAAAAGAGCGGCAAACAATAAAAAGACAGCTGCTCATAAAACTCTTGGGCAGCTGCCTAAATTATAATTTAATATAATATTGTATTAAAGTATTAAAGTTTCTTCGGTTCCCTTCTTTTCAAAGAAGGAACAAAATCCCCCGTATAAATCTTACTCTTTTGTCACAAACACCAGGCCTGCGCAGCCGGGGCCGGCGTGAGAGGCAATGGCGGGGCCAAGGCGGGCAACGCGCCCGCCGGTCATGTGCAGGTTTTCGTGCATGTAATGGTGGAGGGGGGCAAGTACACCTTTTTCGTCCGAATACAGCAGAGCGTACCCGTACCGAGGGTCCACCCCGCCCATCTTTTCAATGTTCTTAAACATTGCCACAAACGCGCCGGGGCGGCCGCGGGCCGTGTCCGCCAGCTTGATCTGCCCATCCACGACCGAAAGCACCGGCTTGACACCCAGGGCACCGCCCACCAGCGCCACCGCGGCGGGCAAACGCCCGCCCTTGTGCAGGTGCTTCAGGCTGTCCACTACGGCCAGAACGCGGATGCGCTGCTTGAGCTGTTCCAACTCAGCGACAATCGCGTGCGCGGGCAGGTGCTCCTCGTCGCGCAGGCGCAGCGCTTCGCGAACCAGGATGGCCTCGCCCTGGGATGCCGTGCGGGAATCCACAAAAAAGACATCCTCAAAATCGCAGCTTTCTGCTGCCAGCCGCGCGCACTGATAGGTGCCGGACAGGTTAGAACTGATCAAAATGGCAATTACCTGATCGCCGTTCTCCTTGGCATCCTCAAAAATTGTCATAAAGGATTGGGGGCTGGGCTGGCTGGTGCGGGGGGGAACCTTGTCCACTTTCAGATGTGCATAAAATTCATCAGCCGTCAGCTCCACACCGTCCAGCCCGCCGGTGCCATCGGCAAAGGTAACGGACAGGGGCACAGTGTACACGCCGGGACGGGCACTGTCGGTCGCGGTCAGATCGGAAGCGGAATCAGTCAGAATACGAATCATGCGGAAAAACCTCTTTCTGTGCGGCAGCGCCCGGCGGCAAAAAACAGCGCTGGGATGCAACATGGTTGGGTGGTAAGCAATCGTGAATACACATAATTTTAACACAATAAAAAAAAATGTCAAATATTTGAGCAAATATTTACGAAAAGGTAAAAAAACAGCCGCACATCAGCGTGCGGCTTGGGGAATATGAGCAATAAAATTTTAAAATCAGACAGCTGTACAAAATATTTTGTACAGACATATAAAAGTTCGGATGCTGTTGGTGGATGGTTCAGATGTTGTGTGAGCGGCAAATTTTGCAATGCAGGGGGGATTGCATTAGGTTGACGGGCGGCCAATGAAAGTGTGTGGCTAGAAAGCCAAACGCACGACAGGGGAATGGTTTATTCCGCTGAATTTAAGGCAATACCGCACAATTCCCGCCTTGCGGCTTAAGCACCGCTCCGGCAGCTG
>OLQO01000373.1_pt1 | contig 40535 bp, 37 predicted proteins | sample 1672281 | NCBI WGS metagenome assembly OLQO01 (sample SAMEA3136667, study PRJEB25190) | human gut metagenome | biome: human gut; feature: human-associated habitat; material: faeces | place: Austria | collected 2013
CCCGGCCGAGGTGATGGTGAACATCCACTCGGCGGATGAAATCGCCGTTGCGCTCCGCGCCGCCAAACAGGCGGATGCGCCGGTGACGATCATCGGCAACGGCTCCAACCTGCTGGTGCGCGACGGCGGCATCCGCGGGCTGGTGCTGCGCATCTCCGGCGGCCTGAACGCCATCCGCCGCGAGGGCGACTGTCTGCTCGTGCAGGCGGGCGCGTCGCTGGCCGCCGTCGCCGCCTTCGCGCGGGACGAGGGGCTTTCCGGCATGGCCGAGCTGGGCGGCATCCCCGGCACCGTCGGCGGCGGCGTGCTGATGAACGCGGGCGCTTACGGCGCGGAGCTCGCCCAGCTCGTCACGCAGGCGGAGGGCGTCTCCCTGTCGGATGGCAGGCGCGTCATTTATCCCGCCGACCGGCTGGATTTCTCCTACCGCCACAGCGCGCTGATGGACGCGGGCGTGGTGATTACGCAGGCGACGCTCGCGCTCACGCCCGGCGACCCCGAAGCCATCCGCGCGCGGATGGAGGAATGTGCCAAGGCGCGGCGGGAGAAGCAGCCGCTCACGCTGCCCAGCGCGGGCAGCACGTTTAAGCGCCCGGAAGGGCATTTCGCCGCCAAGCTCATCGACGACTGCGGCCTGCGCGGCCTCACCGTCGGCGGCGCGCAGGTCAGCGAGAAGCACGCGGGCTTTATCGTCAACATCGGCGGCGCGACGGCGCGCGACATGCTCGAATTGATGCGGCAGGTGGAGCAGCGCGTCTTTGAGCAGACCGGCGTGCAGCTCGAGCCGGAGATTCGTATTCTGGGAGAAGACTGAACAAAAGAAGGAAGAGGCAAGCATGAAATTTCTGATCGTCACCGGCCTGTCCGGCGCGGGCAAAACCAGCGTCCTGCGCCATCTGGAGGACAGCGGCTATCAATGCATGGACAACATTCCGCCGCTGCTGCTCGCGCCCGCGTTCACCCTCTGCGAAAAGGTGGAGCTGGATACGCCCGTCGCCCTCGGCGTGGATTCCCGCAGCGGCGCGCTGTTCGACGCGGACGCGGTTTGCAGCGCCATCGATCAGGGCGGCGACAGCCACGAAATCTCCATCCTCTTTCTGGAGGCGGACACCGAAACGCTCATCGACCGCTATAAGGAGACGCGGCGCGACCACCCGCTCATGCGCGGCGGCATGACGCTCGAGCAGGCCATCGCCAAGGAGCACGAAATGCTCCAGCCCCTGCGCGAGCGCGCCAATTACGTGCTCTCCACCGGCGGGCTGCGCGCCAAGGAGCTTTGCGCGCGCGTGGACGACCTGCTCTCCGGCAACGAGAATCAGCGCGCCCTGCGCACGGAAATCATGTCCTTCGGCTATAAACGCGGCATCCCGCGCGAAAGCGATCTGGTGTTCGACGTGCGCTTCCTGCCCAACCCGTATTATATCAAGGATATCCGCGCCTACACCGGTCTGGAAGCGCCGGTTCGCGATTACGTGCTCGGCAAGGAGGAGACCCGCGAGTTCTTGGGGCACCTGTACGAGCTGGTCGATTACCTTCTGCCGCTGTATCAGCGCGAGGGGAAACGGCGGCTGATGATCGCCGTGGGCTGCACCGGCGGCGCGCATCGCTCCGTGGCCATCAGCGAGGCGCTCGGCGCGCATCTGCGCGCGCTGGGGCAGACCGTCAGCGTCACCCACCGCGACATCGCCATCGAAGAGGCGAGCTGGCCGTTCCGCAGGGCAAAATAAGCGGCGCTGCGCATCTTTTTCAAAAAAACGCGCATGCTGTGCTTATCACCGTTTTCGGAGGATAAGCCGCATGCGCGTTTCTTCTTTTTCCAATGTTCCGTTCATCCCGCCGATTGCGCCGCAGGCCGCGCCGTCGCAGGCTCCCTGCGCGCCGCCCGCCCCGGCGGCGTTTCTGCCGTTTTCCGCGCAGGCGTTCGATCAGGCGCGCCTGCGCGACGTGCCGGTGCTGCTCTTCATCTGCGACGCGCCGCCGTCGTTTGCGGACGCGGCGCTGAATATGCAGATATTCGAGCGCACCGTGCCCGTCTGGCTCTACCCCGGCATGCGGCCGGATGTGGAGCTGCTCTGTCAGCGCGCGGGCGCACTGTTTTCCGGCGAGGGCGCGCTGCCCCTGTGCGCGCTGATGCTCGAAGACGCGCGCGTGTTTCTCGCCGCGCCGCTGCCCCCGGCGGGCTTTGCGCTCGATCCGTCGCGGCTGTATGTCTGGCTCTCGCAGGCGGATCGCCGCTTCGCGCAGAACCGGGACGCCTTCATCCGTCAGGCCGCGCAGACCGTCCGCTCCTTCCGCGCCGAGCCGCTGCGCAAGCCCTATTCCCCCGGCGACGCGGCGCACGACCTGACCCGCGCGCTGCTCGCCGTGCGCGATCCGATCAACGGCGGCTTCGGCAAGCTCAAGCAGCCGCTTTGCCCCGCGCTGCGCTTCTTGAGCCGCGCCGCGCTGCGCGACAGGCAGGCGCACGCGGCGCTTGACCAGACGCTCGACGCGATGCTCGCCTCCGACCTCTACGACCCGCTGGACGGCGCGTTCTTCCGCGCGACGCTGACGGAGGATTGGCGCGCCTTTGTGCCGGAAAAGCCGCTGGCCATCAACGCGCTGCTGGCGCTGACGCTGCTGGAAAGCGGCCGCCGCGCCGAGGCCGTCCGCACGCTGGATTTTCTGCTCTCCGCCTGCTTTGCGCCGGGCGGCGCGCTGAACCCCTGCCTCACCTACGACAGGGAGAGCTGCGCCTTCACGCCGGAGCAGGTCTGCGCCGCGCTCGGCGGGGAGGACGGCCTGCGCGTCTGCCGCCTGCTGGGGCTGCGCCGCCAGCACACCGGGCTGCCGCCCAAGGTCACGCCCAGCCGCTTTTCCCCGGTCGAGGATTCTCCCGAGGCGGATCCGCCGCGCACGCCGACCCTGCCGCATTCGCTCACCCCGGAGGACGCCGCCTTTCTGCGCCGGGTCATGCCCCAGCTCCAGCGCGTGCGTCCGCAGGATGCGCGCGCACATGCCGTGGATGGTGGATATCCAGGCGGCGTCCACCTTCAGGGCCTCCTCGCACACGCCGACCCCCGCGCCCTGCATCCTCAGCGAGGATTGCGCGCTGGCGGCGGCCGTATTCGCGCTGTGCGGCAGGCGCTTGGGCGAATCGCGCTACATTCAGGCGGCTCAGCGCGCCGTCGGCTACCTCGCCGCGCTGTCGCCCGCCCTGCCGCCGTCGTATTCCCCGGTCAGCGCGCTCAACGCCCAGCTCACCTGCGGCGCGGGCGCGGCGCTCGCGCTGGCGCTGCTGACGCTGGGACAGGCGGAGGAGCTGCACACCTATCGCGAAAGCGGCCTGCGCCTTCTGGGCGCGGCGCTGCATGCGTTCACAACGCCGGACGGCCTGCCGATGCACACCCCGCAGGACGCGGCGGCGTTCTTCCCGCGCATCCCCGCGGTTTGGGATTCGGAACTGCCCTCGCCTGCCGCGCTGCTGCTGCATGCGCTGGCGCTGGCCGACGCTTGCCGCCCGCAGGCCGGATACAAGGACGCGGCGCTCGTCCTCTGGCAGGCCGCCGCGCCGTATGCGCGCCAGCAGCCGCTCGCCTGCGCCGGGTTGATCGACGCGGCGCATTTCACGCTTTCAGAATCTCGCGAAGCGCCGGCGTAATCTTCCAGACAGAGCCACGAATCGCAGCAGAGCTGGCGCAGGTGTGTCAGCCCTGTCAAAAGCCGCATCCGCCCTTCGCGCACGTAGTCAATCGCGCGCTTTATCGTCGTCTGGTTGTGTACTATCTGATAAATGCCTTCCATGTCCAGCACAATCCATGCCCTCCGTCTTCCGTTTGCTCTATTATAGCATGCCTTCGCCGCTTTTTTGAGCCCGATTCCGCTTCTTTTTATTTCGCTATAACGCGACTTTATTAAAATTCACTTGACAAATGTTACAACTCGTAATAAAATAGTCACATACTTGAAATGAAAGGAGACGCATGCCTGTATGTCGATTCGTGCGTCTAACAAAAGATGGATTGCGGCGCTTTCCGCCGCTTTGATGGTATGCGTCTGTGCGAGTGCTTCTGCGCAGAACTACAGCCTCGGCGACGAGGCGGACGAGGTCGCGACGATCCAGACCGCGCTCAAGCAGCTCAAGCTTTACAGCGCGGGGATCACCGGCCACTACGGCGAAAAGACGGAAGCCGCCGTCAAGAAATTCCAGAAGAAATACGCATTTGAGGATAACGGCATTGTTGACGAGGACACCCGCGCGGCGCTTTACGAGGCCGCAGGAATCACCTACACCGCCTCCGGCAGCTCGTCCTCTTCGTCTTCCTCCGCCGCGTCTTCGTCCTCTTCCTCCTCCGTGTCGGGCAGCGCCATTCTCCGCTACGGCACGCGCAGCGACGAGGTCATCAAGCTCCAGCAGAATCTGACCAAGCTCGGGCTGTACACCGGTACGATCAGCGGCCACTACGGCAGCATCACCGAGGCTGCGGTTATGAACTTCCAGCGGAAGAACGGCCTCTCCGCCGACGGCATCGCGGGCGCGAAGACGCTGGCCAAGATCGAAGAAAAGGTGAACGGTACTTCGTCCTCCTCTTCCTCCGGCAGTTCCTCGTCTTCTTCGGGCAATGCGGCCGCCAATTCTTCAAACGGCCTGCTCAAGTATGGCGTTCGTTCGGACGCTGTGCGCACCCTCCAGCAGAACCTCAAGACGCTGGGCTATTACGACGGCTCTGTGACTGGCAATTTCGGCCGCCTGACGAAGGAAGCCGTCTACAACTTCCAAAAGGCCAACGGCCTCTCCGCCGACGGCGTTGCGGGCGCGAAGACGCTCTCCTCCATCTCCGGCAAGCTCTCCGGAAACAGCAGCTCGAGCGGTTCGAGCAGCAACAACAATAATAATAGCAGCAGCGGCTCGAGCAGCTCCAATAACGGTTCGGACAGCTCCACCCTGCTGAACACGAGCGTCATGCTCCAGCAGGGTTCCTCCAGCAGCGAGGTGCTCAAGCTGCAAAACATGCTGGCTTCTCTGGGCTTCTACACCGGCAATAAGACCGGCAACTTCGGCGCGCTGACCGCCGACGCGGTGATGGCCTATCAGAAATCCAAGGGGCTGACGGCGGACGGCATCGCGGGCAAGAAGACGCTCGCCGCCATCAATGCGGATTATTCCGGCAAGGGCAGCACCAGCGCCGGTACGACCAACGGCACGACCGCCCCGAGCACGCAGACCGCCGGCAACGTCATCTATGAAAACTTCTACAACTGGCGGCGCAATTACGCCAACGGCGAATACTGCACGGTGTATGATTTCTCCACCGGCTACTCTTGGAAGCTGCGCATTATGACCAAGGACGCGCATATGGACGCCGAGCCCGCCACGGCGGAGGACACGGCCATCATGCTCAAGGCGTTCGGCGGCAAGACGACGTGGACGCCGAAGGCAGTCTGGGTCACCTTCTCGGATGGCAAGACCTACATCGGCTCGACCCACGACGTGCCGCACTCCCCGCAGCACCTCTCCAACAACAACTTCAACGGTCACCTGTGCGTCCACTTCCCGATTTCCATGGAGAAGGCGCAGAGCATCGGCCCGTATGCCACGAGCCATCAGGAGGCCATCAACGAGGGCTGGGCGGCCACGCAGAAGCTCAAATACTGATGGATTTGCCAAGCCTGATCGAGATCGCATCATCTGGGATTTCAGTTATTCGTCCATTTGCAGAAAAAGCCATTCTCTCCTTCGGGGGAAGAATGGCTTTTTTGATGCCTGAGCGATTGCCCGGCTTTCATCCGCCTGCGCATTTGCAGTTTAGCGCTCAACATGATATAATGAATCATCAAGAGAATCAGGAGGGCTTACCTATGGCCACGATGAAGGATATCGCCAACCTTGTCGGCGTCAGCCTGACGACGGTTTCCAATGTCGTTCACGGCAATTACGACCGCGTTTCCCCGCAGACGGTGCAGCGGATTCTCGACGCCATCGAGCAGCTCCATTATGTGCCCAATATGTCCGCGCGCGCGCTGGTGAGCCATTCCTCCCGCATCATCGCCTTTGTCGATACCCACAGCCCGCAGGAGACCTACGCGGGCAACGGCTTTGCAGGCGTGCTGCTCTCGGGGCTGGAAGGGGTCGTCACCGACCACGGCTATTTTCTGATGATGCGGCGCGGCACGAACGAGGATGTTCTGCGGCTGATGCTCAACAACTGGAACCCGGACGGCGTGATCTTCAAGGATCGCGTGCCGCAGAGCCTCGTGGATTTCGTCAAAAAGCAGGGCAAGCCGTGCGTGACCATCAACACCTACCTCGACGACCCTGAGCTGATTCAGGTGCGCGCGGAGGATCGCCGGGGCGGCTATCTGGCGGCGCGGCACCTCATCGAGCTGGGGCATCGAAACATCCTCTTCATCGGCGCGGTGAACCGCGGCTTTATGAACAACGACCAGCGCTACGCGGGCTATTGCGACGCGCTTGAGGAAGCCGGAATCACGCCGAACCCTGAAAATCTGATTACGAATCTCTTCCCCTTCAAGGCCGAACGCGGCATTGCGCTGGGGCGGCAGTTGGCCGCTCAGCGGGCGATCACGGGCGTCTGCGTCAGCGGCGACCAGTATGCCGCCGCGGTCATCACGGGGCTGCGCGAGGGCGGCGCGCGCGTGCCGGAGGACATCTCCATCGTCGGGTTTGACGATGTGGATATCGCGCGGATGACCTTCCCGCCGCTGACCACCATCCATCAGGACGGCATCGGCAAAGGCCGCCGCGCGGCGGAAGCGATTTTCGCCATGATCGACGGCGAGCACCCCGATCCGAAGGATTTCAACCTGCCGGTGAAATTGATCGTCCGCGGCTCAACCGGCCCCGCCCGCATAGGCTAATCGCCCCCTAATCCCCTAAGCCCAGCGGAGCGCCGTTCCCCAATAAAAAACACGAATCTCGGCAACAGCCGAAATTCGTGTTTTTTGATTGTCCTTAATCCTGCACAAGGCTCCCCGCCGCCTCGGCCTCCTCCAGCTCGTGCATATACTTGTATACCGTATAGCGCGAAACATTCAGCCGTTCGGCGACAATCGCCACGGACTTTTGATAGGTGAACGCGCGGCGCTTGTAGAGCATGCGGATGATGCGCATGCGGTCGGTCTTTTTCATCGCTTCCGGCTCCTTGCCGACCGCGCTGATGCACTCGCGCAGCAGCTCCTCGAGCTGGCTTCTGGCGTCCTGCATGAGCGTCTGCTGCAAGTCGCCGCTGGTGGCGGTCAGCTCGCTGAGCATCTGCCCGGCGCGCACCATGTTCGTGATATCCAGATTGATGCCCAGCGCGAAGTGATAATCCTCGCCGACGATGTTGAACGTCGAGCTTTTGAGCGTCCGCCCGTCGCGGGAGAGCACCATCTGGTTGATGTAATCCTTATTCTGGTAGATGCTCTCGTCGTAATCGCCGATGTCGCCGAAGATGTCCGCCGTCGAGCCGACCTCGCGCCCCGTCACCGTGCCGTTGAAAATCGCCAGAATCGGATGTCCCGGCCTCGTCATGTCGTGCACGATGGTTTCGCAGTTCGGCCCGAACATCACGGAGATGCCGCGCGCCTCGTTCTTCAGAAAATTGAGCATTTCGTCCCGGTTCATTGAAAAGTCCTCCGTCCAGCCCTTTCGGGTTTTCATTTTGTTTGCTTTTTTATGTTGATAACAAACGTTCCGGCAGACCTTCTCTTTGCCGGGAAAAGTGACATTCTGTTGCCTTTGGTCTATTATATCACATTTTCTTCCCGTTGGGTATGCCTTAGCGTCAAAATCAGCGCGCCAAACATCATCAGCGCGCAGAAAGACAGCGGGAGCGCCGTCTCCCAATAGCTGCCCAGCGACGCCAGCGCAACCAGCGCGCAGATCGGCGCGGCCTTTTTGTCCTTCGCCGCCAGCACGGCGCTCAGGATATCCGCCAGATAGAAATACCGCTCGTGCATCCGCGGCAGGAAGAACACAATCGCCAGCGGCAGCAGCAGCGCCAGACGAAGATACCCTTCCCGCGTCAGCTTTCCCGCCTGCTTCACGCCGCAGGCAACCAGCAGCGCGCACGCGCCAAACGCCAGCGCCATGCCGAAATTGCCGTAGGCGTATACATCCAGCCCGGTCGTGTTCATCAGCGCGAAGAAGCTGGGCGCGTTATAGGTCAGGCCGGTATACAACCCCGTCTGCGCGGTGTAAATGGAAAGCAGCGCACCGATGGATTTTCCGCCCAGCAGCGCGGGCAGCGCCGTCGCCGCCAGCGCCACCAGAAAGACCAGCGCATCCGACAGCCGCAGCTTTCGATCCGCCCAGAGCACCGCGACCATCGGCAGCAGAAACACGGCTTGCAACTTGAATGCCAGCGACAGCGCAAAGCACGCCGCCGCGCCCGCGGACTTCCGCTCCAGCGCGAGCGCCAGCCCCCAGAGCGCGCAGGCCGCGTACAGGCTGTCACACTGGGCGAACATGCCGCCGTTGAGCGCGATGGTCGGCAGCAGCAGCGCCAGCCCGAAGGCGGCGGCGCTCTTTTTGCCGTCCTTCTGCGCCAGCGTCGCCGCCGCCCCCGCCAGAAACGCATCCCCGATGAAGGAAACCGCCTTCACCGCGTAGAGCGACGGCACGGGCAGCCGCGTGATGACGAACAGGATGTATTGATACAGCACGTTGTATTCGCCGATGTTCTGGCGCATCCCCTCGGCGAACGAACCGCCCGCCAGTTTTTGCAGCCAATCGGCCAGATAAATCTCGTAATCGCCGGAGGAGCGCTCCAAAAAGCTGACCCGCGCCAGCATGGCCGCCGCGCAGAGCGCGCCCAGCAGCAGCGCGCCCAGCGCCCCCTGCTCGTGCTCGCGCGCAATCCGCATCGCGAAGACGAGCATCGCCGCCAGCGGCAGGCACATCATAACCGCCGTCGCCGCATGATGCCCCAGCGCAAGCGAGCGTGTCATCATCACGCCCGCAAAGCCCAGCAGCACCAGCGCGGCGCAGGCGATTCTCGCCGCGCGGCCGCAGGGCTGCGCGATCAGACGGCGCAGGCGCTCATCCAGCGCGTCAAGCGTCGCTTTCACCGATCTGCGCCCCCTTGATGCCCAATTTGCCCATCAGTTCCAGCGCCAGCGCCGCCGCGCAGGCAATCGCCAGTAGGCTCAGCACGTTCATCGGGATGACCGTGAACGAGAAAATCGCCTCCATGTAGCTGCACAGCGAAATCAATTCCAGCACAATGGCAATCGCCAGCCGCCGCGTGCCGTTCACGCAGGCAAAGGCCAGCATGCCCGCCAGATACAGGCAGCGCGCGTTCATCTGCGGCAGAATCAGCGGCAGACCGGCCGCCAGCAGCAGCGCCGCCAGCAGCAGCGTGTCCGCGTCCGGCTCCCGGCGCGCGTGGATCAGCGCAAAGGCGACCAGCAGCGCCGAGGCGAAGGCCAGATACATGCCCATGCCGCTGAACTCGCGCACGGAGGCGACCGTCATCAGGCTGTAAACCCCCGGCGCGTGATCCGCCAGACCCGCACCCTCGTAGGAAATCGCCTCGATCTGCTGAGCATAGCGGCCGAATACCGCCGTCAGCCCCTGCCCGTCGAGCAGGAACGCCACCTGCGCCAGCACAAACGCCGCCAGACCCGCCAGCAGATGTCGGATGGAAACCCTGCCCTTCATAAAGAACACGAGCAGCAGCGGGAACAGGAGGCCCGCCTGCAATTTCGTCGCCGCCGCCAGCCCCCAGAGGATGCAGCCCCAGACCGGGCGATCCTTCAGCAGCAGCGCCAGCCCCCAGAGCGCCAGCGCGGCGAACATCGCGTCGCACTGCGCCCAGCAGCCGGCGCTCAACAGCATCGTCGGCGCGAGCACGCAGGCCAGCATCGCGCCCACCGCCGCGCCCGGCTTAGCGCCGCGCGTCAGCGCCAGCTTCAAAACCGCCAGCGCCGCCGCCGTCTGGCAAGCCATGTCAAACAGCTTGACGGCGTACATCTGCGGGAAGGCTTCCAGCCGGGAAATCAGCGCCATCACGATCAGATAGCCGCCCGACCACGCGCCGTCCTCCCACGCCATCGCCGTGCCGAGGTCGTAATTCCACATGCCCTCCAGCATCGGCGCGAGCACCTTGCTCATGCGCCCCGGCTTGATATCCAGCATCGCCAGATGTGCCGCCACCGCCAGCATGGCCAGCAGCGCCGCGCACAGCAGCACGATCACCGGCTCCTCCCGGAGCGCGCGCCACGCGCCGGCCAGCAGCAGCGCCGCGCAGCCCGCGCCGACCAGCGCGATCACCGCCGCGCCCTCCATCGCGGCGCAGAGCTTGAGCGCCAGCGCGAAAAACGCGAGCGTCAGCACCGCGCCCAGCGCCAGCCTTTGGGTTCCCCGAACCCGTGCCTCCATCCCCGCGCGAAGCGGGTCCCGCATCCATGCCCTGTTCATCACGCCTTCACCTCCGTCAGCACGGCTTCCGTCTTCTCCTCGTGCAGGCTCTTATACAGCGCCGCCGCCGTCAGCGCGACCGCCGCGCCCTGAAAGAGCGTCGCCCATTTGAGATCAAAAATCGCGTCGCCCGGCAGCCCGCCCGTATAGCAGATATACGAAGCCAGCCCGAACAGCAGCGGCAGCGCCATCCGCTTCGGGCGATACGCCGCGATCACCAGCGCGAGCACGTCCGCGCCGAAGGTATAGCGCTCGTGCATCTTCGGCAGGAAGAACGGCACGCCGCCCAGCACCAGCAGGCAGGCCAGCAGCGTCCCCTCCCGCGTGATGTGCGTCCGATTCAGGCAGAGCATCAGGCAGACGACGACCATCATCGCCAGCCCCAGCGCCATCGCCATGCTGCCGAAGAGATCGTACAGCATGCCGTTGTCCATCGTCGAGGGCAGCAGGTTATACAGCGACGGGCCGTTGATGGAAATGCCGCTGTAGCCGCCCGCCTGCGCCAGATAGACGGTCAGCACGTGGTGCAGCGACTTGCCGCCCCAGAATGCGGGGATCATCATCGCCATATACGCCGCCGGGATCAGCACCAGATGGCGCAGCTTGATGTCCTTGCGCAGCCACAGCGGCAGCAGCGTCGGCAGGAAGAACACCGTTTGCAGCTTAAAGGAGAGCGCCATGCCGAAAAGCACCATGCTCCATGCGCTGCGCTTTTGCAGCGCGTGATACAGCGCCAGCAGGCACAGCGACGTATAGATCACGTCGCACTGCCCCCAATACGCGCCGTTGAAAACGACGGTCGGCAGCATCAGCGTCAGGCAGAAGAGAACGGCGCACCCCGCGTCCCCCCGAACCTTCAGCCCCGCCAGCTTGGTGACGGCGTAGGCCATCAGCGCCTCAAACGCCAGCGATACAATCTTGACCAGATACTGCCACGGATAATTCTTGACTCTGGAAATCAGCAGCAGCAGGTACAGATACGGCGGCGTGTAATCGCTGCCGATGTACGAGCCGAGCCCTTCCTTGATGCCCATCTGGGAGTAGCTGTAGATCCAGCCGCTCAGGAAGATGTCGTAATCGTCGCTCACATAGTCAAACAGCGAAACCTTCGCCAGCAGAATCGCGCCGATCACCACACAGAACAGCGCCTGCGCGCCGAAATTCAGCCTTCTGCCGATGTGCAGCGCCACCGCCACCGTGAGCGCATAGAGCGCGGCCAGCACGACGGTCGTAAACCGAATCAATTCCTCCGCGCGGAAGCCGGTGAATTCGTCGATCTTGGCGTAGCGCGCGTGGTAAGCGAAGACCGCGAACACCGCCGTCGCGAGCAGCACCAGCGCGTAGCGCGCCCACGCGGGTACGCGACGCCCCAGCAAACCGCGCAGCGCGTCGTCTGCAAAGTTCTTGTTCATAGCTTATTCCTTCCTTCGGGCGAAGCGCCCGCGTTGGTTTCCATCGTCTTATTATACTGAAAAAAAGCGGTTCTGTACAGCGAAAAACCACCCGACGCGGCATTTTCCTCCCGCGCGGCGCATACCATGGATTTGGAGCGCCGTTTTTTCCTTCGCTCACATTTTTGTTCGTCTCCCGCCGCATTCCGGCAACAACCGGCGCATATACTTTCCTTATCGCGCGGGCGCGCCCCGCCCATTTGATTCGTTTCGAGGTGATTTTTCTTGCAGCAGCGTTCAGCTCTACAACAGATGAGCGCGCCGAAGGAGGCCGCTTTTGATTTTTCGTTTTACGCGCCCTATAAGGCCGCGGTGGAGACCGCGTTTCTCTCGCTCTGCGCGGCGCGAATGCAGCTTGAGGAGGAACACACGCCCTTCGCTGTCCGCTCGATGACGTTCCGGCTCAAATCGCCCGCGTCCATCCGCGAAAAGCTGCTCCGCCGCGGCCTGCCGCAAAACGCGCAGGGCGCGGCCAGCCTGCACGACGTCGCCGGTCTGCGCGTCGTGCTCTCCAGCGTGGAGGCCGTGTATCATTTTGCGGATATCCTGCGCGCATCGACCGCGTGGCAGTTTGTCTGCGCGCGGGATTACATCGCCGCGCCGAAGAAGAGCGGCTATCGCGGCCTGCATCTGGTGATGCTCGTGCCCGTCTGCTTAAACGGCCAGAACGCCTCCGTTCCGGTCGAGATTCAGCTTCGAACGCCCGCGATGGATATGTGGGCCTGCGTCGAGCACGATCTGTGCTATAAGCCCGTGAAAGAGGCGTAAAAAGAAGCTGTCATGCTTAAAACCAAACATTTCAGGAAACAAACGCTAAGCATTTTTGGATATGGGGCTTTGCCCCATCGCCCCACCAAAGGGCTTTCCGTTTTCGATTGTTTTTTTCTGCCACTGGCAGCAACAACCGAAAACCTCTTTGGAAACCTTCGGGCGAAAATACATAGGTTTATTCTTGAAATATCAGATTTATGAGCTTGACAGCCTCTTTCTTATCTGACAATGAAAAAGTATCCGGCCAGCGCCAAAATCGCCAGCATGACGAGGCAGACCGGCACAATGGTAATCAGGGCGGCGATCAGCATCGCCAGCCCGTCGCCCCTTTCCATCTCGTCGCAGGGCGCGCGGTCATCCGTCCGCCCGCCCATTCTTTCCTTTTGCAGCTTGCGGAAGCGGTCATACCGCCCCTTAAACGGCATCCCCATGGCTTATTCCTTTTCGGAAAGCGGATGGTGGCAGGCGACGAAGTGACCCGGCGCCATTTCCTTCCACTCCGGCACGGCATGCTTGCAGATTTCCGTGCAGTGCGCGCAGCGCGTGTGGAATTTGCAGCCCTGCGGCGGGTTGACCGGGCTGGGAATATCGCCTTCCAGAATCCGCAGCTCGCGGTTCTCCTCCACGTCCGTGGTCGGAATCGCGGCCATCAGTGCCTCGGTGTACGGGTGCAGCGGATGGTCAAACAGCTCCTGCGTGTTCGCCAGCTCGACCATGTTGCCCAGATACATCACGCCGATGCGATCGGAGATGTATTTGACGACGGAGAGATCGTGCGTGATGAACAGATAGGTCAGGTTGCTCTGTTCCTTCAAATCGGCCAGAAGGTTGATGATCTGGCTCTGGATGGACACGTCCAGCGCAGAAACCGCCTCGTCGCAGACGACGAATTTCGGCTTCACCGCCAGGCTGCGGGCAATGCCGATGCGCTGGCGCTGGCCGCCGGAGAACTGATGCGGGAAGCGATGCAGGAAATAGCTCGCCAAGCCCGCGTCTTCCATCGTCTTGATGATGTATTCCTGCATGCGTTCGTCGTTCTTCTTGAAGAAGCCGTGCGCCAGCAGACCCTCGCCGATGATGTTGCCCACCGTCATGCGCGGGTTCAGGCTGGAATACGGATCCTGGAAGATGAGCTGCAAATCGCGGCGGAGCTGGCGGATCTCGTCGTATTCAAGGCGCGCAAGGTCGATGCCCTCGTCGCGCAGCGCCTCGTAGCGCGCAAATTCCGCGTCGTCCGCGTACTGCGCCCGCTGGGCGTCGAGCTGCCGGCGGACGTCGCCGATCCGGCGCGCAAGCTCGGCGAGCTTTTCGTCGATCTTCGCGAGGCTGGCGCGCAGCTTGGCCTCCTTGCTCTTGAGGCCGCTCGTGTTCTTGCCGTTCTCCTCGGCCTTCTTGATGTCAAAGAGCAGGTCGTCCAGATCGAGCTGCACCGCGCCGCGGCGGTTCATCTCCTTCACGCGCTCCTTGGAAATGCGGTATTCCTCCAGGAACAGCTTCTGCACCGCCTGAATGTCCTTCACGCAGACAAAGCCGCCGATCAGGTTCGCCATATCCAGCAGCGCGTCATTCTCGTCCTTGACCGCCTTATCCAGCTCGTTGTGCTTCTTGTACTTCGCCTCGCCGTCCGGCAGCGCGTCGTATTCCTCCTGCACATTGGCCAGATGCTTTTTCAGCTCGTGCCACTTTTCGCGGCGCTTTTCGAGCGTTTGCAGCGTCTTTTTGACGTAAACCGGCGCGAGATCATCCAGCGTGCGGCCATAGTACATCGTCCGGCCGTCCGTCTGGCGGTAGAGCTGGAGCAGCGTGCGGCCCAGCGTGGACTTGCCGCAGCCGCTCTCGCCGACCAGACCGAAGGTCTCGCCCTCGTAGATATCCAGCGTAATGCCGTCGTTGGCCTTGACATAAAGGCCCTTCTTCTTCAGCGGGAAGTATTGCTTGAGGTTGCTGACGCGAAGCAGCACCTTCTTCCCCTCGTTATTTGAGGTTTGCACGGCGCTCCTCCTTTCTGGGGTAGAAGCAGCGCACCTGCTGCTCCTCCGTCACGTTCACCAGCTCCGGTTCTTCCTCGAGGCAGCGCTGCTGGCAGTATTTGCAGCGGGGCGCGAATTTGCAGCCCTTCGGCAGATTGAGCGGGTGCGGCACCGAGCCGGGGATGGATTCAAGCCGCACACCGGCGGGCGTATCCAGTCTCGGGATGGAGACCATCAGCCCCTCGGTATACGGATGGGAAAACTCGCAATCGGTGAAGAGCGTCTTCGCCGGAGCCATTTCCACCACCTGACCGCAGTACATAACGGCCACGTCGTCCGCCATCTGCGCGATAACGCCGAGGTCGTGGGTGATGAAGAGGATGGACGTGCCGTGCTCGCGCTTCAGGTCATTCATCAGCTTCAAAATCTGCGCCTGAATCGTCACGTCCAGCGCCGTGGTCGGCTCGTCGGCGATCAGCAGCTTCGGCTTGCAGGCCAGCGCCATGGCGATCATCACGCGCTGACGCATGCCGCCGGAGAGCTGGTGCGGATATTGCTTGGCCACGACCTCCGGGTTCGGAATCTTGACGTCGGCCAGCATTTCGACAACCTTCTTGCGCGCCTCTTCCTTGCTCAGCCCCTGATGGATGATGAACGGCTCGGAAACCTGACGCTCGATGGTGAACACCGGGTTGAGGCTGGTCATCGGCTCCTGAAAGATGACGGAAATCGCGTTGCCGCGGATTTTCTGCATTTCGGAAAGGGGCATCTTCGTCAGATCCTTTCCGTCGAACATGATGCTGCCCCCGGCGATATAGCCGTTGCCATCCAGAAGCTGGAGCATGCTCATCGCGGAGACGCTCTTGCCCGAGCCGGATTCGCCGACCACGCCGAGCGTCCTGCCCGCTTCCACCTTGTAGGATACGCCGTTCACCGCCTTGACGACGCCGCGCTTGGTGGTGAAGAATGTTTTCAGATCGTGCATTTCAAGCAGTGCCATAAATTCTTCCCCTCCTTCTTATCGTTCGAGCGCCTTCGGGTCCAGCGCGTCGCGCAGGCCGTCGCCGATCAGGTTGATGCAAATGGTGCAGATGCCGAAAATCACAGCCGGGAACACCCACTGCCACCAGTATTGCTGGATGACGATGGAGTTGTTCGCGCCGTTGAGCAGGTTGCCCCACGTCGGGGTCGGCAGCGGAATACCGAAGCCGAGGTAGGACAGTGTGGATTCGGTCAGCATGCAGGTCGCGAAATCCAGCGTCATGGAGACGATCAGCAGGCTGACGACGTTGGGCAGGATGTGGCGGAACACGATCGTGTGCTCGCGAATACCCATCGCCTTCGCCGCCGTGACGTATTCCATCTCGCGCTGCGCCAGAATCTGCGCGCGCACGAGGCGGCATGTCGGCACCCAGCTCAGCACGCCGAGCACGACCATAATCAGGTACATGCGCTGCGTCGGATCGAGCTTCGTGCCGATGACGGCGGAGAGGATCATCGCGAACGGGATGAACGGCAGGCCGCCGACGATCTCCGCGATACGCATGATGAGGATATCAATCCGGCCGCCGAAGTACCCGGCGACGCCGCCGAAGATGATGCCCAGAATCGTCGCGATGACGACGGAAATCGCGCCGACGGTCATCGTCACCTGACCGCCGTTGACGATACGGGTCAGCATGTCGCGGCCGAGGCTGTCCGTGCCGAGCACAAAGCCCTTGAGCCCCCACGTGTACATCGTGCCGTCGCTGGCCAGCGCATAGTTCTGGTAGCTGGAAACGAAGATTTTTTCGATGTTGTCCGCGCTCTGCGCCTTGGCAGGCACGTCAATCTGGCCGTATTTGTTGTTGCCCCAGGAAACCAGATCGCCGTTTTCCAGCAGCGCGGTGTAGTGATAGCGGCCGCCGTAGAGGTGAACGATCTTGGATTCAAGCGCCGGCACATTGGCCTCGCCCTTCACGGCGTTGCCCCAGACGTAGACCTCGCCGTCCTCGGTCACGGCCGCGACGGATTTGCTCGTGGAAGCGATATCCACGACGGTCTTGCCCTTCAGCCCTGCCGGAATCTTGGCGAACGGGGAGGTTTTATCCTTGTTGCCGGTGTAGGCCACCGTGCCGTCGGTCATCAGGGCGATATACTCGTTATCCGTCAGCGCAACCTTGGCGATCTTGCCCTGATACTTGCTGCGGATCTTGATATCGGCCATGTTGCCGTTGCCCCAGAGATAGAGATTGCCGTCCGAGCAGACGATGGCGGAGAACTGGTTGCCCGCTTCGAGCTGCACCACGTCCCAATCCGCGCCGCCGGCCTTCATGGCCTTCTTCATATCGTTGGAGAATTTATCCTGCTGAAGGCGCGTGTTGCCCCAGACGTAGACCTCGCCGTCCGTGTCCACCGCGACGACGTGATCCGTACCGGCGGCAATCTGCACCAGATCGGCGCTCTTGATCTCGTCCGGGATGTTCGAAACGTCGATTTTATCGGTGATGCGGGTGTGTCCCCAAGTATACAGCTCGCCCTTGTTGTCAATGCCGACGCCGTAGGTGTTGCCGGAGGAGATGTCTTTCACGCCGTTATCCAGCAGTGCCTTCGGCACCTGCATCATGTTGCTTGAGGGCGGCAGGTTAGTCAGCGTGCTGTCCTGCTCGGAGAGATCGAGCACCCAGATGTGCGGACCGACCATCACGAATACGAAAATCGCGAGGAACACGATCAGGCCGAACATGGCCAGCGGGCGATGGGTGAAGTTGCTCACCATCGCGCGCATCGGGGTCTGAATCTTCTCCTCTTCCTCGGTGGAAAGCTCGGGACGCTCGTGCAGGAAGCAGCGCTTGAGCCAGCGCACGAGGAAGAATTCTTTTTTCTTGTTGCTCATCGTTCTTCCTCCTTACTTGTCCACACGCACGCGCGGATCGACCAGACCGTAGCTGATATCCATCAGCAGCGAGCCGATCAGGGCGACGATGGTATAGAACATCTGAATCGCGAGCACCAGCTCAAAGTCAAGGTTGCTCAGGCCCGCCCAATAGAGCTTGCCCATGCCGTTCAGCGAGAACGTGTTCTCGATGATGACCGAGCCGGAGAAAATGCTGATGAACCAGCCGATGATCGAGGTGATGATCGGCAGCAGCGCGTTGCGCCACGCATGGGAATAGATGACGACCTTTTCCTTGAGACCCTTTGCGCGCGCGGTACGGATGTAGTCCATGCTCAGCGCGTCGATCATCGCGCTGCGGACGTAGCGGGTCATGCCGCCCAGCGACGCGAAGGTCATAACGATGACCGGCAGGGTGATGTGGTAGAGCATGTCGATGAACTCGTCCCACTTGGTCGCGTAAATCGCGCCCGCGGTCTTCGTGCCGGAAATCGGGAAGATGCGCCAGAGCACGCAGAAGAAGAACATGAAAATCAGGGCGATGATGTAAATCGGCAGGCTGTAGCCGAGCATCGTCACCACCTGAACGGTGTTATCCACCTTTTTGCCCTTGTGAACCGCGCAGAAAATGCCCAGCGGAATCGTGATCGCCAGCGCCAGAATCGTTGAGAAGATGTTGATGAAGATCGTGTTCTTCATCGGGTCAACGATCACCTCGGTCACGTCCTTCTTGTAGAACTGGGAATAGCCGAAGTTGCCCTGAAGCAGGCCGTTGAAGCCGTTGTTGTCGCCAACATCCGGCCAAAGCCCCATCCAGCGCATGTAGCGAATGACCAGCGGATCGTCAAGACCCATCTTCGCGCGCAGCTCCTGATACAACTGCTCATACTCCGCCGGTTTGAGGCTCTGCTTCTGGGCTTCCAGCTCAGCGCGCGCCGGGTCCGTCGGGATCAGGTTGTACAGCGAATACATTAAAAACGAAACGATGAGAAACACAAGCGCCATGTATCCGATACGCTTGGCAACATATTTGCCCATCTCATCCATCCTCTCTATGGTGTTCTTTCTTTTTCTTTCTCTCTCTCTTGTGGTGCGGCTCATACCGCCATGCACGGGCACGACCGCTCGGCCTGCCCGCGACATCTATATTTTCATCCGCAGGACAAGTGCTTTGCCCTTGAATCATCCCGCCTTTGTGTGTTCAAGGGCAGGGCGCTTGTCCTTCAAAAGGACGTTTCATTCAAAATCAAAAAAGTAGGGAAAAAAGGGGCGGGCAGAACGCCCGCCCCCAATTCTGTGATCGGAACTGAGCAAAAATTACTCGGCAACGGTCGCGTAGAGAATCGCCTGCTGGAAATCCCAGAAGGAATCCTGCGTGTAGTTCTCAAGCCAATCCGGATAGACGGTGATGTAGATGTTGGAGTAGAGCGGGATCTGCGGGAGCAGCTCGTTCCACAGCATCTGGAAGCCCTTCCAGTAGGTCATGTACAGCTGCGTGTTGCTGGAATCCACGCCGTAAACCATGTTCATGGTGAGCGCGTCCATCGCCTCGTTGTACAGACGGTTGAGGTTGTAGCCCTGCGCAACCATGTCCGGGTCGAGCGTCCACTCGTAGGACTGGTCGTAGGCCGGGATGAAGTTGCTGGCCAGGTTGAACATGCCGTAGGTCGGAACGGCGTACTTGTCGCCCTGGGAAGCGTCGCGATAGTAGTAGTTGAGCAGCTCGGTGAAGGTCATCACGTTCTGGTTGATCTTCATGCCGGCCTCAGCGGTCTGCGTGCCCTGCGCAAGCATGACGTTGAGCAGCTCGGAAACCGGGTTGTTCTCGGAAGAGGACCACTCGATGATCAGCGGCATCAGGATGGTGCCGTCGGCGAGAGTGACGTTGTGCGCGTAGGTGCCCGCCTCGACCTCGGTGACCTTCTTGTAGCGGATTTCGCCGGAGCCATCGACATAGTCGCTGCCGTCGGCGTTGTAGACCCAGCCGTCAGCCTTCAGCTCTTCGACGGCCGCTTCCGGATCGTAGGAATACGGATTGAGGGTCATCTCCAGCCACTCTTCGGCCTCCTGATACTGCCACAGGCCGGTGCCGTACATGCCGTTGACGACGCCGCCCCAGCCCTGGCAGAAGGTGTTCGCAAACTCGTTGCGATCCAGCAGCAGGGCAACCGCGTGACGGACAGCCTCGAACTGGGTCGGGCCGAAGTCGCACTGGAAGTTCAGCATGCCGTAGCCGGCACGGTCGAACTGCACGTAGTCAAAGCCGCCCTCGGCGATGATGTCCAGCGCCGTATTGATCTGGTTGCCGTCGGTCACGGTGTCGTAGAAGTTGAAGGCGCCGGTCTTGAGCGCGTCGGCCCAGGTCGCGTCTTCGGTCTTGGTGACGACGATCTTCTCGATGCTCGGCTTCTGGCCTTCGAAGTTGCCCGCGTAGTTCGGGTTGATGGTCAGGGTCGCCTGCAGGGAGCCCTTGTCGAACGCGACAAGGTTGTACGGGCCGGCGGAAACGCGGTCTTCACCGGCGTTGAAGCGGGCGTACTCGAGCTGCTTCTCGATGCCTTCCTTGGTGAAGTCGCCGGCGATGTAGCAGCCCTCGCCGTCGTCCTTCAGCTCAACGCCCTCGCCCAGCCAGTACTTGAGGGAGAACGGCAGCAGCTGGATGTAGCGCAGATCGTAGTAATACGGGATCTTGTCCGCGAGGATGGTCACGGAGAAGGTGTAATCGTCGATCAGGCGGAGGCCGGAAACCGCGGTCGCCGTGCCGTCATAGTAGTCCTTGCCGCCGACATAGGTCAGGTGGCCGGTCAGCTTCGCGCCGGTATCCATCGCGACCTTGGAGCAGGCGAAGACCTCGGCCCACAGGAAGTCGGCCGCCTTGATCTCTTCGCCGTTGTTGTAGGTCAGACCCTCGTTGATGGTGACGGTGAACGTCTTGCTGCCATCCGGGTTGACGACGGATTCGATGTTCTTGGCGACGGTCGGGTTCACGACATACTCGCCGCCCTGATTGGTGACGGTGACGCCGTAATCGTTGGTCAGATCACGGATCATCTTGTCGGTCGCGTTGTTCGTCCACCAGGAGCTGGGGGCAAAGTCGCCGCCGATTTCGGTGGAAGAACCATACACGATGGTTCCCTTCTCAGACGTGCCCTCGGCAAACGCCATCGCGCTCGCAGAAACGAGCATGGCCGCCGCCAGAAGCATGGAAAGAAGCTTCTTCATGGATACATCCTCCCAGATAATAAATTATATTTCGTCCGCAGCACGTTCTGCGTCAAAATATCGCGTTCCGATCCGGCTCTTCAGACAGAGCTGGATAAACAATATTACTATACACTGTTTTTTGTTTTCTGTCAATCACGCCGACGGTTTTTTGTCTGCTTTTGCATTCATATTTTTACCCGTTTACCCTGCCGAGTTCCAGAATTTTGCACCAAGTCTCCTCCGTGACTGGAATTCCGTTCTCGCGGTTCTTCGCGCGCGTTCTGTCAAGCCCCTCGCCCGGCGCGTGTACGCCGCGGCCGCCCTCGATGGGCGGCAGGCTGTGCAGGAAGGCGATGGTCTCCTCCATCTGCGCCTCCACGGCCTTCATATCCACGACCGCCGCCGGGTGAATCGCGATGAACACCTGACTCATGCCCTTTTCGCCGTCGCTCATCAGACCGATCATGCGGCTCGTGCGCCCGGCGGAGAGCATCGACGCGCAGAGATCCAGCATGATGGACAGCGCGCTGCCCTTCCACATCGCCATCGGCATCATCCGGCCGCTCTCGCAGATCTTCTGGGGATCGCAGGTGGGGTTGCCGTCCGCGTCGTAGCCGCAGGGCGTATCGAGCATCTTGCCCTCCTGCGCCATGATTTCCAGCTTGCCGTAGGCGTACTGGCTCACCGCCATATCCATCACCAGACTGCCCTTTTCGCGCGGGATGGCGAAGGTGATCGGGTTGTTGCCGGTGGAGGGCTCGAGCGTGCCCCACGCCGTCAGGTTCATGCAGGTGTTGGTGAAGCAGATGCCCATCAGCCCCGCGTCCGCCATCGTCAGGCCGTATCGACCCGCGCGCAGCCAGTGGCTGTTGTTGCGCAGCGCGACGCAGGCAATGCCGTGCGCCTTGGCCAGCTCGATGGCGCGCGCCGTCATCTGCTCCGCAATCAGCGGGCCGACGCCGAAATGCGCGTCATAGACCTCCAGCGCGCCGAAGCCGCCGACCTTCTCGGCCTTTGTCACCTTCGGGTCGCAAAGCCCGCTCTCCATATCGCTGATGTATCGCGGATAGCGGTTCATGCCGTGGCTGTAAATGCCGTCCAGCGAGTTGCCCGCGAAGATTTCGGCAAAATGCTTCGCGTCCTCCTCGCCCATGAATCGGGTCAGCCCCTTCGCCATTTCGCGAACGGCCTCGTCGTATTGAACGTAAATCATGCGGATAGTTCCCCCTTATCGGCTGTGATTCCCTTGTTTTTCGCGGCGCGTCTTCTTTTTTCCTGCCAACCGTCGCTGTCAATTTCTGTCGGAGCGATTTCTTTTCGGCACGATCCGCCGCACAAGCCCGAGCAGCGCTTCCTCGATCTGCGCGCTGTATTTCATGGCGAACACAAAAATCAGCAGCCCCGCGCCGCCGATGACCGCCCACGCCCAAACCGGCAGGCTGAGCGCCCCGCTGCCCAGCAGCGCCGCGACGATCAGCCCCCACGGCCTGGCCAGCGCCATGATCGCGACAAACCGCCCGAGCGGAATCTTCGTCAGCCCCGCCAGCATGCAGAGCGCGTCATCCGGGAAAAACGGAAAGAGCATCGTCAAAAACAAAAACATATCCTGCTTTTCCTCGATGATCGGCAGGTATTTTTCCATCACGCCCTTGTCCAGAAACCGCTGCACCGCGTTCCGCCCCAGCGCCCGCGCCGCCAAAAACACGATCACAGACCCCGCGATCACCGCCAGCACGCCCAAAATCATCGCCGGCCAGAAGCCCAGCGCCAGCGCGCCCGCCATCATCGAAATGTTGCTGGGAATCGGCGCGACGATGACCGTCATCATTTGCAGCGCGAAATACACCGCGCCCGCCCAGACGCCCGCGTCCGCGATCACCTCGCGCAGCGCCTCCACCGAGTTGATTTTTTCAAAAAATCCGTTTTTCCAAAGCGCGCAGCCGCCCGCCGCCAAAAGCGCGGCGACAGCCAGCGCAGCCAAAATGATGCGGATTATCTTTTTTCGGTTCACGGTACTCCTTCCGTCTGCCTTTCGGCAGACACCTCCCTCAAAGAGGGAGGTCTTCTGTCAGATGCGCGGCAAAGCGCGACCGAGGGAGTTCCCCTTCACAACACCGCCGCCGCGATCGTATACCCCCATGTAAACACAACCAGCAGCGCCGCGCAGACCGACAGCCCGACGGCGTGCGCCGCGCGGCTTTTCAGGCTCTGCGCCTGCAAGAGCGGCAGCGTTGCCAGCGCGTAAAGATACCGCGCGCCGGAAAGCAGCCACGTCGGGGACAGCACGACGGCCACGTACACAAAGCTGTACGCCGCCAGATCGAACGGCAGCTTTTTCTGCCGTGCCGCCAGCAGGATGTAGATATACCCCATCGCCAGAAGCTGAAAGCCCCAAGTGAACAGCCAGTCGTCATCCCCGCAGGTGGAAATCAGGTAGCTGACGGTGTTCGCCGTCGAAGCCCAGAACGAGCCGGGCTGCTGATACCAGTTCTCCTTCTGATAGATCAGGTAGGTCATCGGGTCGCCCGTCACCAGCCAGTTGATTCCCCAGTAGATGAACAGGCCGCCGAATACCATGCCCACCTGCGCCAGACAGCGCAGCACCGCCTTCATCCGGAGCCCCTCGCGGGGGATGCGCGCCAAAAACGCGATGATGAACAGGCCGGAGACAATCACCCCCGGCATGCGCGTCAGCGCGCTGGCCATGCCGCACAGCGCCGCGCCCCACGGATGACCGCGCCGCAGCAGGCAGACCGTTGCCAGCGTCAGGCTGATAAACAGCGCCTCCGTGTACGCGCAGGCGAGGAACACGCTCATCGGGCTGAGCAGAAAATACGCGACCGCCAGCTGCGCCCCGTGCCCGCCCAGATGCATCGCCGCCAGATCGTAGAGCAGCGCGGCGCACAGCCCCGAGCAGAGCAGCGAAACCAGCGTCCCCGCCACGAACAGGTTTCCGCCCGTGAAGGCCGAAAACACGCGCGTCACCGCGGGGTACAGCGGAAAGAACACCAGCCGAAGCCGCGCGTCGCCGACGTTCGTATAGCCGTCCCGCGCAATGCCCAGATAATGCCGCACATCCCAGTGCGTCCACAGCGCCGCGAAGGAATCCGCGAACGAATCCGCCCCGCCGCCCCTTCTGTAAAAGGCATACGCCAGCGCGTAGAGCATCAGGCGGGTCGCCACCGCCGCCGCCGCGGCCAGCGCCATGGCCCGTCCGTCCGGCAGCGCCCGAACCGTTTCATTCTCCAGCCCCGAGGCGCTTTCCTCCCCCCGCATCACGCGGGTCAGTCGAACACATAGGCAAACGCCGCAAACGCCCATCAAAATTGCGGACGCTGCGGCGGCTGTCGTTTGTAAAAGATTGGATAGCGCGTCCATCATGCTCCTGCACCTCAGCGCTTGCGCTTTCCGTTTTTCGGCGGGGTCTTCGCCGGGTGATAGGCCTCGTCTTTGCTGACGCGCGGCGGGAGGGCGTTGATCCCGGCGATTTCGTTGCCGTCATCCTCCTCCATCATCTTCGCCACGCGGCTCACGAGCCCCTTCTTCGGCTTTTTCGCCGCCTCGGCGGCTTGCTGCACCTGCGGCCACTGGGGCGGATCGGGCAGCCGCTCCACCGTTTCGCCGGAAACATAATCGCTGTATGTTCTCGGCTTCTGCTGGGGCGCGCGGCGGCGGCGCGGGGCGATCTGCGCGTCGGTCTGTGCCGCCTCGTCGCTCTGCGCGGCGCGGCGCGCCATTTCCGCGTCATAGGCCGCTTTTTCCTGCCGATAGCGCGCCATATCCTGCTCGTACTGCGCCTTTTGGCGCTCATATTCGGCCAACTGCCGCTGATATTCCGCCTGCGCCTTCTGCCGCTGCGCTTCTTCATAGGCTTTTTGCTGGGCGATACGCTGCTGCTCGGCTTCGTATGCCTTTTGCTGCGCGATGCGCTGCTGCTCGGCTTCGTAGGCTTTTTGCTGCGCGACGCGCTGCTGCTCGGCCTCGTAGGCCTTTTGCTGCGCGATGCGCTGCCGCTCGGCCTCGGCCTTCTGCCGCGCCTCTTCCTGCATCTGCTGCTGCCATGCGTCGATCTCCGCGCGGCGGCGCTCCACCTCGGCCGCGCCCGGCCCTTCCGCGCGCACGGCGGAATAGCGCTGGGTTTCGGCCATGCCCTCGGCGGCCTTCGCGCCGTATCTCATGCCGGGGTATGCGCCCAGCTCCTCGTCCGGCACGCTCTGCGCGCGCTGCATGACCTCCTGCGCCTGCCGCTCGTCCATCTGCGGCTGCTGGAGCGGCAGCCACTGTTCTTCTTCCTCTTCCGGCGCGCCTGAATCCGTTTGCGCATAGGCGGCGGGCATTTTCTGCGTTTCGTCGCCGCTCGGCGCGCGCTTTTTGCGCTTTTCCTCCTGCTCCGGCTCGGGCATGCGCAGAAAACGGCGCGCCCGCCTCGCCCAGAGGTGATACGGCTGCCAGCGGATCAGCCAAACCAGCCAGTCGATCGCCAGCCCCGCCGCCAGAATCACGACGACAATCAGGACCCAGTTTTTGCCGAGAAATTCCAGCAGGGTCGTGTGGTCGGTGGTAAACAGCGCCCAGATCGCGTTGACCAGCGCGCGCACCCAGCCCATCAGCAGGTTAAACAGCGAATCTGCGAGTGTTCCCATGTTTCCTCCGTTTTATGGCTTCGCCTGCAGCGTGACGGTGACTTCCGGCGAGCTCAGCGCGCAGGTGAACTCCGGCGCGTTGTCAATATGAATCTGCACCGGCAGGGTGTATACGCCCTCCTCCAGCCCGGAAACATCCACAAACAGATGCACGCTCGATGCGTCCAGCGCGTTGATGAAGGTGTAGCCGCCGGTGAGCTGCGCGGTGGCGCTCGCCGTGCTGAGCGAGGCGGTCAGGTGATCCGCCAGCCCGTCCGTCTGAATCGGCAGACGGCGCAGCGTACATTCGGTCTGCTTTTCGCTGATGCGGGCGGTCACGCCGATCTCGGTCGGCAGCGTGTTTTCAACGCCCGTCAGCTTTTTCAGGCGCACATAGCCCGTCACGTCCTCCGTCGCGCCCCCGATGTTCAGCGGCGAATCCGTCGTCAGCGCGTCGATTGCATCCAGCAGCTCCTGCCGCGCGGCGACGGGCACGGTCTCCTCCGCCAGCTCGATGGCCGTCAGTTCATAGCCCTCCGCCGGTTCGCCCGTCACGAAGCTCTGCGCCTCCAGCGGCACATTCTTCATCGGCACCAGCTCGGTTTCCACCACGACGGAATTGGTGATGACGGATTGGTTGGTGATTTCCAGCTTGTCGGAAACGACGACGTTCCCCTGCGAATCCTGCAATTCGATGTTCAGCGCGGAGCGATCCGTCATCCGGCGCTCGCTCAGCGCGGATTGATCCAGCCGCGCCACGACGCGCGCCACGCTGGCCACCAGCGACTGCGGGCCGGAGACGGACAGCGTCGTGGGATCGGTCTTATAGCTGTCCAGATACAGCCCTTCCGGGATCGTCCCGGTCATTTCGAGCACGACGGGCACACGGCGGGTGATGTAGCGCTCCACGTTCACGGTAATTGAGGCCGGTTCGCAGGAGACGACCGGGCCGTAAAGCTGAGAGGAATAATACGTCACACTCAGCTCGTTCTCGCCCTCGCCGGTGATCTGGCTCAAATCAAAATGCGGGTTATAGGCCGTGCCGCTGACGCGGTTGTAGTTGGCCTGCGTCACCTCGACGGTCATCTTGACGGCGGGCACCTTTTCAAGGATGTCGTCCATCACGATGTATCCGCGGCTCTTGAGCGCCGCCTCGCCCGTCACCGTGACGGCGACGTTGGCGAACGTCTTCTGCCGCGTCAGCGTGCCGTCGGAGGCGACCAGCGCGCTCCAGCAGACCACCGCCGCGAGCGCGGAAACGGTGATGAGAAACGGCTTACCGGCCACCACCCTGGCGATGATCCGCCGCAGCTTGCGGAACGGGCCGCGTCCCTCAGGCTTTCTTGTCGGCCTGCTGTTCATCATGGGCGCCCTTCCTCCTTTGCTTGAAATGCAGCAGCGGCACACGGGCGTCCTTGTCCTGTGCGTCGTAAATGCCATGGAGAATCTGCCGCAGGGATGCCTCGTCCAGATGGCGGACGAGCCTGCCGCCCTCGGCCATGGAGATGATGCCCGTCTCCTCGGAGACGATGAACACCTTCGCATCCGAAATTTCGCTCACGCCCAGACCCGCGCGGTGGCGCGTACCCAAATCGCGCCCCACGCCCGTGGTATCCGACAGGCGCAGCAAACAGGCCGCCGCGATCACGCGGTCGCCGCGAACCACCACCGCGCCGTCGTGCAGCGGGGTGTTCGGCTCGAAGATGTTTTCAATCAGCGGCTGGGAGATGACGCCGTCCACGCGGGTGCCGGTGGCGATTACGTCGTTCAGCCGGATCTTGTTTTCAATGACGATCAGCGCGCCGACCTTGCGCCGCGCCATGTGCTCCAGCGCGAGGATCATTTCGTCGATAATCAATTCGGCGTTGCCCGCCTGCACGAGCGCGGTCGAGCTGTCAAACACGCTGTTGTTGCCCAGCTCTTCCAGAATACGCCGGATTTCGGATTGAAACAGCACAATCAGCAGCACCGGCCCGGCGTTAATCATCCACGCCAGCAGCGCGTGGATGGTGCGCATGCCGAGCACGTCGCTGAGCCATGTCGCAATCAGCAAAATGATGATCCCCTTGATCGTCTGCGACACGCGCGTCTGCCTGACGTGCACGAGCAGCTCATAAATGATGATGGTCAGCAGCAGGATATCGATCAGGTCGATCAGGCGCGGCCTGTTGAATACGTTCCACAGGATTGCGGATATCTGCTCCCCAATCGCGTTCAAGGCACTTCCTCCCATCTATAACGGCATGTGTTTCTATTATACACCATCGCCATTCTTTCGGACAGGGGCTATCGTTTGTTATTTTTGTAAAATTTTGTGGCGGTTTGTGAACGACGCCTTCCGTCTGTCTCTGGCAGTCGCCTCCCTCTAAGAGGGAGGCATATGGCGCAGCGGCTCCTTCCGTCTGCCTTCGGCAGCCACCTCCCTCTAAGAGGGAGGCGTATGGCGCAATCCCTTTGAACTGCGGGAATAAGCGCTTCCTTACGAAGGAAGCTAAGGAAGCCGGCCAAAGAAATCAGGCGTTAAAAAAGATTCTCCCTCTTGAGCGGAGGGAGAACTGTGTTTTCATTTGATCCGCGCTCAGGCGCCCGCGCCGTCCGCGTGCGCGCCCGCCGTGTGCGCGGCTTCCCGCGGGGTGAAGAGCATGGAGATGCTCCAAAGCCCCGCCGCGCCGACAATGGTATACAGCACGCGGGAGATCATCGCCGCCTGCCCGCCGAACAGGAAGGCAATCAGATCAAACTGAAACAGGCCGACAAGCCCCCAGTTGATCGCGCCGACGATCACCAGCAGCAGAGAAAAACGATCCATTGCATCCACTCCTTTCCGCCATGCAGTCTGCGCGGAAAGGGCGCGTTTTATTCGGTTTTTTTCGCGCCGGGGAACTCGATCACCTTGCCCCGCTCCATCCGCGCCTCCTCGGGCCACGCGCGGGCGGGCACGTCGGTCAGCAGTCCCTCCCGAATACAGGCGTTCACCAGCCGAACGGCATAGCTGAGCGCCGCCTCCGGCGGATAGCCGATGGTTTCGGATAGCGTCAGCAGTTCGTCATAGGTGGCCTGCTCCATTTCCATCGTAACTTTGGGGCGCATGCACCAGCCCTCCTCGAAAAGATTCGCAAAAGCCGCGTTCTGTGTCACATCGCGTCGGCCTCGTCGGTTTGCAGCGTCAGCAGGTCGGAAACCCTGTCCCGCCTGGAAACGCAGACGCGGATATCGTTTCCCACGTCGAAGCCCGCCGCCGAAAGCGCGCCGCATACCGTATTATATGCCAGTTCAGGTAAATTATTGTCAGTAGAAAGGTGGGAAAGAAAGACGGCGCGCGTTCCGCTTTCCGCCAGCTCGCACATCGCGCGAGCACAGTCCTCGTTGTTGAGGTGCCCCCTCTGGCCGAGAATCCGCTGCTTGAGCCGCTGGGGATACGGCCCGCGGCGAACCATGTCCACATCGTGATTGGCCTCCAGCACCAGCGCCTGACAGCCGGAAACCGCGCGCATCCACGTCTCGCTGATGTGCCCGATGTCCGTCGCCACGCCGCAGCGCAGCCCTTGACAGTCAAAGGCGAACCCGACGGGATCGGCCGCGTCGTGCGGAATCGGGAACGGATGGACATTGAGCGCGCCGATATAAAAATCCTCCCCGGTGTAAAACGTGCGCATGCACTTTTGCGGAATCCCGGTCTCCCTCTGCAAAATGCCCTGCCACGTGCCCTCGTTGGCATAGACGGGCATTCCGTACCGGCGGCAGAGCACGCCGAGCCCGCGAACATGGTCGATATGCTCGTGCGTGACCAGAATCGCGTCGATGTTCCGAATATCCACGCCGATTTCGCGCAGATTGGCCTCTACGCGCGCGGCGCTCATCCCGGCGTCCACCAGGAGCTTCACACCGCCGCAGGCCATATAAACGCTGTTTCCCGACGAGCCGGAAAACAGCGGGCAAAGGTTGAGCTGCATGACTTTACAAATTCCTCTCTATCCGTTACAATCCATAGATGTATTATAGCGCAACTCCGGCGCCGCGTAAAGGAGAAGAAACACGATGGAGCATTATCGCCTGTGGGGGCGCGTCATCAGCCGCCACCGCATTGTAAAAAACGAAACCGTCGAGATTCACGACGGGGATATCGAGTCCGCCTTTCTGGAGCTTTGCCGCCGCTTCGACGTGCAGCGCCCGCTGCAGCTGCCCAAGCATAACCGCGAATGGGAGAAGTTCGGCCGCACGTTTTACACGAAGGAGCATTTCACCGAGCCCATCGACTTTGACAAGCTCGAAGTCGAGCTGCTCACCCCGGACGGCGAAAAGAAGCACAGCGGCCCGCGCACCCCGCTGATGGACGCTTGAGCGCGCCGGTCGTCGGCCGTTTCGCGCCCACGCCGAGCGGACGGCTGCATTTGGGCAACCTGCTCTGCGCGCTGATCGCGTATCTCTCCGCCCGCAGTCAGGGCGGGCGCTTTCTGCTGCGCATCGAGGATCTGGATACGCCGCGCTGCCCCAAGCGCCTGTGCGGCGCCGCCGTTTCCGATCTGGCGTGGCTGGGCGTCGCCTGGGATGAACCGCCGCTCGTGCAGAGCGAGCGCACCGACGTCTATCGGCGCTATTTTGACGCGCTCGATGAAAAAGGCCTGCTCTATCCCTGCTTCTGCACCCGCGCGCAGCTCCACGCCGCCGACGCGCCCAACCGCGGCGACGACATGCCCGTTTACGCCGGCACATGCGCCCATCTCTCCCCAGAGACCGTCGCGGAGAAGCTGAAAACCCGCCGCCCCGCGTACCGCCTGCGCGTGCCGGATGAAACGATTGCCGTCTGCGACCGCCACTACGGGCTGTATCAGGAGAATCTCGCGCGCGACTGCGGTGATTTCATTCTGCGCCGCTCCGACGGGCTTTTCGGCTATCAGCTCGCCGTCGTCGTGGATGACGCGCTCAGCGGCGTAAACGAAATCGTGCGCGGGCACGACATCCTGTCCTCCACGCCGAGACAGCGCTATCTCCAGCGCCTTTTGGGCTTTGAAACGCCCGCCTACGCGCACATTCCGCTGCTTGAGGACGCACAGGGCCGCCGCCTTGCCAAGCGCGACGGCGACACCGACCTGTCCGCGCTCTCCAAGCGCTTCACCCGCGAGGACATCCTCGGCATGCTGGCTTACAGCGCGGGGATTCTGCCCGAAAACCGCCCCGCGACCATGGAGGCGCTGATCGGCGCGTTTGACTGGAAAAATGTCAAAACGGAGGATATGCGCCTGCCGCCGTCCTTCCAATTTGCCGCCCGTTCCACTTGATAGGATTGATACGATAAAAGACGCTGCCGCAAATGGTTTTCATTGGCGACAGCGTCTTTTTATACTAATTCGCAGTTAAAATGCTTAACAGAGCGCATCAGATTTTTTGTTCTGACGAAGCCAAGTGAAGTGAGGCGTACTGGAGGTACGTTGAACGGAACGAGGCAAAGTCAGAGCGAAAAAGATGGTGCGCGGATTAAGCCATTTTAACAAGAATTAGTATTAGTCCCTTTGCGTTCTGCGCAGGGCGCAGGAGAGCGCCGCCAGCGCCAGCGGCATGAGATAGATCACCGGGAAGCCGTAGCGGTCCTGATGCTCGATGCACGGGCCGCAGAGAATGACCGCCATCGTCAACATCTGCGGAAGCAGGATCGTCAGCATCCCGCGCGCTTTTCGGCTGCATGCAATCGCGCAAGCGCCCAAAAGCACCGCGCAGTAAAAGCCCAGCGTATTGAGCTGGAGCGCAAACGGGAGCGCCAGCGCGACCTGACGCAGACTGCTTTCCATCTTCTCCAGTCGGGTCAGCGTCCCGCTTCGGTGAATATCCAGCGCTTCTTCCTCCCGCGCGGAAAGCCCGGTTCCCGTGAAAATCGCCAGATTGCAGGTGCTCACGTCGAACAGCAGCGCATTTTGGATGATCGTCGCAGACAGATAGCAGCCGGGGTGCCGGATCATCTGGCTCGCCCACGCCTGTCCATACGCCAGCCAGTCGCGCGGCGTCGCCGTCTTCCGATACATCGCCTTCACCGGGTCGGAAAGCTCCGGCTGATAGCGTTTTGCCAGCTCGTCGTAAACCAGCACCCCATCGATCGCCGCGCGCTCCTCGTCGGTGACTTCCGAGGCGTATTCCGAAACAAACCGCGCCGTCTGCTGAAACGGCAGGGACAGCGCCTCGCCCAAGCTCGCCGCCTGCGGATGAAAGCGCGCGTCAAACGCCGCGTCAAACCCCGCGCCGAGCAGAAACGGAAGCGCCGCAACCGCGGCAATCGCCGCCCGTCGTTTTCTGCCGCGCGTTCCCAAAAACAGCGCCGCGCAAATCGGAATCCAGACCATCGCGCCGTTCGGGCGCATCCGAAGCATCAAAAACGCGGACAGGGTCATGCGGAGCACAAACCCCGCGCCGAACCCGTCACTCTCCTTTTCCAGAAAACGCCGTCGAACCATCTCGCAGAGCATCAGCAGCATCGCGTAGCTGTAAGGAACATCCTTGAGGATCACCGTGATGTTGTCGCAGTACACCGGCGCGAAAGCGCACAGCGCAAGCGAAAGCGCCCGCAGCCAGACCGGCGCGCAAAGCCTGCGCATGATCCACTGGCTGTACCCGATCACCGCCGCCGCAAAGACCGCCTGCACCAGCACATAGGCAAACAAGCCCGCGTTTCCGCTGCCCAGCGCATGCCCCAGCCGGGTCGTCCCCAGCAGGAAGAACGCCAGAAGCGTCGGATGATGCTTGCTCCACGGCAAAAGCCCCAAAATCTGGTCAAACTGAGATTGCGTATCCGAATTCATGGAAGCCGGATAGCTGACCGCCAGATGCGGCAGCCAGCAGAGCAGCACGGCGGCCATGCAAAACAGCAGGGTATGCGCCCGATACGCCCTGCGCAGCGCGCCGTCTCTTTGTATCCGCAAATCCAGCCTTCCGTCCAGCCCAGCCTCCAGCAGGCGGAAAAGCAGCTCGAACAGGCTCGCCATGCCCAGCGCCAGCACCGCCGCCTTAAGCTTCTGGCTGCCGGAAAGGAAGGGCTGATTCAGGTCGTTCGTGTTGACCACGCTGACCGCGATCACCTGCCAAACGCCGAGAAACAGCGCCGCCAGCCGAACCCGAAGCCCCGCTTTGGGCAGGCGCTCGTCCGCCCAGCTCAGCGCCAGAAGACACACCAACGCCGCCAGCGCCACCGCGCCGCTCGTCCCCACGAGCGACTGGCCGATGTTAACGTAATTGTCGCCGCTGCGCACGTTCAAATCCATAAACATCGCCCACGCCATCAGCCCGGCGCGCAGCACATTTCCGATTTTCAAAGCGCTCATTTGTTTTTCGTCACATACACCGCCGTCGCGACGGGTACCTCCTGCTCCGTGCCGGAACGGGTATACGCGCCGTCCGCCGGGAGGGTGATGGCCTCGCCAATCAGGTAGAATGTGTAAACGCCGCCCTGCTCCACCTCGTCCGCCGTGGACAGCACGACGTACAGCGCATCCTCCCACACGCCGGTGGCGGGATTGCTGACGCAGACCAGCGCGCACGGCTGACCGTCGTAATCCGTAAATTCCATCACCTTGCCGCGCAGGATGAAGCGCTTCTGCGCGTACTGCGCGGGCTTTTTCGCCAGCTCGTCGTAGTCAAGCGCGATCATCTTCTGCCGGAACTGGGCGATCAGCTCGCGCTGCGTCCATTCCCGCGTGAGGGTGATGCTCCGGGTGCTCTGGGCAAAGCCGTCCGCCTTCGCGCGAAGGGTGAAGGTCTCCGTGCCCGCCTCGCTCATAAACACGCGAACGGAGAACCCGCCGTTCTTCCCCGCCTTGACGTTGGTATTCATGCCCTTGCCGTCGATATACACCGTCGCGTTCGGCTCGGTCACGCCGCGCACGGTCACGCTGCCGCCGGTGAACGTCGTGCTCTCCGGCTCGGTGATCTCCAGCCGCGCATCCGGCTTTTCGTAGCGGATCGTGAACGTCGCGGTATCTTCCCCAGCCGTCACCACCAGCTCATGGTCGCCTTCGTCCGCCAGCTTGACCTTCAGGGAGAAGCTGCCGTCCTTCTTCGCGCCGGTCTTGGCGAGCTGCTTTCCGCTCTCCTCCACCCGGATCTCCGCAGAAGCCGCGGCATGGCCGGACAGCGTGAGCTGCGCCGAGGTCGTATACGCCGGGATTTCGTCCAGCGTCAGGCTGCCGCTGGTCTCCACCGCCGCGCTGCCCAAAATGGGTTCGGGCGTGGCGGTCGGCTGCATCGTGGCCGTGGCCTGCGGCGTGGGCGTCGCCTGCCCGAGCGAGGAAAGCAGCTTCATGCCCGAAAGGAGCTGCTCCATGCGCGCGTCGTCCGCCTCGTCCGGTTCGCGGCCCACGATGGTCTGCTCGATCATATACAGTTTGCCCAGATGCAGCGTCGCGTAGCGCAGGCTGTACACCGGCATGGACGCATACATGGCCGAGCTGGTCAGGCGCACGCAGGCGGGCGCGGTATCGACATAGGCGCAGGTTTCATACAGGCCGCTCATTTCAAACTGCGCCAGAAACGCGAGCCGCTGCTCCTGCGTCATCTTGTCCATATCCTGCACATCGGCGAATTTTCCCGCGTCCGTCACGCTGACGGCAATCTGCCCGCCGTCGTCCGGGATGACCTCCATCACAATGCCCGAGGCCACATAGCTGGCCAGCACGGCCTCGCTGCTCGTGCCCAGCGACTTGAGCAGCGCCTCGTGCTCGCCCAGATTCGTCTGCGTGAGCACGGTTTCATCCTCCCGCTGCGTGTAGCGGAATCCTTCGTAGGGAAAAACATACGTCGCCGTCTGCGCGAGCGCGCCCGCGCCCAGCGCAAGCAGCCCGGCGCACAGCAGCATACAAGCCTGTCGTTTCATCGAGAAAGCCCCCTTTGGGTGTCGGCGGTTGTTTTCTTATTTTTTCGCAACGTCGCGGCTCATGGCCGAAAGCTGCGCGAGCGCAAACATGAACATCAGGTTGATGGGCAGCATCGCGCTGAGCGTCGCGCTCTCCATCATGCCGATGAGCAAACTGGCGAACGTCATCATGCAAAGCCCCAGCGCGCCGCGCGGCCGCTTGGGCGCAAAGAAGACGCGAATCGTCTGCCAGACCGCAATCGCCAGGAAGACGATCTGCGGTACCAGACCGATCAGGCCGAAATCGGCCGCCCACTGCAGGTAGGCATTGTGAACGGCTATGCCGTCCGTCCAGGAAATATACTGACCGATTTTGTGCCCCGTCTGGTTGACGCCGTTGCCGATCATCATCATCTTCGGGTTATCGCGCCAGAACATGAAGACGGCGCGCCAGATATCGGTTCGATCGCTGAACGAGCCATCCGTGTTGGCCAGCACGCGCGCCCGTATCTTTCTGACCTGAATTTCCGGCACTGCGGGTTCGGCGGCTGCCTCCTGCGCCGGCGGTTCAGCCGCCTCGACCGACGCTTCCGCCGTCGTTTCTTCGGCGCTCGGTTCGACCGGCTGCGCTTCCGGCACTTCTTCGGCGCTCAATTCGGCCTGCTGCGCTTCCGCCTGCTCGGCCAGCGCCGCCTGAAGCGCCGCGTCATACGCCAGTTGGTTGTAGTGCGCAACCGCCGCGCGGGTCATCCTGTCCGCGCCCCAATAGCCGCCGCCCAGTACAACCGCACCGGCCAGCACCGCCGCCAGCAGACCCGCCGCAACATTCCGGCGGCAGAGCGCACGGCGAACGCCGTCAAACGCGGCAGCGGCCAGCACGGCCAACAGCGCATAACGAGACGTGCGGCTCTGGGTCAACACGATAACCGCCATCGACATCACGGCCGGAATCAGGCAGAAGAGCTTGAGAAGGATGTTTCGGTGGTAGCCCACGCCCATCACGCACATCATGCACAGGCTGATGACAATCATGCCCGTGATGTTGTAATGCACGCCGGAACACAGCCATCCCTCGACCGCGCCGAAGCCGAACGGCCCCAGATCGGCGGCGTAAATCGTGCCGCTCCACGCGCAGAACAGAAGCGCCCCGCAGAATACATAGGCGAAGACCGCGCTCAATACGCTCATCGTCGCCATCAGCATTTCGCGCTCGCGCTGCTTTCTCTCGGAAATCGACGCATAAATGCCGAAGAACATCACCGCGTATCCATGCCACGCAGTCACGTTCTTGCCCGTAAAGCCGAAGCGAATCGCAAACGGCACAAGAATCCAGAGATACAGCACAAAGAGCGTCACCACGTCCGCCCTCGCCGGTTCGAGCGAGGACGCGCGCCGCTGCAAGCGCAGCAGGCACAGCGCCGCGCCCCACGGGATGACGATATAGCCGTACAGCAGGCTCATCGGCTCGCGATACCACGCCACAATGGCGCTATCCCCGAGCGTCGCGTATAAAAACGTCACGATCAGGAACAGCGCTTCATTGCCGAACACCGCCAGCAGGATATCCCGAATCAGGCTCTGGCCGCGCGCGAGCAGCCCGTTTTCTCGTTTCTGTTCAGACATAATTTTTCTCATCCTTTTGATTTGAAAAAAGGCGGGGAGGATTACTCCTCCACGCCCAGCACATCGACGGCAGCCGGGCTTTCCGGCGCGGCAACGGTTTCCTGCGGTTCGTTCGCAGTCTGATTCTCCGCCGGGTTCACCGGCTTGCGCGGGCCGCGGCGGCGGCTGCGGCGGCTGCGGCTCGGCTTTTCGCCCTGCGGCTTATCGGCGCTCTTTTCGGGGCGCTCCGGCTGGTTTTTGAGCATGATGACCACGCGGCGGTTCGGCTCCTCGCCCTCCGAATGGGTGGTCACAGCCGGGTGATTTTGCAGCGCGGTGTGCAGCACGCGGCGCTCGTAGGGATTCATCGGCTCGAGCACAACCTTGCGGCCGGTCTTGACCGCGCGGTTGGCCATGCGCTGCGCCAGACGGCGCAGGCTGTCCTCACGCTTGGCGCGGTAATTTTCGGTATCCAGCGTGACGCGGATATAGCCCTCGCGCCCCTTGTTCACCTGCAGGCTGGTGAGATACTGGAGCGCGTCCAGCGTCTCGCCGCGGCGGCCAATGAGGATGCCCAGCGTATCGCCGATCATGTGGATGGAAAGGTTATCCGCCTTGCTGTCGTCCACATAGACGTCCACCTTGACGCCCATGCGGTCGGTCACGTCCATCAGGAATTTCTGCGCGCGTCCCGCCGGGGTGTCCTCCGGATGGATGACGGGCGGCTCGGTCGGCGCGAACGTCTCGGCGGGAACCATCGGCGCGAAATCGCGCTTCTCGCTCTCCTCGCGGGCGGGGCGCGCCGGGCGCGGCTTGCGCTCGCGCGGCGGCTTGGGCGCTTCCGGCTTCTTTTCCGGCTTAGCTTCGGCCTTCGGCGCTTCCGGCTTGACTTCGGCCTTCGGCGCGGCGGGCTTGGCCTCCGGCTTCTTCTCCGGCTTCTTCTCCGGCTTCTTTTCCGGCTTCATTTCCGGCTTCGCCTCGGCCTTGGGCGCGTCCGGCTTCGCTTCCGGCTTGGGCGCTTCGGGCTTCGGCGCGGCGGGCTTCGGCGCGGACTTCTTTTTCTGCTCGTTCAGGCTGAAGCTGCCCAGCAGATCGCTCAGCCCGTGATCGTCCTCGCGCTCGTCCTCCATCACGGTCAGGCGCACACAGGCGGGCTTGCTGCCGAACAGGCCGAACAAGCCCTTCGCGCCCTCCTGAAGCACGTCCACGTGCACGTCGGCAATGGTGACGCCCAGCTCGGCCAAACCGTTGTCGATGGCCTCCTGCGTCGTTTTGCCGGTGAATTCCTTGATTCTCATCAGATGCCGACCTCCTCAGCCTTGGCCGCCTTGCGGTCCTGCTGCTCAAAGTACTTGTTGAAGCAAATCTGTTCGACGATGGCGTAGATGTTGGAAACCACCCAATACAGGGCGAACGCGGAGTTGTAGCTGGCGCAGAAGTAGAGGGACATGAAGGTCATCACATAGATCATCATCTTCTGGCTGCCCGCCTGAGACGGATCCATCGGGCTGCTCTTCATGGTCAGCTTCTGCATGAAGATCTGGGAAACGACGGAGAGGATCGGCAGCAGGAACCAGCCGTTGCCCTCCTGATAGATAGAGAAGCGGATCAGGCCGAGGATGTTCAGGTTGCCCAGACCCGCCACCGGCGCGATATACGGCGCGTAGGCCGCGGAGCTGATGAACGGGGTGACGACGTCGTTGATATAGGTCGTCAGGTCGGCAGCGCCGGCAAAGCTGAGCGCCTGCGGGATCACGCCGTCGGCGACGAGCTTGGCGCTCACGTCGTTCCAGACCTTGTAATCCACCAGACGGAGGGACTGCACATCCGGCATGTAGGTCGCAAACGGGCTGTCGGGCATCCAGAGGTTCTTGATCCACAGGAACGGCTCGACCAGCGTGTGCGGGTCAATCTCCGGGTTGTGGTAGAAGGTGAGGAACTGAGACACCAGCTGCTCGTTCGCGAACGTGCGCAGCGCGTAGAACATCGCGAAGAGGATGACCATTGAAATAAGCATCGGCAGGCAGGAGCCCATCGGGTTGACGCCCTCTTTGCGATACAGCTCCTGGAGCTTCTGGTTGAGCTTCTCCTGGTCATCCTTGTATTTGGCCTGAAGGGCGGCCGCCTTGGGCTGGATGGTCGACATACGCATGGTGGAGCGGCGGCTCTTGAGGTTGAGCGGCATGACCACCAGCTTGATCAGGATGGTGAAGACGATGATCGTCAGCGCGTAATTGTTGATGAACGTGTGCAGCGCTTTGATGAGCGTGAGCAGCAGCGAATTGAGAAAACTCATGGACGGAACGTCCTCCTTGCGTCAAGAATTGTCCTCAGCCTGTCCGCTTGGGCGAACGGCCTTCCCCGCCGGGGGATAAACGACTTTTTTGTCAGTTTTTTTCGATTTTCGGCTTCGTTTCGGGGGCACGGGGTCGTAAAAGCTTCCCTTATAAAAGGGCTGGCAGCGCAGCAGCCGCCGGATGGCCAGATAGCCGCCGTAGAGCGCGCCGTGCCGCTCGACAGCCTGCATCGCGTAGGTCGAGCAGGTCGGCGTAAACGGGCAGCAAGGCGCGTGCATCGGGCTGATAAACCGCCGGTAAAAGCGGATCAGCAGCAGCAGCAAACGCTTGATCACGGGCAATCCGCCGCCTTTTCAGCGGGTCTCGGCTTCTTCTGTGCGTCGGGAAGAAGCAGGTTCTGCCTGCGCAGCAGGTACTGCATGGAACGGCTGAGCTTGTCAAACGCCGCCTCCGCGGCGGGCTGGCGGGCGATGAACACATACAGCCCCGGCTTCATCTGGGGGAGCAGCGGCACACAGGCGGCGCGCAGGCGGCGCTTGATGCGGTTGCGCTGCACCGCGCAGCCGAGCTTTTTGCCCACCGAAAAGCCGACCTTGAGCACCGGGCCGCGCACGTAGAGCATCACCATCTCCCGCGCCCCGGCGGACGCGCCCCGGCGATACACATATTTGAACTGCGCGTTCTTTTTCAGGCTGTAAGTTCTTTGCAAATTAACAACGCTCTCCTCGGTTGACGCCAAAAACGGCAAATGAAAGAAAAAGGCCCGCTCCCGGTCTTTGCCGGGCCGGACCGAACGCCCCGAGCAACCTCGGAACGGGTGCCGCCGATTGGCGGGCGCTGATTGTCAAATCAATCAGACGGGATTGGAAACGGTCAGCTTCGCGCGGCCGCGGGCGCGGCGGCGGGCAAGAACCTTGCGGCCGTTCTTGGTGGACATACGGGAACGGAAGCCATGCACCTTCGCGCGCTGGCGCTTCTTGGGCTGATAAGTTCTGACAGACGATGCCATTGTTACACACTCCTATCATCAGGTGAATTTGAACAAATGTAGAATCGCGCCGCGGCAGGCGGCACGTTGTTCCATGCGAAAGCGATTATAGTATACTTCACCGGCCGCGGTGAAGTCAAGAAGAATTTCCTGTAAAAAGCGGATAAAACCATAAAAAAGCGTCAAAAAGCGATTCATTTCCGCCGGAACAAACCGTTTGTCAGCAAAATATCACACTTTTTCCGCCGCACTTGACTTTTCCCCGCCCATCAGCGTATAATAAAGCCAAATTGGGGTTTTGCCGCAGGCGTTCCGGCCTGCGATCCCTCGCTGATTTCCGCGCATCCGCGCGTTTTTCATCCAATTTATGAAGGAGGCATATTCTTTATGCGTCGTATCGGTGTTTTGACTTCCGGCGGAGATTCCCCGGGCATGAACGCCGCCGTCATGGCGGTCGCCAAATCCGCGCGCTATTACGGCATGTCCCTCATCGGCATCAAGCGCGGCTATAACGGCACGCTCTGCCGAAGCCACCATATTGAGGATGACATGGTCGAGCTGGATCTGGATACCATTCTGGATATCGCCGATCAGCCGGGCACCTACCTGCGCACCGCGCGTTGCCTTGATTTCATACGACCGGAAATGCGCGTGCACGCGGCCAACAACATCCGCGAGATGGGCATCGAGGGCGTCGTCGTCATCGGCGGCGACGGTTCCTATCACGGCGCGATGGGGCTGTGCGAATTGGGCATCCCCTGCGTGGGCATCCCCGGCACGATTGACAACGACCTCGCCTATACCGAGATGACGCTGGGCTATGACACCGCCGTCAACTCCTGCATCGACGATATCCGCGCCATCCGCGCGACCAGCCGTTCCCACGACCGTCCGGGCGTGGTGGAGGTCATGGGCCGTCACTGCGGCGATATCGCCCTGAAGGCCGCCGCCGGTTCCGGCGCGGAAATCTGCCTCGTGCCGGAGGTGCCGTGGTCGATTCAGGAGGCCGCCGACCGCCTCTCCCGCCTGATCGACATGGGCAACCCGCGCGCAACCGTCGTCGTCGCCGAAGGCGCGTGGGACGCCATGCAGCCCGCCGACTGGCGCCGCTACCTCATCGAGAACGGCGCGAAGGGCATCCACGAGGACGACCCGATCAGCACCGAAAAGCTCGCCTTGCTGCTCAAATACAAGTGCAAGTGCGAGGCGCGCCCGACCGTGCTCGGCTACACCCAGCGCGGCCGCACGCCGTCCGCCTACGACAGCTGGTTCGCCTTCGAGGCCGGCAACCTCGCCGTCAACCTGCTGCGCAACGGCATCGGCAATCAGGTCATCGGCATCAAGGATGGCCGTGTGTACTACCTACCGATCATCGAGGCGCTCAAGCAGAAGCGCGAGTTCAACCTCTCGCTGTACAACATGATTAACTCTCTGTAATTTCAACATTTCATGGGACTGTCAAGCTAACAACACCGATATTTCAAGAGTAAAACTAAGTATTTGCGCCCGAAGGTTTCCAA
>OLQO01000378.1_pt1 | contig 40481 bp, 44 predicted proteins | sample 1672281 | NCBI WGS metagenome assembly OLQO01 (sample SAMEA3136667, study PRJEB25190) | human gut metagenome | biome: human gut; feature: human-associated habitat; material: faeces | place: Austria | collected 2013
TGAAATCAAAATCTTTTAATGAAGAAATTTCTAACCATTCAAAATTATGTATTTTTATTTCTCCTTTATCATTTTCAGTTCTAGAATAATTATGCAAAGGTATTTTTTCAAAGTTATCAGGTTTTACAATATAATAAAAGCTAAGTTCATGTGTTTCAAATCCTTTTTTATCTAAATAAAAATTTTCAACAAAAGCAAGTTCTTTAGCTATTGAAACAGGAGTATTAAGTTCTTCTAACATTTCTCTAAGTATAGCAGTTTTTGTATCTTCACCTAATTCAACATGTCCACCAGGTAGACAATAAGAAATATTATTTTTCATTTTTATTGTTAATAATTTATTGTTATAAATAACTATTCCATTAACCCTATATTTAAATTTTTTTGTTTCTGTTTTAAATTCTATATCTTCCATCTCAAACTCCTTTAATATTTTTTTATATTTTATCAAAATAAAAATAAAAAATCAACTAAATATGATTTGTCTAATATATGTTAAAATATATTAAAAGGAGGAATATAAAGTGAATGAATATAAAAATAAATTAACTTGTATAACTGTTTTTGATAAAAAAAGTTTAGAACATTTAAATTCATATTTTGACAATATAGAATTTAAATTGTGTAAGTTGAAATATGATGAAAATAATAGAAAGAAAAAAGATAAATTACCATTTCATTCAACCATATGTGTATGGAAAAACAAAAATCCTATTGAAATAAAAAAACATATTAAAGAAACTAGAATTTAAGGAATTTAAATTAAAGATAATAGGAACTAAAATAAAAAAATTAACTCAAAATAGTTATAATTTATATTTTGAATTTGAAAAAAACAAAGAATTCAAAGATTTATATATGAAAATCAAAATATCAGAATAGAAAAGTATAATCAAGAAACATTTATACCACATATTTCTATTCATATAGATAAAAATTATGAAAGAATTTTACAATTGCAAGAAAATATTATGAAAAATTTTAATTCTTTTTATATTAAAACAATAAAGATAAGTCTTTATGAAATATATCTACCTAGAAAAATCTTATAATAATTGACAAAATTTTACAAAAATGATAATATGCTTTATGTAAATCTGTAAAGGTTGAATATTTTTTTAATATTCAATTAGCATTTAAGAAAGGAGGAAAACATGGAAAAATATCTAATTGTTTTAGACTTAGATAATACTCTATTACATTCTGATAAAAGCATTTCAGATAATTCAAAAGCAATTTTAGAAAAATGTCAAAAACTAGGCTGTAAGATAGTTGTTAATACTGCCAGAAGTTATATTAGAACTATTGATTTTGCAAAACAAATAAATGCAGATTATATATGTTCTTTTAATGGGAATTTTGTATGTGATAAATATGATAATATAATTTATTATAATCATATTCCAGAAAATAACTCAAGAGCAGTTATTGAAGAAATAAGTAAGTATACAAAACATATTGTAAATGAAGGATTATATGCTTCTTTTTGCATTGATAAAGAAGATGTTAATTTTGTTGATTCGAAATTTGCATCATTAAACTTTGTGAAAAACTTACAAAGTTGCAAATTGATTTTAAAATGTAAAAATGAAGAATATACATCAATAAAAAGTATTACTGAGAACTATAATTTATCAATAACTTTTATGAGTGAAAAGAATACAGCAAGAATTTTACCTAAAGATACAGACAAGTGGACGGGAATACAGAAAATAAAACAACATTTAAACCAAAAATATAAAGTTATTGCATTTGGAGATGATATTACAGATTTAGAAACTTTATCAAATGCTGATATTGGAGTAAGAATGAAAAACTCAACTTCGGAGCTTATAGAAAAAATAAACTTTTCCACATCTTCAAATAATGATGATGGAGTTGCAAGATTTTTATGTCATTATTTTAATTTAGAACAGAAAAGTATTAACTATGATAATGTAAAAATTTTGGATTGTTCATTAAGAGATGGAGGACATTTAAATGAATCTAAATTTGGATATGACATTATTAAAGGCTTTATTGAAAAATTGGCACTTGCAAGAACGGATATAATAGAAATAGGATTTTTACAAGATTGCAATTTTGATAAAGATTGTGCCATTTATCCGACAGTTGAAGATGCAGAAAAAATATTACAAAGTATTGATTGCAAAAATTCAATTATTTCACTTTTAACTCAAGTAGATAAATTTGACATATCAAGGCTAAAAAAATGTTCTGGTAAGGTGAAAATGATAAGAGTGTCTTTTCATAGCAATTATATTGACCTAGGAATGCAATATTGTGAAGAAGTGAAGAAAAAGGGATATATATGTTCTGTAAATCCTATTAATTTTTCACATTATAGCAATGAACAAGTAGTAGAATTAATAGCTAAAGTTAATAAAATTAATCCAGATATTTTTTCAATAGTTGACACTTTCGGAGTATTGCTAAACAAAGATTTTAGAAATAAATTAAATTTGATAAACCATTTACTTAATCAAAAGATTAGTAGAGGGATTCATTTACATGAAAATCTTAATTTAGCTTTTTCATCAGCTCAAACACTAATTGATACTAATAGTTTTGATGGTGATATAGTGATTGATACATCAGTAGAAGGAATGGGAAGAGCACCTGGAAATTTAAAAACTGAATTTTTGGAATATTATATTAATAATTCTACACAAACATCAAGGTATGAAATGGAATATATTTATGCATTAATGGAAAATGAAATTGAAAAGTTGAAGAGTACACTCAATTGGAAAAATAATTTTGCATATGGAATAAGCGCTTTTGAAAAAGTACATAGAACTTATGCAGAGTATTTATTAAAAAAAGGTCTTTCTTTAAAAGAAATTGAAAGGCTAATTAAATTAATTCCAGTTGAAAAAAAAGGTAGATTTGATGATAAGATTATTGAAACAATTTATCAAAAACATTAAGAAAAGGAGAACAAAATATGTGGTTAGAAAAATACGTTAAAGAGGTTGGCATTGCTACAGATTATCCTAAGTTTAATGGAGAAGAATGCATTTATATCAATCTTAGGGCAACAGATTTATTTTTAGCACAATATTATAATGGTGAATTTAATGCTATTGATGTTGTGGTTAAACTTTTAGCAGTTGAAAATTATTATAAAATTAATGATTTTGGATTTGAACTGTATAAAAAAATGCAATTAAAAAGGGTAGGAGAAGATTGGACAGAGAGATTCATTGAATTAATTAAGTCATTCGAAAATGGAATAGATATGGAATCTTGGATAAAAACGGATTTAAATTATTCTATTCATGATGGTGCACATAGACTGGCACTTTCTCTTTATCATGGCTATACAGATGTTCCAGTAAGAGTCTTTAATGTTGAGGTTCAAAGGCGGTATTATGGCATAAATTGGTTTAGAGAAAATGGTTTTACAGAAAAAGAAATAGCACTAATTATGTCAAAGCTTGGTGAGGTATTAAACAAGTGCAGAAAATCATATTTTTGTATATTATGGTCACCTGCAAGATTTCAATTTGATAATATTGTAAATTGTCTTGAAAAAACTGAAGAAGGTGTTCATATAAGAAGTCATTTCAAAATGCAATTAACTAAGACAGCATTAAAAAAATTCATTTATAATGTCTATGAAACAGACGATATAATGAAGTACAAACTTGATTTAAAATATGAACATATGATGCAGTCTATGGAGGAAGATAATTATAAAGAAAAACTTTTTACAATATGCATTATCGAATTGCAGATTGATAATCCAGATTTTAGATTAAAACCATTGAGTGGATTACCACAGTCAAAAACTACAATGAGAGTTAAGAAACAAATTAGAAATATGTTTAAGGACAAGGTAACAGATTATTATTATGATATCATTATGCATCTTACAGATAATCAAATACAAAATGATGCTGTTGATGAAATAATAAAAGTGGCAAAAATCGATTCTAAAACAATTTAAGGAGGACAAATCTATGAAAGAAAAAATTATTGGATTGATACCAGCAAGAATGGGGAGTTCAAGATTCCCAGGAAAACCAATAGTAAATATTTGTGGAAAGCCAATGGTTTATTGGGTCTACAATCAGGCAGCTAAAGTAAAAGAAATTGATGAAATCTATGTGACAACAGAAGATGATATTATTGCTGAAAAATGTCGTGAATTTGGAGTACCAGTTTGGATTGAAAAAGAGGAAACGAGTACGGCAGCTGAGAAATTGTCTTATGCGGCTAGAAGAATGGATGGAGACATTTATCTTAATATTCAAGGAGATGAACCGTTAATTGAGCCAAAAGCAATAAAACAAGTTATTGATACAATGATCTCAGATAAAGATAGTTATTATGTAGGGCTTCGTTCTATTATAAAAACAGAAAAAGAATTTTATGATAGAAATGTTGTAAAAGCTGTTGTTGATGAGAATAGCTATGCAATGTACTTTTCTCGTAGTCCTGTTCCATATACGTATGAACCGAATAGTTCATATAGAGTTCTTGGGCTATATGGATATAGAGCAGACTTTTTAAAGAAATTTGCAGACTTTACAAAAAGCAGATTGGAGAAACTTGAATGTGGAGTAGAAATGTTAAGAGTAATGGAAAGAGGGTATAAAATCAAATTAATAGAAACAGAATATAACACTATTGGCGTTGATTTACCCGAGCATATTCCTCTTATTGAAGAAAAATTAAAAGCTAAAAACTAAAAATTTAAAATTATTTCTAAAAGCAAGACCTATCCTAGTTGGATAGGTCTTTTGCAATTAATTTGAAAAAATTTTAAAATAATGAAATTATGTTTTTGAGCAGATAGTTATTTGATAATTATCTGATTTTGCAATATAAAGAAAACAACATTTTAATATATAATTAAAGAAAAGAATTTATTATTATTGGAAGAGGGAGAAAATGGAGAAAGTAAAGAATGAAAAAATAAATATATAAAAGAGCATAATGTATCATAAAAATACACAATTCGACAAATAGCCTCATATAATAAAGTAGCCTACTATTTATTATATGAGGTGATTTTTATGAAAAAAATAAAAAAAGGAGATATAGTAGCAAGAAAATCGCATGGTAAGGACATATTATTTTTTGTTGAAGATATATTAGAGTCTGATAATAATAATTTTGCAATACTTAGTGGAGTAACTATTAGAATACTAGCAGATGCACCTTTAAACGATTTAGAAGTAGCTCCTAGAGATATGGTTGAACATGAAAAATTAAAGTTGAATAATAAATTAGAAAGAAGAATTGAAAAATATTCAAGAAAGAAATCCTCCAAAAGATTTCGAAGTAAAAAATTGGTTTACACAGGTAAAATTCTTCATTTAGATGGAGACAGAAAATATACAGATAAATCCTACAAATATTATAGAAAAATGGGGTTAGATGCTGTTGTTAAGTATATACCTGAGAACAAACAACCTGTATTTATAAAACAATTACTAGAAAAATACAAGCCAGATATATTAGTTATAACACGGGCATGACGGAATGATTAGAAATGAAAGAGGTTATAACGATATATATAATTATAGAAATTCTAGATATTTTATAGAAACAATAAAAAAAGCACGAAGGTGGGATAAAGATAGAAAACTTGTAATATTCGCTGGAGCATGTCAAAGTTATTTTGAAGCATTAATTTCAGCAGGTGCAAATTTTGCTTCATCTCCTGCACGAATATTAATAGATTTTGCAGACCCATTAATTGTTGCAGAAAACGTTGCTACAACAGATAGTCATAGATACCTTACAATAGATGATTTTGCATATGAGTTAAGAGATGGAAAAAAGGGAATAGATGGCATTCGGAGCAAATGGAAAAAGGCAAATTATACTTGTGTAACAGTTATATTACAAAATTGTAACACAACTGTAATATAATAAAACAAAATGGACGAAAGCGTTGAAATAAGTAGAACTTGCGGATTATACAACAAAGCTTTAATTTTGACTTTTTTCGCACTGAGTGATATAATTTGCTCATCAAAACAAAGAGGGTGATTCAATGATTTGTAGCGACGATATTGCAAATTTAAAGACTGATATAGGTCATAAAATTGGACAAAAGATAATAGTAAAAGGTACACTTGGAAGAAATAAAACATATGAAAAGGAAGCTACAATAGAGAATGCATATCCAAATATTTTCGTTGTAAAATATGAGGAGAACGAAAGGAATGTAACATACAGTTATACAGATGTATTAACTAGAAATGTTGAAGTTCAAGTTTTTGATGGTGAAGAATATAGTCCATTAATTCCACCAGTTCAAGAAGAATTAAAAATAAATTTATAAACTAAAGATAATAAAAATTCCTGATTTCAGGAATTTTTTTTTGCCTTTCATAATATATATTACTAAAAAAGTTTTGGGAGGTATAAAATGATAGTAGATACAGAAAAAGAAAATATTTGTGTAAATAAAATAGTGCAAGAAAAAACAGAAAATGCTGTTATAGAAGGAGATTCAATAGTTCCAGATGTAAAGCCAGATGTTATTTCTGTAATAAAAACTTGTGGAAATGTATGTATTTATAAAAAAGAAATAATGGATGGAAAAGTAAGAATAGATGGAAGTATAGATACATATGTAATGTATATTACAGAATCAGAAACAGGAATGGTAAGGGGTTTAAATACATCTATAGATTTTACACATACAATAGAAATGGACAGATGTACAAACGATATGAATTTAGAACTTTGTTGTGATTTAAAAAGTATAGATACAAAGGTTTTAAATGGAAGAAAAATAAATATAAAAGCAAATGTGGAATTTTCAGCTAGAGTATATCAAAACAAAGATGAACAAGTAATAAAAGAAATTGTAGGAGTTACAGGAATACAAAAGCAAAACAAAATTTTACAAATAAATTCTTTAGTAGGAAGAGGAAATACAAAAATAAATTGTAAAGACAATATTGCAATTAATGAAAATGACAATTTAGCAGAAATTTTACAAGCAAATTGTTACGTATTAAATAAAGAATTCAAAACAAGTTACAATAAAATATTAGTAAAAGCAGAATCTGTTGTAAAAATAATGTATTTAACAGAAGAAAACACAATAAATAATGTTGAAGCAAATATTCCTGTAATGGGATTTATAGATATACCAAATGTTTCAGAAGATAATATGTGCGATATTCAATATAATTTAAAAAATATGCTTATAAAACCACAAAGTACAGATGAACACTCAATAGGAATAGAACTTGAATTTGATGTTGATGGAAGTGCATACACAACAAAAGATATAGAAATTGTAGAAGATTTATATAATCCAAATTATGATATAAAATATACAACAAAAAATTTAGAAACAATATCAGATAAGAACAAATGTAAACAATCTGTGTATTTAGATGAAGCAATTAATATGTTAGACACAGGCTGTGAAAATATTCACAACGTTGAAGCAACACCAACTATAACAAACGTAAATACAATAAACGAAAAGTTAATATATGAGGGAGAGGTAAACGTAAATATTATATTTCAAACCAATAATGTAACAGGTATAGATACAAAGAATGTAATAATACCATTTAATGCAGAAATACCAATAGGGAAAATGAAGGATAATTCAAAAGTTAATACAAGTGTTGAAGTAAAAAACATGCAAGAAAATTTAAACAATGGAAATATGGACTTAAAAATGGAACTAGAGCTTTTAGCAGACACATATAAACCAGTTAATTTAGAACTAATAGACTCATTAGAGATGGAAGAATATGAAGACAAATCAAAATATGGAATGAGTATATATTTTGTAAAAAAAGGAGACACACTATGGAAAATAGCAAAAAGATTTAGAACAACTGTAGATGAAATAGTAAGTGCAAATAATATAGAAGATCCAAACAGAATTAATGTTGGAGAGCAGCTATTTATTCCAAAATATAATTCTAATAAAAGAGAGAAGTTAGCCTAAATGGATGTAATTTATTCAAGAAAAAGAATAAAAATGCCTAAAATGGATGACAAGCACAAAAAGCGATTACAGAATGTAGTAAAAATAGCTATTATATTAACTATAGCTATTTTTACCTGTACATACACAATACAGTCTATTGAGCCAATATTAAATACAATATGTAAATCAGAAGCAAAAGCAATAGCAACCAAAATATCAAATGTAAGAGCTACAGAGGTAATGAGTAATTATAGCTATTCAGATATTGTAAAAATCGCAAGAGATAATGATCAAAATATTAAAAGTGTAGAATTAGACATAATAAAAGTAAATGAAATAGTATCAGATGTTGCTCTAAAAATACAAGAAGATTTAGATGATATAGGTTCACAAGAATTAGGAATAGCAATGGGAACCTTTACAGGAAGTAAATTATTATCTGGAAGAGGACCGAAAATTTATTATAGAATAATTAGTATTGGAGATGTAGAAACAGACTATAGAAGTGAATTTAAACAGGCAGGAATAAATCAAACACAACATAGAGTTTACTTACAAGTGGATTGCAATGTAGCAATACTAACTCCGTTTAATACAATAGAAGAAAAAATAAGCAATCAGGTGGTACTTGCCGAAAATGTAATTGTAGGAAATATACCATCTACTTATTATAATTTTAATGGAATGGAAAATGATGACCAAATTTTAGAAACAATTAATTAAGGCGACCATAATATGAAAAATAAAGGAGGTATAATGGAAACAAATCAACAAGAAAATAGAGAAATTACAAAAGAAACAAGGCAAACAACAGAGCCAGAAGTTTTTACAAATAATATGTATACACCTGCATTCTTACGAAGCCAAATAGGAAAACTAGTAAGAGTAGAATTTTTAATAGGAACAAATAACATAACAGATAGAATAGGAATTTTGGAAGATGTAGGAATAAGCTACATATTACTAAGGTCAATAGAAAGTGGAAACATATTATATTGCGATATATATTCAATAAAGTTTGTAGCAATTTCAGAATATTTCAAAGTTCCAGATAAAGATTTTCAAATATAAAAAACTTCGGAAATTTTATTCCGAAGTTTTTTATTTAACTTACTAATTATAAAAAATAAAATATATGCTTGATTTTTATTCTTTTATATAGTACAATTGTTTGCATAGAGAATGACAACAAGCAGATGTGGTTTTGCCACCTAATTTACGAATAATCGTAGGAAAGGTGGTGATGTTTATGGTTAAAGTAATACTATTTTTTATAATAACTTTAATGTTATCTTTAACATTGAACGTTGCCTTGACATCGGTTCTTTATAAGAACTGGGTTGATAAGCAACTACATAAATAAAAATAAACCATTCTGCTTAGCCGAGCTAATGGTTTATTAAATCTTTATATCGGCAAAACCACGTTTGTGGATTTGTCATTTTCTATGATAATTATATACTATTTTAGAATAAAAAGTCAAGAAAATTAGGATTTAATTTATCATTCAAGTTAAAGTTGTAATTGTAAATTGATAATAAAAATTTATTAAATGTAAAATAAAAAACCTCGGAACAAAATTTCCGAGGTTTGATATTTTTTATCTCTTTGAGAATTGTGGTGCTTTTCTTGCTTTTTTAAGACCGTATTTTTTTCTTTCTTTCATACGTGGATCTCTTGTTAAGTATCCATTAGCTTTTAATGTTGGTCTGTATTCAGCATTTGCTTCTAATAAAGCTCTAGCGATTCCATGTCTTATAGCTCCAGCTTGACCTGTGAATCCTCCACCTTGAACTTTACAAATTACATCATATTTTTCTAATGTATTTGTAGCTGTTAATGGTTGTTTTACTATAACTTTTAAAGTTTCAATTCCGAAATATTCATCCATACTTCTTCCGTTGATTGTAATATTTCCTTTACCTTCTACTAGTCTTACTCTAGCAATTGCATTTTTTCTTCTACCTGTTCCGTAGAACATTATTTTATCTGCCATTTATAACTTCCTCCTTAAAATTCCCATTTTTCTGGTTTTTGAGCGATATTTTCATGTTCGCTACCTGCATAAATTCTTACTTTTTTAAGCATTTGTCTTCCTAATGAATTATGAGGAAGCATTCCTTTTACAGCAAGCATCATAGCTTTTTCTGGATTTTTATCCATCATAACTCTTGCAGGTGTTTCTTTCATTCCACCAATGTATCCAGAGTGATGTCTATAAATTTTTTGATCTAATTTTTTTCCTGTTAAAATAACATCTTTACAGTTTAATATTATTACGTGGTCACCATTATCCATATTTGGTGTATAAGTTGGTTTGTGTTTTCCTCTTAATAATTTAGCAGCTTCTGTAGCAACTCTACCAAGTGGTTTGTTAGCTGCATCAATAATGTACCATTTTCTTTCGATTTCATTTTTCTTTAAAGAATATGTTGTATTATTCATGGTATATTAATCCTCCATTCAAAATTTGTTTTTATTATTTATATATGAAACTTTTTTCTTAAACCTACCGGGGAGAAGATTTAAAAATAAAGTTACATTTCAATATAAGCATAACAATTTTAATACATTACATAAAAAAAGTCAAGGAAAACTTAAAAAAATATTGACAAATAAAATTTTATGTTGTAAAATACTAAAAGCTTAAGAAGAAGTTATCCACTTCCACCTTATCTATTTTAGTAGAAAGGTAAAACATATTTAAGACTTTATGTCTTGTGTTTTGGTGGATTAGCTTATATTGGCTAATCAATTTTTTTGCTAAAATTGATATTTTAATAAATAAATTAAAAATAATTTATTTAAATTTTGGAGGTGTTTTTTATAAAACAAGATTTACCAATTAATCAAAACATTAGAGCAAGAGAAGTTAATTTAATTGATGAACAAGGACAAAAACTTGGAACAATGGAATTAAGAAAAGCTCAAGAAATTGCAGACGAAAAAAAATTAGACTTAGTGCTTGTTGCACCAAATGGAAAACCACCAGTTTGTAAAATAATGAACTATGGAAAATACAAATTTGAACAAGCAAAAAAAGAAAAAGAAGCAAGAAAAAAACAAAAAACATTTGAATTAAAAGAAATAAGAGTTACACCAAACATCGAAGAGCACGACTTTGGATTCAAATCTAAAAATGCTAGAAAATTTATAGAAGATGGAAGCAAAGTTAAAATAACAGTTAGATTTAGAGGTAGAGAAATAAACAACTCAAAACTTGGAGAATCAGTTCTTAATAAATTCATAGAAGAACTAGAAGATGTAGCTCAAGTTGAAAAGAAACCTTTATTAGAAGGTAGAAACATGTTTATAATTTTATCTAAAAAAGCATAAACTTTTTTAGAATTTATAATAAATTATAAGGTAGAAAATACCAAAATAAACTATATATAGAAGGGAGCAAACTATTATGCCAAAAATGAAAACAAACAAGGCTGCAGCAAAAAGATACAAATATACAGCAAAAGGAAAAGTAAAAAGAACAACAGCTAATGGTAGACATAGATTAGCTACAAAAACATCTAGACAAAAAATGTCTAGAAAAGTAAACACTTATGCAGATAAAACATGCGAAGGTGGAATTAAAAAATTATTACCATATGGTAACTAATAGTTAAGAAATATAGAAATTTAAGGAGGGAATATAAATGGCAAGAGTTAAAACAGCAAGAATTACTCGTAAAAAACATAAAAAAGTATTAAAACAAGCAAAAGGTTATTTTGGAGCAAAAAATTACAGATTCAGAATGGCTAAACAAGCAGTTATGAAATCTGGAATGTATGCATATGTAGGAAGAAAAGATAAAAAGAGTGATTTTAGAAAATTATGGATAGCTAGAATAAATGCAGCAGCAAGAATGAATGGAACAACATACAGCAAATTAATAGCTGGACTAAAAAAAGCTAATGTAACAATAAACAGAAAAATGTTAGCAGAATTAGCTGTAACAGATCCAAAAGCATTTACAGAGATAGCTGAAGTAGCTAAAAAAGCATAAAAAAAGATTGCAATCGCAATCTTTTTTTTATTGCTTTTTCATTTTAGGTTTTGAAATTAAAGATGCAATATAACCGAAAAATACTGCAGCTGCAATTCCACCAGCACTTGCTTTAACTCCACCTGTAAAAGCTCCAATTATACCATTTTCCTTTACAGCTTCTATAGCACCTTTAGATAAATTATAACCAAATCCAGTTAAAGGAACAGTTGCACCAGCACCTGCAAAATCTACTAAATATTTATAAATACCAAGTCCACCTAAAATTGCGCCAGTAGTTACAAAAATAACTAAAATTCTTGCAGGTGTAAGTTTTGTTTTATCTATTAAAATTTGACCTACAACACAAATTAATCCTCCAACAATAAAGGCTTTTAAAATTTGTATCCAATCTAAACTTTGTAAAAAATCCATTGCAGACCTCCATAAAAAATGTATATATTTTTTTATAAAAATGTAGGGGGTCGGCGTCTCGACGACCCGAAAAAACATAATATAATTCAAAATAAGAAATTAATAAAAATTGTTAATTTATAAAGAATTTTCAATTGAAACGGCATGTGCAATTCCTGGAATTGATTCACCCTGTTGATTTGTTGTAGAGTTTGTTAAAGCACCAGTTGCAATTAACAAAATCTTATTTATTTCTTTGTTTCTTAATTTGTTAAATACATATCCAGAAAAAACACTACCACAACATGCACAACCACTACCGCCAGAATGTGTATCTTGAGTTTCTTTATCAAAAATTAAAACTCCGCAGTCGTTATAATTAGCATTAATGTTATAACCATTTTTTTGAGATAAATCTTTCATTATTTCTTTCCCAATATGACCTAAATCTCCTGTCAAAATTAAATCATAATAACTTGGTTTTCTGCCTGTATCTTTAAAATGTGTTAGTAAAGTATCTAGTGCGGCAGGTGCCATTGCAGCACCCATGTTATTTGCATCTTTTATTCCCATATCTACAATTTTTCCTGGTGTAAAATGAGTAACAAAAGGACCGTTTCCGTTTTTAGAAAGAATTGCACAACCAGCACCTGTTACAGTCCATTGTGCTGTAGGTGGTCTTTGATTTCCAAGTTCTAAAGGAAATCTAAATTGCTTTTCAGCACTACAAAAGTGACTTGATGCAGCACATAAAGCATTTGTAGCAGCTCCACCATCTATAAAACTTGCAGCCATTCCCATTCCTTCAACGTAAGTTGAACATGCTCCAAAAATTCCGAAATAGGGTATATTACTATAACGTAAACCAAAACTTGAAGATATGCATTGATTTAAAAGGTCTCCAGCAAAACAAAAATCTATTGCATCTGATGCAAGTTTAGATTTTGTAAGTGCAGTGTTTACTGTTTCTTTAATTATTTTGCTTTCAGCTTTTTCCCAAGATTTTTCTCCCCAAAATTCATCATCTAAGCATTGGTCAAAATATTTTGCTAAAGGACCATCGGCTTCTTTTGGACCTACAATACAAGCTGTATCTAAAATTGTAGGAGGATTATCAAATTTTATTGTTTGTGAACCTATTTTTTGCAAAAAATCATCTCCCTTAATAATATAAATTTCAATGATATTTGTAACATCTAATAACAATTTTCAAGTTTATTTATTTTTTTACTGCGCTCCCCATTTAAGAAACTGTAAATCACTGTCGTTCAAACAGTTTCTAAAAAGGTCCCCACAATACTTGTAAAAAAATAAATGGAAACTTTCAAATTATTAAACACTGTAAAATAACATTTGATGTTTAAACCAGGGTCATTCCTGTTGTGTTAAAAATTAAATAAACTATTCCAACAATAATGGATGTTGAAATTCCGAAAACAAGAACAGGACCGGCAACAGTAAACATTTTTCCGCCTACACCCATTACATATCCTTCGCTTTTATATTCCATAGCAGGGGCAACAATAGAGTTTGCAAACCCTGTAATAGGAACTAAAGAACCAGCACCAGCAAATTTTCCTATTTTATTAAAAAGATTCAAACCAGTTAAAAAAGCACTAACTGCAATTAATAAAATAGAAACAACAGTACCAGAAATTTCGGTACTTAAACCTCTAGATTTGCAAACTTCCATTATAATTTGACCTATTGAACAAATTAATCCACCAACCCAAAAAGCATTGAAACAATTTTTTAAAATGGGTGAATTAGGAGATTTTTGGTCAACATAGTTTTGATAATCTTTAACTGTTTCTGTAGGATTTCTACTCATAACTATTTCCTCCTTAATTATCTCTATTTCTATCTATTAGAAATGCTAAATCTAAACTAACAAAATATTCAGAAATTTTGTCATCATCAATTTTAGCTTTTTGTTCTAAAATTGTAATTTCAGAAATATAGTCTAAAGTTTCAGCTGCTTCTGCTACTGTTTTTACAATTGCATCCTTCCATGAAACTTTTGAGCTTCCTGTAACTTTTAAATGTTTTTCTACGTTCATAAAATCAACCTCCGAAAATTATTCTAAAGATATAATTTCCAACAAATACAAAAATATGCATTTGAAATTGATTTTTTATTAATTTTAAATTAAAATGTTAAATATAAAATAATAAATTAAATTAATGATGTGTAGCGGCGGTCATTGCCCGCCATAAATAAAAAAATATAAAAGGCGACCAATGGTCGCCCCTACAAGAGCATTCGTCATTTCATAAATTTATTATAATTATGTTTTATAGAAATAATATTTTTATTACGAATAATTGTATCAGACACTGTAGGGACGGACGCTTTAATTACAACCGAAAATAATAAAATTAAAAGAATGGAGAGAAAAATGGATTTTCCAAGAAAATTGGCTTTAGAAGCTTTATATAAAATAGATAAAGAAGAGGCATATTCAAATATAGTTTTAGACGAATTATTAAATAAAAATAGAAATGTGCTTTCAAATAAAGATATAAATTTTATTTCTGAACTTGTTTATGGTGTAACAACATGGAAATTGACATTAGATACAATAATACAAAAATATTCTAAAATAAAAATAAAAAAAATTTCACCTTGGGTGATAAACATATTAAGAATGGGTGCATATCAAATTGTATTTTTGGATAAAGTTCCAAAGTCTGCTGCTGTGAATGAAAGCGTAAATTTATGCAAAAAATATGGTGGTAAGTCTGTTGGATTTGTAAATGCAATTTTAAGAAAAGTTGAAAAATCTGATTACTTAGAATTATTTGAAATTAAAAATGATATAGAGAAAATTTCTAAAACAACTTCAATGCCAGAGTGGATAGTAAGGGAGCTCAATAAAGAGTTCGATCCAGAAAAGGTAAATGAAATATGTGAAAATTCAAATTTAAAACCAAAAATAACAATAAGAATTAATAATTTAAAAATAACAAAAAACGAATTGAAAAAGAGTTTGCAAAGTAAAGAAATAGAAGTAGAAGATGGAATAATTGAAGATTTTCTATATTTAAAAAATGTAAAAAATATAACAAATTTAGATGAATATAAAAAAGGATTATTCACAATGCAGGACGAATCTGCAGGCTTAACAGCACTTGTGTTAAATCCAAAAGAGGGCGAATCTATATTAGATTGTTGTAGTGCTCCAGGTGGCAAAACAACATATATTGCAGAATTAATGAATAACAAAGGGAATGTAATAGCTTGGGATTTATATAAACATAGATTAGATAAGGTACAGGAAAATAGTAAAAGACTCGGAATAGATATAATAAAAACAGAAGAAAATGATGCAACCGTTTTAAAAGAAGAATATATTGAAAAATTTGATAAAATTTTAATAGATGCTCCATGTTTAGGATTAGGAGTAATTAAAAGAAAACCAGATATTAAATGGCAAAGAAAATTTGAAGATGTAGAAGAAATATCAAAAATTCAAGAAAAAATTTTAAATACATGTTCAAAATATTTAAAAAAAGGCGGAATCTTAGTATATTCAACTTGTAGTATAATTCAATCTGAAAATGATAAAATAGTTGAAAAATTTTTAAAAAGTGAAAATTTTGAACTAGAAGAAATTAACAATATAAATATTGAAAATTTGGAAAACAAAATTACTAAAAAAGGAATAATAAAATTATATCCTAGTGAAAATATGGATGGTTTTTTTATTTCAAAATTAATAAAAAAATAATATTACAAAAATATTACAGTAGTTTAACATTTTTGTTACATTTAACCAAATTAATTGACTTTTTGATAAAATAAATAAATAATATATACTGTATTAAAAAGAATAATTATGTAAAAATTACAAGTATTATAAACTATAAAATAATAAATAATAAACATATGAAGAAAAGGAGAGAAAAATGCCAAGCTGTTTAGGTCTGTATATCGATAAAAATTTAATTAAATATGCAAAAGTTTCTAAAGACCATGAATTTATAAAGGTAGATTCTTATGGTATAAAATTTTATGACAAAATTAGCGAAGCAATTTCTCAAATAGTTGCAGAAACTTTTAGTTATAAAACACCAATAAGTGTAAACTTATCAAACGAAATGTATAACTATTTTGAAATATTCAGCTTACTTAATAAGAATGATATTCCAAAAGCAATAGAAACAGAATTTGAAAGTTTATGCGAAGAAAAAGAATATAATATGAATGCATTAGAAGCAAGAAATGTAATTGTTTCTAATTTAGAAAATAGAGAAAAATTAAGAGTTGTTCATGTATCTGCAAACAAAACAGAAATAAATAATAAAGTACAAATGCTCGAAGGAAATAAGGTAGGAGCAGTAATTCCTATCTCAATGAGTATACCAAATTTGATAGATGCAAAATCAAAAGAAAATGTACTTATTGTAAATATAGAAGATAAAACAACAGTAACATCAATAATAAATAACAATGTATATGAAGTAAAAATATTAGAAGATGGTTCAAAACAAATATTAGATAGTATAAACCTTAAAGAAAATTCATATCAAAAAGCGTATGATATTTGTAAAAATACAACAATATATACATCAGGAAGTCAAGACTTACAAATAGATGAAAACGACCACCTAGACGATATAATGCCTACTTTATATAACATTGTAAGTCAAGTTAAAAAAATACTTGAAAATAGTCCACAAGAAATTGAAAAAGTATATATAACTGGAACGGCATCAGTTATATCTAATATAGATTTATATTTTAGCGAATACTTAAATAGTGTAAAATGTGAAATTTTAAAACCATATTTTATAAGTACAGGACTAAAAAATGTTAATATAAAAGATTTTATTGAAGTTAATTCAGCTATTTCTTTAGCACTTAATTATTTAGGTGTTGGTATTGCAGGAATGAACTTTAGAAGAATTCCTTTATCACAAAAAATTAGTGAATTAATGAATATTCAAATTGGTGGAGCAAAAAAATTAAAAGATAAGCCAGGGAAAAAAGATTCAAACAAAAAAACAATAAAAAAACCTAACTTGAATTTTAATTTTGACCTAACAGGTGCATTAGATACTATAGAAAAATCTATACTTAGAGTTGCAGGAGCATTACTTGGAACCATAATAATATTTATAATTCTTTCAGGAATATTAACCAATAATATGGAAAAGAAAGAAAAAGAAGCAGATGATTTAATATCAGATACAAATGCACAAATAGCAAAAGTTTCAAGTGACAATGATAAAGTAAATTCAAAAACTTCATCATATCAAGAATTAATAGACAATTTAAATAAGGTAAATGAAGCATTGGCAGAAAAATATTCATTAAAAGATGCAGTACCAAACTTACTAAATGAAATTATGTATGCAACACCAAAAGATGTACAAATAACATCAATTCAAAATACAACAAGCAAGCATATAAAAATTGAAGCTCAATCTGAAAAATATGAACAATTAGGATACTTTAAAGGAAAAATAAAAAATGAAGGATTACTATTAAATGTAATTTCAGATCAAGGTGTGAAAAATGGGGATATTGTAAAAACTACAATAGAAGGAGATTTACCATGATAAGAAAAATTTTAATGGGTGTACTTACTGTTTTACTTGCTGTTTTAACATATTTTGTAATTGCAAATGGAGTATCAATAGGGTCATTTAAAGCATTAGGCTTAAAAGGACTAAAAGAAGAAGACGCTCAAATTCAAAGTAAAATAGAAACTGCAAGTTCATTAACAAGTAGTCAATACCCATCAAAAATAAGTGAATTAAATCAAAACACAAAAAACTTATTAAGTAAAAAAGAAGAATATACAGATTTAACAACATACAGCACAGAAGACCAAATTCAAGCAGCAAACGAATTACAAGAATACGAAGTAGAATATTTGTGGGCAGAAGTTGGTAAATATGCAACTAAAGAAGGAATAAAAATAAAAATGGACATAAGCAATTCTACATCTGCAAACCAATCTGCAGATGGTAGAAAATTATACGACTTAAACTTTACTGCAGAGGGAGCGTATGTCGGAATTTCATTATTTTTAGCAGATTTGGAAGATGATTCTTTCTTAGATTTTAAAATAGAAAATTTTGCATTAACAAAAGGAGAAAGTACAGAAAACCTAAAAGCAACATTTGTTGTAAAAGATATACCAATAAAATTAGAGAATTTATCTGCAAATACTTCATCAAGTTCAGATACAACAGGAAGTGCAAACAACACAACAGATAATACAAGTAACACAACAGGAAATACAACTAATAATACGGCAACAAACACAACAACAAACACAACAACAAACAGTAATACAAACACAAATACAACAAGATAAAATATTACAAAAAAGAAACAAAATTAGGTAATTGTTCTGTCCGTATATGAAAGAATAAATCATAAAAAAGATATACAAAAATCGACAAAAAAATTATTGACAAACCAAAAAAAATAATCTATCATAAAGGAGAGAGGGAGATATGAAAGGTAAAACAATAGTTAAAGAAATTTTCATATTAGCTCTAGTCTTGGTTGCAATTGGTCTAGTGTTATCAATTATATTATATAATTACTCACCAAGTAAAAAAGCATTACCAAACAAGGTAGCATACACAACACCAGAAAATGTTAGCCAAGAAATAAGTAGCATGAGTGATGCAGAAGCAACCACACCTGTTACAATAACATATGAATTAGACGAAACAAATATAAAAAATTCACAAAAAAGTGGAGTTTACAATTCTGGTAGACCAAATCCATTTGGAGATGTAGACAAGCCAGAAGAAAATACAAAAGATGGTGAAAGTGAAAATACAAATGAAACAAATACAACAACAAATGGCACTTCAACATCAAACAGTTCTAGTACAGGAAGCAGTAGTAATAGTACTACTAACAATACAACAAGTTACTTACCACAAACTGGAACCAAATAAATTTCGGTTATATTTATTAATAAATATAATATATAACAAAAAATTTATAAAAGAAAGGAGTGTTTTTTATGTTAAAAGAAAACAAAGGTGTAACTTTAGTAGCTTTAGTTATCACTATTATAGTATTATTAATATTGGCAGGTGTAACATTGTCAATGGTAATGGGAGATAGTGGTATATTCTCAAAAGCTAACAAAGCATCTACAGAAACAACAATTTCATCTGCAAAAGATGCAGTTAGATTAGCTACATTAGAAGCTGTAACAGACCAATATACAGATAATGGAAGTATTGGAACAGCTATTACATCAGAAGCTGAAGCAATAAAAGCTGTTAATGCAAAACTACAAGATGATTACAAAATTCAAGATGGAAAAATAATGCAAGGAACTACTGATACAAAAGTATCTGTAACATTCACAATTGGAACAAACCACTCTGTAACACCAAATTTTACAGTAGCTAAATAATTAAATATTATTTATAGGCATACTTAGGTATGCCTTATTTTTTTGCAAAAATACTTGTAATTTTATTATTAATGTTATATAAATAAAACATATTGTAAAATAAAAATTTACAATATGTTTATTTTTTCAATTCATTTATTTCAAGGCGATTTTTATTCTTAAAAAATCCAAATGAAAACAAATCTAAACGAAAGGAGGAAAAACAGAAATTTATCAGTAAAAAATTATAACAAAATCTTGAATAAGAAAATACAAATTGTTATAAAAATGTAATATAAAATTAACTAAATTATGATATAATACAAAAAATGCATTTATGCAGAAAGATACAAAGGAGAAATTTTATGGTAACAGCAATTTTATATATTTTAATTTTTATTATGGGAGCCTATTTTGGAAGTTTTTATACTTTGGCGGTTTATAGAATTCCACTTGAATTAGATATTACACATGAACATTCTTTTTGCCCTAATTGCAAGCATAAATTAGGATTTTTAGATTTGTTTCCTGTGTTTAGTTATATATTTTTAGGTGGAAAATGTAGATATTGTGGAATGAAAATAAAGCCACGTTATTGTATATTAGAGGTACTTTCAGGCCTTACATTTGTTGCATTTACATATTCGTTAAATATAAATTTATATAACTTAGAAGCAGAAAAATTAATATTACTTGGTTTTTCAGCCTTATATTTTGCAGGTTTGTTTATAATTGCTGGAATAGATAAAGAAAGAATTCAAGTACAAAAAAAGGTTTTATTATATACAATAACTGTTGTAGCAGTATATATGAGTTACATGTATATTACAATGAATTTAGACATTATAAGATATGTAGGTTACTTAGGTTTTGTACTATTTCTAGTAATATTAGATACAATAAAAATACGTAAAAAAGGCGAAGAAAGCTATGCTTTAAATCTTTGGATGCTAGCACTTGTAATGTGTATGTTCACTGGTGAAGCAGTATTTTTATTAACAGCTATATACACATTATTAGCATGTGCACTATATGTTCTTATAAAGAAAATAAAAAATAGAAAAAAATATGTAAAAAAGGAAAAAGAAAAAATAAAATTACCAATAGCATTTTATATGTGTGTATGCAATGTTATAACATACATAATATGTAATTTTTTTGTTAATTATACTTTACTATAATTGTATTATATAAGGAGTTTATAATGAAAAATTTGAAGAAAAATAATGGTTTTACTCAAGCAGATATTGTAATTTCAATAGTAATATTAATGCTATTTACAACCCTAGTTTCTGCTTTGTTTTACAATTCTTATATATCTTCTATAAAAAGTAAAAGACATTCAGAAGCAACAACATATTTAAGCAAAATATTTGAATCTACTGAACTTATTAGCTACAACAATTTAGAAAACGAAATAATAGATGTAATAAATAAAATAGATTCAAATAAATTATCTGGAACAATTGTGGAAAACGGGAATGCACAAACAAACTTGTCCACACCTTATAAAGCAGAAGTGGAAATTATGAATTATAATCAAATAGAAGGAAATGCAGATAAAGAAGACTTGGTAAAACAAATAACAGTAACAATAAAATATAATTCTAGAAAAGATAAAGAAGAAACAGTTACTGCAAAAAGATTAAAAACAAAAGAAACAATATATAAAGATAGCTTAGAAATTATTCCAAACTTATATGAAGGAATGATTCCTATAAGTTCAGAAACACAAGCAACAAATAAATATGCTACAAACTGGTTCGACTACTCTAAAGAAAAAGTAGCTAAAGTAATGCTGCAAGACGGAAACTATAATACAGATACAGGAGAAATAACAAATGAGGGAAGTTCATTTGTGTATGTACCAAGGTTTGCTTACAAAATAAATGCAGATGAAAGTGTAGAAATAAAATTTTTAAATACAGATAATACCTGCAAAGATGGAAGCTCAACAGAAATAAATGTTGAAACTAGCACTATAGAAAATGATAAATATTATCTACCAAGTTGTTTTTCTCAAAACAACATTCAAGTTGCAGGAATATGGATTGGAGAATATTTAAGTAAAAGAAATACAGAAGGAAACAATGGAGAACAAATATATATAGGAAAAAAAGATGAAGCAAACAACTACAAATATTGGACAAATTTAACAGATGAAGAAAAACAAGAAAAATGCAATTACCTAATAAGCGATGGAGCAAATTATGGATTAAAAGGAGACGAAACAGCAAAAATTGCAGGTACTAATATAAACAATATGCTAGAAAAACTAAAAAAATCAAACTATAAATATATAGCAGAAGCAATACAAGAAAACGAAACAGACTATGAAGGATCATTCAGAGTAATAATATATTAATTTTTATTGAATTGTATAAAGGGCAGTTAAGAGTTAATTTTCACAATTGAAAAATATATAATGTAGCTCCACGAGGGTGAAGCATTTTTCTTTCGAAAACATGCAGAAAGAAAATATCCTTCACCTTGCAAGATGGAGCGGTTTTTGTATATGTTGTGAATAAAAGGCTTAGAGATTGCCCTTTTAAAATTGTAATAAAAATGTAATATAAAAACCACATATTGTATGCTATAATTAAACAGAATAAAAAGATTTAAGAGGTAAAAATGAAATCAGAAAAAGGAATTACACTAACAAGTTTAGTTATATACGTAATTGGTATAACAATAATATTTGCTGTTGTAGCCAACCTTACAATATACTTTAATAAAAACTCAAGAACAATAGAATACACAACAAATAATTCAGCACAAATTACAAGGTTAAACCAATATTTAATTAATGATACAAAAAAAGAAAATGCACAAATTACAGAAGCTAATGAAAATATAATAATAATACAAGCGAATGGAGAAACTATTAAATATACTTATGATAAAAACAGTAAAGGAATATACAGAAATAAAGTAAAAATAGCAAATGATGTGCAAAGTCTTGAAATAAAAAAAGATATTATTTATGACAAAACAAAATTATTGTTGAATATTACAATTGGAATGCAAGAGCAAATACAAAAAGATTTAGAATATATAATATAAATTACAAAAGAAGAGAGGAGCGATAATATGGATATAAAGCGTAAACAACCAATAGGAATTGAATTGGTTAGAAGGGGAGTTGTAACAGAAAATGATATTGAAAAAGCACTAGCATATCAAAAACAACATTCAGATCAAAAATTAGGTGACATTTTAAATACTTTAAAAGTATGTGATTCACAAGTTTTAATAGATGCTATAGCTGAAATAGAAGGAGAAAAAGGAATTTTACTTACTCCTGGAAAAGTTGAAATAAATGTACAAGATTATATCTCTTTAGATGTTGCAAGACAAAACAAAGCTGTTCCATTTCAAGTAGAACCAGGAAAAATAAAAGTATGTTTTTCAAGTACAATAAATAGAAGGTCAATGGAAAATATTAGACTAATGCTTTTAAACAAAGGATTAGTTATGGAAAAATATATAACATTTGAAGAAAATATAAACAATATTTTAGATTCATTTGAAGGCGAAATTTCTGAAAATATGAGTGCTGAAAATGATATTACAACACTTGTAGATAGTATAATAAAAACAGCAATAGATAAAAGAACTAGTGATATTCACATAGAGCCAGAAGAAGATAAAGTTAGAATTAGATATAGAATAGATGGAGAATTAATTACAGTTGCAGAAATAGACAAAGATAAGCAAAGTCAATTAATAGGTAGATTAAAAGCAATTTCCGAAATGCACCAAGAAAAGCAAGAATCACAAGATGGAAGAATAATAATGTATCCAGAATATAATATTCGTGTATCATCACAAAAGAATATTTTTGGCGAAAAATTCGTTTTAAGATTACTAAAAAAAGACCAAAGTATAAAAGGAATTTTCGAATTAGGATTTCCAAATGATGAAAAAATATTAAAAGACTGTTTTAACAAAAAGAATTCAATTGTAGTTGTTGCAGCACCTACAGGTGAAGGAAAAACAACAACACTATATAGTATAATAGATTACTTAAATGCACCAGAAATTAATATAACAACAATAGAAGACCCAGTTGAAATACGCATACCAGGATTAAACCAAATAGAAATTGATACTAAAACAAGTTTTTCAGATTCTTTAAGAACAGTTCTAAGACAAGACCCAGATATAATTTTAGTTGGAGAAATAAGAGATAATGAAACAGCAGAAATAGCAATGCAATCAGGTCAAACAGGACACTATGTATTATCAACAATACACACAATTGATGCAATAGAAGTTATTACAAGACTTAGAAAGTTTGGTGTTTCAAACTATGACATAGCAAGTACACTTGCAACATCTGTATCACAAAGACTTGTAAGAAAAATATGTCCTAATTGTGCAAAAGAAAGAGATTTCAATGAAGAAGAAAAAGAAATTATAAAAAGAATTGGCGATAGATATGGAGTAGAATACAATTTAGAAGGCAAAAAAACATATGATGTTGTTGGATGCAACCATTGTAATCAAACAGGTTATTACGAAAGAATAGGTATATTTGAGCAACTAGTTTTAAATGAAGAAATAAAACAATTAATTGTAGATAATAAATCTACGTTAGAAATAAAAAGAGAAGCTGCTAAATATGGCTATAAACCACTAATTACAGATGGAATTCAAAAAGTTATAGATGGAATAACAACTTTAGACGAATTAAACAATAAACTTGTGATATACTAAGGAGGAAATGAAATGGTAAATATGGATAAAGTTTTAGATGTGGCTATTGAAAAAGATGCATCTGATATACATTTAGTAAATGAATTAAAACCAATGTTAAGAATAAGAAGAAGACTAGAACCAATAGAAGAAATGGATGTATTAACACCAGACGATATGAGTGAAATATATGACTATTTGGTTATGGGAAATGTTGAAAAAGATGAAGTATACAGAACAACCAAAAGATTAGATGCATCATATGAATACAAAGATATACGTTTAAGAGTAAATGTTTCCATTGCAAATGAAGTGCCAGTTTTTACTTTAAGACTTATAAAAAGTACACTTCCAAGATACGAAGATTTAGGAGTTCCAGATGTTGTAAGACGTATGACATACCAACCACAAGGATTAATTTTGGTTACTGGTAAAACAAACTCTGGTAAAACAACAACACTTAATGCTTTAATAAACCATATAAACGAAAATCAAAATAGAAAAATTCTTACACTAGAAAACCCAGTTGAATTTAGACACCATAGTAAAAAATCTATGATAGTTCAAAAAGAAGTTGGAGAAGGTAGAGATGTTCTAACTTTTAGCGATGGTGTTAAAAACTCATTAAGAGAAGACTGCGATATTCTTGTAATAGGAGAGATTAGAGATAAAGAAACAATGGAAGCAGGAATAGAAATGGCAGAATCTGGACACTTGGTAATTGGAACTTTGCACACAAAATCTTGTGCAGAAACAATAGATAGAATGATAAACTTCTATGAAGTTAGAGATCAAGCATCTATAAAATATTTATTATCATCAGTTCTTAAATTAGTTGTTTCACAAAGACTATTACCAGATACAAAAGGAGGTCTAGCTTTACTTCCAGAGGTTATGGTAGTAGACAACATTGTTGCAGGTATAATTAGAAAAGACAAAATAAGTGTGTCTGAAATAGAAGATGCTATACAAAGTGGAGCAGATAAAGGAAGTATAGGTATTATTAATTCTTTGGCAGAATTATTTGTAGACGAAAGAATAACTTTAGAACAAGCAAAAGCACAAATAGAAGAAAAAAATATTGAAGTATTAAACAGAACAATAATGCAATTAAAAATAAAAAGAGGTAAAACAAATTAAGGAGGAAAACTTATATGCCTGTATTTGCATATAAGGCTGTTACAGAAAGTGGCCTAGTAGTAAAAAATAAAATAGAAGAAACCAATAAACATTCTGTAGTTCAAAGATTAAAAAGAAACAATCTTATGCCCATTAGTATTATGCCAGTTAGAGGTTTAATACTAAATTCAAAAAAACAGAAAAAAGAAAGAAAAAATTATTCAGATATTAGTCAAATAATGAAAAATGTAAATACTGCAAATATTATGCAGCAAGATATTAAAGGATTTACATTAAAAGAAAAAATAATGATATCTTTAAATGCAAATCAAAAAGTAACAACAAGAGACTTGCTTATATTTACTGAAAATTTTTATTTGTTAAAAAAGGCTAACTTTAACAATATACATGCACTAACAACAATAATACAAAGTACAGAAAACTGGACATTTAAGGAAATACTAGAAGATATTTTAGCAGGGCTAGAATCTGGTGAAAATATGTTTACAACTATGGAATATTATTCAAATGTATTTCCATACATTTATATAAATATGATAAAGGTTGGAGAGCTTTCAGGTTCTATGGAACAATCTTTGCAACAAGCAGTAAAATATCTAGAAGATTCGGACGACTTAAATAAAAGAGTTAGAAAAATGGTTATACCAAATGTTGCTTTGGTTGTACTACTTTTAATATTATTAGTAGTTGGAACAAAATTTGGTATACCAGTTGTAGAAGGTGTTTACGAATCTGTAGGAAGTAGTGCTCAATTACCAGCTGCCACACTGTGGTTTAAGCATGTTGTTGAATTAATAGAACAATACTGGCTAATTCCTACTGTTGTAATTGTAGGTGCTGTTGCAGGACTAATATATTATATAAATACTCCAAAGGGTAAATATAATTTCCATTTGTTTAAATACAAAATGCCAGTTTTCGGAGAATTAAATTTTGCAATAGATTTTTCAAGATTTATGAAAGCAATGCTTTTAAATTTACAAAATGGAATGAGAATACAAGATTCTTTGGAAGTAGCCAAAAACGTTGTATCAAATTATGTATTACTTTCAATAATAGAAACAGCGATAAACAACATAATAATGGGTACCTCATGGATTGAACCATTTGAAAAATCTGGACTTGCATCATCAATGATAACAGAAATGTTAAAAATAGGTATGCAAACAGACTTAGCAGAAATGATGGAAAAACTAGTTGAATACATGGAAATGGATATAGAACAAATAATGCAAAAAATTATGGCAATAATGCCACAAATAATACAAGCTCTAGTTGGTGTTGTATTAGTATTCTTCGTTCTAGTTATATTAGTACCAGCACTACAAGTATATATGGGTAACTTCTTATTTGATGCCGCAGGTGTTTAGGATTTATATAAGGTTTTGCAAGAAATAATAATATAAATAATGTAGGGGCGACCATTGGTCGCCTTTGTTAAAAGGAGATATACAAATGAATATTGGAATAGACATAGGAGGAAGCCACATAGCAATAGGGTTAGTGGAAAAAGATGAAATTCTAGAAAAAAGAGAAATACAAATATATGAAAAAAATAAAATAGAACAATTTATAGAGGAAACAATAGTATCAAATATAAATAACCTATTAAGAGAAAAAAATATATATTTATCAGACATAAAAAAAATAGGAATAGCAACTCCAGGAACTGTTGAAGATGGTCAAATAATAAAAAACGCAGTAAATTTAGGAATACAAGAATATAATATTTGCAAAGCTTTAAAAAAATACTACCCAAACACAGAAATACAAGTGAAAAATGATGCAAAATGTGCCGCAATGGCAGAAAAATTATATGGAAATATGAAAGAATATAAGAGTAGTTTATTTATATGTCTTGGAACAGGTGTTGGAGGAGCATTATTTATAAACGGAAAATTATTTGAACCGCAAAAATATAGTGGATTAGAAATAGGTCATATGTCAATAAAACAAAGCGGAGAAAAATGTAAATGCGGAAAAGTAGGTTGTTTTGATATATATGGTTCAATGAAAAACTTTAAAGCAAAATTAACACAAAGTTTAGGAATGCCACAAAATGCAATAAGTTATGAAATATTGCCCAAATTAGAAGGAAAAATTACAGATGAAATACAAAAAATAATAAATGAATATGTAGAAAAACTAGCAATAGGAATATCAAATTTAATAAATATATTTGAACCAGAAATAACAGTAATAGGAGGAAGCTTTACATATTATCAAAGCATATTATTAGAACCACTAAAAGAAAAAATAATAAAAGAAAAATTATTGTTTAATAAAAGAGACAATATAAACATAGTAGCAGCAAAACTATTTAATGATGCAGGAATAATAGGCGCGGGAAATTTATAAAGGAAAAATTTATAAATTTCCCTTGTTTATTTGTTATCTTTGTGATATAAATGTGCTATAAGGTAAATAATATTAGCAAAGAAAGGTGGAATCTTTGTGGAGGAAACAGTAAAAGAAAAGAAAACTATTTTAGTTGTAGATGACGAAAAGCCTATAGTAGATATACTTTTATACAATTTAGAAAAAGAAGGGTACGAAACTTTAGAAGCAAATGATGGTGTTACTGCAGTTGAAATTGCTTTAGAAAAAGAACCAGATTTAATTTTATTAGATATTATGCTTCCAAGAATGGATGGTCTTACAGTATGCAAAAGAATTAAACAAAGCTTAAATGTTCCAATTTTAATGCTTACTGCTAAAGACGAAGAAATTGATAAAATATTAGGTCTAGAGTTAGGTGCCGATGACTATATTACTAAACCATTTAGTGTTAGAGAATTAATGGCTAGAATTAAAGCAAACTTAAGAAAGTTTGAAGCGACAGCAAGTAGTGCAGATAATTCAAATGTAAAAAGTGGTACAAAAATTAAAATTGGACCATTATCATTAGACTACGAAAAATTTGAAGTTCGTGTTAATGATAAAGTTGTAGATTTAACACTAAGAGAATTTGAGGTATTAAAATATTTAGCAAACCAACCAGGACAAGTTGTAACAAGAGAGTTATTACTAGAAAAAGTTTGGGGATATGAATATTATGGAGATATAAGAACAGTGGATGTTACAGTAAGAAGAATTAGAGAAAAAATAGAAAAAGATACATCAAATCCAAAAATATTAATTACAAAAAGAGGCGTAGGTTACTACATAGCCACGGATTATTAGAAAAAGGTTCGGAAGTCTCCGAACTTTTTTTTATAATAAAAAATAATGAATTAATGTAAAATAAAAACAAATATAAAAGAAAGAGAGAAAAAATAAATGTTCAAAGAAACACAAACAAAAATAATATTAATTTTCTTTATAATTGGTACAATTATAATTTCTGGTTTAGGGTATTTTTACAAAAATATATATGAAGAGCAATTAAGCCAAACAAATGAAACACAAAAGGTAGAAGAATATAACGAAAAAATTAATCAAATAAAAAAAGTTACAATAGGTTCACTTGCTGGATTTGGAGCTATTTCTATTTTATCTGGAATATTCATTTCTAAATCTATTGTATCTCCAATGAGAAAATTAGTAAAAAGTGCTGAACGTATTGCAAATGGAGAAAGCTTAGATTTAATTCCAACAAATACAAAGAAAAAGAAAAGAAAAAATGATGTAGACGAACTTGTTAATGCATTTAGTATAATGACAGCAGAATTAAAGCAAAATTTAAATGAAGCAACAAGACAAAAAAGGCAAATTGAAACTATTTTATTACATATGACAGATGGAATTATAGCCTTTAACTTAGAAGGAAGAATTATTTTAATAAATCCAGCAGCGACAAGAAGCTTAGAAATTATGCCAGAAGACGATAGTTTTGATAAAATTTTTTCTAAGTATGATGACGAATTAAACATGGAAAAAATTATTTATTTAGAAAATTGGACATCTCAAAACACACAAATTCAAGTAAAAGATAAATATTTAAAATTGCTATTTGCACCTTTTAAAGATGAAAATGAAAGAGCTGCTGGAATAATAGTTGTAATACAAGATATTACGGAACATGTAAAACTAGATAATATGAGAAAAGAATTTATAGCAGATGTATCACACGAATTAAAAACACCAATAACATCTATTATGGGGTATTCAGATACTCTAATAGAAAGCGAATATGATAAAGAAATGCAAGCAAAATTCTTAGGAGTTATTAGTACAGAAGCAAGAAGAATGGCAAAACTTGTTACAGACCTTTTATCACTTTCAAGATTTGATCAAGGAAAAATGGAAGTAAAAAAAGAAGAATTTGATTTAGGAGCATTAGTAAAAAGGTGCCAAGATAAGTTACAAATTGAGTTAGACAAGAAAAATATAGGAGTTGAATGTTTTGTTACAGCAAATGTTCCAAATGTATATGCAGAAAAAGATGGAATAGAAAGAGTTGTAATAAATATATTAACAAACAGCATAAAATACACAGACGAAAACGGAAGCATAAAAATATACGTTGGATTTGTTTATAATGATGCATATATAAAAATAATAGATAATGGAATTGGAATTCCAGAAGATGATTTAAAAAGAATTTTTGAAAGATTTTATAGGGTAGATAAGGCACGTACAAGAAAAATGGGAGGTTCAGGACTTGGTCTTTCAATTGCAAAGGAAATATTAGATAGAAACCAAGGAACAATAGATATAAAAAGTGAATATGGAAAAGGTACAGAAGTAGTAATACGTATACCTACAAAGGAAAATAAATAAACCAGCATTTTCAATTGACAAGGAGCATACAAATAGAATAAAATTAACTTGTATTAATAAATTTTAGGAGGAAAAATTATGGGATTAATTAAAGCAACTGTAGGTGCTGTTGGAAGTACTTTACACGATCAATGGAAAGAAGCATTAAGATGTGATGAAATGGGTAATGATATTTTAATGAAAAAAGTTACTACAAAAAATGGAGTTATTTCAAATGGAAGTGCAATTATAGTAGGACCAGGACAATGTGCAATAATTTTTGATAATGGTAGAGTTATAGATGCAACAGCGGAAGAAGGATATTATAAATTTGATACATCTTCTACACCTTCTTTATTTGAAGGAGAATTCAAAGGAATGTTCAAAGAAATGTGGCAAAGATTTACATTTAATGGAGCATCTGCAAAACAACAAGCAGTATTTTTCTTTAATATTAAAGAAATTATAAATAACAAATTTGGTACACCAGCACCAGTAATGTATGACGATTGGTCTCATGCAATACCAAATCAAATGACAGGTGAAACTATTCCTTTATCTGTTTTTATAAAATGTTTTGGTACATATACATTTAAAATTACAAATCCTGCCACATTTATGAATGAAATAGCAGGTATTAGTGATGAATATAGAAAAGATGAATTACTAGAACAAATGAGAAGTGAAGTTATGGACTCATTTGAAAAAGTATTAAATCAATTAGGATGTGTAAATAAAATACCAGTTCGTTCACTTCCAAGCCAAAAAGATAAAGTAAAAGAAATAATGGCAGAAGGAAATTACGATGAAGCAATACAAAAAAGAGGAATTTCTATAACAGGATTTAATATTGAATCTGTATCATTAGATGAAGAATCACAAGAAAAGATTAATAATTACGAATTAAGTTCAAATGCATATATACAACAAGGAACAATGGTTGGAGCATATGCTCAATCTATGAAAGATGCAGCAAATAACCCAAATGGAGCAACAAATGGATTTGTTGGAGTTGGAATGGCTAATATGGCATCTGGAGGAATGATGGGAGGAGCTACAACATCTCCATGGCAAAATGCTACACCAGCACAAAATAATTCTACTAATAATACAACTTCTACTGAAACTTGGGAATGTCCAAACTGTAAAAAACAAGTAAATGGAAATTTCTGTCCAGATTGTGGAGCAAAAAAACCAGAAAAAGCATTTTGCCCAAACTGTGGTAAAAAAGTAGACAAAGACACAAAATTTTGCCCAGATTGTGGAACAAAATTAAATTAAAGGAGTAATCTATGAAGACAACTGTAGATAATAAATGTCCGAGTTGTGGAGCAAATATAAAATTTGATCCAACATCACAAAAATGGAAATGTGAATATTGTGGAATGTCTTATGATGTTGATACTTTTGAAAAACAACAATCAAAAGAAAGTAATGAGGATATAGATATAAACATAGATGAATACTCATGTCCTAGCTGTGGAGCAACAGTTGTAACAGATGAAAATACTGTTGCTACACATTGTGTATATTGTGGAAATACAGCAATAATGAAAAATAGATTGCAAGGAGAGTTTAAACCAGATAAGTTAATTCCCTTTGCAACAAAAAAAGAAGATGCAATAAATGAATTTCAAAAAAATGTAAAGAAAAGATGGTTTTCACCACCAGATTTTCATAATAAAGAAAATATTGAAAAAATAACAGGAGTATATATACCATTTTGGCTATACGATGGAAAAACAACAGGAGATATAACAGCAACTGCAGAAAGTATAAGAAGATGGACATCAGGTAATTATAGATACACAGAAACTTCTATATATAATTGCATAAGAAGCGGAGAATTAGAAATTACAGATTTGCCTGTAGATGGATCTACTAAATTTGAAGATGAAATTATGGATTCAATAGAGCCATATGATTACAGTAAATTTATACCTTTTAATAGGTCATATTTATCAGGTTTTTTAGCAGAAAAATACGATTTAACTCAAGATGCAGTGTATGAAAGAGCGAAAACAAGAATGGAAAATACAACTGTAAACGAACTTAAAAGAACAATAACTGGATATAATACAGTTTCTGTAAATAGTAGCAATATTAACATTCAAAAAGGAAAAGTAGAATATGCACTTTTACCTGTTTGGATGTTAAATATAAAATATAAAGAAAAAATGTACACATTCGCCATGAACGGTCAAACAAAGCAAGTTGTAGGAAAAGTGCCTGTATGTATAAATAAGGTAATAAAAAAAGGATTATTATTCTTTGGAATAGGCTTTGTTTTAGCATTTTTATATAATATTATAAGGGGAATGATGTAAATGAATAAAAAAATAAAAATAGTTTTAAGTTTAGTAATTTGTTTAGTAATTATAATGTTTTCAAATTCATACGCTACAAATATAGTAACAAACTCATACAGTAATAATACTTTAAATACAAATAGTTCAAATACATATAGTAACAGTACATATACAAATACTACAACTTCACAAACTGCAAAAGAAACAACACCTGTAGTAGATGAAACAAAAAAGATATATGATTATGCAAATTTAATAACAGATGAAGAAGAAATAGAACTATATAATAAAGTTCAAGAATTTATAAATAAATACAATATGGACATGGTAATAGTAACAATAAATTCAAATCCGAAATCTTCATCTATGGCATATGCAGATGATTTTTACGATTATAACAACTTTGGGAAAGGCGCAAATAAAAGTGGTTTATTATTTTTAATAGATATGCAGAATAGAAAAATGTGGATTTCAACTACAGGAGATGCAATAAAAATATACACAGACAGTAGAATAAATACAATTTTAGATTATACATACGATGAAATATCAAATAAAGACTATAATGGATGTGCCGAGCAATTTATAGATAAAGCAAGCTACTTTGCAAATAAAGGACTAACAGGAGGAAGCAAAGTAGTAACAGTTCCAAAAATGATATGTAATTCATTAATATTTGCCGGAATAGCAACAATAGTTTTAATATGTATAGGACTTGCAACACATAGAAAACCAAGAAAGAAAAAAGAAGCAAGTAACTACATAACACAACCATTAAAATTGAGTAGAAATTCAGATACATTTGTAAATAAACATGTATCAAAAGTAAAAATAGAAACATCTTCAAGTTCAGGAGGAAGCTCAACACACAGAAGTAGCAGCGGAAGATCACACGGCGGAGGCGGAAGAAGTTTCTAAAAAAGTTAATAAAAGAATAAAAATGACTAGTTTAAATGGTCATTTTTATTCTTTTATTAACTTTTTAATTAAAAATAATTTACATAATATTGAACTATTGAAAATAATATGTTATAATAAAGAAGTCAGAAACGTTTAATTTTTTAAATAGATAGATATCTATTTAACCAATAATAAGGAGGGCATTTTATATGAGAAAAACTAACGTTAAAGCAAAAATTGAACGCAATGAAGGAGGATATTTGGAACTACCTATAATATCTGAAGTAGTTGAAGTCCTGGAGACAAATGAAGAAACACGGAATGTAGAAGATGAAAGCAAACCTATAAATAAGAAAGTAATTGATTCTGAGATTATAGGGAAAATTCCACTAAAAATTATTTCTGCAATACAACTTGAAGAATATCGTAATTCAGATATTCCGGGATTTGTATTAAAAGATAGGGATACTTATTATTATACTGAAATACGGAATTTTGAAGTCGATGTGGATGACATTATAGGAGAACACAAATGTTCTTTTGGAAGATATTGTTGTAAACATTTGTCAGCTGCATCAGATGCTGATGGCGGATGTGCTAAGGTTAGAGGACTTTCGAATAATATTGAAAAATATGACTTTATCACATTGGGATATGAAACATTCAACACAACACATGATGTATTTGTTGTTCTTAAGTGTTCTCATTACGTGATTTCTGAAGAAAAATGTTAGAAAAACATTTTAATTATTATTGATGAAATGCAAAAACAACATTCATAAATTGAATGTTGTTTTTGTTGCTAGAAAACAAATTTAAAAGTATTGACAAATAAAAGCTTAGAATTTATTATATAAAGAAGGAGAGAAATTTATGAATAAAGAGTATGAATATTCTTTTTATGTAGAAGAAATTGAGCCATATATTCAATATTGTGAAAAAAATGATTATAAAAAAACAAGTGAAGGCAATCAAATACGAGAACTATATAAAAACGGTAATAAAATTTTAGCTCGCATAACGAAAAATTATACTAAAGGAAATGAGAAGATATTTTTTGATTTAAAAGATGAAAATGAAACAGAAGATACCTTGAAAATTTGTAGAGAATCTGGTGAAATTGAAGTTACAAATAATATGGAATTTGTTAATTCATTATTGGAAATGTTAAAATTTAAATTTCATAAGAAATTAACAAGAAAAAGATATGTATATGAAAAAGATAATGTAAAATTTGAAATTGATGATTACAAAGTTCCAAAGGCGAAGGTTGTTGCTATTGAGGGAGATAAATTAGAAGTTGATAAAGTTTATAGTGAAATAAAAAATAGGAATTTTTTTAGATAACAAATGACAAATAAATTTTTTTTAATTAACAAATATATTTATCATTTTTATTATATTATAAAATTTAATTCCAGACGTTGTAGGGGCGGACGCCTTAAGTCCGCCCGTTTGATTTTTTATCTATTTGTTAATTCCTCTAATTTTAAAAGTTCTTCCCATCTTGCATCAACTTCTTTTTGAAATTCTTCTATCATCCATTCGTTTCCAGGTTTAAACATATGTTTAAATCTTTTTTGTGGTCTTAAAAATTCTTCAATTGGAAGTTTTTTCGCTGGTTTATAAGTTATTTTATATACACCATTTACAACTTCATATAATGGCCAGTAGCAAGTATCTGCAGCTAATTTGTTGATAGTTATTAATTCATCTGTAGGATATCCCCAACCACGAGGGCAAGGACTTAAAACATTTAAAAATGTAGGTCCATCTGTATAAATTGCCTTTTCAGATTTTTCATACAAATCTTTAAAGTTTGTCATAGCTAATGTTTGTGCAACATAAGGTATATGATGACCAACCATAATTTTAGTTAAATCTTTTCTAACTTGCATTTTACCAGGTATAACTTTTCCAACAGGAGATGTTGTAGTATCTGCAAATTTTGGAGTTGCAGAAGAACGTTGAATACCTGTATTCATATATGCACCATTATCATAGCACACATAAGTTAAATTATGACCTCTTTCCATTGCACCAGATAAACTTTGAAGACCTATATCGTAAGTCCCACCATCTCCACCAAAAGCAATAAATTTTGTATCTTTATCTTGAGGTAATTTACCTTGTTTTTTCATAGATTTATAAGCTGCCTCTGCACCTGAAAGTGTAGCAGAAGTACATTCGAAAGCAGTATGTATAAAAGAGTCTGTCCATGCAGAGTATGGGTAGATAAAAGTAGAAACCTCCATACAACCCGTTGCACAAGAGATAACTGCATGATCATCTTCATTTAGAGCTCTAAGAACCATTCTAGCAACAGGAGGAGCACCACAACCAGCACACATTCTATGACCTTCTGTAAATCTAGAAGGTTTATTACCAACAACTTGTTTAACATTATAAGGCATTAAAAATCAATCCTTTCTGAAATATTTTAATTTCTTTATGGCGGTCAATGACCGCCGCTACGATAATTTTATAAATTTATATGTAGTGGCGACCATTGGTCGCCTTATGTTATTATAGAAAATTTCTATTTTTATTGTAGGGGTCGACGTCCTCGACGACCCGTTGAATCTGAAAATTATTATTACGTAAAAATTATTTTCTCAATCCTAAATATCTGTAAGGACTAACAATTTTTCTTCCATTACAAATATCAATTAAATCATCAAAAACACTCTCAATATCTGTAGAAGTAGTATCTCTACCACCAATTCCATAAATATAATTAACCATAGGAACTTTTTTATTATTAACATACATAGCAGAAGTTACATCTTCAAACAAAGCACCACCAGCAGCATTTAAAGAATCGGCTTTATCAAGAACAGCTACAGCTTTTTGATTTTCTAAAGCTTTGGCAATTTCTTCAGCAGGGAAAGGTCTAAATACTCTTAATTTTAACATTCCTGCTTTAATTCCTTTATTTCTTAAAGAATCTACAACAAATTTTGTAGTTCCAGCAGTAGAATTCATACAAACAATAGCAATTTCGCTATCTTCCATTCTATATTCTTCAAAGAAAGAATATTTTCTACCAGTTATTTTTTCAAAATCTTTAGCTACATCTAAAATAACTTTTTTCGCATTTTTCATAGCCTCAGCTTGTTGAGCTTTATGTTCAAAAAGAAAAGCTTGTAAGTCTAAAGGCCCCATAGCAATAGGTTCATTGCTATTTAATAAATAATGTTCTGGTTTATAAGTTCCTACAAAATCTTTAACGGTATCATCATCTAAAAGTTCAATATTTTCTATGGAATGAGATGTAATAAAACCATCTTGGCAAACCATTAAAGGTAATTGAACATCTTTATGTTCAGCAATTCTATGAGCCATTAAAGTATTATCATAAGCTTCTTGATTATTTTCAGAAAAAAGCATAATCCAACCACTATCACGAACACCCATTGCATCTGAATGGTCATTGTGAATATTTAAAGGTCCTGAAACAGCTCTATTTACCAAGTTCATAACAATAGGCAATCTCATAGAAGAAGCAATATAAATCATTTCCCACATAAAAGATAATCCATTTGCAGAAGTAGCAGTCATAGCTCTTGCACCTGCAGCCTCAGCACCAATACAAGCACTCATAGCACTATGTTCACTCTCAACAGCAACAAATTCAGTATCAACTGTGCCATTAGCAACAAAAGTAGAAAAATACTGAGGAATTTCTGTTGAAGGTGTAATAGGAAAAGCAGCCACAACATCAGGATTAATTTGTTTCATAGCTGTAGCAACAGCTTCATTTCCACTTAAACGTTCTCTAATTTTCATATTTCTAAAATCCTTTCTTTAATTTTATATATAATATAAAGTAATTAATTTTTTATAATTTTAAAGTTTTCATTTATTTTTTTACAAGTATTGTGGGGACCTTTTTAGAAACTGTATGAACAAGAGTGAATTACAGTTTCTTAAATGGGGAGCGAAGTAAAAAAATAAATAAACTTGAAAATTATATAGTAATATTTTATTCCATTGTGATGGCATTAAACGGACAAACCTTTGCACATACACCGCAGCCCTTGCAAAAATCATAATCAAAATCTGAACGTAAACCATCTTTATTTACTGGAATGGAATTTTCTGGACAAACAGGAAAGCACAATCCACATTGTTTACACTTCTCAGAATGAAATATAGGAGTAATACTTCTCCAATCACCAGTTTTAAAATCCTTAGCATTACCAGCATTATATATATTTCCTCCAATTGTAAGGTCGCACATTGGAGTATTTTTATTAATATTAGTCATTTCAACACTTCCTTTAAAGTAATTTTAAATTTTATTTACTTCTTTTAAAGCCATTTCAATAGCCTTCATATTACCTTCGATAACTTCAGGCTTTTTAGCAAATTTATGTTTAAAAGAACCTTTCATATCGTTTAAAAACTCTTCATCATTCATAATAGCACTAACCTTAACAATAGCTGCAAGCATAGGAGTATTTGGAAAATATTTTCCAAGAGTTTCTAATGAAATTTTTCTTGCATCAATTGTATAAATACTACCAGAATAATTGCTTAATAATTGTTTAAGAACGCCCGCAGACTTTGTAGTATTAATAATAATTGCACCATCTGGTTTTAAACCAGCAGTAACATCAACACTTTCAAGCAAAGTATCATCTACAACTACAACATAATCTGGCTCATAAATATTGCTATGAACAGTAATAGGTTTATTACTAATTCTATTATAAGCAGTAATAGGGGCACCCATTCTTTCAGGCCCATATTCTGGGAAACCTTGAATAAATTTACCAGTGTTAAAAGCAGCATCAGCTAAAAGCAAAGAAGCAGTTTTAGCACCTTGGCCACCTCTACCATGCCATCTTATTTCAATTAAATCTTTCATAAAGTAAGACCTCCTTAAAAACTCATTTAAGTATATGCCCAAAACAGTGCAAAGTCAAGAAATATTTTAGTTATATAAATACAAAATTAAACATAATTTGCAATATAATATCTACATGATAAATATGCAAAATTATAATTTAATTTACATAGCTCATTTGTTATGTATGAATGAAACTTCTAACTAATTTGTCAGAAGTTTTTTCTTAATATAAAAAAATACAAGAAACTCGTATTAAAGAGTTCCTTGTATTTGGTTATAAATGAAAGATTATTTACAAATATCTTTCATTATATTTGAAAATTCTTTTTTTATTTCTTCTTCAGATACATTATCATTATTTAAAAATTTTTGAAAATGGTTTAAGTTTCTTGCAACTTTGTCAAAGAATTTTTTGTATGATAATGTTATAGAGATACAAAAAGCCATTAAAAAAGTTATTATTATTTCAATAATCATATTGTTGTCCTCCTAAAATAATTATTTTACTAGTTGCTATTTACGGTTACGTGAAAAAGGAGTGAATACCCAATTTCTGTTATTATTATATCATATTTTACATAAAATTGCAAAAAAAGGTATTTTTTATAATTATTATTGATTTATTTTCCTTGTAAAATTTATTTGTATAGTGTAAAATAAAAATGAAAAAAATCATTGTCAAACATGGAGGAAATATGGAAAAATTCAAGAGTGAAAGAGGTTCTGCAACTGTTGTTACTCTTACGGTTGTGTTGTTTTTTACTATAATTTTAATGGGTGTTTATGTTTCTGCCAATAATGCAAATAGAGCACAAAAAAATGCAGACACAACAATTATAGATAAATATGGTGAAGATGTTAATTATATAAATGAAATTTATAATGAGAAAAAATTAAATAATGTAAATTTAAATAGCAATTTAGCCAAAGTTAAATGGAATGGAAGTGAAATCCAATATTCAAACTTATCAGAAGCAAAGGCTACTGCTCAAATAGATATTTTAGATGAAAATGTAGACTTACAAAATTGCAAATTTATAGTTAATAATAATAGAAACTATATAGGAATTGATGATAATAGTTGGCTGAATTCAGATGCTGTGGCAGTTACAGAAAAATCTGGAACAGTTCAAACTACAATAAAAGGAGATAATACGTATTATATTCATTTATTATTAGCCAAAAATGATAATACAAAAGAAGAAATAATATCAGATGCAATACAAGTAAGTGACAGAGCAAAAAACGTAACAGCAAAGATGGTAGCAGATAATCCAAGTTTATATTATGGAACAACAGTAACAAATTATACATCAGCAAATGGACAAGATGACTGGAAAATATTCTATTCAGATGGAACTCATATATTTTTAATAACAAGTGATTATGTGGATTTGTCACAAACAGATAGGTTAAGTACAAATACAAGAATTACAGCAGTAGATAATAAAGTATATTGGGATTCAATACCAGAATTCCAAAGTGTTGATTTATCAACATTAAGTAGATTTAAAGCAACGGAATATAATATAAATGAACATAAAGAAAATACAAATTCAAAATGTGTATCAACTTTATTAAATACAAGTAATTGGACAAAATATTTAGATAAAGAAGATGGAACTGGAAAGGCTAATTTTGCAACAGGAGCTCCAACGATAGAGATGTGGATGGATAGCTGGAATAATTTATATGAAAATGTGAATGAAAAAATATATAGAAAGGCAAATACAAGTAATTTCGGATATTATGTTTCAACAAATTCAAATTCATCAGATTCGTATTTTATTACTTTAACAACAAAAAAAGGATATAATAACAAATTGTTTTATCCACATCAATCTCAATTCAATAATGTAAATGGATATAGACTAGCCTCTACATCTGATTATGATATTAATAGTTCACTTGGAATATATAGTTCTGTAGGAGTGAGTTTTAATGGGTATTTTGACAGAGATCTTGCACTCCGCCCTGTTGTTTGTATAAATGAAAACCAAAAATTAGATGTAAAAGAATAAGTAAAAATCTTGAAAATAAAAATTCTTATGTTATAATAACCAAAGTGTATTTAAATGCACAAAATAATAAAAATGGAGGAATAATTATGGAATTAAAAGGAACAAAAACAGAAAAAAATTTAATGGAAGCATTTGCTGGAGAATCTCAAGCAAGAAATAAATATAC